>Ga0007804_1000832_pt1 | contig 11005 bp, 10 predicted proteins | sample CryBogCBE25Aug07_FD_60367 | JGI IMG/M metagenome (GOLD analysis project Ga0007804, IMG submission 60367) | Freshwater microbial communities from Crystal Bog, Wisconsin, USA - CBE25Aug07 | ecosystem: Environmental > Aquatic > Freshwater > Lake | place: Crystal Bog, Wisconsin, USA | collected... | reverse complement strand
AAGAATCTCTTTAAACATATTGCGCAAGCGTGCGCTTGGATTTCCGCTGCGAGTTGGATCCGGCTGTTGCTTTTTATAGATAGCGATTAATTGGCGAACTCGAATGGTTAGGAGCACCAACGCATAGCCAGTAACCAGGTAAGCGAGAACAGCGAGCAGGATAATCATTGGGATACAATAACCTTATTAATTAGCCCCAATCGGTAGATTTATCGTAATTTTTAAGGCTATTGGAGCGCTATTTAACTTCCCAGGTATCCCCACTAGCGAGCAGAGAAGTTAGATCCCCTGCGCCATCTTTGGCTATTACGTGTGCGATCTGCTGGTTTACCAGTGATGAGTACTCGGGTCGGGCTACATCGCGGAAGATGCCGATCGGAACGTGGTCTAGTTCTGAGGCGGAGAGTCTCGATAAAGCAAATGCATATGAAGGATCTGGATTGTTGGCATTATGAATTACTAGGTCGCTCTCAGAGACTGTAGATAATTCAACAACTTTCATGGAGCCATTCTCCATAATGACGCCATGTGTCTCTGACTTGATCGGAGATCCATGAATTAACTGCAGAAGCGTCGCACCTTTCGTATCTCCATCTTTGACAGCTAAGAAAGCATCATCATTGAAGATCGGGCAATTTTGATAGATCTCAATGAGAGCAGATCCTTTATGTGCAGCCGCGGCTTGCAACATTTCAGTAAGGTGCTTGCGATCGGTATCTATTGAACGCGCCACAAAAGTGGCTTCTGCTCCGATAGCTAATGAAATGGGATTAAATGGCGTATCCAAGGATCCAATCGGAGTGGATTTAGTGACCTTGCCCGCCTCGCTCGTTGGCGAATATTGCCCCTTAGTTAGGCCATAAATACGATTATTAAAGAGCAAAATTTTGAGATTTACATTGCGACGCAAGGCATGGATCAAATGATTGCCACCGATCGAAAGCGCATCACCATCACCCGTAATAACGAAGATTGTTAAATCTGGGCGTGAAATAGCCAAGCCAGATGCGATTGCTGGTGCGCGACCATGAATCGAGTGAATTCCAAATGTTTCCAAATAGTATGGGAAGCGTGATGAGCATCCGATTCCCGAGATGAAGACAATATTTTCTCGAGGTAGCCCGAGTGTGGGCAAGAAGGATTGCACTGTAGAAAGTATTGAATAGTCACCACATCCCGGGCACCACCGCACCTCTTGGTCGGAAGTGAAATCTTTCTTAGTAAGAGCTACATCAGTCACTTAGCACCGCCATTGTCGCTTCGATAATTTCAGTAGTTGAAAATGGAAGGCCACGTACCTTGTTGTACCCCGTAATGTCCTTCAGGAACTCAGAGCGCAGCAGCATTGCCAATTGACCCAAGTTCATCTCGGGCACGATTACTCGATCATACTTAGCTAGAACATCTCCCAAATTCTTGGGAAATGGGTTGATGTATTTAAGATGAGCCTGGGCTACCTTTTGACCATTTTCGCGAAGCGCTTCGACGGCTGCAGCGATCGGCCCAAATGTTGATCCCCAACCAAGAAGCAACACCTGAGCGTCGCCCGTTGCATCATCCACTTCTAAATCGGGGACTTGAACTCCAGCTACTTTTGCGGCGCGAGTGCGCACCATAAAATCATGATTAGTAGGATCGTAAGAGATCGCCCCAGTTTGATCAGCCTTTTCAACCCCGCCTATTCGATGCTCAATTCCTTTAGTGCCTGGGATTGCCCAGGGCCGAGCGAGGGTCTTTGGATCGCGACTATAAGGCATGAACTCCTCTTGGGTCTGCGCAAACTCAACGTGCAAATCTGGCAGTTCTGCATCGCTTGGGATACGCCACGGCTCCGAGCCATTTGCGATGTACCCATCCGAGAGAATAAATACCGGGACTCGATATTTAGTGGCGATTCTTACCGCCTCCAATGCCATATCAAAACAATCCTTTGGGGTAGCAGGAGCAATGACTACGACTGGTGATTCACCATTGCGCCCGTACATCGCCTGCAATAAATCGGCTTGTTCTGTCTTTGTTGGGAGGCCAGTCGAAGGTCCACCACGCTGTACATCAATAACAATTAACGGCAATTCCAACATTACGCCAAGACCTATCATTTCAGCCTTTAACGCCAATCCAGGGCCAGAAGTAGAAGTGACTCCAATGGCACCGCCGTAAGCAGCTCCGAGTGCCGACCCAACCGCTGCTATTTCATCTTCTGCCTGGAAAGTAATTACGCCAAACTTTTTATGCTTAGAAAGTTCGTGCAAAATATCTGAAGCCGGCGTGATCGGATAAGAACCTAAGAAGAGCTTGAGGCCACTCTGCTTAGCTGCAGCGATGAGACCATAAGAGAGCGCAGTATTGCCACTGATGTTTCGATATTTGCCTGCAGGCATTTTCGCTGGAGCGATTTGGTAGGAGACCGAAAACTCTTCGGTTGTTTCACCAAAGTTCCAGCCCGCTTTGAATGCGAGAAGATTGGCTTCGAGCAAGTCGGGTTTCTTGGCAAATTTACCAGCCAGAAATTTCTCCGTCGTCTCGGTAGGACGGCTATACATCCAGGTAAGCAGACCTAATGCAAACATATTCTTGGAACGCTCAGCGTCTTTACGCGATAAATTCAACTCTGAGAGCGTGGCTACCGTTAGGGATGTTAAAGCGATTGGATGAACTTTATAACCTTCAAGCGAGCCATCTTCTAAGGGGTTAGTCTCATAACCGACTTTTGTGAGATTTCGTGGAATGAATTCATCGGCATCAACGATAATCGTTGCACCTTTGGTCAGATCCTTAATATTTGCTTTCAGCGCTGCAGGGTTCATGGCGACTAATACATCTGGCGCATCACCCGGAGTTTGAATGTGGTGGTCAGCAAAGTGCAATTGAAATGAGGAAACTCCGAGCAGAGTTCCTTGTGGAGCTCTAATTTCTGCCGGGTAATTAGGAAGGGTGGAGATGTCGTTACCTAAGATTGCAGTATCCATAGTGAAGCGATCACCGGTCAATTGCATTCCGTCACCGCTATCGCCTGCGAATCTGATGGATACCTGGTGCAGAGGAACTACCGTCTTACTCACACTTACATCTTGCCACTCCCAGGTCGTCTTCCGTAAGAGCTTGGCCCATTAATTAACCTTTGGGTGCTAACACTCTGGCAGCAGGGGAGAGACCAACTCTTTTTCAGAATGCGAATTACTCAATCATGCTAAGGGATGGATGCAGAGCAGGGTTTTGGCCACCGCAGATGCCAAGTCAAATATCGCCAAACTGGCATTAGCCAGCTAGGAGATTGATTGAGGTTGACGATAGGTGTTCGTTAGTGGCTGCAGACGAATAGCCACATTCGATGCATTGAACCATCAAGCCTGCGGCTTTGCTGTAAAAGAGTTCTAGATCCTGGGAGTGGCAAAAGGAGCATTCAGGAGCATCGAGTACTTGTTGCATTTCTACCCACCTTCCGCGCATAGGAATTAACCTTGAGGGGAAGTAAGACAATTTTTCCACTAAGTAGATTAAAAAGCAGGGCAAATCAGGTTAAGCGCAGATAGATATCATCTGAATAAATGCGATGAAATGGCGCCTCACGACTGCTGGTTCATCGACCACAAAGTCCAGATATGGGTGCGTACCGAACGAGGTTGCTTCAAGATCGTTGTAATCTGGAAGGCGATATCTTCGGAACGTAAGAAGCTTGCTAGAACTGGGGTCCCAGCCGTTCTTCCGGTCCCAATGGCAAATTCGGTCTCGGTTCCTGCTGGACAGACAAGCGCTACCCGAACCCCCTTTTCGCGAAGCTCACGATCGAGTCCTCCTGCTAAACCAACTTGGGCATGCTTAGTTCCTGCGTAGATCGACTCATCGGCGCCACTACGAAATCCCGCGACAGATGAGACGATGACGATATCTCCAGCTTTCTTTGCAATCATCGTTGGTAGGCAGGCACGAATAATATGAACAGTTCCTTCAAAATTTGTGCGCATCATTCGGTTCACTTCATCATCGCTGTAATCCAAGATTGAGCCATACATGCCGATTCCGGCATTGGGAATAACGGCGTCGATTGAGCCAAATTTATCAAGCGCTGCTTGCGCAATAGCTCGGCTCACAGTTGGATCTGAGCAGTCACCGGCGATGTATGTCGCATTGGCTTCGCCCAGAGAAGCAACCATTTCTTTGAGCCGAGCCTCATTGCGCGCATTGAGTACAACTTTTGCGCCTTGCTCTACTAGCTCTTTAGCGGTGGCGGCGCCCATTCCGGCAGTGGCTCCAGTGATGACAATTACTTGGTCTTTAAGATCTCGAAGTTGATAGCTCATAATCGAAGTATCTAGGCATCCTTATGGCCCCGCAACGCGAAAAGAGAGGGCGACTAAGAATTGGCGGTGAACTGCCTTCAGTTAGTCGTCCCCTGAGCCACCTTTAATTGCAGGACGCGCACCAGTTATGGAGACCTTGGAAGTAGTAGTGATGGGCTGTTGAAGAGCAGATTGCGAAGCAACGATCGTCGTGCTCGAACTAGGCAGCGGTGAAGCTACATTGGCGGCGCAGTTGAGTTCAGCGCCAACTGCTCCCGCGCTCACTGCAATTCCAACGGCCAGAAGTGTTATTTGGAGTTTCATAAGGGGAGTTTGCTGCCTCTGGATGAGATGTTCCTGAGAGCCTTCCGAGAGCACGCTTAGAGTAGATGAAAATGCATCGGACGGTGCAACTTCTCGCTATCGGAGTGGCGGGTTGCTTCCAACCTGGAACTTCTAACATAGGTTTCATAACTAAAAAGCGAGAGCAGGCCCGCAACTATTAGCAGTGTGTAGCGCATAACATGGCTCATAAATTACCTCCTTTCTTGCAGAAGGTAACTCATCAAGTTTACGTCAGATCGTTATTTGGAATGACGAAAGGCAAACATTAAACAAAGTTTGAGGTGGTTAACCTCTCATTCTAAATATTTTCCTTACGCAACGCGGGATCCGAGTCATGAATATCAACTCCAATAACTTTGCATCCACGCTCCTTGAGCAATGCGCATGTTGCCACAACTATTGTAGAAGCGGCCCGCATTACTACCTTCAGCCGACTTATAACTCTCTTTCTTCTATTACATTCTAGAGAATTAGATTCTAGAGATCGTGGGTAATCATCTTTCGGGCCACCGCCAATAACTCCCCATCCGACATATTTTCAGCGTCAATATCCTGAATTCCGCGAATCTTCTCAGCAATTTCGTGGTGATGCTGGCGCAAATATGCAGCTAAGTTACGGACCGCGCTCGCCTTACCCTGCCCACCCCCCGCCAGATAGATATAGTCGAAACCTTTAAGCTCATGGGCAACTTTTTCCGCGAATTGCGGATCCAATTTAGAGCGGTTACGACCACTCAAGAATTGGTTCAGTACCTTGCGATAATCCTTATCTTTGTGTGATTGCGTCAAAGCTGTAGGTATCGATCCTGGTTCAAAACTACCCTTCCAAATTTTGGTATGCGTTCTAGATAGAACTACAAACACTTTATTGGCTGGTGTATGAATGATGTCCACTTGATGCTTCTCTCATTAAAATAAGATTTACTGTTCAATACATTCTGCTCCTTTTGGTGAAATAGCAGAAGTAAATTTAAGAGTTTGATCTAGAGATAGCACTCAATTGTTACCCAAGGCTAAGAGGATTAAGAGAATTCCGAAAAGTGGTGGAAGGGCCTGGGCCATCGCAGCGCGCCGGGAATTGCCTACACTCAAAAATAAAACTAAGCCGGCAAGTGCCATTGATGATGCAGAGAAAATCATGAGCGTGAAGCCAATAGTTGTGTTGGTACTTAAAAGAGCGGTTCCGATAATCGCGCCGAGGGCAAGAAATAGATTGTAGAAACCTTGGTTAAACGCCATCGGGCGAATTATCTCCGCATGTTCTTGGTTAGGTAAGCCAAAACTTTTCCATGTTTTAGGTTTAATCCAATCAATGCTTTCCAGCTTAAAAAAATACATATGCAAAACTCCAGCACTGAATATGGAGATTGAGCCGAGAATCAAGAGAAAACTCTTCATAAATCGAGTATGGCACCAAGTATTCAAGGGGTGGGTGAACCCAAAATCTAATATTTGGCGGAGGTAACGGATCTAGAAGAGGCTCTATATTCCCAATTTTGAGCGTGATTTGTTTACTGCGTCACACTGCTAATAACAGCATGTGATCCATTAGATACCCGCGCAAGTGGTAGCCCCTTCAATTTTCCATGACTCGCCGAGGACGTAGGTCAACAATTCGTGTGTAAGGAAAAAACCTATATATGAGATGGCGGAAATAGAAATGACGCGGATTACAGGTATGAGAAAGTTATATTCACTAATCGCAGTATCAGTGGTTTGTGGAGCGCTCTTGGGTGCAACTCCTGCCAATGCTGCTACTAAATCCATTACTTGTTATAAGGGAACCGCCTCGAAGATCATTAAGGCAGCCACCCCTAAGTGTCCGGCTGGTTGGACTACAACCAAGCCAGCAGCCGCAAAGGCAACAACGTCAAACAGTGCAAAGTCATTCACTCTCAACGCCACATATACAGGAAAAATTGCCATGCTCTGGACCGACTCGAGTGTTAGTACAACATCGGTTACAGCCACGGGCACTGGAACAACACTTGGTCTTACCCAACTGACCGGTAGTGGCACATCATCACCGGCTAGCCAATGCGATGGAATAAATGGTGTTGGCACCATCTCTGATGGAACTAACACTCTCAAAGGCACTTTCGATCCATCGGCACAAGGTTGTGCCAAGGAATCTGCAGCGCCTACCACAGTGGCTATCTCGGGAAATGTGCTTATCACCGGAGGAACTGGAAAGTATGCGGGAGCAACAGGAACTCTGAAGTTCACAGGTAGTTTTCCCGTTGCATCAACAGCAGCTGGGACCAACGAATCTGGAGCGCTTACCTTCACAGTCTCAGGCACCTTTAACACCAAATAAATTTTCAACCCGTAGTTCTCAACTAATAAGGAGCAGAAGCAATGAGAAGTAATAAATCAAGGGCCCTGATAGTGGCCCTCGCCCTAGCAGGAGCATCACTAGTTGGAAGTTCTTCAGCTAATGCTGCAGGAACTGCCCCAACTCTAGTTCTATCTGGCGGAAGCACCGTCTTCGGCCTAAGCCCAGCGATAATTGTCGCGACGGCTGGAGCACCAGGAAATGTGGCTTTCTCAGTAGGTACCACCGTGATTATCGGCTGCGAAGCTGTTGCAACCACAACTGTCGCTCCCTTTGTTGCTAAGTGTTCTTGGGTACCAGCAGCTGCAGGTCCAGCAACACTAAACGCAGTTCTTACGCCAACTGATGCTGTTACGTACACAGTTGTAAATGCTGCTCCGCTCACAGTTAAGACTGGCACACCAGTTCAGGGAGTAGTTCCTAGCCCAATAAGTCTCTATGTGGACACAGTGATCGCCTCTGGTTCAACCGGAGCACTTGCACCACGTTTTGGAGTCAGTTGTGCCATTACAAGCCAGTTCATCGTTGGACAGACCATCGTCTTTCGCGTATATGGCAACGATGCTGATCAAGGTGGGGCCGTATTAGATAGCAGCAACGTTGCAAGTGCATTTGTAACAGTAGCTGGAGTTGCAAGCCCACTTCCACTGTCATACGGAAATCACAGCGGAGTCGCTTTCTGGACTGCTGTGTTGAAGACAGGCACCGCTGCAGGTCTTTATAACACCCTGGGAGTAATTAACTTCAAGGTGACAGTAACAACTAAAGATCAGAGCTCAGTCAAGACATTGGCCACCAAACTTGTTCCTCGCATGCTTAACGGAGTGCGCGTAAGAGTTAATGGTGCTCAGGTCTATGACCGTGTTAGTTACTACAAGACTGTTTCTGTCAATCCTCCACTTAAAGGTTCAGTCGGAGTCTGGCAGTCAAGTTTCACTCCTACATCACAAGTAACTCTGTACGCGGTTCCAACAAACTAACAACAGAGCTGATCCGTAAGACGCGGTTCCTAAAAAATCAAACCAAGTAATTCTAGGAAGGATTAATGATGAAGACGAAGACAGATTCACGACGAAGAGGGCTTATAGCGAGAGGTGTAGTTGTATCTCTGTTCTCGGTATTCCTGGTTGTTCCAGCCATGGGCGCCGATACTCTGGTCAACATACAACCTCTCGTTCAGCCGGTTGATATTCCGGGTGTTGCGGCTCTCCCATATACAGGGGTCACCGCAACTGCATTCACACTTCCTGCAACGATGCTGAATCTCAAGTTGACTCCCAATCAAGGAGTTACTGGTGATCCATTTGTGGTATCAGGGACTGGATTACCTGCCAGCACATCCCTGCAATTGACCTGGGGAACGTCTACGGGAACTTGGCTTACCGATATTGAACCAAGCTCAGTTAACTACACCGGAATTTCATTTACCAAGGTCACGGTAAACATGGCGACCGTTACAACGGATGCCAGTGGTGCTTTCAGTCTTCCTTCCAAGGTTCCAGCTGATTTCGGCGGAGTTCATGATATTTACGCCGTGCTAAATGGAGCAGCTGTTGCGCACGCTGGATATCAAATTAATCGCACTTTGACGGTTTCACCTACAAGTGGCCCAATTGGTACACCAATTACGGTTACTTACACTGGTATGGGCGCAAGTCTCTATACCGCTGGAGGAGCAGTCCATTATGACAATTTGTATGCCGGTGAAGAGCAGGCTATTTGGACTCGTGGCGTTGGAAAAGTTGTTATCTATGCATCTGGCCCACGTGGTGTCCACTATGTGAATGTTGGCAATGCAATCGGATTTACTTATCTCAATGTGATCCAGTCACCTATTCCTTATACCAATGGAGGTTCTGTACCCTTCACTGTCACAAAGGATGCAGGAATTGGGGTTCCAACTGAGACTTTCCCAGCAAAAGTAACTCCAACATCTAATCTACATACCACTCTGACAAGCGTTGGGCTCGATCCAAATACACAAGCCACAATGACTTTGTCCAAGGTGGATGGTCCAATTCTTACCAAAGTAAATGTTCAAACCGCAAAAGTTGCCGTAGATGGCACATATCAGTTGGTTTGGTCGACCGTAGTCGGAAACCGAGTAAATTGCCCTACGAGCACTTGCTGGGCATTTAGCTCAATTCCACTTGGAACGGCAACTGTAAAGAATGGATCTTCATCGACGGATGTAACAATTCCAGATAACTTAGGTGGCTGGCATGTTATTCAAATGATGAAGGGAAATACCATCGAAGCGCAGACCCCGTTCTACGTCAAAGAGAGCATCATGCCTTTCTATGATGCGAAGGGAAAGCAAATCGGGTTAGGCGTAGCTACATTTGATCCATCGACAGCACCTGACGTAATAGCTAAAGGTCAAGCTGGAGTTCCTGCTACCTCCTTCAAGGCTGGAGAGGACTTCACGATCAGCATCAAGGGTGTTGGTTGGACTCAACTCGATAACACCTTGGCTGTTACATATGACAATAGTTATATCGGATATGGCTGTGGTTTTAACTCCAATGGATATATGGTCGTTCGATTGAAGGCTACCGGTGCTCCTGGTACGCACATCATCGATTTCCATCCATTGCTGTACACAAACCAGCCATCATTTGCTAACACTCCTTATGGAATGCTTCCAGTTCTGTCATCAGATCGGGATTTCCCAGGGTTAGCACTTGGCTATCAAGTACCTTCTTTCCACTTCGCTATCAAGATTGTGCGATAAGAAGTTAAAACACTGAACTAGCCCCGGACTTCATTGAGAGGTCTGGGGCTAGTTTTCATTAATCGAGCGAGAGGCGTGGGCAACCACCAGTTCCACCGGCCCAATAAGACCATCGCGCTAGGAAGCAAGAGCCCGCGAACGATTGTCGCATCGATCAAGACTCCAAAACCAAGGCCGATACCTATCTCTTGCAGGCCGGCAAAGTGTCCCAGAGCTAATCCGGAGACGGCGCCGATAAAGATTAGGGCAGCGGTCGTTACAACAATTCCGGTCTGGGTGACCCCTTCGACAATGGCATCTGTGTTGCTAAGTCCACGTTCTTTCGCCTCTTTTATCCTGGAGATAATGAAGATTTCATAATCCATCGAAACGCCAAAGAGGAGGACAAATAGGAAGAGCGCTGCCCACGCTTCGACCTGATCTAAACGATAGATGCCAAGGATCCTGGAGAGCGTTTGGTGGCCAAATGCAAGAACAACTACTCCGAAGGAAACGGCAAGGGAGATCAAGTCGAGCAGAATTGCTTTAATCGGAAGAATAATTGATTTAAAGGCTCGCATGAGAAGGAAAAAAGTAAGGAATAGTGCCAAGAAGATAATCCATGGGAGTGACCGAGCGAGAACGTGAATCAAATCGGCACCTTGGGCGGCAGCTCCGGCGATGTAGAGCGCAGCAGAATGAGGAAAGCCAAAACCTGCGAGGTCGATTGCACGTAACTGTTTCACTAGAGCTTGAGACTGCACCGTGCCAAAGCTATGTCGGCCAATAATAAAAATTCGCAGATATCTCCCCGTGGAATCGATATAAGGGGGTTTACTTCCATTCGCCACAACAACTACCTCTGGGTTCTTCAGCAGTTGGGTTGATAGCGCGGCTCGAGCGGCGATTATTGGAGTGCTAAGTGCCTGGGAAGGCGCCCCTAAATCGATAAGTAGTTGATTTGGAGTGATTACTCCTGATCCAACCGTTGAAGTTGCCAGGGAAAGAGCACGCTGCGATTCCAACTGGTTTGGAACGGCGGTTAACGAACTAGGGGTGATATGCAATGAGAGTGCAGATGCACCTAGCCCCAGTAGAAGAATCAAGGCGGAGAGAGCCACCATTAATGGTTTGCGCACTATAAGTCGGGAGAGAGATCTAAAAGCGCTGGTCCACAACAGTGGCCGCGAAGTGGAAGAGTTAACCAGAGAGAGTAATGCGGGCAAAAGGGTAAATGCTCCGGCGAGTGAAACTAGTGGAACTAGCGAAGATGCGACCCCAAGTGATCGAACAAACGGTATTGGGACCAAAGTCAAAGTCATTAATGCTATT
>Ga0007804_1000826_pt1 | contig 11038 bp, 10 predicted proteins | sample CryBogCBE25Aug07_FD_60367 | JGI IMG/M metagenome (GOLD analysis project Ga0007804, IMG submission 60367) | Freshwater microbial communities from Crystal Bog, Wisconsin, USA - CBE25Aug07 | ecosystem: Environmental > Aquatic > Freshwater > Lake | place: Crystal Bog, Wisconsin, USA | collected... | reverse complement strand
GCGGTGCCGCCGGCCATCTCCGCGGAGGGTTTCAACCCCTTGTGTGGCGACCAAGTCACCGTTTACGTTCAACTCGACGGTGACGTCATTTCCGACATCAAAATCACCGGCACGGGCTGCTCTATTTCCCAAGCGTCGGCGTCACTCATGACCGCCGCGGTGAAGGGAAAAACCACGTCCTTCGCTTACGACCGCTTGGCAGTGTTCAAGCGGCTCATGACGATTGACGACACCCCCGGCGAGCCCGTGAATCTGCGCGAACTGGGCGAAATGGCGGCGCTTCAAGGCGTCGTGCAGTTCCCCGCCCGCATCAAATGCGCCATCTTGGCTTGGAACACTCTCGATCAGGCGCTCACTCAGTCGCCTCAATAGCGCGGAGCGCGAGTCCCACTCGGCAACTCGACTGGCCCCCGGGCTCCACGCCTTAACAAATTCTTGAGCGCCATCGAATGGGACTCCTTCGCTAAAGTCCGACTCATGTCCTGCTGTCGCTTCGTCAGATGCGCCGGCGACAAGGGGCGGTCTTAATGAGTCGCGATACTCCAGACATCAGCTTCGATGCAGCTGTCCGTCAGCACCTCAGCGACCTTCAGCGATTTGTCGGCATGCTGACCAACTGGTCGGACGACTGCGACGATTTGACGTCGCAAGTGGTGACAACGGCATACGAAAAGTGGTCGCATCGGCCAGACGACGAGCTTCTGAAGTCATGGCTATTTCAAATCGCACGAAATCATGTCCGTAATCACCAGAAGAAGGAACGATCAAGGCGGCAACGTCACAAAAATTTGGTGAGTGAAATCTCTCGCCTGGCTGGCGATAATGACGACATCGACATGCATCTCTTCCTGCTGTCGGCCGCCTTTACAGAGCTGTCTGACAAAGAGATTCAAATTCTTACCCTGTTCTATTGGGACGAGTTACCGGCGCTGACCATCTGCCGCTTGCTCTCCATCTCCGAAAGCCAGGTGTACGTCCGGCTTCACCGTGCCCGCAGCCACCTCCTCGCGGTGATGGGCCGACTCGAACGTTTAGGGGGTGAGCATGACTGAACGCGATCTTGAGCAAATCCTGTCACGCCTCCGCGACTCTGACATCCCCGCAAACGTGCGCCTACGCAGTGCCGATGAGTACATCGCCGCGGCGCGTTCGCAGCGACCGCTGCCGTTCCTCACCCGCGCTCGTCGCTGGCTGCGACTCCACCTCGGTCTCGTCGCCGTGGTCTCGACGGTCACCGTCGGAGGTCTCGCCACGGCCGGGACCCTCAACACCTCTCGTCCGGCCGTGGCCATCACCACGGTGTCGTGCTTCTCCACGGCGTCGCTCAATGGCACCCAGACCGTTCACCTCTTGACCGGGCCGCCCGCCGATCTATGCGCCGCCGACGGTGGCGCCCTGCGGGGACCCAAGATCACCTGCCTCTTGTCCTCGGGATATTTGGCGGTCTTTCCCGCTGCCACTCCGGCCGTGACCTGCGCGTCCATTGGTATGGCCAAGTGGAACGGCACCTTTCACCTGGCCGATGACGAGAAGATAAACGGCGTGCTCAACAAGCACCCGGAGAGCTTTTACTGCGGAACGGTCGCCACCCTCACGGCCCACTCGCAGCAGCTACTCATCGAGGCCAAAGTTCACGGATGGAAGGTGGCTGTGACGGCCAGTTCGGACCCCGCTCATTGCTATGCCCCGGTGCCCGACTTGGCGACCAAGACTTTGACGGAAACCCCGTAACGATCAGATTCGGTGTGCTGCCACGGCCACTGGGGCCACGTGGCTACTTACAGAGACTGGGGTCCCACCACGGAACATCGCGGCTGGGTGTCGTCACCGTGGTGGTGCCCCCACCGGTTGCTCCCGTGCTCGGCGCGGAGGTCGTGGTCGAAATCACCGGCGGCGGGTTCGGGTGCATCTGCGCGTTCGGCGGCGGGTTCGACGGACTGGTCAGTTCGCTGCCGAACACCTTGGTGAAGAGCTGCTGGGCCTGCGGCTGCTGGACCACGAGAACGTCGCCGTAGGGGTGGACGTTTCCGGCGGAGACCACCGGCAAGGTGTACGAGAAGAGGTGCGAGGTGTTGAAGTGGCGGAAGTGAAGGCCGAGACCCAAGAGCTCGGCGCCCGACCAGCTGCTGTCGAGAATGATGCCCTGCGGCAGAGCCGAGATGAGGCTGTTGAGCGCCAAGGGGTCATAGGCCTTGGACTTGGCCTGCTGCAGCATCCCCTTGATGAACATGTCTTGACGAATGATGCGGCCGTAGTCGCTACTGCCGTCGTATAGCCACTGACCGTGGCTGAGGTAGTAGGTGTGACGGCCACGCATTAAGGAGAGAGCCATTGCGCCCTGGATGTTGTGGCATCCCGCCGTCTTAATGTACGTGCCCGACATGTAGTCGCGCAGCGGCGTCGGAAAATACATGTTGACGCCACCGATGGCGTCGGCGGCGTTGATAACGCCGACGAATGACACTTCCACGACGTGATTAATGGGAATACCAAAGTTGGCCTCAATGGTCTTGACCATGAGGTCCGGACCGCCACCAAATTCGGGGTCCAGGTTCACATTGATGCGGTTGTAATTCGTCCACAAGCCCTGATTCTTAAGCAGCGCCACCATGGTGTCGCGGGGAATCGAGATCGATGAGATGGTGTCCTTGATGGGATCGATGTGGATGATTTTGACCACGTCTGAGCGCTGGCCCGATGCGTTACCCGCCGCATTCGCTAAGGCGCCGGTCAGTCCCACTCGCGAGTCCGAACCTACGACGAGGACGTTAAAGGGCTGTGAGGGGTCCACCGACTTAAGCGCATTGACCTTGACCTTCTGGAAGTGTCCGAGTTCCCAGTTCGCGACCAAGCGTGCGATGGGCATGGCCGACACGACGAGAAGAACGAGGACCAGGCCCGCGATGATCAGACGGCGACGGTTCTTGACCTTTCGCCCACGGGCCGACTTCTTGCCCCCTCGAGCGGGAGATTTTTTCGCGGATCCGCCGCCGTGACGACGCTCGACGGCATCACCGAGCGCTAAGAGGCGTTGTTCGTTCGCAATGCGGCCGGACGAAGTGGGGCGCTGGCCCTTACGGGGCCCCGACGGGCGAGAAGACATGGCCCCATCCTACCGGCGGGGCCACTTTTCTCGGGGTCAGTGGCTGCGGAACTTCTCGTAGCCGTTGGCTTCGAGTTCGTCGACGAGCTCCATGCCCCCACTGGCGACAATCGCGCCGTCGGTCATGACATACACAATGTCCGGGGTCAACTCGTTGAGCAATCGACGGAAGTGAGTGATGGCTAAGACGGCGCAGTTCCACTCGCGGGTTGCCTCATGCACTCGGCGTGCGACCGCTCCAAGAGCATCGACGTCTAGTCCCGAGTCAATTTCATCGAGAATCGCCACGGCGGGACGAAGAGCGGCCAGCTGAACAATCTCGGCACGCTTGCGCTCCCCACCGGAAAGGTCGACATTCACAAAGCGCTGCAGCAATTCCGGGCGAAGCCCGAGGCGCTGCGCTTCGCTATTCATGACCTCCGCCACGTCACCGGTCGCGCCCGCCGCACTCAGCATGTCGAGAGGACGAACCCCCGGCACGTCGAGGGGCTGCTGCAGAGCCAAAAACAGACCGTGTCGCGCACGTTCGTCCGCCGGCAATTCGAGCAAGGACACGCCATTCACGATGACGCTTCCGCTCGTGATCTGATAGCCCGGTCGGCCCGCAATGGCGTTGGCCAAGGTGGACTTGCCACACCCGTTCGGGCCCATAATGGCCGCGACGGTGCCCGCTTCTAGAGTGAGCGACAGGCCCTTGACGATTTCTCGTTCACCCACCGTGACGTGCAAATCGCGAATCTCGAGCGTGCTCATGACCACTCCTCATCCAGATAGACCACGCCGTTGACAATGGACACGCCGAAGGTGGCGACGGGCTCGGTGGCCGGCAGGGACAAGGCCTCGCCCGTGGTGACATCGAAAATGGCGCCGTGACGGTCGCACTCAATAGTGCAGTCGGCCGCGTCCACCTCACCGCTCGACAGGGCGAAGTCTTCGTGCGAACAGCGATCGCTCAGGACGTACACGTCATCGCCGAGGCGAACCAGGGCCAAACGACGATTAGCGACCGTGACCGCCGTGGCGGCGCCGTCGGTGAAGGTGGAGAGTTCTCCGAGGGCGATGCTCACGCGAACACCACCATGTCGTCGATGATGGTCGCGATGTCCTGAGCCACCGTGTCGGCCAGCTGAGCGGGCCAGGCCACCAACATCTCGTTGAAGAATCCGAGCACCATGAGGCGCTCCGCGACGGCACGGGGCACGCCACGGCTTTCGAGATACCAACGGGTCATCTCGTCGAGCGGCCCCACCGAGGACGCGTGCGCGCAGGTGACGTCGTTCTCGCGGATGTCCAAGTTGGGCACCGTGTCGGCGTGCGCCACGTTCGAGAGCAGAAGGTTGTGGTTGCTCTGGCGGGCGTCCGCGCGGCGAGCGCCCTTTTCCATCTCAATAAGACCGGTATAGATAGAGCGAGAGGAGTCACCCACGGCGCCCTTGCTCACCAAGGTCGCCGTGGTTCGTGGAGCAAGGTGCAGCTGGTGGGTGCGCAGGTCGTGGATCTGATTGCCGTGGCCGACATAGGTCGTCATGAGGCGATTCTCGGCGCCCGTCTCGCGAAGCTCGCAGTCCTGACGGGCGCGGTCGTAGCGGGCACCCACTCCGGCGTAGTTCTGCGTCAGGTGCGCGTCGCGCGCCAGAATGCCGCGACTACGGGCAATGAACCACGCGCTGTCCGCCAGCGACTGGTAGGTCGACCAGACCACCTGAGCGCGTTCGGCCAGTTCAATGCGAGTGGTGGCGGAAATGAAGCTGTCGGCTCCCCCGCGAATGCGCTCGACCACCGTGGCGGACGCGCCGGCGGCCACTTTCACGGTGATGTCCACCCCGGCAAAGGCCGACGTGAACTGCTGGTCGATGATCAGTGGTTCGGTGAGAGTGGCGGGAATCGAGATGACGTAGGCCTGCGGGGCGAGGAGAAAGGCGAGGGACTCAAAGCCGTCGCCGTCTGAGTCCGGCAGGGTGCCGCGACGCTCCGAGGTCACTGTGACCCCGGCCACCGTGCAGTTGCTGACGATCTCGCCATTGACCACCACCAGCGCGTTCGCCATGGGGGTCACCGTCTCGTCGCCGCCGACAAAGGTCGTGGTGTCGAGCTCGCCGAGAGGGGCGTAACGCCACACTTCGTCGCTGGTGGTCGGCAAACCGGCGTCGCGAACGGCATCCACCCAGTCATGACGGTCGGTGGGTGCAGCGTGGCGAAGGGAAGTCCAGAAAGTGCTCATAGTGGGGCGTGGGCAGTGTAACGGTGCACCCGTCGCGAGCGACCTAGGCTCGCGATGACGTAAGGAGGCTTGTCGTGTCATTCACGTCAACGGTTCTGGAACTTGATATCGCCGACCACGTGGCCACCCTGTGGCTCTCGCGTGCGGAGGCCCGAAACGCCATGGGCTCGGACCTCTGGCGCGACCTTCCCCTCGCGGCTGCAGCCATTGCGGCCAACCGTGAGGTGCGCTGCGTCGTCATCGCGGCTCGCGGACCGCACTTCACCGTCGGTCTCGACCTGAAGGAAATGGGCGCCATGTTCATGACCGGGGGCAATTCATCGGGTGGCGACTCCAAGGCCGTAACCACCCGCAAGCTCTTTGATCGCATTCAGGAAATCCAGCAGGCCATCACCTGCTTTGAGGAATTGGACGTTCCCGTCATCGCCGCGATTCACGGCTACTGCATTGGTGGGGGCATTGACCTCGTCACCGCGGCGGACTTTCGCTTGGCATCATCGGACGCCATCTTCTCCGTGCGCGAGGCCAAGGTGGGCATCGTCGCCGATCTCGGCACTCTGCAGCGCTTGCCACGCATCGTGCCCGCCGGTCACGTGGCCGAACTCGCCTACACCGGAGCCGACTTTGGGGCCGAGCGTGCCCAGCAGATTCACCTGGTGAATCGCGTCATCGAGGGATCAGCCGACGAGGTGTACGCCGCGGCGCTCGACGTGGCCCGCGCCATCGCGGCCAATCCCCCACTTGCCGTGACCGGTACCAAGTCGGTGCTGCGCGCCAACGACGGTCGCACGGTGGCCGAGGGCCTCGATTACGTCGCCCGCTGGAACTCGATGTACCTGTTCACCGATGACCTCGTGGAGGCCATGATGAGCTTCCTCGCGCACCGTGAGCCGCGTTACACCGGCCAGTAGTTAACGGCGCCAGAAGCGCCAACCGCGTCGAGAGCGGTCCGACTGGTCACGCGCCGCCTGCTCGTCAAGTTCGCGACGTCGATCGGCAAAGGCGGAGGCGGCTATGCCGTCGACAATTTCCGCCGCCGCCGCTAAGACGGCTTCACGGTCTTCGCGGCTCGACTCGGGAGTCGCCACCGGGGGCGGGGACACCAACGAGCCGTGGCTCCAGCCCACGTCCGCCATGCGCGGTTCATAGGTCATGCAGTCACTGGGACAACTGAAAGGTTGATCGGGCGCGTTACCTAGCGAGCAGAAACGGGCGACGTCGCCCGACGAATAGGTGCGGCTTTGAAAGTGTTTGCACTCTTCTCGCATTCCCATATCCATATCGTGCCATGTTCGTGCCACTGGCGCAGCCCAGACGTTCGGTCGACATCTGAATGGGACACCTCCGCAGGTCCTCGCAGCCGTGGTTGAGGTATCGGCGCGCTCGTCACGCCCTACGGCCGAAGGGTAGAGATAGGAACAACATGGACTCCGTCAGCCCGCCGACCCCCGGGGCCCGTGGCAGTGATCACTATCAGGGCGCGGGGCTTTCCGTGCCGACTCGAATCAACCATTTCCGCGAAATTAATGAGCTGCGAGGCTGCTTTATCTATTACCCCTTGATCACCCGTCAGCTTCACCTCAGCAGCAGCCCACCCGTTCGCCGTTTCAATAATGACGTCAATTTCTTTGCGACCATTGGCTTCACGCCACGATGAGATTCGTCCACCCACGGCTTGAACATAAATTCGCAGATCGCGAACAACGAGGCCCTCGAAGTGAAAGCCCGCGGCACTAATGTCGCCGAGCAATTCTCGCGACCCGATACCGAGTGCCGCGGGTCCCAGCGAGGGATCGACGAAATATCGAGTCGCTGCTTCTCGCAAACGAGTTCGTGACCGCAAGTGGGGGCGCCATGCGGGGGAATTTTCGGTCAAGTGAAGGCGATCGAGGGCCCCCAAATACGCATCGATTGTCGCGTCTACTGGTTGCTTGAGGTCGCCACCTGAGACGTCTCGAGCAATATCGACCACTTTGACGGGTTGACCGACGCCTCGGGCCAAGGACGCGAGAGTTCGGCGCAGGCGCTCCGGTGCACGCCTGGTGATTTGCAGGCTGGGAATGTCGACTTCCACAATTTGGTCGAGATAGTCCGCCAACCAGCGACGGGCATCACTTTCCGCGAACCCGAGGAGCGATGGCCAACCTCCAATAACAATTTGCTCCATTAACGCGGAAACTGACAAGGCGGCTGGCCGAGTCGGTTGCGACTCGCCATTCATGATGGTGTCAAGCGACGCCTCGCCGCTTGACATACCCGACTCAAAGAGACTCATTGGTCTCATCCGCAATGTGCCGATTCGCCCCGCACCGGAATGACGTTCGTGGCTGTCGTTCGGCGTCGCCGAGCCAGTCAGCAAATACAGACCGGGCTCTCGTCGGTCGTCGACGTTTCGCCGAACGTGGTCCCACACCTCAGGAGCTCGCTGCCATTCGTCAAAGAGGATGGGGGTCGCTTGTTCGAAGAGCAGTTCTGGGCTCAACTGAAGTTGCTGTCGAGCATTGACATCCGTATCGAGTCTGACGATCGATTTTGCCCTTTGGGCTGCCGTCTCCGTCTTGCCGCACGCCTTGGGTCCGTCGAGCAGCACCGCTCCGGCAATGGACAGACGTTGCGTCAGTTCACTGTCCACCACACGGGGCAAGTAGTTGTTCATGGGCAAAATTTATCATATTCACAACACGAGAACTATATTTTTCACATTTTGAAACTAGAAATTTTCACGCCACTTCACCTTGGCTCCGGGATCGACGTCGGCACGATAAGTCGACGCTGCGGCATCAGAGTGACGAGGAATGGACTCATCTCCTCCGCGACGCGGTCACCGGAAATCTCCGTGCGTGCAATCAACACGACGACAGACCGACTAAGGGTCGAAACACAAAATGTGTTCTTAACCGATGGAGCCTTCCATTTGGAGTTCGATGAGGCGACTCCACTCGACGGCGTATTCCATCGGCAAGGTGCGCGTCACGGGCTCGATGAAGCCGTTCACGATCATGCCCATGGCCTGTGACTCGTTGAGTCCGCGGCTCATGAGATAGAAGAGTTGGTCGTCGCCAATCTTTGAGACGGTGGCTTCGTGACCGATCGAGGCGTCACGCTCGCCCACTTCCATGTAGGGCTTGGTCTCGCTAATGGACTGCTGGTCCAAGAGCAGGGCGTCGCAGCGCACGAAGCTCTTCGCGCCCGTCGCGCCCTCTTCCACCTTGACGAGTCCGCGGTAGGTGGAGTGACCACCGTCCTTGGAAATTGACTTGCTGACGATGGTCGACGTGGTCTCGGGAGCGGCGTGCACCATCTTGGCGCCGGTGTCCTGATTTTGGCCGGCACCGGCGTAGGCGACGGACAGCACTTCGCCGGAGGCCTTGGGACCCATGAGGTAGACCGCGGGGTACTTCATCGTGAGTCGTGAACCGATGTTGCCGTCAATCCACTCCACGTGCGCCTCGGCCTCGGCGCGGGCGCGCTTGGTGACCAGGTTGTAGACGTTGTTCGACCAGTTCTGAATCGTGGTGTAGGTGATGCGCGATCCCGGCAGGGCGACGAGCTCCACGACGGCCGAGTGCAGCGAGTCAGTGGAGTACACCGGCGCCGAGCAACCCTCGACGTAGTGAACCTGACTGCCCTCGTCGGCAATGATCAAGGTGCGCTCGAACTGACCCATGTTCTCCGTGTTGATACGGAAGTAGGCCTGCAGCGGCTGGTCCACATTCACGCCCGGCGGCACGTAGATGAACGAGCCACCCGACCACACGGCGCTGTTCAGCGCGGCGAACTTGTTGTCGTTCGGCGGAATCACCGAACCGAAGTACTTCTGCACCAATTCGGGATACTCGCGCACCGCGGTGTCCATGTCGCAGAAGATCACGCCCAGCGCTTCGAGGTCCGCGCGGTTGCGGTGAAAGACGACTTCGGACTCGTACTGCGCGGTGACACCGGCTAAGTACTTGCGCTCGGCTTCGGGGATGCCCAACTTCTCGTAGGTCTGCTTGATGGCGTCGGGAAGGTCTTCCCAGTCCTGGACCTGATTTTCGGTGGGCTTGATGTAGTAGTAGATGTCGTCGAAGTCGAGGTCGGGCATCTTCTGGGCGAACCAGGGCAACATCGGCTTCTTCTCAAAACGAGTGAGAGACTTCAAGCGAAAATCGCGCATCCACTGCGGCTCGCTCTTAATGTCGGACATTTCGCGAACGATGGCCTCGTTGAGGCCCTTCTTCGGCTTGAACACGACGTCGAGCTCGTCGGACCAGCCCAGCTGGTAACGACTGAAATCTAGGTTTTCAACGCTCATGCTCACCTCGGCTAGTTCTTCCTATGGAGATTGTAGTAACTCCCCATGATTTTCGAACGGGAAAAAACTGGCAAAGTATCCCCATGCCCACTCCGCCTCGCGCCGAACGTCACGACCACCTCATCACCTTTCATGGTGATACCCGCAACGACCCCTACTACTGGATCATGGATCGAGAGAACCCCCAGGTGCTCGATCTGCTGGGTGCCGAGAATGCCTTTCGCAAGGAGTCGCTCGCGGACCTCGCTCCCCTTGAAGCTGAAATCTTCACTGAGGTTAAGAGTCGCATCGAAGAAACCGACACCTCCGTGCCGGTGCGCATGGATGAGTGGTGGTACTTCGAGCGCACGCGCGAGGGACTGAACTACGCGGTGAATTGTCGCGTGCCGGTCGGTGAGGACCGCGACACGCCACCGGTGATTGACCCGCTGACCTCGCTGCCCGGCGAGCAAGTGATCTTGGACGAGAACCTCGAAGCCGGCGACGGTGATTTCTTGTCGGTGGGCATTTTGGCCATCTCACCCAACGACGAATGGGTGGCCGTCGGCATTGACCGCGACGGCAACGAAGAACACGAGGTCACCTTTCGCCGTTTGGCCGATGGCGTCGTAGCCGACGATCGACTCAGCCCCCTTCACTATTCGCTGACCTGGTCGATGGATAACGCCTACGTCTGGTACACGATGATTGACGAGGCGGCTCGACCCTGGCAAGTGTGGCGCCACCAACTGGGCACCGAACAGAGTGCGGACGTCTTGGTATTTCAAGAAGACGACGAAATGTTCTGGGTGGACGTGGCGCGCACGCGTGATGACGACAAGATCGTCATCACCTCCAGCTCCAAGATGTCGAGTGAGGCACGCGTCCTCGATGCGCGCACTCCCCTCGGCGAGTTCGTCATTCTCGACCCCCGACGCGACGGGATTGACTATGACGTCGAGCACTATCGAGACGCCTCCGGACGCGGCTGGTGGCTAAAGACGTCGAACGAAAACGCGACCGACTTCGCGCTGTGGGTGCGCGCTGACGACGAGAACGGCGACTGGACGCTCGCCCTCGCGGAACGCCCCGGAGTTCGCCTCGAGGGCATCGACGCGTACGGGAATTTCTTTGCCATCAGCGAGCGTTTCAACGGACTGGCCTGTGTGCGCTTAGTGCCACACCATGGTGCGGCCGCCCCGCAGATTGACATCGAGGCCGTGAGCTACCTCGTGGCAGGTGATGTTGACCCCAGCACCATCGTGGCGGGTGGCACGCCGAGCTACGACGCGGCGACCTATCGCGTCATCACCACCTCGCTCATAACCCCGCGCACCGTGAGTGACATCGTGGTCGCCACGGGCGAGAATCTCGTGCGCAAGCAACAAATCGTCAAGGGTGACTTTGATGCCGATCGCTACCGCACCGGACGCCTCTGGGT
>Ga0007804_1000818_pt1 | contig 11056 bp, 4 predicted proteins | sample CryBogCBE25Aug07_FD_60367 | JGI IMG/M metagenome (GOLD analysis project Ga0007804, IMG submission 60367) | Freshwater microbial communities from Crystal Bog, Wisconsin, USA - CBE25Aug07 | ecosystem: Environmental > Aquatic > Freshwater > Lake | place: Crystal Bog, Wisconsin, USA | collected... | reverse complement strand
TCATCTCACATATAGAATTCCCATGAGACCCGATAAATTCACTGCCAAAATGCAAGAGGCTTTTAATAGCGCCATCGGTATCGCCTCAGGGTTGGGACAACAGGAAATAGGCAATGAACACTTCATGCTCTCCCTGTTAGCCCAGAGCGAAGGGCTCACAAGACCACTTCTTGAGAAAATGGGGGTTGTCATCCCTCCCTTTATCAGCAGATTAGAGTCGGTCGCCGCGGGACTTCCGAAAGTACACGGTGGGGCGCAGCCCTTTGTGGGGAATGAACTTCGCATCACGATGGAAGGGGCGGAGCGGGAGATGGGAAAGCTTCGGGATGAATTTCTCTCCGCGGAGCATTACCTACTGTCCTTAAGTCAGGAAAAGAATTCCCTCTCAAAACTCCTTCAGGAGAACGGCGTAACGCACCAAGGTTTGATGAAGGCCCTTGTCGAGGTCCGAGGAAGTCAACGGGTGACTGATCAGAACCCCGAGGGTAAATACCAAGCTCTTGAAAAATATGGTCGAGATATCACCGAACTAGCCCGAAAGGGAAAGATCGACCCCGTGATAGGCCGCGACGAGGAGATTAGGCGGACGATGCAAGTGCTATCACGCCGTACCAAGAATAACCCTGTCCTTATCGGTGAACCAGGTGTTGGAAAGACTGCAATCGTTGAAGGACTGGCCCGTCGTATCGTTAGCGGCGATGTGCCGGAATCCCTCAAGAACAAGAGGGTTGTTGCCATGGATATCGGATCCATGGTCGCAGGAGCAAAGTTCCGGGGAGAGTTTGAGGACCGTCTCAAAGCTTTCCTGAAGGAAGTAACGTCCTCCGAAGGCGAAATCATACTCTTCATCGACGAACTTCATACCATTGTCGGGGCAGGTGCGGCGGAGGGATCAATGGATGCTTCCAATCTTCTCAAACCCCAGCTTGCGCGAGGCGAACTTCGGACGATCGGTGCAACCACGCTTGACGAGTATCGGAAGTATATCGAGAAGGATGCTGCCTTGGAGCGGCGTTTCCAGCCTGTCATGGTCAATGAACCAAGCGTTGAGGACACGATTGCCATCTTGCGTGGACTCAAGGAGCGCTATGAAGTCCATCACGGTGTTCGTATTCAGGATGCCGCCCTTGTGGCCGCTGCCATCCTTTCTCAGCGATATATTTCCGATCGTTTTCTTCCCGACAAGGCTGTTGATCTGATCGATGAAGCGGCATCGCGTCTAAAGATAGAAATTGAATCGATGCCGACAGAAATCGACCAACTGGAGCGGCAGATCATGATGCTTGAGATGGAGCGACAGGCCCTGCGGAAGGAAAAAGATGCCGCCAGCAAAGAGCGCCTTGAAAAACTGGAAAAAGAACTGGCCGGTATCAAGGAGACGGGGGCGGGATTAAAGGCTCGTTGGCAGAAGGAGAAAGAGGAGATCGGAAAATCCCAGAAAATCAACGAGCAGATCGAACAGTTGAAAAACGAACTCCTGATCGCCCAGCGCCACGGTGATTTCACGAAAGCCAGCGAGATTCAGTACGGGAGTATTCCCGACCTCACGGCAAAACTTGAGGCCCACAACTTGAAGTTAGCAGAGAGTGGTCAATCATCTCTTCTCCAAGAAGAGGTCACGGAGGAGGATGTCGCCAAGGTGGTCTCGGTTTGGACTGGAATTCCAGTCTCTAATCTTCAGGAAGGTGAGCGTCAGAAGTTGGTCAGGATGGAGGAACGGCTGATTGAGCGGGTTATCGGACAGGCTCATGCCATCAAGGCCGTCTCTAATGCGGTTCGCCGTGCTCGTGCAGGTCTTCAGGAAGAGAATCGTCCCATCGGTTCCTTCATGTTCCTTGGGCCCACGGGAGTGGGCAAGACAGAGCTTTCGAAAGCTCTGGCCGAGTTTCTCTTCGATGATGAGGGAGCCATCATACGGATCGACATGTCCGAATATATGGAAAAGCACACGGTGGCACGATTGATTGGGGCCCCGCCAGGATACGTTGGCTATGAGGAGGGGGGGCAACTAAGCGAGGCCGTTCGTCGAAAACCTTACTCGGTGGTTCTTTTTGACGAGGTGGAGAAGGCGCACGGGGATGTATTCAATGTGCTTCTACAGGTACTTGATGATGGTCGAATTACTGACGGGCAGGGTAGGACCGTTGATTTTAAGAACACGGTTCTCATCATGACCAGTAACCTGGGCAGTCAGTTCATCATGGAGGATCTTGCCGTGGAGGAGCGGAATAAACGGGTGATGGAAGCGCTCCGGGGGCATTTCAGACCCGAGTTCCTAAATAGGATTGATGAGATCGTGATTTTCGACCGCCTAAGCGACAAGGAGATCGGGAAAATTGTGGATATCCAGCTTTCCAGACTTCAAAGGCGACTCGAGGGGCAGAATCTCCACCTTGAGCTTAGTGAAAAGGCCAGGGCCTATCTAGCCAAGGAGGGGTATGATCCTGCCTACGGGGCGCGTCCCCTCAAGCGGGTCATCCAGCACAAGATACTTGATCCGCTGAGCCTTGAGATCCTGGATGGTAGGATTCATGAGGGCCAGACAATCAAGGCCGACGTTTTAGGTGGGGAACTAGTCTTCAAGACAAAGTGAGGGATGCCGCTGCTCCGTGAGGTCACGATCAAGGAAGGGTTGCCGACTCTCGAGGAGGCCAAAAGAAGGCTGCTCCTTGAAGTGAGGAGATGCCATGGAGAGGGTGTTAGCGTTCTCAAGATCATCCATGGTTACGGTTCAGGTGGAACGGGAGGGATCCTAAGAACTGGCTTAAGAAAAGTCTTCAATGAGTATCAGCGTGACGGTGACATCCTTGGTTACGCAACAGGCGAGGAATTTTCCATTTTTCACCCCGTATCCCTCGAGATGATTGGTGCAGCTCCAGAACTCCGGCTCGATCGTGATCTGGAAAGTTCTAATCCCGGAGTAAGCTTTCTTTGGATTCAGTGAGAACGATTATACGGGGCGAGGCTTATCCCACCCAACTGAAATCAACGGTGGAATCAATGTCAGGTGATAGACTCTGTTTTACTGGGCAAGCTTTGGCTGCCGCCTCCAAGAGGGGACGCTGCGGGTGATCAGCGGGAAGTGGAATCGACATCTCGGACCGTAGGCTAACAATTCGGCGTGGAAGATCGCGACTCATCTCCTTAAAAAGGATGACCGTGGTTCCCTTGAGGTTTATTCCGTGTCGCTCTGCGGTGATCCCCATGACGGTCATCATGCAGTTGGCGACTGCAGTGGCCACCAGATCGGTTGGAGAAAAGCTCTCCCCCTTGCCGTGATTATCGACCGGAGCATCCGTGATCAACCGGATGCCCGATGGAGCATGGATCGCCGTGCATCGGAGGCCTCCATCGTAAACAGAAGTAATTTTTACCATCTAATGGGGTGTAGCATGAAAAACCAACCATCGGAAAGAAATCCCCGTTTTTTGATATAGGAATTTCTGGGAATGAAAGTGGTAAAAAGGAGCGGGGGCGATCCCTCTCGGAATCACCCCCGCATAGTGTGACGACTATAAGCCGGATTTTGTCAGGCTGGATTTCTCCAGCATGGATGGTCATTTCTCTCGGAACTCACCGGCGAACCGGAGAGTTCCGCCCGTCTTGCGACGGGTGCGACGTTACCCGGGGTAGCGACTGACCAATGGTCAGCCTTCGAAGCCGGCTGCCTCTTCCCCTGTTCTGTCTTGCACCGCATAGGGTTTTTCGTGCCCCCGTGCTCACGCATGGGGCGGTGGGCTCTTACCCCGCCTTTTCACCCTTACCTTCAGTCAACACTTCTTGCAAAGTATCGAGCGGAGGTGGTCTGTTTTCTGTGACACTTTCCGTCGACCGGAATTTTCATTCCTGCCTCCCGCGTATTCTACACGGTATGCCGCCGTATGGTGTCCGGACTTTCCTCTAGGATCTCTCCCAGCGACCAACCGTCATCACAATGGGAAGATTAGTGAAAAAAATTCATAAGGCAAGTCCCCGAACCCGTTAGCAACGGCCAAATGATTCCCTCTTACGGATTTCCGACCATCAAGATTTCTTATTTTCTGGCTAGGATCTCTTTGAGGAATGGGGCCGTTCGACTGATACTGCTCTTTATGACATCTTCTGGGGTGCCTGTGGCCACAATCTCCCCGCCATGCTTTCCTGCTTCCGGACCAACGTCCACAAGGTAATCTGCTTCAGCGATTAGATCCATATGATGCTCGACGACGATCACCGTATGCCCCTCGTCGACCAATCGGTGTAGCACGCTTTGTAGAAGTTCCACATCGGCGGCATGAAGCCCGATGGTCGGTTCCTCAAGGATATAGAGAGTCCCCCCGCGAGACGCCATCCTGGGGCGATCGGATGCCCCCCCCCGCGCCAGTTGAGTGACTAGTTTGATGCGTTGGGCCTCTCCTCCACTCAGTGTGGGGCTGGGCTGTCCAAGGCGCAGGTAACCCAGGCCCGTTTCCAACAGCAGATGGAGGGGTTTTCTGATTTTTGGGTGAGCGGAGAAAAAGTCGGCGGCTTGTTCAACAGTCATATCCAGAACATCACCGATTGACTTGCCATCATATCTGACCTCAAGAGTCTGTCGGTTGAAGCGGCTGCCCGAGCAGTCCTCGCAAGGCATGAACGATGTGGGAAGGAAATTCATTTCTAGGCGGATGACACCCTGCCCCTCGCAGGTCTGGCATCTGCCTTCCTGATTATTGAAAGAAAAACGGCTTCCCGTGTACCCGCGGAGTCGAGCCTCGGGCAAGCCGGCGTAAACGGTACGGATCGCGTCAAAGATTTTCAGATAAGTGGCGGGAGTTGAGCGGGAGGTCTTGCCGATCGGCGACTGGTCCACTTCGATGACCTGCGTGAGATGCTGCGTTCCGGAGATTGACTTCCAATATTGAGGCCCTGCTTTTTTCCGGCGCCCAGTCCGTTTCAGCGATTCCTCGACAGCGGGAAGCAGAACACCTCTCAGGAGGGTGCTTTTGCCGGATCCGCTGATGCCGCTGATGGCTGTCAGGCGCTGCAGGGGAAATTTTACATCAACATTGTTCAGATTGTGCCGCTTGGCACCTTTCAATTCGAGCCAGTTGGCGACATCCGTGAGGGATCGACGAGAGCCTTTTTGGGGGTGAACGGGGGGCTCCCGCAAAAATTTTCCGGTAAGCGATCGGGGATTTGCCATCACCTCCGCCATGGTCCCGAAAGCCATGATTTCTCCGCCATGACTCCCTGCCTTCGGGCCAAGATCGATGATCTTTGAGGCACGGCGCATGGTCTCCTCGTCATGCTCCACAATGAGAAGTGAGTTGCCCTGCGCAGATAACTCCTCAAGGGCATCGAGCAGCCGGGTATTATCCCGTGGATGAAGGCCGATCGTCGGTTCATCAAGCACATAGAGGACCCCTCGTAGATTTGAGCCGAGCTGCGCGGCCAGGCGGATACGCTGGGATTCACCTCCGCTGAGCGTCTTTGCCGAGCGGTCAAGTTGCAGATAATCAAGGCCGACGCGGGCCAGGAATGAGAGTCTCTGCCTGATTTCCGGAAGGATATCTCGCGCGATTGTCTCGTCGCGTCCACTGAATTTCCAATCAGCGGTCCGGTTCAGGGCATCACTTGCCGGACGTGATGAGAACGAGGCGATGCTTTCACCGGCCACAAGAACAGCACAGGCGACTGGATTGAGACGTTTTCCTTGGCAGACAGGGCATGGACGCGTCTCCCCCTCCTCGCGGTTTTCAAAAGATTTTTCGGCGGCTAGGTCCGCTTCCAATTGAGAGTCAAAATCTTTTGAGGAGGGAATTTCGCTCCACACTTCTCCGAAACCCCGGCAGTGCTCACACCATCCATGAGGGGAGTTGAACGAGAAAAGTCTTGGATCCAACTCCTCAAAGGAACGACCGCAGTCAGCACAGTTCATTTCGGAGCTTAGAATCCTGAACTCTCCGTAGGTGCTTTGAGAACTAAGGGAGACTTCACTCTTCAATGCCTTGGAAGATTTTTTCCCATTAACAGTCTTTGTTTCTTTTTTAATTTTTGGAGTTGTGTCGGATTTCTGTGACGTGGTTCTTGCCTTGGCCGTACCATTTCCGATTTCCAGGGCCCTCTTGGCCAGTTCCAGAACTCCTTTGGCAACACCTTTTTCTATGGTGCCAACGAGAACGTCGATCGTGTGTTCCTTGAAGCGTTCAAGGGGTTTGAAGTCCGACACCTGGACAAGTTCACCATCCACAAGCAGTGACTGAAACCCATGTTCCTCGGCCCATCGCGCTACATCGGTATGGAAGCCTTTGCGTCCCCTCACCTTTGGGGCGAAGAGTTGGACCGCTGCGTCTGCACTCAATGTCTCGATTTCCTTGGCCACGGCGGTCAGTGAGCTTTTTTGCACTGCTATGCTGCATTCGGGACAATGTTGCACCCCCAGTTTTGAAAACAGAAGACGCAGGAACTGGTGGATTTCAGTGACCGTTGCCACAGTGGATTTGCCTCCGCCTCGGGTGATGCGTTGCTCAATGGCCACACTGGGTGGCAGTCCATCGATCGAATCCACATCGGGTTTTTCCAACTGCTCGACGAACTGCCTCGCGTAGGGGGACATGCTGTCGAGGAAGCGCCTTTGTCCCTCGGCGAACAGGATGTCAAAGGCAAGAGTTGATTTTCCGCTTCCGCTAAGGCCGGTTACGACCATCATCTCGCCCCTAGGTATATCGATATCAAAATTTTTCAGATTATGCTCACGTGCTCCTCTGATCCGGATGAATTCATTGCGTTCCTGGGACGATTGGGGTGATTCCGCTTTCTCTAGAAGAATCGGTGTTCTTCCTTCCAGTACCTCGATGAGATGGCGCCCGGTATGGGATGTTTTTTCAGCGGCAATTTTTTCCGGCGTGCCGGCGACAACTAGTCTGCCTCCCCCCTCGCCGCCTTCCGGACCGATATCGATGACCCAATCGGCAGTTTTGATCACATCCAGGTTGTGCTCAATGACAACGACACTGTTTCCCTCCGCAACAAGACGTTGAAAGGCCTTGAGCAGAATCGAGATGTCGTCAATGTGCAGGCCGGTGGTCGGTTCGTCAAAAATAAGTAATGCACCGCCCGGTTCATGACCGGCAAGGCGCGCCGCCAACTTCAGGCGCTGTGATTCTCCGCCGCTGAGGACGTTCATTGGTTGCCCGAGTTTCAGATAATCCAGACCTACATCGGAAAGGAGTTGCAATGGGGCGCAGATAGCCTCGGCTTTGGGACCCTTCTTAAAAAACGAAATCGCTTCACTTGCGGTCATCTCGAGAACGTCGTGAATTGTTTTTCCACGATGTCGGATGGCAAGCACCCTCTCCTGATAGCGTCGTCCCTCGCACTCGGGGCAACGGATGAACAGATCACTCAAAAACTGCATCTCAACCTTTTCAAACCCGAGTCCCGAACAACGATCGCACCGTCCCTGGCCCGAGTTGAAAGAAAAGGCGGAGGGGCTCATTCCTGCAGTGATGGCTTCATCCTCCATTCCGAAGAGTTCCCGAATGGAATCAAAGACTCCCAGATAGAGAGCGGGGGTGGAACGGGGGGTTCGAGAGAGGGGAGACTGGTCGACCATCACCACATCGGAGAGGTCGTCTCCGCCTTTGATCGATCGGCATCTGCCTGCGGCTTCACCCTCCTCGACTGCGGCGGAGGTGAGATTCCTGTAGAGAACATCACGGACAAGGGAGCTTTTCCCGGAGCCCGAAACACCTGTCACACAGCAGAAAACCCCAAGCGGAAAACTGATATCAAGCTTGTTCAGGTTGTGATGACGGATCCCCTTGATTTCGATCCACTCGGAGGGCTTACGCCGTTTCTTGGGGATGCCGATCGATTTGTCACCCCGAAGATAAGCGGCGGTGAGGGATTCCTTGGATGATGCAAGTTCTGACAATGGCCCCGAGAACATCAACTCACCCCCGTTCTGTCCACGTCCTGGACCCAGATCGATGATATGATCAGCCGAACGGATGATGGCCTCCTCATGTTCCACGACTAGGATAGTGTTTCCCTTGTCGCGAAGGGCTTTCATGATCCCAAGTAACCTGCCGATATCCCTCGGGTGAAGTCCCACACTTGGCTCGTCCATTACGAAGAGCGTATTAACCAACGAAGCTCCAAGGCATGTTGTCAGGTTGACACGTTCGATTTCACCCCCACTGAGGGTTTTGGTTGTGCGGTCGAGAGTCAGATATCCGAGTCCGACCGACTCCAAATAGCCAAGCCTTGAGACGATCTGCTGGAGGAGCATGGCGGCTCCCGTGTCTCCGATAGGCAACGGAAGTTTGCGAAGGAGTTCAGAGAGACTTGAAACGGGGGTAGCCGCGATCTCAGGAAGCGTTAGTGCTCCCTCCGGAACCGGGAGGCGATAGTTCAAGGTTTCCGGTTGGAAGCGCCCCCCCTTGCACGACGTGCACGGGGTGTAATTGCGGTAACGACTCAGGAAGACGCGTATATGCATCTTGTAGGTCCTTTTCTCCATCCATTTGAAGAAACCTTGCACCCCGTACCAGCGCTTGTTTTCCCAAAGCTCCTCCGACGTGAGATCGGCATCCTTCTCACCTTCGATCACGAATTGTTGGTCCGCCTCCGGAAGTTCTTCAAAGGGAAGATGGACATCCACGTCCCGCATGGCGCAGGCACGCAGAAGATCCCGCTGGCAATCCCTTGACTGTCCGCTTTGGAATGGTTTGACCACCCCTGAGGCGATACTCATCGAACGATCCGGCATGATCCGGTCATAATCCAAGCCTATCACCCTGCCGAATCCGCGACAGTCATTGCAGGCGCCCAGGGGGTTGTTAAAACTGAAAAGGCCGGGGGAGGGGGGGCGGATATCAATGTCGCAATGGGCGCAATGCCATCCTGAGGAGTGTGGAAAGGTTTCTCCTGTGTCCGGGTCGAGAAGAGTGACCCGCTCCTTCCCAAGTATAAGGGCAGTCTCGATAGCCTCGGTGAGACGCCCCCTTTCTTTTTGGCTAATTTCAAGCCGGTCTTGGATGACGGAGACAACGGGTGGGAGGCGCTTGAGCAAGATAGGTTCGTCCGTACGGTGGATTGCTCCATCGATCCAGACGCGAAGATACCCCTGCTCCTGGAGAAAGGTGAAAAAGTCAGCGGGTTTTCGTGCCTTTGACTCAGGTTCCCCCTCTTGCGATTCCGAACGGGTTGTCACCGGGAAGGTAATGAGAAGTCGGCGCCCCTCGAGGCCTTTGAGAAGAGTCTCGGTGACTGATTCCGGGGACTCGGGCGAGACTCGCCTGTGACAACTTGGGCATGAGGCGGAGGCCACGCGTGTCATCAGGAGTTTCAGGTAGTCATTGATCTCCGTGATAGTCCCGACCGTGGACCTTGTTGTTTTTACACTGTTGCTCTGCTCGATCGCAATGGCCGGTGGAATCCCCTCGATGGATGCCACGCGAGGTTTATCCATTCTGTCCAGAAACTGCCGAGTGTAGGGACTGAATGTCTCCACATAACGTCTCTGTCCCTCCGCATAGATGGTATCAAAGGCTAGGCTGGATTTTCCGGAACCGCTAGGGCCAGTGACCACAATGAGTGACCCTGTGGGAAGGTCCAGATCTATGCCCTTGAGGTTGTTCTGCGTTACGCCCTGAAGGCGTATTCGGGGAGCTTCGGGCACCTGTTGATTGCTAAAGTGGAGGAATCATCCCGGATTGGATCATTCCGTACCGCTTGTCTTCACCTTGACCGTATGTCTCAACTCCTCTGTACGGAGCAGAACGCGCTGGCGCATGATCTTTCCGGCCTTGAACTTGACCGTAGCTCTGGAGGGAATGGGCACATCGACATCCGGGAGATTCGGATTACGGCCAACGCGGGAACGGGTCAAACGGACCTCGAATACACCGAAATTACGGAGTTCCACCCCTTCACCTTTGGCCAGCGCTTCCGTGATGTGATCCAGAGTTTTTTGGATTACGTTGAAGACATCGCTCTGAATAAGACCAGTTTCATTGCTGATGGCGACGACAAGGTCCCGTTTGGTTAGATTAGCCATTTTAATTGGTATGGAAGTGGTTTTTCTCTGTTTGGAGGGCTAGAGGGGTTGAAAGGAATCGGATGTCCTACTCTCGGAAAGATAGAATTGCAAGCACGGATGAATGGGATTCCAAGAAGTCGCTAGTACCGATCATGCCCAAGAACGGATTTGCGCCAGTCGGAGAGAAAGCTTTCCCGGAGTCGGTTCCACTCAAGGACAGGTTCCGGGAGTCGTGCGGTCCAGTTTGCCGAACCAACGGCACCAGGCACATTAAACCTAAGGGAGGAAGAAAAGAGATCCGTGATCATGGTGATGACAATCCATGAATTGCAGGCGAGTAAGCCCCCTAATAACGCCCCATGAACCTTTCCGGGGAATGGGGTCATTCTATCGATTTCAGGATGGCCCGCAAACTCCAGCAACTCATCAAGGATTTTTCGGCAACCTGCACCCTCATCACCGTCTTTCGCCGCCCCTTCTTGCCATTCTTCCCAGAGAGTCATCATTGGTGGATGATCATGTGTTGCATAGGTTGCCACGGAAATTCTTTCGTAGGCGCTTCCCGGAAGCATGGAAGCGTTCTCGGAGCGTTCCCACATGGGGATTTTGAAACCCGGCAGCCCCATTTGACTCATGACGGGACGCACGTAGGGAGCGACCTCCCCAAGATCCTCGGCAATCAGCCTGTGGTTTCCTATTTCCTCGTTTAGAATCGAGAGAAGGATCTCCCCATGGCAGCGGTTATGCTCTTGATGCTCGGGGGTATCATCATCGGCATCGATGAATCCAGGAAGAGGCCCACCTGTGAGTGCTCTTGCCTGCTCCCCGGAAAGTCCCGTGAATTCGGGATTGCGGTTCGGGGGCCAGGGAAAGCTGTAGATACGGAAAAAACCGAGTGCATGATCGACTCGAAGCATGTGGAAGATGGAGCGAAGAAGCCTCAGCCGCCTGCGCCACCAGATGAAATTTCCACGGGCCATCACTTCCCACCTGTAGAGAGGAAATCCCCAGTTCTGCCCCCACTGCTCGGTGAAGGGATCCGACTTGAAG
>Ga0007804_1000817_pt1 | contig 11068 bp, 17 predicted proteins | sample CryBogCBE25Aug07_FD_60367 | JGI IMG/M metagenome (GOLD analysis project Ga0007804, IMG submission 60367) | Freshwater microbial communities from Crystal Bog, Wisconsin, USA - CBE25Aug07 | ecosystem: Environmental > Aquatic > Freshwater > Lake | place: Crystal Bog, Wisconsin, USA | collected... | reverse complement strand
ATTCCGTTTGCTGACATAGTATGTTATTTATCGTTAAAAAGTTTGGCTCCACCCCGTTACGGGCTTGGTCCATATAGCCCGTACATTACTCCAAGTTGTTACACCTGTTTTGACCCGTACATTGGCAATATAGCTCCAGGTATCTGCGGCAGTTTTAATCTTTGTGCCACCGGTTGTTCCTGCGCGGTGTCCATATCTACTAAATCAAGTACGCCGCGTATAATGTCTGTTATTCTCATAATATAGTACTTATTGTTATTGGTATAGAGGTGTCCAGAAAGCCACTCCACCTACGGTAATTCTAGCCCATTGTACTACAGTTGATGTATTAGTAGGATGACCTGTATTGCCAGTTAATGCAATATTGGCCGTTGTAATATTTCCAATTACCTTAAAGTTACCAGAGGAACTTAAAGAAGCTAACTGTACATTACCTACACCATTGTTATAAAAATTAATACCGTCGGCGCTGCCAGCACTAATACGGGCATTACCGGTTAAGTAATCTACAACAACACCGTCACTGTAAGCACCCGAATATGTACCAGTTGTTTCCAATCCGCTGGTGCCGCTTAAGAATCCCGAAACTGTTAAGTTTCCAACATTGGCTTGATTATAAACCAAAATACTATTAAAATTAGCTGTGCCAATTTCGGCTGTGCCAATTTGTGCGTTAGATGATAACACATATCCGAAGACCGAAAGATTACCGTTGCTAATAATATTTCCACTGGCGTATACTGTACCCCATTGTTTTGTTGTACTACCTAAATTATAGGTGGCGTTAGCACTAGGAATTAAATTGCCGGCAATAGCTGAAATATTTGATGTCGGTGCAATTGCCAAATTGATTGCTGTAACATTGGCATTGGTACTGACTATTTGACTTTGCACTCCGGCAAGCAAGGCTACACCGTTTACATAATAACCAGTGGCATTGACGTTACCTGTTGTGATGTTGCCTGTTAGGTATGCGGCTACGTTGGTATTACTGTATGATCCTGCTACAGTTGATAAAATGTTAACACCATTGGCAAATGAATAACTATTAGCTTTTAAACCATTGGCGCTGATATTTGTAGTTGACAAATTGCCTTGAATTTGTGTATTACCGTTTACGTTACCAATTAATATATTTCCGGCACTCAATCCCATATACAGGGTTGATGTTAAATTAAAAATATTAGCAATTGGCGCGGTAGTACGTAGATGTCCACCTGAGGTATATAAATTACCGGCGGCTACAATATCGGCGCCAGAATTAATATTTCCTGTTGTAGCAATAGTAGATACTATGCCACTGGCCAGTAATGCATTGGCCTGTGTATTACCGTAATTTGATGACAATACAATATTGGCATAAGTTTGGAATGCACCAAGATTTGCATTTAATGTTTGTATTTTTAAATTAGCTGCCGTAACGTTGGCATTAATTGCTATAACATTACTAGCATCTGTAGCAATATAATTATAAATTGCCAACAAGTCATTTGATACTACACCAAGATTAGCATCAAGTGTCTGTATTTGTGTATTAGCTAATGTACTACCAGATTGCAAACCGGTAATACTTGTTGCCTGTGTAGCGGCATTGGCTATTAAAGAATTTATTGCCGTTGCCTGTGTAGCGGCATTGGCCAGTAGTGTGCTGATATTTCCGGTGTTGTTTGAAATATTAACATTGGCTGCTGTTATAGATGCCGATAAAATATTATTAGTGCTAGTGTTAAAAGCAATAGCCAAGTTAGCCGCTGTAACATTAGCATTTAATAAATTAATTGCCGCGGTGTTAATGGCTATTTGTGAATTGGCTGCAAAAATATTTGCATTGGTATTAGAAATTTGTGTAGCCTGCGACGCTGCATTATTTTGCAATACCAAAATATTTGTGGTTGCTGAACTAAGAGTTGAATTAGTATTTTGAATTGTTACGTTAGCAGCCGCAATATTGGCTTGTAGGCTAGAAACATTGCTGACATTATTATTAATGTTCAAATTCGCGGCTGTAATATTAGCACGTAAACTAGTAATTTCTGTTTCTTGTGTAGCGGCATTGCTTTGCAAACCAGCGATGTTAGTAGTTGCTGTGCCAATGTTAGCATCGTGTAGATTTTGATAATATAGCAGAGTACTAATATTATTAGTCGCCGTGCCAAGATTGGCATCTAGTACTTGTATGTGAGCATTAGCCGCTGTAAGATTTGCAGAAAATCCTGTCATCGGTGCCAAGGCATTACTAGTGGTAACTATGTTAGCCGCTGTATTAGCTATTTCGGTTGATAAATTTGCACTAATTGAATTGTACACTGATGTACTAACGCTAGTATAGGCGTTATATGCATAGGCATTGGCAGCTGTAAGTTGTTCATTAACGAATCCAATGCTTGCGGCGCCAGCAACATCATTTACTGCTAGATTAATATTACCAGTTCGGCCAGCTACGCTTTGAACTGGAGAATTAATAGTGACATTGGCATTACCGGCAGCAATATTCGCAAAATTAAGATTAATCTCTTGAAATGCTGACGCTATTGTGTCACTAGTTCCTGGACTTACGTTTACATAAGTGAAGCTACCCATATTTTTTTTACCTTATTATAAGGTATTTATCTAAAAACAACAAAGCCCGCAAAGAAGCGGGCTCGGGGTATTACACAGTACCTTTTGGCAACAATACTATTTACAAGTTTAACAGTTTTGCCTGCTCATATAGCTCAAAACTAGCTAGATTTTTACCTTTGCTTTCGCATTGGATATCAAAGTCCGGCCAAAAGCCCAGGGCCCATTCGTTTACCTTACGATTCCAATAAAAGTCCGAATGCGCTCGCATCTTTTGCTTTTTATAGCCTTCTAAAAGAAGCGACGTATGATCAGGGGCTTGATCTGTGGCATGTCCAACAAGTACGTCTTCGCGACTAACAGAATAATGGCAAGCAGGGCGAATACCGCGCCAACTATCAATAACTCTTTTAACACGTTCGTCCCGTGGGCTAATGTACTCGCCTTCACGTATCCAGTGATGATGAATATCGAGCACAATAGGAACAATATCAGTAATGGTAAGACAATCATTTAACCCCCAGGCGTTTTCTTCGTTTTCAATTGTAATACAATTCCTTGCTTCGGGGCTAAGTCGCTTGTACGCACTTCTGATACCGGCTGGACCTTCCCTACCGGAGATATGGACATTGATTTTAAAGTCCTGAAATTGTTTACCGTGGCCCATCCACTTTGCCATATTTGCATGATATTCAAACTCCTCTATTGACCGATCCACGATCCCAGGATTACTCGATGCAAGCACAGTAAACTGCCCAGGATGAAAAGACAACCGAACACTGCGATCCTTAGCAATAGCCCCCACTCTCGCAAAGCCTTGTTCGGCGTATGATACAACAGAAGGTTCACGCCAATAACTAGAAAAATCCCCATGGGTATAACAAGGAAGGATATCACTGCTAAGACGGACCATACGAAGAGGCTCTGGGAGTTCACCGACTCTCTCCACTAGCAACCTTGTTGCCTCGATGTTTTGTACCATTAAGTCCCATAACTTTTGTTCTGCTACTTCCCGTGTTTGTCTATTTAGCCAGGCAACTGTGGTAGTACCGGTGTTGTACTTTTTAGCCTCGTCGGTAGCTTTGATGCCTTCGGTTTGGTCTGGCCTATCAATCCATTTGCAACAAAAGCCTATACGTTTAGTCATAGTTTATTATATACGTAGTTAATTAAATTGTCAAGCAACAAAACCCTGACCTGAAACATTGTGATACCATGCATAAAATGGACTATCTATATGATATTCCCAGTCGTCTAATGTGTTTAACCATAACGTGGCTGGTCGAGCATATTCCATATAATCGGGTAAAACAGATAAACCGTTTACTGTTAACGACACAATTTCTACAGCACTTCCAGCGTAAGGTAAATTGGTTGTCATTGATCGAATATGTATAGGTGAGAATAAATCTAAATTAATTTCAGTAACAGAATCGGTTACTAGATGTCCGTTAATACGCATACGAAACTCTGCGCCCAGATGTGTGACTATCTCTAGTCGGACATGCAATTGCCTATCAGTATTAATAGCCGTAATGTCTGAGAAATTTTTCATAGTCTGGTGCATAGTCTAGGATTGAGTTACCTCGTGATTTTTCAAATGCCTGTAAAAATTTAATTAAATGCGTACGGTGTACATCTGCATCTCCGGGTTTGCGATATGTTGCTACAAAATTTCTGTAGTCCACAACAAGATTAGCAATAACATCTGGTACCAGATCAGTGCGACGTATATTTCCCACGGCGGTTTTTTGTAAGTTATATTTTTCAATTATGCTATCAAGTTTTCCCACTACAATTTGTCTAAGATCGTGTGATAATAATTCAATACGTAAACATTCGGGACTAGATAATATATTACAACTTTCAGCAATCACTTGATGTTTGATCATATATTCAAACAATTGATCTAATTCATATACTGTGAATATGTTTGGTGTGATTCGTAGGCTTATTGCTAGCTTTGCTTGATCTCTTAAGGCCAAGAATTGATCTATGTTAGCAAGTATCTGATCAATATTTCCCGGATAGCGTATATAATTATTCAATGGTGTAACTGTTTCAATACTAATACCTAAATGAAATTCCTTAAATTCTTTAATCAAACTTTCTATACGGTTATCATATATTGTACCGTTGGTAGTAGTGCCAACAATAATATTCTTAGCAACTCCGGCTGCAATTAATCGTTCACAAATTGAGTAGAAGGCTGGATCGTAAAGTGTTTCACCACCAAGAAAATGTATATACTTTAAATCGGGTATACCGATAAGCTCGTTGACAAATCGGTCAAGCACCGCAGGATCACGGGTCCATGATTCAAACTCTACAGGATTTTGGAATAGTGAGCTATTGATCTTATGTAGTGTTTTATATTCCTGCTGTAGTCGACTACTGGATACAGGATCACACATGATACAGGCACTATTACAAGTATTGCCTAGGTCAATTTGTAAATCTGTTGCGGCATAATTTGCCAGCCCTTGATTATTGTTGCTATAGTCAAAATACTGATAGTGTGGACTAGACCTTATAGTGCGTACAAAGTCAGTTTCTTTTATTCCACTTTTGTGTAATTGCCGCTGTCGTCCGCTAATTTTACCAAAGCTATCTTCATAATAACAATCTTGACAGCCTGCAGGCTGTTGGCCGTTGAGTAATCCAGTGCGTAATTCGCGCATACGATCGCTATTGTAAAATTCTAATAGAGAAGTATTGCGAACATTTTGCCCAGGCTGGTCGTTCTTAAACCAACGGCATTCTTGAAAATCACCGTTATAGGTTAACCTAGCATGAAACCAAGGACTAGAGCAAAAAGACTGTTCAAACATTAGTGTACTGAATACGTTTCAAATTCCCAATAAACCGATCCACGTGCTTCGGCTTCGGCAATAGCCTTTTCAAAACAAGACATATCACTAGCTTCAATTCGTGTATCGATTACAGTAGACAGTACATCAAGAATTGCCACAGCCGCTTCATGATGTGGACCATCTAGTAACTCTTCCATAACATCTTGCATACGATCAAATACTAATTCTAATTCTTCATCGCCTAGCTGATTAACATCTACTTTATCCGATAATACATCTTGCACTAATTGATCAATTGGATCCATTATTTTAAGGCCTTAATATAGTTAATAACTTCATTGGCTTCGGGAAATCCGTCCCGTGCCTTTTGTTCCATTGCAGCATCCATATAATATTCTTGTAGAACATGTAAACTATTTACGAAGTCAGCAATCTCTGATTTTTTAATAGTGTAAGTAAATTTAAACGGGTTACTGTCGGGGCGGGGAGTGTCTTCGGGCCACATTATACTATCCTTTGTTTTGTTGGTTCAAGTCTATCGCTGTACATCTTGTTGCCACGTTCTCGTATTAAATCTGCCATGCCTTGTGGATTTGCGTCAAACATTTCGCGCACATCTTCCTCGTCAATATCGTCGCTCATTGTAACAGTATAAACTTCATAGTGACGTTGACCGTTATATCGCGCTCTAAGCATGATACTATTAACAATATGATTAAGATTTGGACCTGGTTTGTCCTGTAGTACATTCCAAGTCTTTTCTTTATCTAAGTCGGTAATATTAACCACGGCTTCAATTCCGTTAATATCCCAACTTAGAAGAAAAATATTTCCCACAATTAATCCCAATCTTTCTTACCGCCGTGACGCTCGTTATATTCGTAACCAGCAAAATAAGCCGCAATTTGATCTTGAGTCATTAAGTCTTGAGTAACTTCACGGCCTTGATAACTATCACCTAAAAAGTAATGCGGTTGACATGGGCGACTGTACCAACTGTCTGCACTACCTCTGTCAAACGGACCACCATGACGGCTATCATATTTGACACCGTTAAACTCAATAAAACAATTTTGATCTTCTACTAACATATTAGTCCTTGAAGTAAACATTAAAAGCCCAGGCATTTCTTTTTAGCGTACTACGATTCCTGCGATGTGGGCCACGATAAACTACACGAAAACGATAACCTAATTGACGTAGCCCACGACGTACTGTTTCCAATTGACGAATTGGTATCATCCGCATTTCAGGATTCGCCTGCACCGTCATATAGACGTCATTGAATCCAGCGATAAATGATTGTGTACGAAGTTCAGTTGGGACATATGGCATCTTAGTTAGCCTTTGATTGTTGATACTCTACCATACAACGATCATACTCGGCTTTGGTAACTTCTACACCATCAACCAGATAATGCATTTCGCCTGTTTCACGATTACCGTAAGTTATAAGTTCGTACATCTTAGTTAGCCTCGTAAACTGCTTTCAACTTCTTCATAAACTCGGCACGAATCTTTGCCGCTTGCTTTGGTGTATAAGGTACGTCGTCAGCAACTGTAGCAGATTCAACTTTGATTTTTGCCTTGCGGGCCGCAAAAGTAGTCATCACAGTACGTGGCTTTTTAGTGGCTTTGGGTTTAGCAAAGGGATTTTCGTCTTTAATAGTGTCAGCAAGCAAAATTTCTGCTGCTTTTACATCAACAAAATAAGAACCACCATCTAAGTTAGCAAGCACAAACTTAGCGGCATCGTTTTTAGTCATTGGGTTTGGCAATGCTAGAATAACAACATCGGTGTCGCCCAACTTGCGAAGTTGATCAATACGTTTTACGTCGTTAGCTGTACGGAATTTTAATGCGCCCGCTACACGGCTAAAACCTGCAAATCTTACTGTACTCATTTCAGCTCCTTATTAATTACTATACTGCTAGTATAAAGGATATGCCATTTTGGGTCAACCGAAATTGAGGCGATTTTTATGCTTTTCTTGACGTTTATAGCGGGTTTTGAGCTCCACACGCTTGGGCTTGAACGGGGTGTCGCGAAAAAACAACACATTATGGGCACGTGTTCGGTGTGGGATTTTGACAACTATCTTATTCATAATATAGTAATTATACTATATCTTGAATTTCTGGTCAATTAGTGCAGGGTATCGTTGTTTAATTGCTCGGGGTCGCGGATGCCAAACATCTTAAGAATTTTATATACATTCTTAGGCTGTTTAAAAGGTAATACGTCCGGTAGGAATAACGACTTTAATTCACCATCTGGCCCTAAGATAAAACCATAGTCTTCGGCGCCTATATCATCATCATAAATGCCATCTTCTACTGCCAACTCTTCGGATAATTTACTCATGATAGCTCCAGTCGTTTAAGATATTTATCGGCTTGTTTTTTTAATTGTGTTAGTACTTTTGGATCGTGTTTAAAATGCTTTCTATATAGTCGCCATGTTTTAGTTTTTTCCATAGTCCGATTATACACGACCATTTCACTAGCAACATTAAAACCGTGTGCTAGTATTTCATCCTCACACCCTAGATAGTCTCGCATTGATTCTTGATATCTTAATAGTCTAGGTGTGCCGTAGCCTCGTCCGTAACGGTAACCACGACGACGACAATAATATTGATGTATGTATTCGTGTGTTACAATGTCGGCAATATGGAATCCCATGCTTTCCCAATTATGTCGATCTATGTAACAATACTTTTCTCGAGTAGGATACACCAATGTAATATGAATACTTGGATTATCTTGTTCGTCTTCGTAAAGTCGATACTCACCTTTGATATTCCATTGCCCTAATTCTACACTGGCATCGCGCTCAGTAGTAAATTGTAACATAGGGTCACGAAATTGCATACGGATTAAATGTGTTAATCCCTCGGGCGTATATCGTTTACCACAGTGACGAACAGAGATACTACGTAAACGCTCAAGGGCATTAAAGAACATTAGATTTTATTTGATTCGCCGTAAAAGAAGTGTCCGCCAACACGAGCTACAAAATGTTTACTCTTGGCCCACACTGGACGAACAGATGAGGCATGGAAGTATAGTGCGTTAGAAAATTTTATACGATAGTCTGTATATCCTTCGTTTAATACTTCATGTGCTATTCGTTGGCTTTCTTCCCAGCGTTCGTCGTTAACATTAGGTTTACGAATAAAATGGCAAACCCAACTAAATTGACATACTGGAACAGAGCTTACAACTACTTCTGTTTTTGTTACAGGTTCTAGGCGGCCAAAGAAACCAGCAGCAACCATTTCGGTTTTTTGCAAAGTTTGATGGCGTACAAATACTGTGCGTTGATTTACAACTCCACATATTGATTTTTCAAAACGACCATCTTTGACTCTATTAATTGTAACGACTGCAACAGCGACTTTACCTTCTTCGCTTTCGCTACCAGCTTCGTAGAATATGTTACGAGCTAGGCAATCTTCGTCTCGACTGGATACTGAAAAATCGATCCAGGGTGTTGCTACAAATTGAATGATAGAATCTAATCTATCTCGTGTACCGGTAACAATACGGTCCACTCTACTTTGTGATTCTACTGCTTCTACTTTAGTAATAAAGTTTTGTTGTACTTCATCTGCATGACCGGGTGCCATTACGGTCAGGGCTAATATTGCTACGATAGTTTGAATTATCGTTCTCATACTGTCCTCCTTAGGTTAAAATGCCTTCCTAAAAACAGAAGGCATTAGATATTTAAGTACATATCTACTCCATTATATTACTATATTAGTCAGACAAAGTCAAACTAAGTAACGTTTCTGACAGAAAAACTGCCATTAAAACCCTACTGATTCTGACTTATATACGTACTTAATGGGATATTTTTAGATTGGCTCATGGCCAATAGCAGGCCAGGGTTTGGATCATTGGTTACTTGAATTCCAATTCCGGCTAATTTTTGTGTGTTAATACTTTCGGAGATTGCTGCTCGAATAGTATCGCCAGCGGCATCGTTAGTAATAAGATTGGCAAAAATTTGATAACTCATGGTACGCACTTTGTCTTGAGCGTATCCGGTAATGCCTTGGGCAAAGCCTAACGTACTAGCAGGGAACCCGGCATTAAATGTTGCGCCTGCCTTTTGAAGATTCGCTACTTCTAATGCTAATTGATTAAGCATATTATAATATGCCTGTTGACTTTGAGACAACGCTGTACTTGCAGGCAAATTATTTAAAGCTGATTTTACCGCTGCCACATTAGCCGAGACCATAGTAGTATCAACTGTAAATACGTTTCCAGCTAACCCGCTTTCGTAACTGTTATAAGTAGCAATTACCGCGGCATCTAAATTACGCATCGCTGTTAGTACTGTCCCAGAAATTGTAGCATAATTTGAATTTATAGTATTAAACCAATTGGTATAGCCAATGCCGGCTGTGGCGCTAAGGTAATCAGGTAAGACTGGATTACTAAATGGACCTGTGCCTGTGCCTGTTGTTGCTAACAAGGTATTAATTGCCGATGCGTTTAATACATTGGTTGATGCTGTGCTAGACGGTGTATAGTTTGTACTTGGTATGTCTATTGTTTTTAATGTGTTAGCAATATCAGCCCAGGTACTAAATTGCCCTTGACCAAGTCGACTTTGTAAATATTTTGCCAATGAAGAAAAATTTGTTATTCCTAATGCGGCCAACTGAGGAATAAGGGCGCCATCGATTACCTTATTAAAATTAAGATAATCGGCTAGATTATTAATTTGATTTGTTGTAGTTGATATGTTAGCGGCTGACACAATAGATGCTAAATTTGCGCCTGTAATATTTCCATAAATCGATAGTACAACATCCGGACTACTACCTGTTACTGTATTAGTTTTAGTTACGTTTGTAAATATTGGAACATCAACTTGTCCAACAGATGTTGAGTATGATAAAGTACTTGCCTGTTGTACTGTAGTCGAAACAGTCGCCGGAATTTTAGTTATGTCTGTTACGTCTAGTCCAGCGGCTGTTATCTCGTCGCTTAAATTACCAAACGTACCAAATCCCTGATTCAATAAGTTCTGGCCAAATACATAAGGATCGTCTATTAGATTTATTTTAGATACATCATACATTGTACCCCAATGTTGAATTACCGATGCTATCAACGATCCGTTAACTCCTATACCACCCGTAGCCAAATCCTTGGTATTAGTATAACCAATACCGCTTTGGCTGTATGTTTTATTTTGCAATAGATGTATAGAACTAACAGTATCAAAAACCTGACTTGCATATCCACTACAAGTAGAAAATACGTTGGCGAATCCTGGGATGCCGTGACTGAACGGGGCATTAACTTGTAATTGTATTGTGCTACTAGCACTAGGCAATCCATTTCCAGTGTAAGCAATACCAACTGAGCTACCAGGAGTTACATTTGAAGGATACAAGTCAAGTAAAAATGTTGCTTGACTAATACCAGAACTTAGTGTGTCAAGTACAGGAATTACCGCGTTAGCAACATTTCCATCTAAGTTAGCATTGGTAAAACAATTGGCCAATAATGTAATTGGAGTTTGAGATCTAAAGGTTGAAATAGCTGATAGTACAGAGGTGTTTGCTGCTAGCCCTTGACCATTGATAATTACGCTGGTAGCGTTGAGTTGGAGTGCTGATGCCATCTTAGTCGCTTATTGCCTCTGGGCCTGGACCAAATACTGTTTGAGG
>Ga0007804_1000809_pt1 | contig 11112 bp, 10 predicted proteins | sample CryBogCBE25Aug07_FD_60367 | JGI IMG/M metagenome (GOLD analysis project Ga0007804, IMG submission 60367) | Freshwater microbial communities from Crystal Bog, Wisconsin, USA - CBE25Aug07 | ecosystem: Environmental > Aquatic > Freshwater > Lake | place: Crystal Bog, Wisconsin, USA | collected... | reverse complement strand
ACCCAGATTCAAGGTTATGACGAAGCAACGTGGGGCGAGAACCAAACTCTCGGCTACACCGAATTACCGATCAATGAATCACTCGATGTCTTCCGTGCCGTACGAGCATCCTCGCTGACCATCTTGCGCAGATTGAGCGTTGATCAACTCGCTAACTCTGGCGTGCATAGCGAATCTGGTGAGTATTCAATCGCGACTTGGCTCGACACATATACCAGGCACCCACGGGAGCACGCCGCCCAGATACGAGCGGGATTAACGAACTAAATCGTGTAAGGATAAAAATCTCACTAGATGCCACCGAATTCGATCAGAAATTTGGAATCAAACTCAGATACCTACTACGAAATTCAGCACCGCAGTAATATCAGGCATGACGATTTCCATTCGGCCCTATCGCGAGAGTGAATTTGAGCGCGCCTGCGCGATTCGTTCGATAACAAGCGAAAGTTCGATTGAGCGCTTCCGAGTCGCCGTTGCCCGGTCAGGGGAGTGGGTGGATCACTACCTCCATCTCGCTATCGAATCGGATGGCGAACTCATCGGCGATGTACAACTTAGGCATTGCCCACTCACCATGCCCCCAGGCGTAATTCACTTCGGAATTGATATCGCTGAAACTGCACGCGGTAATGGCTTTGGAACTGAGGCGGTGAAGGCATCGGCAAAGTGGGCCTTTGCCAAGGGATATCACCGCATTGAGGGCTCTACCGATTCGGAGAATCTCGCGATGCGGCGGGCATTCGAAAAAGCAGGCTGGGGCTTCGAGGGAATTCAAAAGAGCCTATTTGTTGAGGAAGGAGTTGCGCATGATTACTACTCCTTCGCGGCTACACATGTAGCTCAGGCGCCAGTCGAACCTGCAGAGAAAAAAGATGGAGTGGATTCGATCCAACAGAGCGTATTAAAGAGCGAACGCCTTATTCTCACTGCGTTGCAACCCGAAGATGAGGATGACCTCTTTGAATACCAATCAGATGCAGAGACGGTTCGATATATCCCATGGCCGATGCGGACGCGCACGCAAGTTCGTGAGGCGATAAGCGCCTCGCTTCACACGCGCACCTTTACCCGCAATGATGATTACCTTTTATTTGCCTGGCGATTGAAAGAGAATGGCAAAGTAATTGGCCAATCCAATATCTCCATTAAATCTAAATCTGACGCCACTGCAGAAATTGGCTGGGTAATAAATCCGAGTTTCGCTGGACGCGGATATGCAACGGAAGCGACGGAAGCGCTCATCACATTCGCCTTCGAAGAATTGAAATTTCACCGGATCACCGCCTATATCGACCAGCGCAATAGTGCATCCGTAAGGGTCGCTGAACGATTGGGCATGCGGCGAGAGGCGGCTTATACGAAGGATGAGTTCTTTAAAGGTGAGTGGGCGAGCGCCTATCTCTATGCGCTGCTCGAAGAAGAGTGGCGCGAGCGTGACCAAAAATAGTTCGCGCTAAATATTCATCTTCCTGCGTTGAACTCGATAATCGTCAGCGCTCAACTCAAAGATCACTTCTGGGCCATCTTCTTCATCGATTTGAATTCCAACATTGGTAAAACCAAATTTTGCGATGACGGCAAGTGATGCCGCGTTGTCGGGGGAGACGGTGTAGCGAAGAGTGGATACGCCGGGTTGCTCGACTACCCAATCCCACATACCGGCTATTGCTTCAGTGCCAATACCTTGGTTGTGAAAGGCGGGGGCTATGCCGAGGCCAATTTCAATCATTCCCGCTTCATCAGGCTTTCCGTGAAAGCTGATGCTGCCGACAACCTCCCGGCTCGCTTTATCCACGATCCAGCGTACAAACCAGATGTTGAGCGTCGGATCGACCTTTACTTGCGGCACGCGCCAGGCTAATGGACCCTGTTCATCCACCAATACGCGATGGGGGTTTGTGTAAGGCTTGCTTTCATATATAGATAGGTCTTCGGGCGACTCAAAGAGCGTTATCAAATCTTCAGCCTCGATCAGAAAGAGCTCATAGCGTCGGGTTTCAATTATCTGGGGCACATGGGAATCCACACAGGAATCTTAGGGCTTGCCACGATAGCCTGTCAGGCCAGAGTCTCGCGGGAGCAGTCACCAAGGTGAAGGTCTCTCGGTGTTGCCACACGGCACCCGAGTAGCGTTATTATCTCCCATTATGAAAAAAGAGACCGCCGCGGTTCTGGAAGCAGATTCTGAAGTCGCTCACAAAGACTCCACATTTGTTGCGAAGAGTCCGCGCGAGATAGCTTGGCGCCGGCTCAAGCGCAATAAAGTCGCCATGGTCTCACTCGGTATTTCTCTCTTCTTCATCCTTTTAGGATTCCTAGCTCCGCTCGTAACTAAGATTTTCGGCGTTGATAACAGCACCATTTATCAGGGTGTTCTTGACGGCTCCGGAATGCCTAAGGGCCACTGGGGCGGAATAAGCTGGCACCATCCATTCGGTATCGAGCCGGGTGTAGGTCGCGATCTCTTTGGCCTACTCACATATGGCTCGCGTATCTCATTCTCAATCGCATTTATCACCAGTATTGCATTTGTAGCGGTCGGACTCTTCTTGGGTATCTCCGCGGGCCTCATAGGTGGCGCTTATGACAGCGCAATTGGTCGCGTCGCTGACTTTATGCTCGCCTTCCCTTCAACATTTATGTATGTCGCTCTCAGCATTCCGCTTACCCAGCGCGTTGAATCGATGGGTATTGCCCATAAAAACGGTGCTCGTATCGTTGTGATGGTCGTTATTCTTGTCATCTTCTCCTGGCCGGGCTTTTTCCGCGTTGTCCGCTCCCAGGTCTTGAGTATTCGCGAAAAGGAGTTTGTTCTCGCTTCGCGCTCGCTTGGTGCAAGCAATATGCGAATCATCGTGAAAGAGATTCTTCCTAACCTCTGGCCGCTAGCCATTATCTACCTCTCGATTTCTCTCCCAGGCTACCTAGCTGCCGAGGCTGTCTATTCATTCTTGGGCGTTGGCGTCCAGGCACCTGGCTCGACCTGGGGCCTCGTCCTCAATGATGCCCAGAACTATTGGCAACGGGACTCCGCCTATTTGATCATCCCGGCGGCTATGGTGATTATCGTCGTCTTGGCCCTCAACCTCTTCGGCGATGGCTTGCGCGACGCCCTTGATTCCAAGTCAGATCGCTGATTTTTCTCACACTTTCGTTATCTCTGCTCGGTGGCGATTTAGGCCGTTTTCGACTAGCCTCTCCTTAACTCAAGCCCAACTTCTGGTTAACAGATGGTGGGTCCCTCGACTGAGAAGGAGACCTATGTCTACCAAGCAGTTCCTGAAGGGTAAGACGAAATCGATTGCTGGTTTCGCAGCCCTCACATTTGCGCTCTCGATGTCGCTATCTGGCACATCATCGCAAGCAGCATCCACCGGACTCAAGGGTGGAACGATGTACTTCATCACAAACGCCAAGCAGCTCAACCACTTGGACCCACAGCGTATTTACACAGGTGAAGATATTGCCTTCACTGATACCTACCTTTACCGCACACTCGTAGCATGGAAGCCTGCAGTCGGTCAGACCGGTCTCCAGCTCATCCCTGATCTTGCAACAAACACAGGTACACCAACTGATGGTGGAAAGACCTGGTCATGGACAATTAAGTCCGGCATCAAGTGGCAAGATGGTTCCGACCTTACCTGCGCAGATGAGAAGTACGCGCTTTCACGCGTCTTCGCAACCGATGTCATCACCGATGGCCCTGCATACCTTCTTCAGGATCTCGATATTCCGACTGATTCAAGCGGAAATCCAATGTACCTCGGACCATACAAGAAGACCGGCCAGGAGTACTTCGACAAGGCTGTTACATGTAATGGTATGACCATCACATTGAAGCTCAACAAGCCAGTCGGTGACTTCAACAACTTCGCAACTTATCCAGCAATGTCTCCTGTCAAGCAATCTGCTGACACAGGCGCTGCATACGACAACGCTCCTTGGGCACTTGGACCTTACAAGATCCAGGAATACAAGATCGGTACCGACCTTACTTTGGTACGTAACCCACAGTGGAGCCAGAAGACCGATACATGGCGTACCCCTTACCCAGATCAGATCGTTATGCGTTTCGGAATCTCCGAAGATGTTCGCGACCAGATCTTCTTGACTGACTCAACAAAGAATGCAGTCAACTACGACCAGGGTCTACAGCCAACAAATAACGTTGCTTTCTTTAATGGAGCGACCCAGTCTCGCGGCCTCAACACCGCTAGCCCATATGTTCGCTACTACGCACCAAACGTTTCAGCTGGCCACTTGGACTGCCTCGACGTTCGTAAGGCGCTCTTCTTCGCAATCAACACTCAGTCACTCATTGACCTCAGTGGTGGAGCGAAGTTCTACGGCAAGCCTGGCGATGGCGTAATTGCACCGCTATTGGCAACTGACTTTGCCCCAACAACCGGAAACATCCACGATTCAAACTGGAAGATCACCGGTAACCCAACTTACGCAGCATCACTCATTGCTAAGGCAAAGACAGATTGTCCTGCCACCTACGCACGTGTGACTGATAAGAATCAGGGCATTGTCTTCGACATGGCAAATAGCTCAACCAACAAGAAGGCATCTGCACTTATCCAGACTGCACTTAATGCAGCTGGAATCCAAGTGACATTTAAGTTCTTGGAGCCAGGTACTTACTACTCCTACGTCCAGGATCCAACAAAGGAAGATGACGTTGCAACTTCCGGTTGGGCTGCTGACTGGCCAAATGCATCAACAGTTATCCCTGATCTTTACCTCAAGGATGGCGGCTTTGACCTCACACAGAACTGGAAGGATCCTGCCTACGCAGGCTTCGCAGATAAGGTCGTTGCAGCTCAGGCTGAAACAGACCGTGCAAAGCAAGCAGCTGACTGGAAGGCTTTGAACCAGTTTGCAATGGATCAATACTGGAGCATTCGTCCAATCTTCAACCTCGAGCAGAATCAATGGGGTTCAGCGATTGGTGGAGCTGGTTTCTGGTTGCCACAGGGTTCACTCTTGTTCCCTAAGATGTACGTAAAGCAGTAATCCGCTTCACGCGCTCATAGCGCTTGTAGTAGGAAAGGAGCGGTTCATCTTGAGCCGCTCCTTTCCACTGCATAAACTCCACCTCTCATTACATTCTTATTGAAACCCCCAATGAAGGAGATTGACCGATGTTGAAGTACGTATCGAAGCGACTCGCTTATACGGTGCTCATCCTCTTTCTTCTGACTATCGTCGTCTATCTCATCTTTGGTCTGCTTCCCGCAGATCCTGCAAAAATCTCATGTGGCGTCCACTGCAACGCAATCCAAGTTGCAGGTAACCGCCATCGCCTCGGCCTTGACATCCCGCTCTGGGATCAATGGTGGCACTTCATCCAAGGCATCTTCGTTGGTCGCAACTATGGTGAAGGTGCAGCTGCCTTCCATTGCCCAGCTCCCGCTCTTGGATACTCATTCCCAAATAACGAGTGCGTAACCACGGTTATCGCTCACGCATTTCCATACACCCTCAGCCTTGCAATCGGAGCATTTATTCTCTGGTTCACAACCGGAATCGGACTAGGCGTTCTCGCTGCTCGTTTCCGTGGAACCTGGATCGACAAGGTCACAACCGCATTCGTCCTTATCGGTGGCTCAATGCCAACCTTCATTCTTGGTCTTCTTATTTACATTAGCGCCTTCATGCTCCATTGGATTGATCCCATTGCACAAGGTGTCTGGGTTTCGCCTTGGACCGATCCGGTTGGCTTTATCAAGAACTTTATCTTTGCCTGGATCTCGCTCGCGCTCGCATTTAGTGCGATTTACACCAGACTTACTCGCAGCAATGTGATTGAAACTTCTTCAGAAGATTTCATCCGAACTGCTCGCGCAAAGGGCGTAACCCCTCGCCGTATTCTCTTCAAGCACAATCTTCGTACCTCACTTGCACCGCTCATCACCAACGCGGGACTTGATTTTGGTGGTCTACTTGGAGGAGCAATTATTACCGAGAATATCTTCCAGCTTCCTGGACTCGGTGAAGTCTCCTTGAAGGCAGTACTTCAGGATTTCGATCTACCACTCATTGTCGGTACCACTCTCTTCGCCGCAACCTTCATTATTCTCTTCAATCTTATTGTCGATGTCGCTTATGCCTACTTGGATCCAAGGGTGAGAATTAAATGAAGCCATTTCTCGAAGTTAAGGACCTCTCGGTCGCGTTCACAACTGAAGATGGCAAGGTTCAAGCAACAGATAGCGTCACGTTCTCGCTCAATCTCGGTGAGACGCTTGCAATTGTGGGAGAGTCCGGTTCAGGAAAGTCCGTCTCCTCGATGGCCATCATGGGTCTTCATAACCGTCATCGCACAGATATCAGCGGCGAGATCTACCTCAATCTAGATTCCGGAGCCGTTGAAATTAACTCGGCTGAAGAAGAGGTTATCCGCAAATTACGCGGAAACCAGATGGCGATGATCTTCCAAGATCCCATGTCATCGCTTCACCCTTACTACACCATCAATAACCAGATCTCTGAAGCATGGCTCCTTCATAACAAAGGCGATAAGAAGGCTGCACGTGCACGCACTCTAGAGATGCTCGATCTCGTCGGAATTCCAGATCCACATAAGCGCATCGATGAGTACCCGCATCAATTCTCCGGCGGTATGCGCCAGCGCGTGATGATTGCTATGGCTCTTGTCAACAATCCAAAGTTGCTCATCGCTGATGAGCCAACAACGGCACTGGATGTAACCGTCCAAGCGGAAATCTTGTCCTTGATCAAGGATATGCAGAAGGAGTTCAACACAGCAGTCCTCCTAATCACTCACGATATGGGTGTGGTCGCTGCGGTTGCAGATCGCATCAACGTTATGTACGCCGGCCGATTGGTCGAGCAAGGCCCTATCGATGATGTCTTCTACCATCCTGCTCATCCATATACCGTGGGCCTGCTTGGTTCTATTCCTCGTGTGGATGAATTCCATGGTGGTCGCCTCAAGGCTATCCAAGGTCAGCCGCCTTCATTAATCAATCTTCCAACTGGTTGTGCATTCCGCGAACGTTGCGAATTCGCATCTCATGTCCCTGGAAACCTCTGCGCAACTACTCGACCAGAGTCGACCGAGAAGGGCGCTAATCGCCAATCTCGTTGTCACCTCTCTATCGCAGATATTGAGCGGATCTCAGCAGAGAGGAGTGCGAAGTAATGAGTGACCCAATTTTGCAGGTGAAGGGGCTCAAGAAGCACTTCGGGGGAACATCTGGTTTGATGGGACGAAATAAGTTCACCATCAAAGCGGTCGATGGCATTGATTTCGAAGTTGGTCGCGGTGAGACCGTTGGCCTCGTGGGTGAATCCGGTTGTGGCAAAACGACTGCTGGTCGAACGATTATGCGCCTTTATGATCCAACTGCAGGCGAGATTATCTATGACGGCGTAGATATCGCCAAGGCCTCTCCTGCAGCGCTAAAAGGTCTACGTTCCCAGATGCAGATGATCTTCCAGGATCCCTATGCCTCGCTTAATCCTAAGCACACTGTTGGCAAAATCGTCGCGGCTCCTTTTGAGATTCACAATATTGAGCCGGAAGGCGGAGTGAAGCGCGCAGTACAGGACCTCTTGGATCGCGTTGGCCTAAACCCAGAACATATCAATCGCTTTCCACACGAGTTCTCTGGTGGACAGCGCCAGCGTATTGGTATCGCTCGAGCTCTCGCGCTTCGCCCTAAGTTGATTATCGCCGATGAGCCAGTCTCAGCGCTCGATGTATCGATCCAGGCACAGGTTGTGAACCTGCTCGATGATCTCCAGGAGGAGTTTGGGCTCTCGTACGTCTTTGTCGCGCACGATCTCTCAGTTGTGCAACATATCTCTGATCGCGTCGTGGTGATGTACCTCGGGAAGGTGATGGAGATTGCTCCAACCGAGCCACTCTTCAAGACTCCACACCATCCCTACACCAAGGCGCTGCTATCGGCAGTTCCTGTTCCGGATCCCGAGATTGAACGTAAGCGCGAGCGAATTCAGATGACTGGCGAATTACCTTCGCCAGCGAATCCGCCACAAGGCTGCGTTTTCAATACTCGTTGCTGGAAGGCGCAAGATATTTGCCGCTCAACCGCTCCTGCACTTGTGCAGATCGGTGCCTCTCAGGTTGCTTGCCACTTCCCAGATTAATTCTCGGCATCCACCACTCTCTCAATCTGCCACCAGCACATGCCAATATCTGCTCAGGTTTTTGGCAAAGATTCGACTAAGCCTGCGCTCGTTCTCGTCCATGGTCTTGGCTCCGCTGGAACTATCTGGAAGACACTCATTCCCTCACTCTCCAAAGCGTTCACGATCTATTCCTTAGACCTGCCAGGTCATGGCGATGCACCACTCGCGTCAGGGGAGCGCTACGACCCACGTGCGCTAGGGCAGATGGCAATCGATTACATGAAGCAAGAGCACCATGTCAGCGAGATGCATCTAGTCGGCAACTCGCTCGGGGGTTGGATTATTTTAGAGATGGCCGCCCTCGATCCAGTGGCGGTCAAGAGCGTGACAGCGCTGGCTCCGGCTGGTTTATGGCTGGAGGCGCCGCGTCGAATTCTGGCCCCGAGTTACGATGCGCGAGTCCTCTCGAAGATGTCGCAATTCTTCATGCCGATAGCCTTTCGAATTCCGCCACTCAAGGCGCTTGGTTATCGAAAAATTACCCATCTCTGGCGCGAATTAAGTTATGAATCGTGTAGAGACTCGGTAATCGCGATGGCTCGTTCGCGAGGCTATGGTGCGTTATGGCAAGGTGCTCGTGGCAAGCGGTTCGATGCGCCGATCTCTTCACGTGTTCATGTGAGAGTCATCTTCGGTGATAGCGATGTCATGCTTCCGGAGAATATTGCGCAAGAACGTTCGCTACTTCCAAGCCATGCAGAGTGGCTACGAATCCCAAATTGTGCGCATGTGATTATGTGGAACTATCCCGAGTTAACAGTCCAACTCATCACCGAGACCGCATTGCAAGAACGATAAACCGAGAGCCTCTCGTGAGTAAGTTGTGCGAAGGATTCGACCTGAACTCTCTTCTGCCTACTCGAATTTTGCAATAGCGTTAGTGAACCCTGCCAATTCAGTGGCAGATGCATTCACTCAATTTCGGGAGCGAGATGATTACACCGACGCCTGCAGATAAGTTCACCTTCGGCCTATGGACTGTGGGGTGGCAGGCGCGCGATCCTTTCGGCGACCCAACCCGTGCGCCGTTAGATCCGGTTCGTACTGTTCATGAGCTGGCAGAACGCGGGGCATATGGTGTCACATTTCATGACGATGATTTGATTCCATTCGGGGCCGATGATCACGCTCGCCAGGGACACATAGATCGGTTCAAGACCGCCCTTGCGGCGACCGGCATGAAAGTGCCGATGGCGACAACAAACCTCTTTAGCCATCCAGTCTTTAAAGATGGGGCGCTCACGAGTAATGACCGCGATATTCGCCGCTATGCGCTCCGCAAAGTGATGCGCAATATTGATTTGGCAGTCGAGTTAGGTGCCGAGACTTATGTCTGCTGGGGTGGGCGTGAAGGCGCGGAATCGGAGAGCGCAAAAGATGCTTATGTCGCGCTCGAGCGATACAAGGAGGGGTTTAACGTCCTTGGTCAGTATGTGCTCGACAAGGGATACTCCATTAAATTTGCGATCGAGCCAAAGCCAAATGAACCTCGCGGCGATATCTTCTTGCCGACCGTCGGACATGCACTTGGATTTATCTCTATGCTCGAACACCCAGAGCTCGTTGGTCTCAACCCGGAAGTTGGTCACGAGCAGATGGCTAATCTCAACTTTGTGCATGGAATTGCGCAGGCGCTCTGGCAGAAGAAGCTCTTTCACATTGATCTCAATGGCCAGCGTGGTCCTAAGTATGACCAAGATTTCGTCTTCGGCCACGGCGATCTCAAGAGTGCATTCTTCTTAGTCGATCTTCTCGAGCGATATGCGTATGCAGGTCCCAAGCACTTTGATTACAAGCCGGTCCGAACCGATGATGATTCGGGAGTCTGGGTCTCTGCTACATCGAATATGCGGATGTATCTCATCTTGAAGGAGCGCGCAGCGGCATTCCGAGCCGATCCTCGAGTTGTTGCCGCGATGAAAAATTCCAATATTCCCGGACTCAGCGATCCGACGCTCTCACCAGGTGAGAGTTGGAGCGATTTGTCCAGCGATGAGTTCGATGTGGAGGCGGCTGGCGCTCGTGGTTATGGGTATGAGATTCTGGATCAACTTGCAATGGAGCATCTCATGGGAGTTTCAGTCGATCAATGATGAAGGTCATGGGTGTCGACTCATCAACTCAATCAGTCAAAGTTGTTGTCCGAGATGCCGAGAGCGGTGAGCTCATTGCTTGTGCGGCGAGGCCACATCCGGCAGGAACCGAGGTAGATCCGAACGCATGGTGGATTGCACTACAAGGTGCGATCTCCGATGTCGGGGGATTAGCGGGAATCGCGGTCATCTCGATCGCAGGCCAACAACATGGCATGGTGGTCCTGGACGCCGCTGGTGAAGTGATAAGGCCAGCGCTCTTGTGGAATGACACCCGTTCAAGCGAAGCGGCTGAAGAGTTGAATGCCGAGTTTCCGGATATCCATGAACTAGTCGGTTCCCGGTTAGTCGCCTCCTTCACCATCACAAAACTCCGTTGGTTGCGAGATAACGAACCAGCAAGCGCTGCCAGGGTACGAGCGATTGCCCTGCCTCATGATTGGTTATCGTGGAAATTAACGGGTAGCGGCGATATCGCAGATCTCTTCACCGACCGCTCCGATGCATCGGGAACGGGCTACTTTGATTCCGCCTCGAATCAATACCGCCTAGACCTGGTCGAAGCAGCGCTTGGTCATAGTGACGTTGTTTTACCTCGAATAGTTGAACCAAACAGATTCGGCTTTGATGATGGGATTCTGAAGATCGCCGCTGGAGCGGGTGATAATGCCGGCGGAGCACTTGGAGCCGACGGCAAAAGAGGCGATCTCCTCATCTCGCTCGGAACCAGTGGGACAGTCTTTGCAGTATCGGAGAAGCCCACTCACGATCCAACGGGCATAGTGGCGGGATTCGCTGATGCTTTGGGTGATTTTCTTCCCCTCGCCTG
>Ga0007804_1000804_pt1 | contig 11133 bp, 10 predicted proteins | sample CryBogCBE25Aug07_FD_60367 | JGI IMG/M metagenome (GOLD analysis project Ga0007804, IMG submission 60367) | Freshwater microbial communities from Crystal Bog, Wisconsin, USA - CBE25Aug07 | ecosystem: Environmental > Aquatic > Freshwater > Lake | place: Crystal Bog, Wisconsin, USA | collected... | reverse complement strand
CAGACAACGTCAAAAAATCCAACTCCTTTACAGTTTAGGGCGGTTTTTCTCCCTTATTTGCATTATTATATATAAGGAAGATTAATCCCATTCTGACCGCCGACACTTCCCGGTGAGACGACTTAGAGACAGCTTGGGATACCCACTAAGATAAGGAAACACCCAAATGTCAAGCACATTTACAGGCCCAATTCGCGTATTTAAGCGTAACAACCCAACTAACAACGGCACAATCGCCTCAGATAACACTGGCGCAGCCCGTCTGTCCCAACAAAGCTACATCACCAACCCAATCGTAGGCACAACTTCTGGCGCAACAGTTTTGACAACTGCTGACATCGGTTCTACTACAGTAACTCCATTTGTATTGCCAGCTGGCGCGATCATTGAAGGTTTTACCCTCTATCAAGACGTAGCAGCTACTGGTTTAACTGGTGGTGTGATCACTGTATCTATCGTTCAAACTAGCCCAACTGATGGTTCTTTGACAACTACAGCAATTGGCACAATTACTCCAACTGCAGCTGGTGGTCGTATCGCTGGTGTATTCACAGCAACTGCAGCAACTGCAGCTATCATCGAAAACATTGGTACACTTGACGCTACATTGACATTCTCTGCAGCTACTGTATCTGCTAACACCGGCACTTTAGGTGGCACATTCTCTGTAGATTACACTGCACGTAACGTTGACGGTTCTATCACTGCTTACGGTTCTGGTCTCTCTAACAGCTAATACAGATGGCGGGAATAATCCCGCCTCTTTAACCTTTTAGGAGAAATCATGGCAGGTCCACAGTTTTACACATCACCCCCACATTCCGTAACCGTTCAAGGCGCTTACGAGCCATTTGAATTGCAAGTTTCCCGTAATCAAATTATGGGTCACAACACAGCAAATATTTTTGCATACGGAACTACTCCAGCAACAGCAAATTTGTTTAGAACCGTTTGGGAAAACATGGCGACAACCGACTATGTGTTTCCTACGGTTGCATCTACAATGACTTTGGTTAGTACTGTTAACACAGATACAGCCACTATCACAATTACTGGTTTAGATGCAAATTACAATCTGTTAACAGAAAATTTGGTTTTAAACGGAACAACTGGTGTAACAACAGTTAACTCCTATTTCCGTATTAACAACATTGCGGTATCAGTAGGCTCTGCAACCAATCCTACAGGCGTAATTACATTGTCTGTAAGTACTACAGTGTATGCACAAATTAATACACAAGTTGTTAATGGAGTTACTACCAGCATTGGCACATCTCAGATGGGCGTGTATACCGTACCTAACGGCTATACTTTTTATGGTTATAGATATGGCGCGTATTCATCTTTTAACGGTAATACTGCCAACTACACAACTTACAGAGCATTAACAAATGCTTCTTCTGGTGTGCAAAGGGTTATTGTTCAAACTCCATACAACACCACATACGAAGTGCAACGTCATTTCCCTTTCCCTTATGCTAGTGGAACAGATTTAAGATTCCAAGTTGCAAGCAGTGCCGCTTCAGCTGCAGTGGTTAGCATAAACATTGGTGGTGTTTTAATCAAGAACGATAGTCAATCAGCTTAAGGCAGATAAATGCCTGTCTACATTGATACGCGCGGTAATTCTGTCCTGTCTGTGGCGATCTGTGATCGCTGCAGCAGGAAATTTGCGTATGTAGATTTAATGCCCGACCCAAATTTTCCGGGTATGCGCGTGTGTAAGGAAGACTTGGATAATTTTGATCCATGGCGTCTTCCTGCTATTCAAACAGAAAATATTGCATTACGTTTTCCACGCCCAGACGTATCTGTGGCAACTGGCCCAATAAGTGGTCAGCAAGTGGTAACAGGGCAGGCTCCAGATGGACCTGTTGATAGTCCTGTAAACGGAACAAGAAAACCAAACAACCCTGGACGTAATTCAATCTTTATTACGCAGGATAAAACAAAGTCAACAACCGCCGGCGATTCTGGCGACATAATTATATAAGACTATGGCCGATCAAAGTATATCACAACTACCAGTAGCCGCTACCATAACAGGTAATGAGCTAACTGTTGTTGTACAAAATGGCATTACAAAACAGGCTCAAGTGTCGCAGATTGCTAACGCAATCTCACCAGGTAAACTTATTACCTCAGTTAGTTTTGTTGGCAACAATTTAATATTCTTTTACTCTGATGGCACAACATCATCAGCTGGCCCAATCCCGGGTTATGTATCAGCAACCGTAAATGGTTCTGGCCATTTAATTTTAACCAATTCACTTGGCTACACAACTGATGCCGGTTCTGTAGTTGGTCCGCAAGGCGCAACAGGCGCCACAGGTGCCACAGGTGCCACCGGAGCCACCGGTGCTACAGGCCCACAAGGCACTGCAGGCGCAGCAGCATCAGTAACTGTTGGTTCAACAAACACACTATCTGCTGGTAGTTATGCAACAGTTACAAACAGCGGAACATCTTCCGCTGCAATTTTAAATTTTGGTATTCCAATGGGTGCCGCAGGAGCTGCAGGCGCACAAGGTGCTCAGGGCCCAGTTGGTCCCGGTGTTGCCCCCGGCGGTAATACAAACCAAGTTTTAGCTAAAGTAGACGGCACCGATTACAATACGAAGTGGATTACCATTTCTGGTTTGGGTACTGTCACTAGTGTTGATGTATCTGGCGGCAGCACTGGTTTAACGACCTCTGGTGGCCCGATTACCAACGCAGGTACCATTACCCTAGGCGGCAGATTAAACGTCGCTAACGGCGGTACAGGTGCCTCTACACTTACTGGTTATTTAATTGGTAACGGAACATCTGCGTTTACAGCAAGTGCAACTATCCCAACCAGCGCATTGAGCGGAACAATTAGTAACGCTCAACTAACAAACAGCGCAATTACTATTGGCTCAACTAGCGTATCGCTTGGTAGCACAATTAGCACATTAGCTGGCGTATCAATCAGTGGTAGTACAAATACATTAACCAATATTGGCAACAGCAGCTTAACAAATAGCTCATTGACTATTGGCACAACCAGTATTGCACTAGGAGCAACAAGCCTTACACTAGGCGGACTAACAAGCGTTGCGGTAACACAAGATCCAGTATCTGCACTGCAACTTGCTACAAAGCAATATGTTGACGCCGTAGCCCAAGGATTAAATACTAAGCCTGCAGTATTGGTTGCCACTACGGCAAACATTACACTGGTGGGTGAGCAAACAATTGATGGCATTACTACATCTGCTAGTCGTGTACTGGTTAAGAATCAAACAGTATCTTCACAAAACGGTATTTATGTATCTTCTGCTACAGCATGGACTAGGGCAACAGATGCAGACACATGGAATGAATTGGTTTCTGCCTATGTGTTTGTTGAAGAGGGTACAACACAGGCCGACACTGGCTGGGTGTGTACCGTTGATCCGGGTGGCACACTGGGCGTCACGGCCGTTACTTGGGCCCAGTTCTCTGGCGCCGGCTCGTACACAGCCGGTACAGGCCTAACCCTTACTGGCACACAGTTTAGCATTACCAACACCGGAACAGCCGGAACTTACGGCTCTGCTACACTGATTCCTGTTATTACTACTAACGCTCAGGGCCAAGTTACTAGCGTAACTACAGCAGCAAACCCACAAGGTACTGTAACAAGCGTTGCACAATCATTTACTGGTGGTTTGATTTCTGTAAGTGGCTCACCAATCACATCTTCTGGCACATTAGCTTTAACTGTTGCTGGAACATCTGGTGGTATACCTTACTTTTCAAGTGCGTCTACTTGGGCATCTTCAGCAGTTCTTGCAGCTAACGCTTTGATGATCGGTGGTGGCGCAGGTGTAGCACCTTCTACCATTACTACCGGCACTGGCGTTGCTACTGCGCTGGGTGTAAACACTGGTTCTGCTGGTGCGTTTGTAGTTAACGGCGGTGCATTAGGTACACCTTCAAGCGGTACAGTAACTAACTTAACTGGTACTGCAAGCATTAACATTAACGGTACCGTTGGTGCTACTACACCAACAACTGGTGCGTTTACCACTGTATCCGCATCAGGAGTAATTACTTCTACTGTAGCTACTGGTACTGCACCATTTACTGTAGCTAGTACAACAGCAGTTGCAAATTTAACAGCAACAAACGCAACTAACGCAACAAACCTATTGCTTGCAGCAGGTTCTGGTGCAACTAACTATATTACATTTAGCACCGCAACAACAGGTAACGCTTTGCAGTACACAAGCACAGGATTAACATTTAACGCAACCAATAATGCGATCACTGCTGGTATAACCGGCGGTACATTTTAACTAGGAAATAAACATGGCAGCTACTGGCTACACACCAATTTCGTTATATTACAGCACGACTGCCTCTGCAGTTCCTGTAAATACAAACCTCGTCAATGGTGAGTTGGCGATTAACATTACCGACGGTAAGCTCTACTATAAAGACAATACTGGTACTGTTAAACTGTTAGCCTCTAATGCGGCGACAACTAACGTAAGCACATTCTCTGCTGGCACAACAGGCTTTACGCCTTCATCTGCCACTAGCGGGGCAATTACTTTAGCCGGTACATTAGCCACTACTAACGGCGGTACAGGATTAACGTCCTTTACTTCTGGTGGTGCTGTCTATGCAACTTCCACATCAGCTCTGACAACTGGAACATTGCCAACAACCGCTGGTGGTACTAACTTAACATCATTTACATCTGGTGGAGCAGTTTATGCAACATCTACCTCTGCGTTAACAACTGGCACACTGCCAATTGCTTCTGGTGGTACAGGTGCTACAACATTAGCTGGTGCCAATATTGCTTTATTTAATACTGCACAAACATGGACAGCAACTCAAACATTTAATGGCTCTTCTTCAACCGAAGCAGTTAAAGTATTGAACATTGCTGAACCAGCAAACATTGTTGCCGCAGCACCAAGCTCTACAACAAACTTCTATGTTAATTCTGGTGCGGTTCAGTACTACACAACCAACGCAGCAAACAACTGGACTGTTAACTTTGCGTTTAGCTCTGGCACATCGTTAAACACAGCGATGGCTGTGGGTGATTCTATCTCATGCACCATGTTGACAACACAAGGTTCAACAGCCTATTACAACTCTGCTGTTCAGGTTGATGGTTCTTCAGTAACTCCTAAGTGGCAAGGCGGTTCAGCGCCTACTAGCGGTAATGCAAGTGGCATTGACTCATATACCTATGTCATTGTTAAAACAGCATCCGCAACATACACAGTACTCGCATCACAAACTAAATTCGCTTAAGGTCTTATAGATGCCACGTTTATCTAAAATTGGAGCAGCCGCACTCGCAGCATTCGGTTGGACAGGGTTATCTACTGTTACTGCAAGCTACTTAGTCGTCGCTGGTGGTGGCGCTGGTGGACCATTGGACGGTGGTGGCGGAGGCGCTGGTGGTTATCAAACAGGCACAACTTCACTTAATCCAACGCAGTCATATACTGTAGTTGTAGGTGCTGGTGGTGCAGGTCAAACATTTGCTGTAACTGGTCCAGCCCCAACAGCTAACAATGGTTCAAATTCACAGTTTGGAACATTAACGGCATCCATCGGTGGCGGTGGTGGTGGTAGCATGACAGGGACTTTCTCTGTTGGTCAAAACGGAGCTACAGGCGGTTCTGGTGGTGGCGCTAGTTATGGAGCTGGTGCTGTTGGTGGTTCTGGTACAAGTGGACAAGGTAACGCTGGTGGTAGCAACAATGGACCAGCTGCTGGTGGCGGTGGTGGAGCTGGTGCTGCAGGTAGTAATGGTGTAAGCCTTACACAAGGTGGTGCTGGCGGTATTGGTTTGCAATCTTCCATTTCTGGTACAGCAACTTACTACGCAGGTGGTGGTGGTGGAGCTGCAGACCCATCAAGCACAACTCAAGCTCTTGGCGGTCTAGGTGGTGGTGGTAATTCTGCATATAGCAGAGCAAATAATGGTACTGCTGGAACACAAAATACAGGCGGTGGCGGTGGTGGCGGTGTTGGTGTTGCAAACACAGGTTACTCAGGTGGCTCAGGAGTAGTGATTATTTCCTACCCAGCCCCACAGAAATTCGGTGGCGGTATCGTCACAACTAGCGGTTCAAACACAATTCATACATTCCAGACTTCTGGAACTCTTTCTCCATTGTCTACACTCTCAACAAGCTATTTAATCGTAGCTGGTGGCGGAGCTGGTGGTGGTCAAATCGGTGGTGGCGGTGGTGCTGGTGGTTATCAAACTGGCTCTGGCACAACCATTGATACAAATTCTATTTATGTAGTTACCGTTGGTGCTGGTGGTTCTGGCACAACAACTACAGGCGGTAGTGGTACAAATTCTTCATTTAGTGCATACGCAACCGCTTCAATAGGTGGCGGTGGTGGTGGCTCGTCTAATGGAAATACTGCTCCAACAAGCGGTGGCTCTGGTGGTGGTTCTGGTGGTTTTTCATCACTTGCTGGGGGAACAGGAACTTCTGGTCAAGGTAACGCTGGCGGTATTGGTAACTATGCTGGTCAAGGTGGCGCTCCAAATTATCCGGGCGGCGGTGGTGGCGGTGCTTCAGCGGCTGGTGCAAATAGCCCTAGTGGAACCGTTCCAGGTTCTGGCGGCACAGGAACAGCATCATCTATTTCTGGAACATCAACAACTTACGCAACTGGCGGTACTGGCGGTTTATACAATACAGGCAATATTAATGGCGTAGCAGGAACGGCAAACACTGGTAATGGTGGTGCTGGTGCTTATGCTAATGGAGCAACAGGAACTATAGGTGGTACTGGTGGCTCAGGCATCGTAATCATCAGCTACGCTGGCTCTGTCCAGCAAATGGCTGGAGGTACAGTCACAATCTCTGGCGGCAACGTAATCCACACATTTACCTCAAGCGGATATTTAACACCATTGAAGTTGGTTAACAACTCACTGCGTTTCCGTTCAAGTGCATCTGCAAACTTAACTCGTACCCCAACTGTTGCTTCTAATAGAACAACTTGGACATGGAGTGCTTGGGTTAAGCGTGGTAGTTTAGGTGGAAACCAAGCATTATTTAATTGTTATTTTGCAAATAACGATACAAGTCAATTATATGTATCTTTTTCATCTGACAATATTAATGTAGGTCTTTACTCAACATCTTTACTTTATACAAATGCTGTATACCGTGACCCAGCAGCTTGGTATCATATTGTTTTAGCAATTGACACTACACAAGCAACAGCAAGTAACCGTGCAAAATTATATGTAAATGGTAATCAAGTTACCTCACTTTCTTCTGCCAACTATCCAGCTCAGAACACAGGATTAGCAGTTAATTCAGCAAATTTACATACCATTGGATACCTAAACGGTGTTGGTTATTACTTTGACGGCTATCAGACCGAGATTAACTTCATTGACGGTCAGGCACTAACACCAAACAGCTTTGGTACATTTAACAGCTACGGTGTATGGCAACCTATTACCTACGGTGGTAGCTACGGCACAAACGGCTTCTATTTGCCGTTTAAAACAAATAGTTTAAGTTATGCTGGTAGTTTTAACGGTTCTAGCCAATATTTAACTTTTACCGATTCTAGTAATGTACTTGATATGGGTGGCGCAACTACTTCATTTGAGGGTTTTGTTTATGTTAGTGGGTCTTTATCAACAGGTAAGGATATTTTTGGTAAGCAGGGTGGAAGTGCTAGTTGGAGTACCAGCAATGGTTGGGAATATATTTTATACATTAGTTCCGCATATAAATTTACATTCCAATACAACAACGCTGGCTCTCCTGCCACATTAGCTGACCCAATAGCAAGAAATATAGGTCAATGGTATTGGGTTGTTGTTGCTACAGATGCTTCAAACAATATTTCTATGTTTGTTGATGGTGTAAAAGTTGCCACTGGAACAAACGCAATTACTAAACCTACAACTAGAACAACAATGTGGTTACTTGCTGAAAATGGGCCTTCAGGTGTTTGGCTAGGTTCAGCATCAAATTTCCGTTTTGTTAGCGGTAGTAATGCGTATTCTCCAACTGCAACTTCTTTAACAGTACCAACAACCAATTTAACTGCTGTTACAGGTACACAATTATTAACATTGCAAAATGCTACTATTATTGATAACTCAACAAATGCGTTTAGCATTACAAATAATGGTTCCGTAACAACAGCGCAAACTTATCCGTTCTCTGCTGGTTATATATTTAACGACCAAGGACCAGCAGGTAACAACTGGACACCTAATAACATCTCTGGTGCGTCTGGCTCTACGCTAGACTACATGACCGACGTCCCAACGCTGACCAGCGCAACGGCAGCGAACTATGCTGTGTCAAACCCATTGTTGAACTTGGGTGGTAATGTCACTGTATCTAACGGCAACTTAACCCAAACTCGCAGTGGTACTGGAAACTACATTGTTCCAGCTACTCAAGCTATTCCTGCTGGTACTGGCAAGTGGTATTGGGAATTGTATGTCACAACAGTGAACGCATCTGGCAACTGGAACTTTGGCGTTATTTACAGCACTATTAATAATGGTACTTGGAATAACAATGTTGATGTTTACTGGAACGCAACTTCTGGAATAAGAAACAGATACGGTACAGCTTCAACAGGCACAACTTGGACTGTTGCTAGTGGTGACTTGCTTGGGTTTGCCTTGGATGCAACTACAGGAAACTTTAGTGTGTATAAGAACGGAACACTTGTTGAGACTTGGAATAGTGCAGTTGATACAGCATACTCACATTTCCCGTTTGCAAGTTGCTACTCAACTGGTGAAGTGTTCTCTTACAACTTCGGTCAACAAGGCTTTACTTACACACCTCCAACTGGCTTCGTAGCCCTTAACACTTACAACCTATAAGACTATGAGTACACCAACAATCCCCGCTGGCAATTTGTACATGAACGCTACTACCTATACAGGTTCTGGCGGAACAACAAACATTACAGGATTCAGTTTTCAGCCTGATTTGATTTGGACAAAAAACCGAAGTAATCCAGTATCTCATTGTTGGGTTGATTCAAACAGAGGTGCGCCTAATCAATTAGGTTCAGATTTAGGTGACGCTGAAAATTCTGGCGGTAATGATAGAACTGTTTACGGTGGTATTAGTACAATTCTTTCTAATGGCTATACTGCTGTATCGGGTTCTGATCCAACATATAAAGCAACAAATGGTAGTGGTCAAACTTATGTTTCTTGGTATTGGAAAGCTAACCAAGGCACTAATGTATCTAATACAAGCGGTTCTATTACATCAACAGTAAGCGTTAATGCTACTGCTGGATTTAGTGTAGTTACTTGGGCTGGTAGTGGTGCTGCTGGTACAGTAGGTCATGGTCTTGGTGTAACTCCAGCTATGATTATTACTAAAAATAGGACTACTGGTTCTACTAGTTGGGTTACATGGCATCAAAGTTTACCTAGTGCTACTGCTACAGACGCAGGGTATATCTATTTAAATAGTACAGGTGCAGCATCAACTACATCTGTTTTTTATAACGGAACTCAAATATCTAGCTCTGTATTTGGATTGCGTGGAAACAACTCAAATGTCAATGCAAGCTCGAACAATTATGTAGCATACTGCTGGGCTCCCATCACTGGCTACTCCGCATTTGGCTCGTATGTTGGCAATGGTTCGACTGATGGTCCATTTATTTATTTGGGATTTAGACCTAGATTTGTGATGTTTAAGCAAACTGATACCGCTGGTTCTAATTGGAGAATATTTGATTCTGCAAGAGATACTTATAACGCAGAAGGATTGGCATTATATCCAAGTTTAGCTGATGCAGAAGGTGCTTATGCTGCCGCAATGGATTTTGTATCTAATGGTGTAAAAATTCGTGGTGGTAGCTCAACATCTGGTTACGGTGGATATAATTTATCTGGTGGTACATACATATACGCAGCCTTTGCCGAAAACCCCCTGAAATTTGCGAATGCCCGCTGATGAATAGACAACGACCAATAAAAGGTAGGGATTGGAATGGACATGAGTACCAATACGGCATTGTTTTGTCAGAGCATTCTGTTGGTTATTGGAATACAAGTTGCAAGTTATGTGGTGATGTTCATGTAATGGAAACTCGTTCTTTGCGTGTTGGAGCTAGAAGTAAAAAATGCAACCAATACAGAGCGCCAAATTGGTCTGGTTTTGAGCGTGAAGATGCCATCATTCGTAGGCAATATGGCATATCTATGCAAGAATTTGATAAGCTATTGGAATTTCAAAAACATGGTTGCGCTATTTGTAACAAACCAATTACAAAACTTAGTAAGCGCATGAATATAGACCATGACCATAAAACAGGTCAGGTAAGAGGTTTGTTGTGTTCTGGATGTAATACTGGATTAGGGCATTTAGGCGATGATATTGAAGGTTTAAAAAGAGCTTTAAAATACCTAGAAAACCCAACATTTAAACAAGTTAAATTAGGAGAATTAAATTGAGTCATTTTGCAAAAGTTGAAAACGGTCTGGTAACTCAGGTTATCGTAGCCGAGCCAGACTTCATCGCCACTGGCGCACTGGGCGACCCAGCATCATGGGTACAGACCTCATACAACACCCGTGGCGGAGTTCACTACGGTGCAGACGGTCAGCCAGACGACCAAGAGGCACTCAATAAGAACTACGCTGGGATTGGCTACACATACGACGGCACAGGCTTTCACGCACCACAGCCATACGCTTCTTGGACACTAAACCAAGACAGTTACATCTGGGAGGCTCCAGTAGCGATGCCAACAGAAGGCGGACCCTATTCTTGGAATGAGGAAACTCAGACTTGGGACGCAGTCACAGAATCAACACCGGCGTAGGGCAATAAATGTCTAACGAAATCGACCTGTTCAAGTACGGGCAGCTGGTGGCCCAAGTTGAGGCCATGGAGAAGAAGATCGACAAGCTCGAGGCCGGCATGGAGCAGCTCCTAGAGCTCGCCAACAAGGGCCGTGGCGGGTTTTGGATGGGCATGATGGTCGTCTCCGCCGTCTCCGCCTTCATTGGATTCATCACCAACCACACACTCAAATGATTCATGCCAGACCCATTCGGAATAACAGAGGGCACCAAAGCCCTCGCAGGGAGCCTAGACTCCGCCCGTGAAGGATCAAAGCAAC
>Ga0007804_1000798_pt1 | contig 11218 bp, 3 predicted proteins | sample CryBogCBE25Aug07_FD_60367 | JGI IMG/M metagenome (GOLD analysis project Ga0007804, IMG submission 60367) | Freshwater microbial communities from Crystal Bog, Wisconsin, USA - CBE25Aug07 | ecosystem: Environmental > Aquatic > Freshwater > Lake | place: Crystal Bog, Wisconsin, USA | collected... | reverse complement strand
TTATATTTATGAGTTTAGTATGCATTTTAACCCTTAGAACATTTTTTGTATGTAACATAATGCATAATATGGCGGTAATGTGCTAAATGAAACTCCAGAGCCAGTTCCACTAGTAGTTCCAGTTAAGCTATGAATATGCCCACTAACTGATGCCACAGTAGTTGAAGCAGAAATACTAGCAACTCCCGGTGCTATGCTTATTCCGGTTGTTACACTAGTTGTTGGTAAATTTACTCTACCATTCAGATTTTCTCCCGCATTGGGGTCTGTTAGCATATACGGAGTAGCATTGTTACTTTTACTGGTTCTATTAAACGGTGTAGTATGACTATGCCCGGTATCGGTTACTGTATGTGTATGTCCCGCATCTGTTGCAGTTGTTGTGGCAGTATGACTGTGGGCGCCGCCCAGTGATGTGTTACTACTGAGATCGTGTGTATGAGTTGGTAGGTTATTGATCGATAATGCTACGCCAGTGACTCCGCCACTATTTCCTGTAAAGTAGGTGCCTGTGGCGTCGCCTGTTGATCCAATAATAAATTGTCCGCGTAAATCGGGCGTACCAAGTGTTCCGTTACAAAGTTGCCAGCCTGTGGGAATTGTTGCAGCTGTACTATTCCACATCATAATCATTCCACGTGGTAAAACACTTTGCACAAATGCTGTAGTTGCATATTTGGTACTACTATCGCTATAGACCTGTGTAGTTGATCCAGCAGTTAGAGTATTAATTTGAGTTTGTTGTGCAACGGCATTGGCGGTCCAGGCCGCAGTAACACCGTCTAACCCTGCATTAATTGTGGCAATGTTAGATAGAAGATCATTATAAACATGTTGAATGTTTGCAGTTAAATCGTCGACATACATTTTTGTATTTGCCACGATTGCGTTGGCGGTGGAATTTAATTGCGCTACTGCAATTTCAATATTAGAGTGTATTGCGGCCGATTCTTCGTTAATATAATTTGTTAAAGCTACGTTTGCTGCCTGAATGGTTGCTATAGTATTTGCTTCTACCTGAGTTATATTACTATTCAAACTAATTATAGTAGGATCTACCGGTAGATATGCTGCTGTATTAGCGTTTGTATAAAACTGATTACTACCCGGAAATAAATTATTGTTTAATGTTAATCCACGGAATATACGCGGAAAACCATCAATGGCCGGCGATGGTGTAAAAGGTGAATCGCCACTTAATGTGGCTAATATTTGATTACCAAATCGTAGTTCTAAAATATTATGTGTAACTCCAACTAATGTGTCATCGCTAACACTAGTCGGTATGGCTCCACTAACACCTTGCGCTTTGGTATAAATGGGTCCTATTAAAGTCCAGTTAGTACCATCATAGAAAAAATATTGATTGCGTGTTGTGTCATACCACGTATTGCCTGGGTTGGCACTAACAGGCTGACTAGTACTAACAATAATACCCGAAACTGGTAAGTATCCCTGATCTCCAGTAAAGACATTTAAAATCTTGCTACTTTTATTAAACCAAAGTTGCCCTTGTACGCTTTCGCCACTAGGGCTAGTATTAGACGCAAAGTTTTCTAATAGTTGTAAGAGATTTTGATCTAATGATTGTCCATATCCAATTGAGTTTGGTCCAGGAAGTGTTAAACTTGTGGTGTTATCAAATTGTCCATCCGGAATAGTGATTACCAGTGATCCGTCGCTTGTTGTTATTGTATATGACATAGTTGTATTTATCGCTTAAATTTATAGGTTTTGCATCTGTCTATTAATTAATAAAGTTCGGCCCAATTTAAAATACCGGAACCGTTAAAAACCAATCTATATGTATTACCTGGTGGAACAATAGTACAACCGCCCGATTCGGCGCCAGCGCCGTTAAACTGCCACTGGAACTGTGATACTAATATTCCGCCAACATATATTTGCAAATCCGGGGAACCGTTTGCAGGAGTACCTGTAGCCGATACCATGATTGGGTATGAGAAGTTATTTGTGTATATTGTACCGCTACTTCTACTACCAGTTACATCATGCCATGTTTCGCCACCAAATCCTAACCCTACAGAAGGGCCGCGGGGGCCAGTTGCTCCAGATAACCCGGTTGCACCAATTGGCCCAGGAACAGTACTTGCCGGTCCGGTTGCTCCTATTAACCCTTGTGGGCCACGCTCACCGGTATTGCCTGTATTGCCTTGTGGACCAGCTGGTCCTTGAAGTCCATTTTGTCCTTGAAGTCCATTTTGTCCAGGGATTCCTTGAGGCCCGGGTTGCCCTGTTGCTCCTTGCAAACCATTTTCCCCAGTTGCTCCGGTTGCTCCTTGAAGTCCGGTTGCGCCAGCTACTCTACTCGCAGCACCAGTGGGCCCTTGGGGGCCAGTTGCTCCTTGAAGTCCGGTTGCTCCCTGGGGGCCCGCTACTGTACTATCTACGCCGCCAGGGCCCTGTGGCCCTGTTGCGCCTTGTGGACCTGTGGCACCACTTATACTAGCATTACCCCAACTTGTTCCGTCCCAAACATTTAATATTGGTGTTACTAGATTAGTATTGTTATACCATAAATCGCCAGTAACTGGATTAGTGGGTGCAATCGTAGAAACAGTTGCTCCGCCAACTACATTCCAATTGGTGCCATCATATACACGTAATCTTTTATTGGCGGTATCATACCATACCGTACCGGTTAGTGTGCTTAATGCTGCTAAACTAATTGTAGGAGGATTTGCAGCAGCAAAATTTTCTAATAAACGAACAAAATTTTCGTTTTGTACTTCGCCGTAGTTAGGATAATTACGACCAATTAATGATATACCAGTGCCGGTATCAATGGTACCATCTAATAGAGTACCATTTACAATGGTTGATGTTGATAAAACACTACCATTGGTTTTGTTAATAATATAACTCATAGTATTATCCGTTTGCTTTGCTTAAATTAGTCAAAGTTTGAATTCGCACAGTATAGTCGATTTGAATTAATCTGTTTAAACTTTTTTGTACAGGCATAAACACCACGTGCGTTAATAGTAAACCCGTTGATGTTAATCCACTTGTGCCATCAATACTGCGACCACGTAGACCTAGTTCATCAAACACATAGGTACCATTTAAATTTTGGCTGTTATCAAAATTTGATTGGCCGTTGGGCTCGCCGTAGTCTAGTAGACAACTAACTAAAATATCGGTATACACAGTACCAGGAATATGAGCCACTGTCATTTTATTGTTAAGTGGATTAATATTTGCGGCTGCTGTATTATCAACAATTTTACTATATGTGGGATTATACAAATTAGCGTTTTGTCCCACAGTATTAGTAGGCAAGTATGTAATGATACCAGTGGGATCTACACTGGTTCCACCGTTGCCGAAGGTCATTTCGTAGATATAGTTTTCACCTTTGTTGGCTAAGGACCAGGCCAATGCTTGACTAAAGTTTTCATAGTGAATAGCGTTGGGTTTATCAATATAAACATCGCCGGACTCTGGATCAAAAATCTTAATATGCCCACGAACATAGATTCCGGTGCTTTCGTCTGGTTGTTTTAGTATATTTTCCACTGCTGTTTCCTCTAATTTTTTTGTATTTTCATTCATATCAGTATTTATCATAGGTGTTTACCTGGTTTAGTAGTATCGGCTAGCTTTTAAAAATTCAGCTTGTACTGTAGTGCTGTTTACTAACGGCAATCCATTAGTAGGTGTGCTAATTCCCGATGTGTACCAAACATTACTTTGAGTTACACGCGAGCCTGCTGTTACAGTTATCTGTGCATCGGCATCAACCATACCTAAAATATAATAGTTTGTTAGATATATTCCGGTATCTACGCCATTTATATGTACGGTGCCAACGGTGTTATCAAATCCGTCTCCGCCACCGTTGTACTCAATGGTAGCATCGTAAGGTGGTATGCCCCCGGGACCAAATTCATATTCTGGGTCTGTACTAAATGCATCATATGTCCCGGTTGTTCCTGTAACTGTGCCAGAATCATACTGAATTGGTGCGCCAGCAATAGCACCAGCAGTTAATATAACTGGAATTAATTTCTGGTTAGTTACTGTTTCTAGTAATGTCATTGTGGATATATTAGTTGTATTACCAGCAAATGCTAAAGTAACATTGCTGGATATACTACTAAATGTTGTACCGTATACATTACCAGTAACTGTGTAACTATTACCACTGTAATATACTAATTGACCTAATGCAATATTTTTATTTGCTTGCCACAAATCAACTGTCTGTGTTTGTGTAATTACGTCGCCGATGTTGCCACTTATATTTCCGTTTAACACAACACCTAAACTTGGTTGATCTGCTACCGTATAAACAGTGGTATGAGATAATACTACATTACTGTTGGCAGATCCGGGTATTAATTGCTGAATACTAGAGTCGACTACTTGACTATCCATGGCGTGTACTAATTGCGGGCTTGTACCATCTACTGCCCGACGAATCTGAGTAATAGTATTAGCTAATACTTCAGTAACATTGGAGGTGATGTTAGCAAAATACGATGCATATACATTACCGGTAGTTAGATACAAGTTTCCACTATGTGTTATCAAACTATTTGTAGCTATTACTGCATTAGCTGACCAACTAACTTTATTTTCTAAAGCATAGTTTCTCCAGTAAATAATTTTTTCACCGTTAATAAAAACTACACCCGGTTGATTTTGTGCCGGGTTGGGTTCGGGCAATATACTAGCATTAGCAACTAATATTGAAGTATCTGTCAGATTTAAATTTGATGTTAATGTAGTAATATTTGCCCGGGCAATTCTATAACTACTAGACAATTGATTCATATCATTGAGCAATCTAAATGCTAAATGGTCAGTATCTTGAACAGTTAGATTTAAACTATCGTACATACGCCCAGGTACAAACTCTTCTGGTGCATAACTTTCAAATCGATCTACGTACTCGCCACCGTCAATGATGATATTGCTAGGATTAATACCCAGGCTGTCAGTATAACGACTTTGAATTAGACTGTCATATACATTGCCAGTAAATGTATTACCATCAACGACAACTCCAGGATAGTTCAGTCCCGGTTGTGTTAAGGTTAGATCAACATTGCCCTGGTGGGCTACAATACGATCGTTGGCATTGTCAAAATCTCCAGCATAAACTTGAGTAATGTCGGTTACTGGGAATGTTACTTCGGCGTCTACTGTATAATTTGAATCTAATCGATAAAATTTATTATCTAATACAACTATGGTATTAGTTGGAATTACATCGCCAATATTTGAAGAAGTAACTGTATCCCAAAATACAAATGTGTTACTAGAAGTATAGCTAACGCGGTCAAACTTTAATGTAGTTTGTATACTTCTAACAAGATTGTGTCCAGTATTATTTCCATCAAACACGTTACGCAATACTGCACGAGCTCTAGCACCAGTACCAATGCCGTTAATTATAATAGTAGGAGTACTTGTATATCTGCTACCAGATTTAGTAATAATAATATTGCCAATTCCGCCACTACCGTTGAGTGTGGCATATCCCTCTGCGCCGGTTCCGCCGCCTCCTGAGATAACAACCTGAGGAACAATAGAGTATCCGGTGCCAGAATTTTCTATCATAACATCAACTACTTGATATTTGTAATTGTTATTCCATTGATTGTATACTCCGCTTGTTAGAGTAGCATCATCATAAGGTTGTTCACTATTTGGACTACGATAATATCCAACGTTGGCATCGTAGTACGGAGGTAAATCAAAGTCGCTAACATCACCGCTGTACGAATCAATACCTTGATAGTCAACCACAAACTCGCGAATGGTAGTTCTATACGGCTTTACTTCTTTGATATAATCAAGATAGTAATCTTGATTATCGGGAATATAGCTTGGATATTGTGTTAATGCACGAATATATTGTGTTGCGCTTAAAAAACTGGTCTTAAACGCCCACTCAATATTTTTTTGTTCTGATAACGCATACTTAACCATTGTAAAAAATAATTGGTTATACTTATCAGCTAAGTCATTGACAAAAATTTCGTTTTGTACAGCTAATAAAATTTGTCTTAATTCTAAGGACGGGATAGTACCTGTACTAATTTGAATTGTGCCGTTTTGTATACCGATTAAATTTTGAGTCAGTGTATTGTCGACATAATATACTTCAAATTGACTGTTTCCGTTATTTAATACCTTAATATAAGTATTAGGCGTTAATGTTAATTTGCCAAGTTCTAAACGATTGGCCACAGTAACGTTGGGTGCTACAGTATAATCATATCCAGTTTCATACCAATCAATTTTAGACCAATATAAATTTGTTTTATAACTTTGTAATTGGCTTAGTTCCCAGATTGTTCCAGACCATGTGTAAATAGCCCATTTACCTAGATTGGTTTCGTCATTGCTAACAAGTGTGCCATATCCCGGACTTAGTGTTGCAGTATTTACATAAGTTAATTCTGCAAAACTAGCAACAGTAAGACTATATAGACCTGAATCTGTATGCGGGGTTGGCTCTTCACTGTTTAACGTAGTCGATAATTTAAGCTCAACTATTGGATAACTTAATAAATTTGTATTAACCATAGTCAAGTAATTACGCAAGGCCAATGCACGATTGATAAACATGCTTTGGCGAGGACGAATATTGATGCCATATGCTTGTGCTGGAGTTAATGCAGGATCTGGGACAGTATTGCCCACAGAATCTTGACCAGCTAAACTATCAATTAATTTTTTCTCAATTGAGATAGGGATTTCACTCTTGGGATTGCCCTCTTGCACCAATGCATATTCATTATGAATTAACATAGGATTTGAATTTATACATTCAATGTGTAAGACACTATTTTGACCAGTTAACAAATTGTTAACATTATATAATGCCAATGTATCATTGCGTAATACTGTGGCATAGCTAATACCCTGAGCTTGTGGATTTTCAATTGCTGTTGTGATACTGTATACGCTATTTAATTTGCCAGCAACTGTATTAATTGTAGTTTTGTTTATAACCCAAAAATAATATTTTATATTCACAGCGCCGGTTGGGCCAACACTACCATATGTGCTGTAGGCAGAATTGTTGATATAGACCGGAGTTCCATTGCCACCTGCAGCCACATACTGACTTGGTAATACTGAACTTTCAACCCATTCGTAGACTAAAATTTGGCTTCCAGGAAATACTCTACCCCATTGGTTTAATCTATAGATAAGTGTATCTTGTTCATAGTCAATGTATCGTACCGTATCAAGATTCCACCATATCTTACCAACTTGTTGTGGTCCCCAATGGTAGTCTGCGATTGTGCTACTAGTGCCAGCATTGTATAATGCAGGATCTTTAGTTAATCGGTAATCAATATCAACACTAACAGAATTTAATACCTTACCTTTTGCCGGGTCAATGTAATCCAATGCGGTTGAAATAACATTATTGGTTTTATCAAAAATAAATGTTCTGCCAATGCTGTTAATATCAACTTTAGCCGACTGCTGTCTTGTTCTATCCCAAGTTGCACCATTGTATGTGTATACTGCCCAACCAGTTGAGCCTGTGTTAGTATCGTTATTGACCCATACGCGGTCACCAACTAACCAAGTAATTCCAGAAATTGGATTTCCTGTTCCACTATAGGTATCAACTATCATAGAAGTAAGATTATATACAGATCCTAATCCTGTTAATGTACTTCCAGAACCAATAATTGCCTTGGTACTTTGTAAAATAACTGTTACACCAGTGGTATTAGGAATTGCCACCACTTGATATAAGCCATTGTAATTACTATTAAAGTTTTGTAATACAAATGTATCACCAATGTTAAAACTATGTGTTGTATTAAAGGTTAACTGTGCATACGAATCTAAAGTATATGTTAATTTAGTTGCTGTTAACCCAGTACTTACAACACGATAAACATTCCAGGTGCCATCGAAATCTTTTGCTACCCAAATTTTACTACCTGTGATTAATGTAGGTAATGTAGTAATAGTAGAAATATCAAAAATTTGATAATCAACATCGCCAAGATTTACATAACCACATGTGGGCAAATCTGCTGAGTACTCATCTGTTGAATTTCTATTATTGTATATTGTTGTTGTAGTACTAGAGATATTACTGGAATTATATACATTAGATGTTACTGTATTCCCTGTAACAGCCAAATTAACAATAATATTACCGGTGTTGTAGTTGTTAGTTGTTGTAAAAGCAACCGGGTTGGTCATAAACACACTTTGATCGAGTACAAATTCGGTATATTGATTACTACTAATACCACCATATTGACCGACACGGAATGCCCATTCTTCATAAATTCCAAGTTCGCTACTAACAGTATCAAATGTAGATTTAGTTAATGCTGTGATAGAATTGTGTGTACCTTTTTGGTGTATGTATCCTTGATAGAATTTAGTCTGTGTAGGAATACTAATACCTAGATTACTTAAGAACGGACGTTCACGGAATCCGATTAAGCCAGCACTAAATATTTGAAAATTTTCATCTTGCGGGGGATTATCAACATCATAAATGTGTTGGAATATTTGCGCATTATGACCAAAACTTGGTAATAAACCTGTTTGTATATCAGATAAACTTATTTGCGTCCAGTCCGACAGATTAAATGTTTGGCTAGCTGTAGTGTTATTGGGCGCAGTATAGTAACTACCATTGTAGGTAACGATATCGCCTTGACGATAATCAACTCCGGATTGCCAACTACTAATAGTTGGATTACTGTAAACATATCCAGCCGGACTTAATGCACCTGTCCAGGCGCCAGTTTTTGCACCATTGATTTTTAATCTAAACTGACGAGTTCCTTGTTCGGGAATATATAGTATGTCGCCAAAATTATCAACGTTATCAAAAATTAATGAATTTTCGTAACTAATTAAATCTAACCGAGCAAATGCAATCCCAGTAACACCATCAACAGTCGAAATAGAAAATTTATTTCCCAATGGCCCATTTGCTGTCGTTGGATAGTCGGTTCTAATAATTTCAAACTTATTACTCTTGATAGGAGTAAAGTTTGTTGATAGCAAACGACTTCCGTTAGGAAGGTTAGTAATTTCGTCAACTATTGTACCAGTTGTTTGTATCAGCAATCGGTCAAATATAGGATTTAGTACTATAATAGTACCCAATGCCCAATTTTGTTGTACCCAGAATAAAAACTCCCGTACACTCAATGACCAGTCTCGAGTTTGTTCTAAATCAGCATCAAATATACTAAAACTAAAGCCCTGGCTAACTAGATAACGTTGATAACTAATTAAGAAATCTGCTACCTGTTGGGAAGAAGTAAATGTAGTACCATACGGTATAGTCATCGGTGTTGTACTACCAGTTTTATATACTTTTACAGTTAGATCGTTAACCAAAATAGTACTACTTTGATTATTTGCTACGCTAGGCAAAATAGTAAAGAACGGATACAACGTATCATAACCAGCAACACTATATCCTGTTTCTGTTTTAGTTATAATTACACCACTATAGGTAATTGACTTAACTGGTACAGGTTTGCCAAGATATACTGTATAATTTCCGTCAGGGATAATAATACTAGCGTTGGTACTGCCGGGACTAGTCTGTTCTGCTGTTACAGTAATTAAATTTTGGTCTGTAAAGCCGCCAACACGATAGGATAATTGTACGTCAAAATTTGTAAAATAATTTTCAATTTTACTAACAGGATCCATACCAAGATTTTTAATTGAGTCGGAGATCCAGTTTAAGTACCCAGCGGTGCGTAGTATGGTATCAGGGTTGCTAACAGTATCTCCATTGACCTTTAATAGGCTTGGGGAAATTGTTTGATTATTAGAATTAGTAAATTGACCAGTGATTGGATTTTGATAAAATCTACTTAGATCAATTTGTGTACTAAAGTATTCTGCTGGACGTGCCAGTGCTAGTGCTTGTTGTACCGCATATAGATAATCGCTACTACGGCGCCAGGCGGATTCCACTGGGCCTTGATGGCCAACCTGGAAGGCATCGCCAGCATCAACAGTATTCATTTGACGTATCAATTGAGCTTCAACAGGATTTAATAGATTGCCGGCAGAGTCCACAGGAATAAAATTAACCAACCCGGGGCGAGCAAAATGTACATTGGTATAAGCAACAGAATTACCACCGTTCCAAATATATCCAGCTTCTAGATCTTCCCATAATGTTGTATTGCCATTGGTATAAGGTGCTGCGCCATACCGATCTGTCCACCAAGTTGGTTTACTAACAAAGCCTAACATTTCCCAAGGAGCAAGGTGCGGCTGATCGGTATCAAACCAATACTTATAAACGGCACGCCAACTTCCTTGTAGGAAGCTACCATCAACAGAGTCTGTAAATTTACTGTAATTCCATGTCCACGGATTATTGGCATTATACCAAGAATTAGTAGTGTAATCAATGTTATTACTGCCAACCCACTGTAGGAAATTTTGTGTTAATAGTTGTGTCCATTCAGATAGACTGTATCCTGTTGTTCTAAAACGACCCGGTACAGTATCATATGGATTTAAAATGTTTGTTGTTGTATAATTTATTTTAATGTTGTTATAGATACGGCGTTCAAGTTCTAACAAATAGTCGTCGCGGAAGTCGTTGAATGCCGGAGTAATACTTCCGTCGTGACCACGAATGACCATAATTGGGGTTTGGTATGTTGTATCCAGGTACTTTGCCGGAGGATAGGCCTGATCCAATCCTAACTTAGACGGAGTTTCAGGAATATAATTTCCGTCAGTGTTGTTATAGTCGTCAATTACAATAGTATCACCTATTACTAGGGGAACATTAATTATAATTTCTGGTGTTAACTGATTGAACGAAAAATCAATACCGTTAGCAACTAATTGTGTACCATTTAGATATACTAAAACTGCGCGGTTGCTTAATTTTGTGGTATTAAAAATACTAGTAATCTCATAATGAGTTTGTCTAGAGTTAAGAACACTATATGTAATAGATGTGTAGTTGTTGCCTTGCGGGACCATATCGCTATAATACCAAGGAAAGCTATTATTTTTAACTGCATTAATATTTTGTAGTATCGTATCAACACCAGATTTTGAATTATTATAATCCAATGTAGTCAAAGTAGTACATAAATTTAAAAATTTATTTTTAAAACGTTGATATTCTTTACGTGCCAGTGTTATTCCGTTAACAAAATTGACCACAGGATCAGTTAAAAATGTCATTCCGTATATCAACGGA
>Ga0007804_1000795_pt1 | contig 11227 bp, 10 predicted proteins | sample CryBogCBE25Aug07_FD_60367 | JGI IMG/M metagenome (GOLD analysis project Ga0007804, IMG submission 60367) | Freshwater microbial communities from Crystal Bog, Wisconsin, USA - CBE25Aug07 | ecosystem: Environmental > Aquatic > Freshwater > Lake | place: Crystal Bog, Wisconsin, USA | collected... | reverse complement strand
GACTACATCTTGCTTGAAAATACCACGGAGCGTTTGATCGTTGCTGCGGGTCTTGCTGATAAATTCAAGGAGTCCACGGGACTGGAACTTTCCCAACACGGCAATGCTCGCAAAGGAGCGACCCTGCAGGGGATCAAGGCACTCCACCCCTTTCTCGACCGGACTTCTTCGATTCATACGGCTGAGTTCGTGACGCTCGAAACTGGAAGTGGATGTGTTCATATCGCTCCCGGCCACGGAGACGACGATTACCAACTTGGCCGTAAGGTCGGTCTCGATCTGCTTTCACCCGTGGATGACTACGGCAAGTTCACCGAGGAATGCGGCGTTCCCTCGCTCGTTGGGATGAATGTTTTTGAGGGTAACGAGGAGGTCATCCGGATCCTTACAGAAAAGGGGGCCCTTCTTGGTCGACAAGATTACCAGCACAGCTATCCCCATTGCTGGCGTTCCAAGACTCCGATTCTCTTCCGTGCCGTCGAGCAGTTCTTCATTCGGATTGATGCCCTGCGCGAGACCGCGCTGAGGGAAATCGATGCCACGAACTGGATCCCTCATTGGGGTCGCAATCGTATCCGCGGCACCGTTGAGTCCCGTCCTGACTGGTGTATCTCCCGTCAGCGGACCTGGGGTGTTCCCCTTCCTGTCTTCTATACGCCTGAGGGTGAGCCGATCTTGGATCCTTCAGTCATCGCGAAGGTCTCCGAGGTGGTGGCTGAGAAGGGATCGAATGCTTGGTTTGCTCTTGATGATGCCGAGTGGTGCCGCCTGACAGGCGCACCTGAGGGTTCGGTTCGCCGCCATGATACTCTTGACGTCTGGATCGATAGTGGAGTGAGTCACGAGGCTGTGTTGCGTGGTCGTTCTGAACTCCAATTTCCCGCCGATCTCTATCTCGAAGCCACTGACCAGCACCGTGGTTGGTTCCAGTCCTCGTTGATGACCTCGGTGGCCTTGAATGAGAAGGCACCATACAAAACCGTCCTGACGCATGGTTTTGTCGTGGATGTCGATACGCGGCAAAAGATCTCGAAATCGAATCAAGGGCAGGGGGGATACCAGAAGCCGACAGAGGCTGATCACTTCGTGAAGACTTACGGGGCGGATATCGTCCGTCTCTGGGCAAGCAGCGTCCAGTTCACCGACGATGTTCCTTTCTCCGAGGAGATCTTCGCGCGTTTGACCGACTCCTACCGCAGGATTCGCAATACTCTACGTATCCTTCTCGCAAATCTCGCCGACTATGATGCCTCGGCTCACGCAGCGGTGCCGACAGCAATCGACCGCTGGATCCTTGCTCGTCTCCAGGAAACCGTGAACACCTGTCGCAAAGCTTACGGGGAACTTGCTTTCCAGAAAGCCTATCAGGCGATCACCCAGTTCTGTGCCGTAGAACTCAGCAGCATCTATGTCGATGTCACCAAGGACCGCCTCTACTGCGATTCTGAGGACTCCTCCCGCCGTCGAGCCACGCAGGCCGTGATGGCCAAGGTTTTTAGAGATCTGGTGCGTCTGCTTGCACCGATTCTCGCCTTCACGGCCGAGGAGGCATGGGGTCATTTCCGTGCCGAAGGATCCGTCCATCTGGAACTCTTCCCCGAGGAATTAAATCCCGATCAGGAGATCCTGGCTCTCTTTGAAGCTCTTCAGTCGCTTCGTGCGGACGTTGCGCAGGCATTGGAGAAAGCCCAGCGCGATGGATTAATCGGAAAGCCTCTTGAAGCCACGGTCACCGTCACCACGGATGATCCGTTGATTCAAAAAGTCGTGGAGAGTGGAGGCATTCCCGAGATCGAGGAGTTCCTGATTCTCAGCCATGTCTCCATTAGCAAGGGAGTAAGGGGTATTGTGATCGGCAAGAGTGATGCCGCGAAGTGCGAGCGCTGCTGGCGTCATCGTGAGGAAGTCGGTTCGCATGAGGAACATCCAACTCTCTGCGGACGTTGTGTTGATGCGGTAGGATCCTCAGCATCTATTTCCTGATGAAGCGTCTAGCCCCTTGGGGAGTGATCCTGATCCTATCCCTACTGGATCAGTTGACGAAGATTTTAGTCCTCCACTTCATCCCATTTCAGGAATCCATTCCGATGATTCCCGGATTCTTTTCTCTCACCCATGTCTATAATACGGGGGCAGCCTTCGGCATGCTTCATGATAGTAATCTGTTTTTTATTGTCCTTGCGACCGTTGCCTTCGCGGTGCTTGTCGTGATGAAAAAGCATTTTCAGGGCGGGATGATGCAGGCCGGCTGGATTCTTCTCATCGCTGGTATTATTGGAAATGTCACCGACCGTCTGCGTCTCGGTCATGTGGTTGACTTTTTGGATTTTCAATTCGGCTCCTACCACTGGCCTTCCTTCAATGTTGCTGATTCCTGCATCTGCATTGCTGCCGGTTTGTTTCTCTTGAGTAGCTTCCAAAGCCCGACTAAACCAAAGGAATCATGAGCACCTCTCTTCCTGTTAGCCCCTACGAAACCTGCCGTGGACTCGTCTATTTTCCTCGTATGATCGACAAGATCCGCAAGCATGCGGCTGGTCAACTTGGTGCCGATTATGTGCCTAATCTTGGCAAGGGATTCGATGTCCGTTGCTGTTCCCTTCTTGGTATTGATTATGATGCCCTCGCTGCTGCGGTTGGTTCTTCCATGACGGATGAACAAGCCTGGGAGTGGGTCTCTCAGAATGGAAAGGCTCCAACCGAGGAGCAGATTGAGGTTTGGAATGGATTTATGACCCGCCGTGGTTGGAAGGATGATCTCGTCGAGATTCTTGAACGACGCAAAAAAGAGAACGGCTTTGAAAAGCGCGTCGAAATCCAGACGATGTTCGACTATATTGACGCCGACGAGGGTCGTGTGGTCAGATCCTGATTTTTATTCCCTTGTAAGAAGGGAGGCTTCTTCTCTCCTCAATCGCAGATAGTCCCTCAGGCCTACAAGGATTTACGAATTACTTCTTCCTAAAGTAACCAAGGATCTTTTTCTGATCTCCTCCCGAGGCCCAGACGATCCGGAGGAAGTCAGCAGGATGGATATCGTGTTGTTTCAGGAAGCGGCGATCTCCTCCACAGCAGTACATGATCTCGTGGCAGAGTCCTCCCTCCAGGAAGCATTGTGCCTTTCGAATGATACGGGGTAGCCATGGAATCCCCTCCAGTTCCTCAGGCTTGGGGGGAAGGGAGTCAGCCTCCGTGACGACGGTGCTGGTGATTCCGTGCTGAAAATAGAGGAAGTAATCGCGACGAGCCGCCGCCATGAGGAGAACGGTGTTCCAGTCGGGTTCACCAGCTCCATTCATATCCTCTGCATAGTCATAGAGATTGATCGGACGCAGGCCGATCGACGCAAGGAAGGAGATCTCTTCTGCTGAGAAGTAGGAATCCAGCTCGCGGTTTCCCTCTTTGTAAAGGGTGACAGCCTTGTCGTAGATTTCGCGAAGGTTTTGTGTCCAGAGATAGGAATTCATGTTGTTGGGTGGTTGATTGTTTCTGGATTATTCGAGGGTGGCACCAATTTTCACCGTGACCTGCCAGTGAGCCACTTTACCCTCTTCAAGATGGGCACGAGTCTCAACAACCTCAAGCCACCGAAGGTTTTTCTCGGTAAGCGAGGCCTTGGCGACCGCATTCTGGACGGCATCCTCAATGCTGAGGGTGGAGGAACCGACGAGTTCGATTTTTTTGTAGGTATGGTTGCTCATAAGGAGATTATCAAGCCGAAGTGCTCTTCTGTCCACTATCGGGGTTCTTTGCCACAATGCGTACCAACAGCTGGGTCAGCAGCGTATCCTCTGATCCATGCCCGCTCAGGAGCTTCTGATTGGTATCGCGGCAGGCGAGGAAGGCAGAGACCAGATGATCCCGGTCAAAGCGAGCTGCATTCACAGCAGCGAGTCCAATGCCGTAGGCATTGAGTGTTCCATCCTTTTTCTTGGGAAGATGTGCTGTTTCCTCCGAGCGGAGTCGTTTGAGATCGGAGGCGAAGAAATGTGGCTGGGCGGGGGGGCGCATCTTGTGACGATCCATCAGATCCTTTGCGATCAGAAGATTGCGCACCGTAGGCACGATGGCGGCAAGCAGAATGCCGACCGTGTTTTCTCCCTGGCGGCGAAGTTGGACCAGCGTGTCGAGGCAGAGCGGAAGATTGCGTTTATTGATGGCGTCGCTCAGGTCGAAGATTCCACCGGCACGGGTGAGGGGAACCAGGTCTCGGACAAGTTGCTCCGTGATGACCTCGCCCTCTCCGGCGGCAGTGGTTAGTTTTGCAAGTTCCGCATCGAGTTGGCCGGTGTTGGTGCCGACTCGGGTGGTCAGCACCACAGCGGCCTGATCCTCCATCCTGACCCCCCGATCGCGGCAGCGATCAATGACCCAGTCGATCAGATCATCCTCCGTTGCACCGAAGCCAAAGTCGGGCTTATCGCAGAGCGTTGTCGAGGCAATGGCGGAGAGAGTTTTGTAAAATGATTTCCGCTTGTCCGGTTCGGGGGCACTGATGAGCAAGGTGATACCCTCCGGAAGTCCCTCTTCCAGCACCTTGAGAAGTTTTTCAAGAGCATCCTGCACCGCCTCGGAGCGTCCCTGCACGGTATCCTTCAAGAAAGTAACACCTTTCATCCAAACAAGTTTTCCGCCGAAGAAAGGAAGTGTTAGGACGGCTTGGAGAGTCTGATGCACCATCTCGATCGAGCAGTCGACCGTATCAGCCGGAGCCTCGATAACCTCCAAGCCGAATTCCCCGCCATCAGTCGGGGCCAGTTTTGCAGCAAGTCCCTGAGCCGTTCGACGAACCTCGGCCTCATCACTTCCAGTCACGAAGTGCAGGTTCGGATTCTTGGCAGCGGCTGGGGCTTTGCGGGTGGCCATGAGAAGAAAAGCTGAAAGCTAAAAGTTGAAGGTAAAAAGTTAACGCTTCCAACCTTTCTTTGACTTGGAAGTCTTATCTTTGGATTTTGGGCGATTGGTCATGGAAGAGGTTACGGCGCCTCCACCTTTGAGTTCCATAATCTGATCGCGAAGGAGGGCGGCGCGTTCGTACTCGAGTTTCTTGGAGGCCTCTTTCATCTCCCCCTCTAACTCCCTGATCAGCGTGGCGACATCAAGCGGTTGCTCCTGCACACGGGCCGACTCGTCATCCTCACCCTCGAGAATGACGCGAAGACTCTCTTGCACGGGGCGCTTCACGCTATGAGGAGTGATGCCGTGTTGACGGTTATGCTCCATCTGGCGGCGGCGGCGATCCTCGGTGACATCGAGCAGGTCGCGAATGCTGCCGGTGATCTTATCGGCAAAGAGAACGACCTCACCATTGACATGTCTAGCGGCACGACCGGCAGTCTGAATCAGCGAGGTGCGACTTCTCAGGAATCCCTCCTTATCGGCATCCAGCACGCAAACGAGACTCACCTCGGGAAGATCAAGCCCCTCACGGAGCAGATTGATACCAATCAGAATGTCGAATTCCCCAGCTCTTAATGAACGGAGGATTTCCACGCGCTCGATGGTGTCGATGTCGCTGTGCAGATAACGAACCTTGAGTCCCACATCCTTGAGGTAGTCGGTGAGATCTTCGGCCGTGCGCTTGGTGAGGGTTGTGATAAGTACCCGTTCACCTATTTCGACACGGCATCGGCAGAGTTCAATCGTCTCATCGATTTGTCCCTTCAGTGGTCGTATCATGATGCGGGGATCAAGCAGGCCTGTCGGCCTGATGATTTGCTCCACGATCAGCTGAGAGCCGGGCGTCGAGGTGTCGAGTTCCTCGCCTGCGGCATTGGGCTTGATGAGGGAGAGGGGCAGAGGATCGGATTGAAGTGTTGCGAGGTCAACAAAGCCGGTGTTTCCCACCACGCTGTTGCGCAGTTCGAGTGGAGCCGGAGTTGCACTGATGTAGAGTCCCTGCCCGGTCATCTGCATGAATTCGCCGAAATTCAGCGGACGGTTGTCGAGTGCGCTTGGCAGGCGGAATCCATATTCGACCAGGGTCATCTTACGGGCCCGGTCGCCGGCATACATGCCGCCAACCTGAGGAAGTGTTGCATGGGATTCATCCACGATCAGGAGGGTATCCTCCGGAAGGAAGTCCATCAGCGTGTAGGGACGGACGCCGGGATCGCGCCCAGTGAGATGGCGCGAATAATTCTCAATGCCGTTGCAGTAACCCATCTCCTGCATCATCTCGAGGTCGTACTCAGTGCGCATTTTCAGTCTCTGTGCCTCGAGGTACTTGCCGTTCTCTTCGAACCAGGCCACCCGCTCCACCATTTCGGTACGGATATTCCCCATGGCAGCCTGCATCTTGTCTTTGGGTGTGACGAACTGCTTGGCAGGAAAAAGCGTAAGATGGGTTAGGTCTCCCCTGGATCGTCCGGTAAGAGGATCGAAGAGAGCCATCCGGTCGATCTCGTCCCCGAAGAACTCGATGCGAACCGCCTCCTCGTCATTCTGCGCGGGGAAGATCTCAAGGACGTCACCCCGTACCCGGAACTTTCCGCGTGCAAATTCGATCTCGTTCCGCTCATAGAGCATCTCGACGATCCGCTTGAGCACCTCCTCTCGGGTGATCCTATCTCCCTTTTTCAGGGTCATCACCATCTGCATGAAATCCTCCGGCGATGCCAATCCGTAGATGCAGGAAACGCTGGCAACGACGATGACATCTCGGCGTGTCAGCAGGGAACTGGTCGTTGAGAGACGCAAACGCTCAATCTCCTCATTGATTGAGCTGTCCTTCTCGATGTAGGTGTCCGAGCGCGGGATATAGGCCTCGGGTTGATAATAGTCGAAGTAGCTGACGAAGTACTCGACCGCGTTGTTCGGGAAGAACTGCTTGAACTCCGAGTAGAGTTGCGCCGCAAGCGTCTTGTTATGCGACATGATCAGCGTTGGCCGATCGAGATTCTGGATAATGTTCGCCGCCGTGAATGTCTTTCCGGAGCCGGTGACTCCCAGGAGTGTCTGATGACGGTTACCCATTCTAATAGAACGAGTCAGCTTCTCGATCGCCTGACCCTGATCCCCCTGGGGCTTGTAGTCGGAGCGAAGGTCAAAAGGCATCGGGAAAGGAAAAAGTTAAAATGAAGAATGGGGCAAACTATCAAGTATCCACTCAAAGCATTCCCGGCGCAATAAGTGCCTCTCTTGCAATCATGCTTTCATTTCTTGAGTTCCATAATAAACGTATCCCTATTCTCGATTCGATTCTGGCGATCCGGCCAAGGCTGTTATAGAATGAAATTTCATGAACAAGCGCCTGCTCGATCCTGCTCTTTTACCGATTCTTGAAAAAGTCGAGGCAGGTCAACGGCTCAGCAAAGAGGAAGGAGTATCCCTCTATGCTTCCCATGATTTGAACGGACTTGGCTATCTGGCCAATATCATTCGTGAGCGGAAGAACGGTAACGTGGCTACCTATGTTTTCAACCGCTACGTCAACTACTCCAACATCTGCATCCTGAACTGCCAGTTCTGCGCCTTCAGCGCCAAGAAAAGGGATGATCATGCCTTTGAAATGGCGATCACCGATGTCGCTGCCAAAACCAAGGAGGCGTGGGAAAACGGTGCTACCGAGATCCACATGGTCGGTGGCCTGCACCCGACACTGCCAGCCTCATGGTACCTTGATCTGCTTCAGGCGATGCGGGACGCAGCTCCTGGCATTCATTTGAAGGCTTTTACTGCGATAGAGATTCGCCACCTCTCGGACCGTGTCTTTAAGAAGCCTCTTCAAGAGACCTTGGAGATCCTGCACGATGCAGGGCTAAATGCCCTCACTGGGGGAGGTGCCGAGATCTTTGATCAACAGGTCAGGGATACCATCTGCCGTGGCAAGGAGACAGGCGAGGAGTGGCTGGAGGTTCACCGCACTTGGCACAAGATGGGCCAACGAAGCACCGCTACGATGCTCTACGGCCATGTGGAGACCGCTGAGCACCGGATCAATCACCTTCTTCAACTGCGAGGCCTTCAGGATGAGACTCAGGGCTTTACGGCCTTCATCCCGTTTGCTTTTGTGCCTGAGACCACGGAGCTTGCTCATATCCGCACCGCCTGCTCCACGGACGAACTGAAGAATCTGGCCATCTCGCGCCTTATGCTCGATAACTTCGACCATATCACCGGCTACTGGATCAGCCTTGGCCTCCCATTGGCTTCCATCGCACTGAACTACGGGGTGGATGATCTCCATGGGACCATTCAGGAGGAGAAGATCTTCCACATGGCCGGCGCCAAGACCCCGCAGCAGCAGACCATCGCCGCCATGGAGAAGGCAATCAGGGAGGCGGGGAGGGAACCGATGCAAAGGGACACCTTCTATCGCAGGATCGAGTCGACCTCTTCCAGAAAGGCGACTGTTTCCGAAGTTCTCCCCGCGTGAACGATACCATCCCGAGGATTGGTTGCGTTCCTTACCTGAATGCCCGTCCCTTGGTTGAGGGAATTACTTATCCGATCAGAGAGCTTGTTCCGGCAAAGTTAGGTAATGCTTTTCAGGCTGGAGAGTTTGACGTCGCACTTCTCTCGTCCATAGATGTTATTACGAGTCTGCATCCCTGTGCCGTGGATGGGATCTCGATCTCTTCTCAGGGTGATGTCTACAGCGTGGTGCTGGCTTATCAAGGGGATCTGAGGGGCATTAAAAAGGTAGTTCTTGACCCAGCCTCCCACACGTCGAATGCCCTCCTTAGAATCGTTCTGGAGGATTTCCATGGGATTTTCCCGGAATATGTTCAATCTCTTGAATTGAATTCCTTGGATCTTTTTTCGGAGGCACCGACTCTTCTGATTGGCGATCGAGCCATTAATGAAAGAAAAAGGACATCCTCAAGGAATGTTCACTTCCTTGATCTTGGAGGAGAATGGTTCCGTCATACCGGACTTCCCTTTGTCTTTGCTTTGTGGTCATTTAGAGATTCTTTTACTAAAAAAAAGGAAACATCTGATCTTCTCCGAAGTGCTAAGCTCGCCGGTTTAGCTAAGCGTGCCGAAATCGCCACAAGGGATCAAAATCCCGAGTTTGCCCTGCACTACCTCACTGAGTCGATCCGGTATGATCTTGGAGTTAAAGAAAAAGCCGGACTGGCTCTATTTTCAGAGTTTTTAATAAAGCATAAGGTTTTAGAAATCGATCAAGAAATAAAATATATCTGATAGAATTATTATATTCTATCAAAGATTAGATTGCGAATAATCTAAATAAAGTCTCATTCAAGTGTGATCATTCTTTCATCATGAAAGTATCCGATAAATCTTTCCTGCGAAGGCTCGGGATCCGTGAGGCGATCGGCCTCAGTCTCGCCGGAATGGGGCCTACTTTGGGGATGAATCTGAATCCTCAGGAGCCCTCTCGTCATGTCGGTCAATTGATACCACTGGTTTTTTTATTAAGTATGTTTCTTGTGGTGCTGGTGGCTTGGTGTTTTGCACGCCTCTCCAAGCTTCATCCCAATGCAGGCTCCGCCTTCGGATTCGTTTCGGCAGTATTGGGACCGCAAGCAGGACTTCTTGCCGGTTGGGCCATGCTCGGAGCCTATCTTTTCTTCGGAATGCTTGGCGTTTCAGCATTCGGCCTCTTTCGCGGCGATCTGGCAGCGAAATTCGATCCCGCGCATCACCCCTCGATCTTTGTTTTCACCCTGACAGGGGCACTATTTGTCGGAGTGCTCGCAGTGACCGCCGCGCGGCGCGCCGCCATTATGCTCGTTATCTGGGAGGGGATGGCGGTTATTGCAATGATCATTCTTTCGGCGGTCGTGATTTGGAGAGTACTCCATGGAATGGTTCCGGCAGGATTTGGCGGTGATCCCTCGATCCGCGGCTTGTTCATTCCTTCATCGGCCATTTCCCCCGCTGCTTTCGCTTTGGCCATCTCCTTTGGTTTCTTGTCGTTTGCGGGATTCGAGGAGGTGGCCACCATGGCCGAGGAGGTCAAGCAACCGACCTTCACGATTCCGCGAGTGCTCCTCGGGACCGTGATCGGTGGAGGACTCGTCTTCGTCCTTGTGACAAGTGCCGAAGTTCTTGGATATGGGGGCAGTCCCGCTGGCATGGCGCTTTTTGCCAAATCTGACTCTCTGCTCGGTGATCTGGGTAGAATCTATTTTGGGGGATGGTGCGGTGATCTCATGGATATTTTTGCAACGTTCTCCGCATTGGGGGCAGGACTTGCTTCAGTGATGGGGGCCTCTCGAATCCTCTTTGCCATCTTCCGGGAGTTCTCTCCCACAAGTCGCGTTGCCCGCCTTTCCGGCCAGGGATCATCACCGCTGATCGCCTCTCTATGCGTCGTCGCGGTTGTTGTCGGGGGCTACCTCGTGATGAGACTTCTCTTCCATGGCACAGGGTCGGATCCCTTTTTCTGGGCCTCCACACTGGGGGTGCTGGCCTTGTTGATAGCCTACCTTTTGGTAGTGATCAGTGCGGGCATCTCCCTGCTTCGGAACTCGTCCACCGAGGCACAATGGAAAATTCTTATCCCTACAGTTGCTGCATTGGCCATCGGCTACACGCTATTTGTGAATGTCTACCCAATGCAGAAAGGGGCTTACGGCGTGATTCCTTGGATTGTGCTGGGGTGGTGCCTGCTACCGGTGATCTGGATGATAAGTTCCCCCACTCGGCGTTTGCTCTAATTCAGACTTTGCCTTCGATTTTGTTACTATTTTCTGCTGCTACTTGGAAATGGATAGACAGGTTAAGAGTGGTGCCTTCATATCTATGGTTGCTTTTTGCTCGTACAAATACTTCAGAGCTTTTTTACACCCATGACCTCGGCATCACACACCATCACTTCCCATTGTACGAACCAGCTTGAACGGATGATGAATTTTTCCACTAGAATCATTCGTCGAGCCATACTCCTGCAGGTACTGATTTTATTAGTACTGATTTCCCCTTTTGTGCGGGCGACGGACTATTCCTCAATTTTACTTTCCAATCCCTACTACTACGTTCCTTCGAACCTTACTCTGGCGTACAGGACGATGGTTAGCAACGTGCCGGTTCCTGTGGGTGATCAGACTCTTTGGGATATCAACAGTGCCTACTACACCAATAATAACGGCACCAATGAAACGATCTTCACTGGGACTGCCATCGCCTACATTGGTTCGACCAATGGGAGTACGAGTTCGATCTCGGGCACCATCTCTTCCAGTGGTCAGGTCAGCATGAACTTCGTGGCTAACGGCAATACGAATGTGGGGGTGGGGCAGATGGCTTCCTATAA
>Ga0007804_1000793_pt1 | contig 11231 bp, 6 predicted proteins | sample CryBogCBE25Aug07_FD_60367 | JGI IMG/M metagenome (GOLD analysis project Ga0007804, IMG submission 60367) | Freshwater microbial communities from Crystal Bog, Wisconsin, USA - CBE25Aug07 | ecosystem: Environmental > Aquatic > Freshwater > Lake | place: Crystal Bog, Wisconsin, USA | collected... | reverse complement strand
ACCCAGACGCAGGCGACGCTGAAGCATTGAGGTGGAAGCTTTTTTCTCCTGACGAATAATCTCAAGACATCTGTCCAACAGATCCTCCTCCTCGTCGGTGACTTCATCTTCGGGCATGGTCGTCGAGGCCAGCTTTGCGGAGATACTCGGTTCGAAGACCGGCTTGGCCTGGGTGGCGAGATTCCCCACGATCCGATGGATTTCCTCATCGGTAACGAGCACACCCTGGGCGCGAATGAGCTTGGCACTACCGGGGGGCAGATAAAGCATATCGCCCTTGCCAAGGAGTTTCTCCGCTCCGTTCATGTCGAGGATCACACGACTATCGAGACCCGAGGCCACCTGAAAAGCGATACGGGATGGGATATTCGCCTTGATGACACCCGTGACGACGCTTGAGCGGGGTGTCTGCGTCGCGACGATCATGTGGATGCCCGCGGCCCGCGCCTTCTGCGTAATCCGGGCAATGGCACCCTCGACATCCGCGGGAGCCGTCTGCATGAGGTCGGCCAATTCGTCCACGATCACCACAATGAAGGGCATCTGATCAGGGATGACCATATCGTCATCCGACTTCAGCGGGAGTTCGGGCATCTCCTCGGATTCCTCAGCCTCGATAGCGACAGGATCTTCCGCGGGCTGTTCTGCACCCGATTCCAAGATATCCTCAGTTGTCTTCTCGGTATCTAACGCCCCTTCCTCGGATTGTATGGGAGCATTTTCCGGCTTGGGGCGACTATTGAAGCCACTGATATTCTTGACCCCGACCTTGGCGAAAATGCCATAGCGTTTTTCCATCTCGTCAACCACCCATCGGAGCGCCAGCAGCACCTTCTTTGAATCTGTCACCACCGGGGTCACCAAGTGGGGAAGATCGTTATAGACCTGCATCTCCACAACCTTGGGATCGATCATGATGAAGCGAAGCGTCTCGGGCGTGTGCTTGAAGATCAGGCTGGTGATGATGGAATTGATGCAGACACTCTTGCCGCTACCGGTGGCACCAGCCACGAGGAGATGAGGCATAGCGGCGAGATCGGCGATGATTGCATGCCCGTAGACATCCTTACCGAGTGCCAGGGGCAGCGCTGCCTTGCTGGAATGCCAAGCCTCGCTCTCGAAAAGCTCACGGATACTCACCTTGACCTTGTTGGAGTTGGCAATTTCGATACCGACCGTGTCCTTGCCAGGAATCGGTGCGAGGATATTGATCCGTTCCGCACGGGTGGCACGGGCAAGGTTTTTCTCAAGGGCCGAGATTCGCTCCACACGCACGCCGGTGGCCGGATAAACCTCGTAGCGGGTGATCGTCGGTCCCTTGGTGATGTCTCCGGGCGACGCCTCGATATCGAATTGGGCAAGCGTCTCCAGAATGATCTTCTGGACTCCCTGAAGTTCGGCAGGATCGGCGGGAGTATGACCTTCGTCATCATAAGTCTCCAGAAGATCAAAGCCGGGGAGCGTGTATTCCTCGAAGCTAACTTCGCCAGGAGTGCCCGGGACAGGGGCTGAATCCTGCTTCCCTGACTTCTTTCCGATCCCTTTCCCCTTCATCACCTCTGCCAGAGTCGGTTTACGGGCGGGGGCCGGAACACTGGCATCAATAATTTTGGGAGAAGGGAGATCCATCGGAGGCGATATGACAACATCTTTATCAGCCGATTTCTCGGCCTCGTCGGAGACCGGGGAAGGCTTGCGTCTGTTCCGCGATCGATAGGAAGAGGGTGCCGTCTCCGGACTCTCTTGGTTTTCTTTTTTTCCGATAGCAAAGCGCTTTTTGAGAAAGCCGTAGAGATGCCCTCCCAACACTCCGATTATGGAGCCAAGCGCGCCGAAACAGCGGCGGAGCGCCATGATGGGATGGAAACCCGTTGCCAAGATTAGGCTGACCAGCGCGAGTGCCATGAAGATCAGTCCTGATCCAAGCGACCCAAGCACATGACGGCCAAGTACTAGGTCGATCCTATGGCCAAACCATCCACCCGGCCCCTGAATATTGAACTTCTCCTTCCAGTTACCAAGAATGAAATGCTGCAAATCGAGCAAGGTCGACCAACTCAATACAAAGACAAAGGCCCATCCGAGGCGGATGCCGAGTCGGAATTCCGGAGTCGTGAACTTGGCAATTCCAAGCCCCACCAAGGCCATGGCGGCTAAGTAGGATGCCGCGCCGAAGAGAAAGTAAAAAAGGCCGGCAATATCCGCTCCCACGCGGCCGATGAAGTTCACCGGATAATCCGAAGAATGAGCGTATTTCGCATAGGGAAGCCAGGGAGAGACATCCCTGGGCTCAAAAGAGCAGAGAGCAAGCAGCAGCAGGATTCCTCCAAAAAGGAGAAGAACCCCGGTGACTTCATCCAAGGAGCGTTTGCGTCGTGACGAGACCATCGGAGTTATCTTGCAGGATACCGAGTGGTCTTGGCAATCGTCTCCATCTAGCAGATATTTGACTAAGAGCATGAATCTTTCCTCTTCACTCACTTTCGAACCCTTGGCCATGGAGCGCGTGTGGGGTGGGAGGCGTTTCGAGACCCTCCTCAACAAGACACTTCCTCATGGTTCCTCCATCGGGGAACTCTGGGAAATGGTCGACCGACCAGAAGCGCAGAGCGTGGTTCATGACGGGCCACTGAACGGGAAAACGCTTCACGAGCTGTGGACCGGACACAGGGAGGAAGTTTTCGGTACCCTGCACAATTCCAACCCCTCCCCCCGATTTCCCCTCCTGATTAAGCTTCTGGATGCTCGGGAACGACTCTCCGTGCAGGTTCACCCCCCGGTGAAGCTCGCAGCAGCACTGAATGGAGAACCAAAAACTGAATGCTGGTATTTTCTACACGCCTCCGAGGGAGCCTGTGTCTATGCAGGGCTCAAGAAGGGTGTTACCCGCGAAGTATTCGAGCAGTCGCTCCAGAATGGGACGGTTGAGGGAACACTCCATGTCGCATCAGCCAAGACCGGAGAGAGCATCTTCATCCCGAGCGGGAGACTCCACGCAATCGGTGAGGGACTCGTGATTGTCGAGATCCAGCAGAACAGCGATACAACCTACCGAGTCTTTGACTGGAATCGCACCGGACTCGATGGCAAACCTCGTCAATTGCACATCGAACAGTCGGTGCCCTCGATTGACTTCAATGACTTTGAACCAATCCTGACTCCAGCCAGCAATCCAGTGGTCGCCGACTGCCCCTACTTTCAGGTTATGAAGAAGGATCTCACCTCACCTCTCGATGTGGCCGTTGAGAATGACTTCTCCATCATCACCTGCCTCACCGGAGAGTTGAACTGCGGGGATGTTACTTTGAAACCGGGTGGATTCATGCTCGTTCCGGCACGCATGAAGGAGGCGTTCCTGAACCCGAAGACCTCTGACACGAGTATTCTGATCACCCGTCTGCCGAGGCAGGACTGAAGTCCTATTCGTAAGAACAGATCCCTGCTTATTTCTCCTGACCGGGAGCGGTCCACTTTTTTGAGAGCACCCTCCTGACCATGGGAATGAATGTCTCGAGAGGTTCCACCGGATAATCAGGATCGAAGGAAACCTCGTCATATTTGGCACAGAACTCGGCCGTGTGTTCGAAGTGAGGATGATCCTTGTAGATCTCCCTGCCATTGGGATCGATCCCGACATGACTCCCATAAAAGTACGTCTGGAAGAGGGGATGGTTGACCAGCATCCAGTGATTGGCATCGCTAATGAATGGGTGCAATACGGCACCGATGACCTCACCGTGATTCATGGGACCAAGCGCCTCTCCCACATCATGAAGCAACGCTACGACCACATATTCTTCGTCCCGACCATCCCTCAGTGCCCGGGTGGCGGCCTGAAGCGAGTGTGAAAGACGGTCCACTGGATAGGCTTCGTCCCCACCAAGACTATTGAGAAGGCTAAGGAGAAGATCAGGCAACTTTTCCAGGTTCTCCTCATGGACTCGCTTCAAAATTGTAAAGTCATCGCGAGACATTTCCTCCATGCTATGAAAATGCATTTTGCCGGAGGCAGGAGCCGAAGAGTCCCCATGATTGGAATCTGGAACGATTGAGTTTTCTGACATGAGAATCCTCTTAGTGGGAGTAGGTTCGAATGTCCAGAAGGCCCTTCCATGTTTCTGGCCTCGAGATGACAGCTTGAATGCATGTATCGGTTGAGTTCCGCCGAACGATTTCGCTCCTCTCTTTTGACTCCACGTTTGACTCCTCAGGGCCTTGGGGGGTTGAATACATCGCCTCTTCTCTGGGGAACGACACAATTTTACGACACTCAGCACACCATGCCCAAAGACACATCCATCCATAAGATCCTCCTCATCGGAGCCGGCCCCATCGTCATCGGACAGGGGTGCGAGTTCGACTACTCCGGAGTCCAGGCCTGTAAGGCTCTGGCCGAGGAGGGCTATGAGGTGGTGCTGGTGAACTCGAATCCGGCCACGATCATGACCGATCCGGAGTTTGCCAACCGGACCTATATCGAGCCAATTACCCCGGCGATCATCGAGAAGATCATCGAGCGGGAAAAGCCCGACGCCCTCCTACCCACTCTCGGAGGCCAGACAGCTCTCAATGCCGCCATGGAACTCGTCCACAGCGGCGTCCTCGACAAGCACAATGTCCGCCTCATCGGAGCCAATGCCGAGGCGATCAAGCGCGGCGAGGACCGCACCCTCTTCAAGCAGATCATGCTTGAGATCGGCCTCGATGTGGCCGAGTCCGGCACGGCCCACACGATCGACGAGGTCTTCGAAATCGCGAAGCAGATCGGAACCTACCCTCTCATTATCCGTCCCGCATTCACACTAGGAGGGGCTGGAGGCGGCATCGCCTACAACCGCGAGGAACTCGAGACCATTGCCCGCCGCGGCCTCGACATGTCACCGACCACAGAAGTCCTCATTGAGGTCTCCCTGCTCGGTTGGAAGGAATACGAGGTGGAGGTCATTCGCGACAAGGCTGACAACTGCATCGTCATCTGCTCGATCGAGAACTTCGACCCCATGGGCGTCCATACCGGCGACTCCATAACCGTAGCCCCGATCCAGACACTCACCGACAAGGAATACCAGAAGATGCGCGACGCATCCTTCGCCGTCATCCGCGCGATCGGCGTTGAGACCGGCGGGTCGAACATCCAGTTCGCCGTCGATCCGAAGACCGGCCGCCAGATCGTCATCGAGATGAATCCCCGCGTCTCCCGCTCCTCGGCCCTCGCCTCGAAGGCGACCGGCTACCCGATCGCCAAGATCGCGGCCAAGCTCGCCGTCGGCTACCATCTCGACGAACTCAAGAACGACATCACCAAGACGACGACCGCCTGCTTTGAGCCCGCGATCGACTACTGCGTGGTGAAGATTCCACGCTTCACTTTCGAGAAATTCCCCAAGGCCGATCCGACCCTCACCAGCCAGATGAAGAGCGTCGGTGAGGCAATGTCGATTGGTCGCACCTTCAAGCAGGCCCTGCAGAAGGCCCTCCGCTCCCTGGAAACCGGCCGCGCCGGACTCGGCTGCGATGCCAAGGATATCGAACCCCGGAACGCTGACGGCAGCTGGGACACCGAGCAGATCGAGAAGCTCCTTCGTATTCCGAATGCCGAGCGCATCTTCGCCGTCCGTCATGCCTTCCTCGCGGGATTCAGCGCGGAGAAGATCCATGCCATCAGTGCAATCGATCCCTGGTTCCTGGACAACATCCAGGAACTCGTCGAGGAGGAGCAGGCCTTCCGCAAGGATCCCGCCAACATTCCCCTGCGCCACGCGAAGAAGCTCGGTTTCTCCGATCGCCAACTCGCCCAGATCTCCGGCACCACCGAGGATGCCATCCGCGCCAAGCGTCAAGCCGAGGGAGTCGAGCCAACCTACCGTCTGGTCGATACCTGTGCTGCTGAGTTCGAGGCAGCAACTCCCTATTTCTACTCCACCTACGGTGACGAGGATGAGACCCGTGGAGGAACCAAAAAGAAGGTGATGATTCTTGGCGGCGGCCCCAACCGCATCGGCCAAGGTATTGAATTCGACTACTGCTGCGTCCATGCCGCCTTCGCGCTGAAAGAAGAGGGCTATGAGACCATCATGGTGAACTCGAATCCCGAGACCGTCTCGACGGATTACGACACCAGCGACAAACTCTTTTTTGAGCCCCTCACCCTTGAGGATGTGCTCAATATCTACGAGCGCGAGAAGTGCGACGCCATTGTCGTCCAGTTCGGGGGACAGACCCCGCTCAACCTCGCCGCACCGCTTCAGGCCCGCGGAGTCACCATCATCGGCACTCAACCGAAGAGCATCGAGATGGCGGAGGACCGCAAGCACTTCTCGGCCATGATCGACAAGCTGAAGCTCCGCCAAACCACCGGCGCCACAGCTATTGACGAGAGCGAGGCCGTCGCCGTCGCCAACAAGGTCGGCTACCCTGTCCTCGTACGCCCCTCATTTGTCCTCGGAGGACGTGCCATGGAGATCGTCTACACAGAAGAGGATCTCCGCCGTTACATCCGTACGGCGGTCGAGGTCAGCCCCGAGCGCCCAATTCTGGTCGATCGCTTTCTGGAGGATGCCACCGAGGTAGATGTCGACTGTCTCGCCGACGGCACCGAATGTGTCATCGGAGGCATTATGGAGCATATCGAAGAAGCTGGCATTCACAGCGGTGACAGCGCCTGCGTCCTTCCATCGGTTTCCCTCTCTCCCAAGGTTCTTGAGACCATCCGATCCGCCACCAAGGCGATGGCCCTCGAACTTGATGTTCGCGGCCTCATGAATGTTCAGTACGCTGTGAAGGACGAGGAGGTCTACGTGCTCGAGGTGAATCCGCGTGCCTCCCGTACCTCCCCCTTCGTCAGCAAGGCGATCGGCGTTCCTCTTGCCAAACTGGCCGCCAAGATCATGGCCGGAAAGACCCTTAAGGAGCTCGGCTTCACCAAGGAGATCATCCCGACCCATTACTCCGTCAAGGAAGCTGTCTTCCCATTCATCAAGTTCCCCGGCATCGACATCACGCTCGGGCCTGAGATGCGCTCCACCGGCGAAGTCATGGGGATCGATACCGATTTCCCCCGCGCCTACGCAAAGGCCCAGATGGCCGCGGCACCGGCCCTCCCCACGGGAGGCAATCTCTTCGTCAGCGTGAAGGACTCCGACAAGCAAGCGATCGTCCCGATCGTGAAGGACTTCGCCGATCTCGGCTTCAAGATCCATGCGACCGATGGCACCGCCGCTCTCCTTAAGGAAGCAGGCATCCCCGTCACCCGCCTCAACAAACTCGCCCAGGGACGCCCTAACGTCGTCGACATGATCAAGAACGGCGAGATGCAGTTCATCATCAATACGCCCGCCGGGAAACAACCCCGTCAGGATGAGGTGGTGATCCGCAGCACAGCCGTAGCGAACCGCATCCCGATCATGACCACCCTGCGTGCAGCGGCGGCCAGTGTTTCAGCGATCAAATCGATTGCAGAAGCGCCTCTGACCGTTAAATCCCTCCAAGAGCATCACGCCTGAGTGGGATTCCTTTGCACATTATGCACTTTTTAGCATTTGCACAGCGTCTTGACTCTTTTCAGGTTACTTCGGTCGTATTCATTGTCGGATGGATATTGCTCTATATTGTATTGGCATCGAAAAAATCATTATGGGTACTAAATGGCCTTATGATAAGAGGTGCTATCCTTGGAATTACTCTAGTTTATTTAGTCATAAACTCGGTAAATATTTTCGTTAGTAAATTCAATAAAGGAATTTGGACTGATGGTGGTGACCAAGAGGGTAATGCTCTCATGGATTTATTTTTTATCCTCATTGTACTCTGGCTTTGGTTTCACTTTGCCAAAGTAGCTAAGAACGACTCCAAAAATTCTGATTTAGAAGATATATAAAATCTTTTTTGAATCTCTGATTAATTAGACAGGCTCATAAACTTGGATGGAGAGCTATGCAGAAAAATTATACTGGGAACGAACAGCAACACCGCCCTACACCAAGATTGCAAGCCTACAATCCGGCGGCAGCGGCGGTGTCCGTCAGCAGCAATGCGTTTTGCTGACTAATCCTTCCACCGGGGATCGAGGGATCAGCAGCCCGTAGCTTCACGATCATCGGGATCTTTGCCGCACCTGTGGCAAGCCACATGATATGGCGGGAGCGATTGATCATCGGATAGGTCAGGGTCATGCGACGGCGGTTCTGGTAGAGATGAACCGGATCAGTCAGCGCCACGTCTCGGTCGGTGACTTCCAGCACAGGATCGTTCGGAGTCAACGAAGCGGTATGACCATCGGGACCAAGGCCAAGATGGGCCATGTCGAGAGTCGGCGGATTCCCGCAGATCTCTTGCAGCGTCTTCTCGTACTCAGCGGCTCCGTCGACGGGATCCTCGGCATTCACCGGCATAGCATGGATGTTTTCCTTCGGGATCGGAGCATTCCCCAAGAGCGATTCATGAAGATGTGTCAGGTTCCGATCAGGATCTCCCTCGGGAGCGATACGCTCATCGATCTGGAAGACATGGACTTGGGACCAAGGCACCTCCTCGGAGGCGAGATCCTTGAGCATCGCCCAGGGGGTCTTTCCACCACTAACGGCAAGAGTGAAGACACCACGAGCTACCACGGCCTCACGGGCAGCTGCGGCAATTACCCCGGCGGCCGCCTTCGCAACCGCATCATCATCAGCAAGAACTTCGATCTTGAGTGCCATGGCTTGATTCGCGTTGGGGACTACTTCTTTGCCCTGTAGCGGCGGATGAGTGCATTTGTGGAGCTATCATGCTTGAGCTCCGGCTCGGCGGGTGACTCAAGCTCCGGGATGATGTGCTGGGCAAGCTGCTTGCCGAGCTCGACACCCCACTGGTCGAAGGAGTTGATTCCCCAAACAGCTCCCTGCGTGAAGACGCTGTGCTCATAGAGAGCGACCAGAACACCAAGGGTGTGCGGGTCGAGTTTGTCTGCCATGATGACATTCGACGGGCGGTTTCCCTCGAAGACGCGGTGAGGATTCAGCCAATCGGGAGTCCCCTCGGCCTTGACCTGCTCCGGTGTCTTGCCGAAAGCGAGCGCCTCGGCCTGCGCGAAGATATTGGAAATGAGGTAATTGTGATGGTGGCCCAGCTCGTTGATCGCCTTGTTGAAGCCGATAAAGTCGCAAGGAATAAGGCGCGTCCCCTGATGGATGAGCTGGTAAAAGGAGTGCTGGCCGTTCGTGCCAGGCTCGCCCCAGTAGATCGGACCCGTGTCGAAGGTGACGTGGGTGCCATCGAGACGGACCGACTTGCCATTGCTCTCCATGGTGAGTTGCTGGAGGTAGGCAGGGAAGCGCTTGAGATACTGCTCGTAGGGAAGCACCGCAATGCTCTGGGCTCCAAAAAAGTCGTTGTACCAGACAGCGAGGAGGCCAAGGAGAATAGGGAGGTTCTTCTCGAGTGGGGCCGTGCGGAAGTGCTCATCCATCGCGTGGAATCCGGCAAGAAGGTCGGAGAAGTTCTTAGGCCCGATGGCGATCATGGTCGAGAGACCGATCGCGGAATCCATCGAGTAACGGCCACCGACCCAATCCCAGAATCCGAACATATTCGCGGTGTCGATACCGAACTCGGAGACCTTGGCGGCATTCGTGGAGACTGCGACGAAGTGCTTGGCAACTGCCGAGACATCTCCGCCGAACCCCTTCAGCGACCACTCGCGGGCGCTGTTGGCATTCGTCATGGTCTCAAGCGTGGTGAAGGTCTTTGAGGAAACGATGAAAAGGGTCTCTGCGGGATCGAGATCGCGGACCGCTTCGGCGAAATCAGTGCCATCGACGTTGGAGACGAAGCGCAAGGTCATGTTGCGGTCGCTGTAGGCCTTGAGCGCCTCGTAGGCCATCACCGGACCAAGATCGGAACCACCGATGCCAATATTGATCACATTCTTGATCCGCTTGCCTGTGTGGCCCTTCCACTCCCCGGAGCGAACGCGATCAGCGAAGGCACCCATGGCCTCGAGAACCTTGTGAACCTCGGGAACAACATCAACGCCATCGACCATGATCACCTCGCCCTTGGGGGCGCGAAGTGCAACGTGAAGGACGGCACGATCCTCGGTGATATTGATCTTCTCTCCGGCGAACATCTTATCACGGTGCTCCTGGAGGCCGACTTCTTTGGCAAGCTGAACCAGGTTCTTGAGAGTCTCGTCATTGACACGGTTCTTGGAGTAGTCGAGGTAGAGACCACAGGCCTCGGCAGTCAAACGCTCACCACGAGTGGCATCAGCGGCGAAAAGTTCCTTAAGCGTTGTCTTGGCAATCTGGTCGCGATTGGCTTCGAGCGCCTTCCAGGCGGGGAGTTGGGTTGGGTTGGTCATGGGGAAAGGATGAATTATGAGGGATGAATTATGAAGGATTATTCCAGTAAGATTGCTAGACTCCGCAACCCAACTAGAATGCTTCCGAAATGGCAATCGACAATCCCGCCACATACCAGTCTGGTCAGCACACAGCCCGGAGCATCCAGGAGACGGCACTCATTGCCGTGGAACTGCTACCGCTGATGCTGAAGTCGGGTGTAGTGAGCTTGGAGGGGCCCCTAGGGGCAGGGAAGACCCACTTCGTGAAAGCAACGGCTCTCGCCATGGGGATCACGGAGGATGTGACCAGCCCGACATTCACCCTCCTTCAGAGCTATGGTGTGGGAGGAAATCGCCTGCATCACTCGGACTGGTACAGACTCGAATCAGAATCCGAGGTGCTCGCTCTCGGACTCGAGGATTACTATGGTGGTGGGCTGATGTTCATCGAGTGGGGAGACAAGTTTTCATCGATCCTGCCTCCCGGCACTCTCCGGATCAGGATCGAACCTAATCTCAAAGGCGCGGATGAGGTTCGGGTGATCCGTTGGTCCAATCATTGAAATCCCGTGAAGATTCTCTCTCTTGATTCCTCCTCTTCGGTTGCTTCAGTCGTATTCGTCTCCTTTGCCGACGGAAAACAAGATGTCCTTTTTGAAAGAAAAACATCCCACGCACGATCCGACTCTTCCGCTCTCTTCGAGGGGCTCAGGGAGGCCATCGATGCATGCGGCGCTCCGGACGTGCTCTGCGTGGGCTTGGGGCCTGGCTCGTACAATGGACTGCGTGCGGGCATTGCAGCAGCACGAGGGTTTGCCACAGCGCTGAATCTCCCGCTCCATGCCATCCCTTCGCCCTTGGGCCTACCGGGGTCCGAGGAGGGATTCTGGGCTGTCGGGGATGCCCGTGG
>Ga0007804_1000789_pt1 | contig 11244 bp, 4 predicted proteins | sample CryBogCBE25Aug07_FD_60367 | JGI IMG/M metagenome (GOLD analysis project Ga0007804, IMG submission 60367) | Freshwater microbial communities from Crystal Bog, Wisconsin, USA - CBE25Aug07 | ecosystem: Environmental > Aquatic > Freshwater > Lake | place: Crystal Bog, Wisconsin, USA | collected... | reverse complement strand
AGAAGTAATAGTACTGCATCTCCTACTACCACGCTAAATGCTGGTGAGTTTGCATACTCATATTCTTCAAATAGTTTATTCATCGGTGCACAGACTGGTATTGGAGCAACAGGTTTTAAAGTTGGTGGCGCAAAATATGCGTATTTAGATCAAGCAGGTAGTCCTGGAGCACAGGTCGCTAATGCTGTCGTTATCTTGGATGCAAATGGTTTTCATAGTAACGTATATACAACAACGCTTGTTATACAGAATCCATCATCTGCCTCGATAACTGCTCCCGTCATCAACGTAATATCTAACTTTGCTAACTTATCTGTCCTCGGTAGCAACAACAGTGGTGGTGGTGCACCTTATGAGCTTGCAACGACAGCCGCTATGGTCACATATGTCTCTGCTAGGACTGGTGCAGCAGTTGGCTCTAATGGTCAGTTCCTCTTCAACAACTCTGGTATCGTAACTGGTTCGGCTAACTTCACTTTTGATTATACATCTAATACTATCACCGTAGGTAACAGCAGTGTTAACGTCCAGCTTGGTTATGTCTCTGGTGGCGGTCAGCAGCTCCAGCACTGGCATGCTAATGCAAATACATATGGCCAAGTTCAGCTCACCAATGCTAACACTGGTATTGCAGCTTCTTCAGATCTTGTGCTTAATGCTGATAACTATACAGATACCACTAACTATGTAGATCTTGGTATCAATGGTTCTGGTTGGTCAAACAGTGGTTGGACCATCAATGGTGCTGATGACGGATATCTATATGCAGCTAATGGTACCATGGCTATCGGTACCGCTTCTGCTAAAGCTGTTCAGTTTTTCGCCAATGGCACATTAGCAACTAATGAAGTCATGCGTATAGATGCTGGTGCTAATGTTGGTATCGGTAATACGAATCCTAACGCAAAGCTGCAGGTCACAGGCACAGCAAATATCTCTGGCGCTGTTGCAATTGCTGGTAACACAACACTAACAGCTAACTTAACATTCTCTGGAAATACGATCTCGGCTAATGGTTCTGCTGGATCTGCTGGACAGTTCCTTACTTCTGCGGGTGCTAATAACGTATACTGGTCAACGCCTGTTCCTGGCGTTGTTGGTTCAAACACACAGATCCAATACAATAACAGTGGTGCTCTTGCAGCTGCATCTGGATTGACATTCGATAACACCACAAACAATGTCACTGTTGCAAACACGATATTATTCGGCTCTAATGCTACTGCTAATAATACACTATTTCAGGTAACAAACTCTACTTCAACTGCTAACTTAACAGCAGCTGGGTTAGTTGTAGGTACTGCTTATGTCAACACTACTGCAGTGGGTGCTAGCACTAACGTATATTTAAACAGCACTAAACTTGTTGTCGGTTCTAACACCACCGTTAATACGAATATCTCAGGCACTCAAGTTCAAGTCGCAAACTCGACTACCATCGCTAACCTCACATCAATCGCATTGACTATCGGCGCTACTTCGGTAAACACCAGTGGTGTGAACTCAACTAGCTTCAGTGCTAACTCGACTGTGGTGAATGCTGCATCATTGTATGTACAGACAAATACTGTAACAATTGGTACTGCCTCTTATTTTGTATCTAATGGTAATGTGGGTGTTGGTAATACCGTACCCACTGATAAACTACGTGTTGAAGGAACATTAACAGCTAACGCATTGACTGTTAATAATGCATTATCAGCTGCCAATTTAACATCAACAACAAATACTACTACTATCGGTACTGCTGCGTATTTCGTATCTAATGGTAACGTTGGTATTGGTAATAACGCACCCACTGATAAATTATCTGTCAATGGTACGACAACTCTTGGAGGTAGCGTTACGGTAACTGGTGCTAACGTCGATATGACATCTACGTTATTGAGAGTTAGAGATGCTACAATCTCTGGTAACTTGATTGTGCAGGGTACATTAACCACTATTGATACGACAAATATCCAAGTAAAAGATCCTATGATCAAACTTGCAGATCAAGAAGCGTCTACGGTTTCATTCACTGATGCTCTTGATATAGGTTTTTATGGATCTTTTGGTAATACAGGTAATACATTTTACACAGGTTTCTACAGAGATCACAGCGGTTCATCAAACACCAACCCATTGTATAAGATATTTGCCTCAAATACCGAGCCAACCACGATTGTTGATAACACGGCACCATCATATACTCTAGGCTCCATACAGGCATACCTAGTGCCATATGGTCCAACTGGTGGATTTGTTGCTAACTCTACTGTGGTCAATATCACAGCAAACAGCACACTATCATCTGCAATTGTTGCTAACAGCCTCACACTAACGACTGCTCTAGCTGCATCATATGGTGGTACTGGCCAGCTGTCTTATTCTACTGGTGATATACTTTATGCTTCCAGTTCTTCCGCACTAAGTAAATTATCTGTGCCAGGATCTGCTGCTAACGGTCAGGTGCTACAGATAACAAATAACCTTCCTGCATACGGAACTCTCGATGGGGGAACTTTCTAGCACACTTGGTTTAATAACGGTATTATAAATACACGTGGATTTGAATGCCCTGAAGGTTTTGTTAGAGGTAAAATATGAATGAAGAATTTATTAATGTCTATATTGAGACCATGTCTAATAAGATAAATGAGCTGATAAAGAATGAAGTGATGGCACAATCTCGTTTAAAGATCGCCGAGAAAACAGTGCTAGCATTTCAGGAAGAGAACAAAAGATTACAGGCTGAAGTTCAACGGCTCCAGCCTGTGGTGAATAAAAAAGTTTTAAAAAATATTGCTACTCAGCAGCAGCCAACATTGGTTGAGACTAAGGAGCAAACTTCAGATTTCTAACCCTTGGTAGATACCAACTTAACGGGGATGCCACATGGCCAATAACATATTTCAGGTGAAGAGGACCAGCACAGCTGGTAGGACACCAAACACCACAAGTTCATCAAATACACAGTATATAAATGCGGGCGAGCTTGCCCTGAATATGACTGATAAGATATTGTATACCTCTGATGGTACGAATCTTATAACTGTTGGTGCGAATACTTCAAACAGTAATATCACAAACACATTAACGGCAAACGTCATTAATGCAAGTGGCATTGCGACATTCTCAAACACAACTGCCTCTGTTAATACCACTAGTGGTGCGATAACGACTGCTGGTGGTATAGGTGTAGCAAACAATCTTTATGTGGGCGGTCGTGTTGGGTGGGCAAACTCTACCAGTAGTGTGGTTTATCAATATTATAACCCAGCAACAAACAGTCTTGATACAGTATTTGGATGATAGGAGTAAAAAATGGCTATAGTAAAACTCGATGATGGATTAATAAGCGATTCTTTTGAGATGGGTGAGGCACCTCACATCCTCCGCGATGCTATCGTGATGCCAGAATCACAATACGATGCTTTAACGGAAGATGAAATAGCAGCCATCAAACAGAAAAGATATGACAACTGGATGGTGGCAATCACATACGTACCACCAGATGAACCCACTCCTAATACTGACTCGCAATCAATCCCACAGTAAGGTTATTTAATGGCTAATATCTACTGGGTTGGTGGAGCAGGTACATGGAATACCACCAGCACAACTAACTGGGCTAGCAGTAGCGGTGGCACAGGCGGTACTGGAACCGTGCCAACAGTGAATGATAACGTGTTCTTTGATAGCGGCTCAGGCACTCCTGGATCTGTTACCATGACTGGTAATATCATGTGTGCCGATTTCAATGTCTCTGTTTCTGGTTGGTCGTTTGCTGCTGGTACATCTCCTGCTCTGTACATAGGTGGTAGCTTCACCACAGCGAGTAGCACCACTTGGGCATCGACCATATTAATGTTTTTCGTGGGATCCAAAACTGGTCTTACCATAACCACCAATGGTTCTGCTTTACCTAATGCCGTGGGTATCAATGCCCTCACTGGTTATTACACACTAGGTTCATCACTAACAAGCACTAGCACCACCCTATCAGTGAACAGTGGTACATTTGATACAGGTAACTACAGCATTACCATATCACAGCTAAACTCAAATCCCGCCAGCATAACAGTCATAAATCGTACGATTTATCTTGGCTCTTCTACGATAACCTTATCGGGTCAAAATCCGATACAGTTCACTGCTGGACTATTGTTTAATGCTGGCACCAGCTCCATAACTTGCACTTCCTCTACAGTCGTGACTGGTTTTGCTGGAAACGGTTATACTTTTTATAATGTCACCTTTAGTGGTTCTATGTCTTCGGGTATTGCTGTCAACATCACTGGTGCAAATGTTTTCAACAACCTAACATTTAGCAGATCAACTGCTGGCATAAACCAAGTGACTTTTGCAGCTAACCAGACTGTAAACAGTACACTAACTACCTCTGGTGGTACTGGTGGCACCAGCAGGGTATTATTATACTCGAGCGTTGCTGGAACCACTATAACGATCACCGCTGCTGTTGCCTCATTATCTGATACAGATTTTATCGACATCACAGGAGCGGGTGCTGCTACATGGTCTGGCACTAGGTTAGGTGATGGCGGTGGGAATAGTGGTATAACATTTCCCACAGGAAAAACAGTTTACTATGTCGGCACCACATCAGCTAGCTGGTCTGCATCTAACTGGTCGACGTCGAGCGGTGGCGCCACTTCAGCTGCTAATTTCCCATTGCCCCAAGATACCGCAACGATAAACAACAGCAGCCTTAATACAAGCGCCACCCTTACACTTGATTATCCCTTTGTGCTCGGTGGTGTAACTTTTGCATCTAGGAGCACTGCGATCACATTTGCGATCGGTACTGTGGCACCTACCATAGTTGGTAGCCTAACACTAAGCTCATCAGTCGCTACTCTTACTGGCACCAGCGCTGGTATAACTTTTGGAAATAGGAGCGGTACCTCAACGATCACATCAGCGGGTGTTTCGTTTGGTACGAATGCTGTTATCATAAACGCTATTGGCGCCACGGTACAGCTTGGTGATGCATTCACCATGGGTAATGCTACATTTTCAGTTACTGGTGGCACTTTTAATACCAGTAATTTTAATATGACAATGGCTAACCTATCATCTGCAGGCACAGGCACCAGGACAATTAGCCTAGGATCATCAACTATAACTGTCACTAGTATTTTTACCGTTGGCTCCACTGGTATGACATTTAATGCGGGCACTAGCACCATAAACTTAACATATGGCAGCAGCACCAGCTGGAATTTCAGTTCTCTGACTTATTATAATGCGGTGGTTTCATCTACTACACAAAATGCCACGATTATTTGGACAGGCACACCAACTTTTAATAACCTTACTTTCTCAGGTATGACTGTTACAGGTGTGTATCAGACGACCCTTACTGCTGGTATGAGCATCACAGTTAATGGGACATTTTCAGTTAATGCTGGTACCACGATAGGTGCATCAAGGCATACGTTTATAACCAGTGCTATAGGATCAACAGCAACAATCACGGCTGCAGCAACATCTCTCACGGACGTTGATTTTGTTGATATCGTTGCCGCAGGTACTGCAGCTTGGACTGGTACTCGTATCGGTAATGGTGGTGGTAATAGTGGCATAACATTTGATACGGCAAAAACCGTTTATATCGCTGGTAATCCAACTGGTGCCATGACAGGTATGACAGTCTCTGGCAGCAGTGGTGGTGCTAGCGATTTCACGAAGTGGCCACTGGCGCAAGACACTTTGATCATAGATAACAGTAGCATGGCTACCAGCTCAACTATTAGCATGAACGTTCTCTATATCTTAGGTAACTTGAATTTCTCCGCCAGATCTAATGCCATGACATTCTCTTTCGGTACTGGCGTCAACCCAAGGTTTTGCGGCAACTGGATCGGCAGTTCTTCTGTCACTGTGGCAGGCACGACTACTGTAACGTGGCAAGCAAGGACGGGTACACAGCAGATAACATCTGCAGGTGTCACTTGGACCACCACGATGCAGTTCAATGCCATCGGTGCTACGGTACAGCTACAAGATGCAATGAATACTGGCACGAACGGTCTGACGCTCACTGCTGGAACACTTGATACCAATGGTTTCTCCCTTACCACAGTGGCGATCAGCAGTAACAATAGTAATACCCGTACTCTTACCCTCGGTGCATCTACAGTTACCATATCTGGCGCTACACCGATGGATTTCACCACATCCACTAATGCCACACTTAATTTCGGAACCAGCACAGTCAATATCACCAATCAGAGTCCAACTTTGGTTACTGTGCTACCGACTGGTCTAACATTTTATAATTTCAATTTCACAAATACCTCTGGTGGCGTGACCTCAGTACCAGGAAGTAGCATATGGAATAACATCTCAATAACCTCTCCTACGAGCGGCAATAAGAGATTTAGCATAGGTCCATCTTCATTCTTTACGGTCAATGGAACATTCACCATCGGTACCTCTAATGGACCTACCAATAGGATATTAATAGGCGGCACCGATTCGCTAAACGCACGTACTGTGACAGTTGCCACTATGGCCACGCTCAGTGATGTTGATTTTGTTGGCATAACTGCTGCAGGAACTAGTGCACCTTGGAGTGGGACTCGTTTGGGTGATGTCGGTGGTAACTCTAATATCACATTCCCAGCTGCTAAGACTGTTTACTGGAATTTAGCAGCAGGTGGGGACTGGTCAAGCACGGCGTGGGCATTGAGCATTGGTGGTACAACAGATCCCACTTATTATCCCCTAGCACAAGACACCGCGATCATCTCTGATACTGGGCTTAATTCTGGTGCAACAATAACAATATCGGCTCTTAACCCAACAATAAGCGGTATCGATGCTTCATCTCGCACTGCGGCAATGACGATTAATCCATCAGCAACAACAAGTTTATATATGTCAGGAGATTTAAAAACAAGTAGTGCAGTGACTTGGAGCTCTTCTTCTCAGACATTATTATTCATTTCATCGAATACCGTCAATATATCTGTAGCAAATACTATCGATATGAATATTCAGGTTTATTCGCCACTTGTTGCAGGCGGTGTTAACCTATTGAGCGCATTGACCATAGGTTCCACTAGGACCTTTACACATACGTATGGTTCCATAAACTTGAATGGTTATAACCTCACATGCGGTATTTTTGTCAGCAGCACCGCAAGTGGCACTCGTTCCATAGCATTTGCTGGTGCTGGTATCTACATCACAGGTAATAGTGTCACGGTGTTTAATACCGCCACTGATACGGGTCTCACCACCACCGGTACACCAAACGTATATCTGACATACAGCGGAACCACTGGCACACGTACTATAAGCTCAAATGGTACAGTGTTCACATATATGTTTAACTTCTTCATAACTGCTGGCTCTGATACGATAGCTTATGCAGCAACACGCTGTTTCGGTACTGATTATACTGGTTTCAGGGGAGTGTTTGGAACTCCCGTGGCACGCATCATGTCTGGTAATCTAATTTTCTCACCGAATATGGTATTTCCAACATTTGGCACCATTGCTTTAACAATCGCATCAACGACAGGAAATACATACACCATAAAAACAAATGGGGTCGTGCCATCATTCGCTATATCAGTTACGAATATAACTGGCAGCAATGGCATAGTTCAGTTACTCGACAACTTAACTCTTTCTCAGGGATCAACTTTTTCTTTAACTGGTGGCGTTTTTGACCTTAATGGTTATACCTTAACAACTGGATTATTCAGTAGCAATATTACAACTACTCGTTCAATCCTATTTGGAACAAGTCAGATCAATGTCACTGGGTTAAACACCACGGTGTTTACTATGACCACCGCCACTGGGTTTACCTACACTGGTACACCAACTGTGAATATCACAGGTAATGGGTTAGCAGGTCAAGCTAGATCAATAACATTTGGTAGTGCAGGCTTTAGTGAAGCAAACGTATTGGATTTTTATATCACTGCTGGTGCTGATACCATAAATCAGGGCGGTACAACAACTTATTTTGGCACCTTGAATTTCACAGGATTTACTGGTACCTATACAATGGGTACTTTTGGTAATGTCGTGTACAGGAACCTTGTCCTTGGATCTGGCATGTCTATTTCGGCAGGATCTGTGAATATAAACTTTAATGGCACTGTCACAACACAGCAAAATATAACGACAAATGGCGTGGTTATTTATACCAACGTTGTGTTTGGCGGTAATAAAATATATCAGCTGCAAGATGCAATGACGCTTGATTCTGCTCGTACCGTCACGTTGACCAGCGGTACATTGGACCTTAATAGCAAAAACCTTACCTGTGGCATATTCAGCAGCAGCAGTACCAATACGAGGTCAATTTTGTTTGGTACGGGTCAGATGTATATAACAGGGTCGGGAGCTTGTTGGGCAACTGGCACGTCAACTAACATGACGGTTACAGGGACACCAATAGTCAACGTAACATATAATGGCGCAACAGCTACCAGCGTCTCGACTGGTACACTTAACGAAGCCAATGCTATTTCATTCAATTTTACAGCAGGAACATATACGCTTACATTTTTGCAAAATACCTCATACACAGCTAAAAATGTTGACTTCACAGGCTTTGCTGGGACTTGGGGTGGCTTATCAACTGGAAACGTAATTTATGGTAATTTAATGCTATCTACTGGTATGACATTACCCTCTACCACAAGCTCTTTGACATTTGGCGCTACCAGCGGCACAAAGACAATTACATCTAATGGGAAAACAATTGATTTTCCTCTTACGTTTAACGGAGTCGGTGGCACGTTCCAACTGCAGGATGCTGCAACCGTTGGTTCTACTCGCACTGTAACATTGACCAACGGGACACTGAATCTCAACGGCAAGACTCTGAGCTCAGGAACGTTTGCATCAAGCGCAACCTCTCTGCGTACCTTAGCATTTAACAGCGGTACAATATCATTATCTGGTTCAGGCACTGTCTGGGACAGCAGCACATCAACCAACTTAATAACTACGGGTCCAGGTACTATATCTTTGACTTCTTCTTTAGCTAAAACCTTTGCTGGTGGTGGGGGCGTATTTGCAGCAACCCTTGATCAAGCTGGTACGGGTGACCTCACGATCACTGGTTCCAATTCATTTGCTAATATGACTGCCAGCATCTCAGCTACCAGCGCTGCTAACATATTTTTCACTGCAGGAACGAAAACGAGATTTACCTCTAATTTTAGTGTCTCTGGTACAGCAACATATCCTATAACGATAAGCAGCCCGACCGCAGCAACGCACACATTAAATATAGCATATGGTGTGGTCAACGTGAATTATCTTGCGATAAGTTACAGTATAGCTGATATCACAGTCGGTAAATGGTATGCTGGACCAAATAGCACAGATAACGGTAACAACACAGGATGGGTGTTTGCCGCTGCACCAAATATGTCTAGGCTTGATTCATCGGGTAATTTGTTTGTCAATGGGGTATTTGATGAGCTAACACTCTCAGGCGCAGGTATACCGCCCAGATTCGCAAGCAATACGATTTATGCGAACACTTTTGATGAAGTAACAATAAGTCCGATGAGCTCTGGTCTTGCAAGAAAACTATATAGTAATGGTTCATTGCTAATATCAGGCGTATTCGACGAAGTAACAGGATTATAATAGATGGCAAAATTAACTGGTGGTACAAGGATATACGGTACAGCGAACGTAGATACACAGCTCTATGTTAACACGAACCTGTCTCTCAGCCCAACCTCTATAGTATTTACTGGTAACACCACAACCCTACCAACCATCACGATCGCAAACACTGGTGCCTTTACCATAGGCGGTAGTTCAACTACACAGACGACATCATTGATATCACTGGCAAATAGCGTCGGTAACTCTGTGACGACACCAGTCTCTATTGTCTTATCGAATTCCACTGCTGCAGTCACCACAGCCAATTTAACTGGTATCTATACTGCAACCATCAATGCTGCATCGCATACAGTTGGTACCTCTACAGTAGCTAACTCTACTGGTGTTTATACTGGTATTGTTAATGGTTCATCTCATACTGTGGGCACGGCATTCACAGCTAACTCTACTTCATTAAACGTAGCCACATCTAACGTTGTAGCTAATAGTTCTGGTATATTCGTTGCTAATACCACTGGTGTCATCAATGCCGCATCACATACAGTTGGTACCTCTACAGTTGCTAACTCTACTGGCGTTTATACTGGTACAGTTAATGCTGCAACTATTACAGTAGGTTCAATAACTGCTACTGTAACTGCTATCAGCGGTACATCAAATACTAGCCAAGGTGTATATGGACAGTCAAATAGTGGTATTGGTGTATATGGACAATCAAATGGTGGTTATGGTATTGAAGGTTTAACAAATAATGGTACTGGCGCTCAAGTAATAGCTAACACTGGTACTGGTCTTTACGTACAATCAAGCACGGGTACCATACTACAGTATGGTAATTCTTCTGCAACTCTTGGTGGTATTTATGCAAATGGTAACGTAGGTATCGGTACTACTACACCAGCATATAGTTTGCACGTTGTTAGTGGAAATTCATCGATTCCTGCTTATGCGGCGATTCAAAATCCAACTAACTATAACGCAGCATTAGAGCTTTTAGATGCAGGAGCTACTGGTTGGTCTGTTGGAACTTATAATACTCAATTTTATCTTTATAACACTACTAACCGTATGACTATAGATGCTAATGGAAATACTTATTTCCAAGGAGCATTACTCAATGCACCATCTGCGACTGTCAATGCTGCATCATATACTGTAGGTACCTCTACAGTTGCTAACTCTACTGGTGTTTATACTGGTGTCGTTAATGCATCAGCAAACGTGACCACTAACACCGTCATTGCTACCAACGTTAATGCTACCAATATATCTGGTAATTTAACAGGTAATGTTGTGGCAACTACCATCTCAGGTAATTTAACAGGTAACGTTGTGGCTTTTGTAGTTAATGCATCAGCCAACATCCAAGTAGGAACTTATGCCAATGCCACTGCAGTTGGTGGTGCATTGATCAATACCACCGCTATGGCTATTGGTAACTCGACTGTATTCAGCAATATAACTTATAACTCTATATCAACCACGACTGTCACTGCTAACGTGACGGGTATACTCACAGGTGACGTATCTGCTAGTGTCGTTAATGCATCAGCAAACGTGTTCACTAATACTGTCATTGCTACCAACGTTAATGCTACCAATATATCTGGTAATTTAACAGGTAACGTA
>Ga0007804_1000787_pt1 | contig 11248 bp, 6 predicted proteins | sample CryBogCBE25Aug07_FD_60367 | JGI IMG/M metagenome (GOLD analysis project Ga0007804, IMG submission 60367) | Freshwater microbial communities from Crystal Bog, Wisconsin, USA - CBE25Aug07 | ecosystem: Environmental > Aquatic > Freshwater > Lake | place: Crystal Bog, Wisconsin, USA | collected... | reverse complement strand
ATTTCAAATTTCGAGAAATCTTCGTTGGTGCAAACCTAGAAAAATGATAAAGAATTTATAATATAATATTATAAAACCGGAAGGATGCATAAAAACATAAATAATTTATCTGTCGTTGAATTGCAAGACAGACCTGAATTTACCGAAAAGTGTATAAATTATATATGGACGGAATGGAAGTATGATTACTTTTTTCATACTCCATATACAACAAAGGAATTATTATGCAAGTATATCGTAAAAGAGGACGCGACAGAAAATCACGATTCTGTAAAAAACGAATTTCCTAAAGTTTTTTTATTATTGGAAGACAATCAATCATTAGTATCGTTTTTAATGATAGATACTGATGATTGTGATATGAAAAAATATGTGAATACTACAACTGAAAACACCATATGGTTATGTAATCTATATACTTTGCCAGAACATAGGAAAAAAGGGTATATGACATATTTATTGTTTCATGTTACGCATAATATTCATATTTTGTCTAAATTTTGCAAAGTGACAGAAAAAATTGAGATATATTTATGGACAGAACATCAACATTTATTGAATTATTATAGAAAATTAGGTTTTTCGATGTTCGAAAAACTTCCTAAAGTTTTCGATTCGAATAAAGCGGGAACAACCACAAAATATATAATGATTTATCCGGTTCCCATATTGTCAAAATATTCAACTTTACAATATTGAAAATAAACAATTGTTTTATTCATAAGTAAAACGTAAAACATATAATCATAATTGTATAATAATCAGTATACCTACAATATAATGATTTTACAAAAAAAAATATCACGTTTGTTATCTTTGTGGATGACTTTAGTAGTATTAGTAATTCTATATATTTCTAGAGTTTCAAAAATGGAGAACGCACAATTTTATAGGTTTGGTGCACACGATGATTTAATTATTATGGGGTTTGTTGTAGACACAACACAAAAATATGTGGTAGTGGTATCTTATTGTTTTATCAATAGTATGTTTCGAACATTATTCAATTCGGTATTGAAACCTTATGTAATGAATAATATTCAGGATGAAAAACGACATTATACAGAAAGTATTAGTTTCGCATATGAAATTTCTTGCGTGAATTCCATTTATTCGTGGTTTGATTGGTATATCTATATGAATATTTTATTATCACAAGTGGATATGGTTCTTTTCGAAGTTACTGCGGATTTATTAATGACTATTACCACGACACATTATTATTTGAATTATGAAAAACCTGCAGAATATTCAATTTTGGTATGAAGGTTATCCTTGCACGAACGCGGGCATTTATGCCCGCGTTCGTGCAAGGAAATGCCTTACAGTATTTCATAAAAAAAATAAAGATAAAAAAGGCGGAAAAACAAGAAAATCGAAAAATAACAAAAAGAGAAGAGTAAAAACATTACGAAATCATAAGAAATAAATAAAAAATGATATTTATTATACAAAATCAATATCATTTTATTTGAAATTTACTAATCTACATTACCCACATTACACATACATTGCTAACAAACTATGATTCATAGATTCATCTACTTTTACCAATAAATCCACATGTTCTTTGGAAACCACAAATGGAAATTCCACCTTAATATTCATTTCTTTTGAAAAGATATTATCATCGTGACGCATCAATCTGAACAAATTCAATTTCGTATGTATAACTTCTAAACATCTCTTCAAATTACGCACTCCTTTTTCATTCTTTGAAAACTTATCATTCGAAATGATATATTGTAATGTATCATCTGGAATCACAATATCCTCCTCTTTGAAATTCACTTGTTCGCGAATTTTAGGCAACATATATTTCCTTGCAATAATTAATTTTTCCTTTGTATCATATCCTTTAGTTTGTATTTTATACATTCTATCACGCAAAATTGGCGACACCTTGGATTCATCATTATAACTAAATATGAATAGACACTTACTAATGTCAAATGATACTTCTGAAAAATACTTGTCATGAAATTGATTATTTTGAGTAGTATCTGTCAAATGTACTAACAAATTTGCAATTTCTTCACCTTTAGGCGTTTCACTCAATTTATCTAATTCATCGAAATAAATAACTGGGTTCATACATTTGCTATCAATCAATATCTGAACAATTTTACCCCATGTGCTACCTTCATATGTATAGGAATGCCCTTCCAAGAAACTACTATCACTTGCACCACCCAATGAAATGAATGCGAATTCTCTTCCTAATATTTTACTAATACCATCTTTTACAATAGATGTTTTACCAGTTCCTGCAGGTCCATGAATAGCAATCGCAGTTCCCATTGCATTTGGATTGGAAATCCATTGTCCTACCATTTGCATGACTTGCATTTTCGCGTCATTCAAACCATATACACATTCATTTAGTTGTTTCATAGCATTTTCCATGAATTGATGACAAACTTCTATACCATCTTCTATTTTTACTGAAAGCGACTTATATTTACCAAAGGGAATTTTCATAAATGTATCCATCCAATTACGAAGTTTGAAATACTCATTATCAGATGGCATGATATTTTTCATTAAATTCAATTTATGCATGATAGTTGCTTTGTATTTGTTTGGTATATCCGATGAAATCAGAGCAAGTCGATACGGTTTATCAACAATAGAATGTTTATTGATTTCCTCTAATTCTTTCATGATTCTTAATTGCTCTTTGTTGGATAACTTCTTTTTGAAATATTCTAATTCGTTAATTTCATCTTCGCGTTTTCCTTTTACCAAACTATGATATTTTTTCGTGTTTTCTATTCTGGATTTTTTCACTAATTTTTTAATTGATTCGTCGCAGTCTTTAATACCCTTTAGTGAAATTTTACTTTTTGGATTCTTCTTTAATTTTTCCATGAAATGTTTTTTTAGTTCTACCAATTCTTTGTATTCGTTTTCCACATCAGGTTCTTCAGATTCTTTAGTATCGTTTTTACTCTTTTTATCCTTTTTATTGGCCTTTTTACCATATACATTTGAAATGGTATCTATGTTTTTCGATTTGTTGTCTTTATCATTATCCTTGTCCTTTTTGTTAGAATCATTTGCATTTGCATCTTCATAATCTGATTTATCAGATGATTCAGGAACTTCTATCTTTTCATATGATTCTTTCATAAACGTTTCTTCGTCATCACTATCACATGGTTCATTTTCATCTTCTTCTAGACACGCCAAATCTTCTTCATCATCGTCATAAAATTCATCATCATCATCGTCGTCCAAAGCAAATAATATATTAATATATTTATCATTTTTAGGTGATTTTGTTGGTGGAACATAGTCTTCGTCATCAGAATCGTCATCCTCATCTTCGTTGTCGTCATCGTCGTGAACACGTGTTTTTCTTTTGACATCCTTTGCTTTCTTTTCTTTTTTGCCTTTCTTGTCTTCTTTAGTTTCCTTATTCTTCTTTTTTTCGGTAGCGCTTGATTTTTCCTTTTGTTGCGATTTTGTATCATCTTCGGTTTCATTGGTTTCAGTCAATTTCTCGTGATTTTTCACCTTTTCATTCATATATTTGGATGGAAATATACCCTGTAAAATCTTTAGGAATTCACCACGATTTTTCATTTCTTTTTCGATTTGTGATGATGATATATTTTTAGGTGATTCTAATGGAACTTTCGTTTTACGTTTTTCGTCCTCATTTTTATCGTGTTCGGTATCATCATCATTATCTCCATTCTCATCTTCATTATTCTTACTTTTTCTTTGAATCCTCTTTGAACGACGAGTTCGAATCAATTTAGGAATCTCATCTTCTGAATCTTCTTCCTCGATTTCATTTTCATCATCGTCAGTAATAAAATCATCTTCATCGTCTTCTTCGTCTTCTTCATCATCATCCAAATCAGTTTCCGTATCATCAGAACCAATTGTTTCGAAATCCGAATCATCTTCACTATCACTATCACTATCCTGAATGACGTGTTTCTTCATAGGTTTTTCTTCTTGTTTTTTAGATTTGGTATTAGCAGTTTTATTGCGCATAGAAGAAATGCTATTACGAGCCATGATGAAATTACTATAACTATGATATTCAAATATTTTCTTTATATTATCATTTATCAAGATGTGTTTCTAAATCAATTTTTTATATTACATGCCCATGAAATAGGATTCAACCCGAAGTGTGGAATGTTTGTTGAAAATCTTCGTTGGTCTAATGCACATGTATATCCACACATCTATATTATATTGAATGTTCTCAACTTCGAAATAATACGAGCCAATATGTATAACAAAAAATTGATTTAGAAAAAACCATATAAATAAAATACTATATCATATATAGTAATATCATTTATCAAGAAAGAAATGTCGAATAAATCGAAAATTACCGAATACAAAAACCCTTCGAGAATCATTGGAATTCAATTTAGTATGTTATCTCCTGAAGAGATTCGTAAGAATTCTGTGGTAGAAGTGGTAAGCAAAGAAACATATTTTGGTAACAAACCGGTCATTGGTGGTTTATTCGATCCAAGAATGGGTGTATTAGAACCAGGACTCATTTGTCCAACGGATGGTTTAACCTATATTGATACACCCGGTTATTTTGGACATATCGAATTGGCACAACCGGTATTCTTTATACAACATTTAAAAGAAGTCATGAAAATTTCTCGTTGCATTTGTATGAAATGTAGTTCTTTATTAATAAATAAAACGCAACATAAACATGCTCTGAAAATGCCATCAAGTGACAGATTTGATTATGTATGTGCTATTACAAGTAAAGTAAAAAGGTGTGGTGATGCGAATGAAAACGGATGTGGATATAAACAGCCCGATAAAATAAAATTAGAAGAAATGGCCACATTACGTGCTATTTGGGAAAAGGTGGATACTGAAGAAGAAGGTGGCAAAAAGAGAATTGATTTGAAATTAACTCCTGAATTAGTTTTAAAGATATTCTCGCGCATTAAAGATGATGATATTCATTTTATGGGATTCAGTCCAATTTGGTCTCGTCCTGAATGGATGATTTGTCAAGTATTACCTGTTCCGCCACCAGCAGTAAGACCATCAGTAAAGCATGACGCTCAACAACGCAGTGAAGATGATTTAACACATATTTATAATAATATTATTAAAGTCAATAAAGATTTACAGGATAAAATGTCAAATAATGCGAATGTAGCGAATATCGAGAACGCTGCCAAAGTATTACAATATTTCGTGGCAATGATTGTCAATAATAAAGTGAAGGGGTCGGTTCCAATTACACAACGTTCAGGACGTCCATTTCAATGTATTATGGACAGATTGAATAGTAAAAATGGTCGTATTCGTGGTAATTTAATGGGAAAACGTGTGGATTTTAGTGCACGTTCAGTGATTACAGGTGATCCAAATTTGGGAATCCGGCAATTAGGTGTTCCTATGAAAATCGCTAAAAATATCACGAAACCTGTTATGGTAAATGACTTGAATCGCGATTATTTGACAAAATTGGTGCAAAATGGCCCCGATGTGTATCCGGGTGCCAAAATACTAGAAAGACGTTCTGGAGAGAATATTTCATTACGATATGTGGATCGCGCGTCTATACAATTGGAAAACGGTGATATTGTCCATCGTCATATGATGGATGGTGATGCTGTTTTGTTCAACAGACAACCCTCTTTGCATAGAATGTCAATGATGGCACATATTGTGAAAGTAATGAAAGTAGGTGATACATTCCGATTTAATGTTGCCAACACTCGTTGTTACAACGCTGATTTTGATGGTGATAAAATCTTGTCGCCAACAGGAAGTCGCCTATAAAGTTGTAGATAATACTTTATAGGGAAAACGATGTAATATCTACTTGTTCTGCATTCTTGGTGCACGAGAATGAGAATAAATATAACTTCCTAGTCGTCTTGTAATTACAAGACGGCAACATGACCAAATTGACGGGAACTCCCTTAGAGTTTCAACTACCACCCCATAATAGAAATATTATGGGGGAACTCGGTTAATAGCCGAACCCAATGGTAAAAAAGTTGAAAATTGGGTAATCCGCAGCCAAGCCCCTAAATTCGTTATGGAGAGAACATGGGGAAGGTTCAGAGACTAAATGGTTATGGTTCATAAATGATGGTCTAACCAACCTGATATGGAATAAGATATAGTCCGGCCCGTTTGGAAACATTCGGGATTTTCATGGAGATGAATATGCACATGGCACAAAATGTATTGGCAGAAACAGAATTACGACATTTAGCATCCACCCCCTCACAGATAATTAGCCCTACCAACAACACACCATTAATTGGTATATTGCAAGATAACTTGTTAGGATGCTACAGATTCACACGTTCCAAAATGAATTTCACACCCAGACAAGCAATGAACCTATTGATGATGTATAAACATGTGGATACAGAAGCCATTAAAGGGAAAAAACAAATTACCAATTTTGATATTATTTCGCAGATTATGAAACCAATTACATTGTCATATAAAACCAATCTATATGATGACGAAACGGATAAATATGAAACATCCAATAATGTATTACAAATTGTGAATGGTAAGTATATTCGTGGACAGACGGATAAAGGTGTTTTTGCAAAAACCACTAAAGGCATATTACACCGAATCTGTAATGACTTTGGAAATCAAGTTTGTGCTGATTTCATAGATGATTTACAGAATATTTCCACCGAATATATGAAAACAAGTTCCTATAGTGTCGGTATTAGTGATTTGATTGCTGATAGAATTACACAAAAGGCAATTATACAAATTATCAATGAACAAAAATCAGAAGTGCTCACTTTAATGGAGAAAGTGCATATGGGAATTTTCGAAAACAACACTTCCAAAACCAATGTGGAATATTTCGAAACAATGGTCAATAATATATTAGGTGAAGCCACAAATAAATCTGGTAAAATCGGTAGAAAATCATTGAGTAAAGATAATCGTTTCTTAATGATTGTCAATTCCGGTTCTAAAGGTTCTATGATTAATATCTCACAAATGATTTCATGTTTGGGACAACAAAGTGTGGAAGGTAAGCGAATTCCTTATGGATTCGAAAATAGAACTTTGCCACATTTTAATAAATACGACGATTCACCAAATGCGCGTGGATTTATTGAGAATTCCTATATTTCCGGTTTAACTGCCCATGAATTGTTCTTTCACGCTATGGGTGGTCGTATTGGTCTCATTGATACTGCATGCAAATCGGTTACTTGGGAAACACCTATTGTGTTTATTGAAAATGAACAGCCTGTATATATTGAAATAGGTAAATGGATTGATGAAAGACTTGCTAAAAACACAGAAAAAGTGCAACATTATACTGAAAGACAGATGGAATTATTAAATATTGAACCAGAAGAAAAAATTTATATTCCTACAACAGACGCACAAGGTGTTGTAACTTGGGGTGCATTAACCGCGATTACAAGACACGATCCTGGCAAGGAACTATATGAAATAAAGACAAGTGGTGGTAGAAAGGTTATTGTTACGGAAAGCAAATCATTGTTGATATGGAATACAAAAATCAACGAATTTGAAGAAAAATCAACAACAGATATTAAGGTGGGGGATTTTGTGCCAGTTACTGCAGAATTATGCACACCACCCGTTGTATTAACTCATATTGATATTAATGAAAAGATATTTGAATTAAACGATAAAAATGGAATAGATGTAGGTTTATTTATAGCACAAGTTGGCATAGTTAGTGAAAATGCAGAAATAATTAAAGATTTTATTGGTGATTTAGATTATAAATATGTTCCAAAGGAAGCATTTGTAGCATCAGAAGAATTCATTATTGGATTATTGAGTGGATATTATTCGGTATATGGGGTAATCGAAGATGATTCAATTGATGTTGTATGTTCGTCTATTAGATTGGCAGAAGGAATCTCAATGTTATGTTCTCGTTTGGGTATTTTCGGTGAAATAAATTCTATAGACGATAAACAATATAGATTTGTCGTATCTGCACAATGGGCTAAAATGTTTAGTGAGAAAGTTCCTTTGTTGGAAGAAAAGAAACAAGAAAAATTAAAGACAAAAAAATGGAGCAATTCACATTTAAATTTTAAGATGGTGAATAATGTTGTATTGGATAAAATTACAGAAATTAACATTGTTGATATTAAAGATCATCCAAAAGTGTATGATTTAACTATACCTTCTACATTGAATTTTGGTTTAGCAAACGGTCTTCAAGTAAGAGATACATCAACCACTGGATATATCCAGCGCCGTTTAATCAAAGGATTAGAGGATTTATCTGTTTCCTATGATATGACAATTAGAACCAATAAAGGAAAAATAGTGCAATTTAGTTATGGTGAAGATGGATTCGATTCTACCAAAGTGGAAAATCAGAATTTGACTTTGGTCGAAATGTCCAACGAAGATATATATATGCATTATGAGATTGAAGGTGGCCAAGAAAATAAAAATGATAATTTGCTGGTATTTGCTAAAGGTGCATCAGCAAGATATAATCAACAAAAGGCAGATTTGAAAATCCGTTCATTAAAAACAATTGAATCTATGATTGAAAAGAGAAATCTTATCGTAGAAAATGTTTTCAAATTCAAAAACAACAACACTGTAATATTACCAGTAAGTTTTCAAAATATGATTGCGAATATACAAGGACAGATGCAATTGAATTCAAATTCCATCGTGGATATTACTCCTTTGGAAACATTCCAATTAATCGATGAGTATTTCGCGAAATTGAAATCAATTCATTTTGTTCCACCTAATCCTTTATTTGAAACTCTCTATTACTTCTACTTATCTCCAAAAGACTTATTGATAAATAAGAGATTTCATAAACGCGCCCTCCTACTACTACTGGAAAATATTGTATTGAAATATAAACAGGCCATTGTACATCCAGGTGAAATGGTGGGTATTGTGGCTGGTCAAGCAGTAGGTGAACCATCTACACAATTGACTTTGAATACTTTCCATAACTCTGGTGTTGCATCCAAAAGTAATGTTACACGTGGTGTTCCTAGAATTGAGGAAATTTTGCGTTTAACAAAAGAACCCAAAAATCCTTCTATGACAATTCATTTGAAGCAATTCGAAGAAAAAGAACAAGAGAAGGCAATGAAATATGCTACTATGATTGAATATACCAAATTGATTGATGTAGTAAAAAGCACACAAATATGTTTCGACCCTAAACAAGATGCTACATTGATACAACAAGATGTATTATTGTTGGAACAATATTATGAATTCGAAAATATAATGAAAGAAATTATGGAACGCAATAGTGCGTTAGACAACGCACAAAAATCAAAATGGATTATTCGTATGGAAATGGATAAAACCGTTTTGTTGGAAAAAAATATAACCATGGATGATATACATTTTGCTATAAAAAATAGTGTATTGGGCAAGGAAACTGAATGTATATATAGTGATTATAATAATGACAATTTAGTATTCCGTATACGAGTCAATAGTGATATGTTTAAGAAGAGTAAGAAGCGTGGTGTGGCAGATAGTTTGGACCAATCAGATGATATTTATTTGTTGAAAAACTTCCAAGATGATTTATTAAAAAATATTGTATTGCGTGGAGTTCATGGAATTTCCAATGTATCACCAAGAAAAGTGCAAAATATGGTGGTGAAGGAAGAAGGACAATTTACAAGAAAAGATTTGTGGGTATTGGATACTACTGGAAGTAATTTGATGGATACTTTTGCATTACCCTTTATTGATTTTGAAAGAACATATAGTAATGATATTCGCGAAATACATAATATATTAGGTGTAGAGGCGACGAGACAGATATTATACAATGAATTTGTGGAAGTGATGGAATTTAGTGATGTGTATATTAACTATCATCATTTGAGTTTATTATGTGACAGAATGACCGCTACACGCAAATTGGTGCCTATCTTCCGTTCAGGATTATTGAAAGATGATACTGGACCAATTGCAAAAGCAACTTTTGAAGTCCATACAGAAGTATTCTTGGATGCAGCTAGACATGCTGAATTTGACCATATGTGTGGTGTATCTGCCAATGTGATGTGTGGTCAATATGGTAAATATGGCACGAATTCCTTCCAAGTAGTATTAGATATGGAAGAAATGGAAAAGATGGAAGGACAAGATGTGGAAGATGTTTCAGAACAAAATGAAATAGAAAAATCATTTGGATTTAGTGCGATGGAGACTGAAAAGGTTTGCTCGAGAAGAGATATTGAAATGAGAAATAATATATTGGCTATCAAGAGTGTTGGACAAAATACAATATGTGATGATGATTATTCTATGGGATTTTAGTTTTCAAAACACGTAGTGGGGAACCAGTGAAACTACCCATGTTTTGAAGATTATTTATTATTTATGTAAAATAAATGATAAATATATTTATGATAAAATGCAAAAATGTTTTTTATGTTCTATATAATCTTCTGCTCGTTGAATTCTATCCAATAAATCTTCATAGTTGTTATGTTCTTCAATGTGTCTTTCTTTATTTTCTGGTTCTGTAATTTCTATGGATATAAATTCATTTTTTGTAATTGGTTCTGTAATTTCTATGGATGTTTCTAAAGATTGATTTTTATCATCCTCGTTATCATCAACAAGTGATAATATATTATCTACAATTCCTTTCATATTTTCATCTAACATATTCATTGATGTCTTTTCTTGTTCTATTTTACTTTCTTCTTCGTATTTTTCTTGTAAATCCTCTTCTTTTTCATAATCATTTGTATTTTTGTTTTCTATTATATTATCTTCTTCTTCTTCGAATTGTTCTTCTTCGTATTTTTCTAATAAATATTTTTCTTTTTCATATTCTCTTATGCATTCTTGAACATATTTATCTTGTAGATATTGTTCATCTTCGTATTGTTCATCTTTGTATTGTTCGTTTTCATATTGTTCTTCTTCATATTGTTCTTCTTCATATTGTTCATCTTTGTATTGTTCTTCTTCATATTGTTCGTTTTCATATTGCTCATCTTTGTATTGTTCGTTTTCATATTGTTCTTCTTCATTTACTAGTTTTTCATTTTCATCATTTCGTAAAAATTTTGGTGAATCAGTAAAATTATTATAGGAATCATTATCTGAAATGAGTATTTTTTCGATATTAGTAACACCAAAGTATTCATCTAAACATGGTGTTTCTATTCTATAATTTTCATCATAATAAGTATTATCTAAATAAATATTAGTAGAAGATGATGATGTTGAAGAAGATGTGATAGTA
>Ga0007804_1000775_pt1 | contig 11332 bp, 12 predicted proteins | sample CryBogCBE25Aug07_FD_60367 | JGI IMG/M metagenome (GOLD analysis project Ga0007804, IMG submission 60367) | Freshwater microbial communities from Crystal Bog, Wisconsin, USA - CBE25Aug07 | ecosystem: Environmental > Aquatic > Freshwater > Lake | place: Crystal Bog, Wisconsin, USA | collected... | reverse complement strand
GGCACCATGATGGCGACGTCGCCGAGTTGCTTGAACTTGATGGCCAGGATTTTCATCGGTCAGGCTGACTGGCTTGCAGCCTTCCTCTCACGGATTTTTTTGTTGAGGCGTTCCTTGCTCTCGGCGTCATTGGACTGGTCGCGGACCCGATGGTAGAGGTGAAAGACCTCGGTGGAGAAGGCGCCGGCCTTGCGGATGACTCCCGCATCCTGGAGGCGGAAGACAAAATCGGCATCCTCATGGGACCAGCCCAGCAGGGTCTCGTCATATCCGCCGATCGCGAGGGCATCCTCCCGCCAGCAGGCCATGTTGCAACCTTTGATGCGGCGCCAGACAAACTCCCGGTAATTTCTCCAGCCGGCATCACCCAGTTTGAGAAAGATGGGCAGGATCTTGTTGATCCCTCCCTGAAGCCGGTGGACGGGAAGGTGGATGCGGAAGGAGTCGAAGTCCCAGACTCCTCCAGCAATGATTTTTTTGGTCAGTGTCTCGCTGAACAGGACGCGGCTTCCGGTGACCATGTGGCCTTTTTTGGCAAGTGCCCGGTGCTGTGCCACAAAGTCAGGCTGCACGAGGCAATCGGCGTCGAGGAAGATGAAGTAATCACCTTTGGCCTCCCTCATGGCCTGGTTGCAGATGATGGTCTTCCGACAGCCATCGTCCTCATGCCAGCAGTATCGGATCGGCACGGGGAATGAACCGATCTCATCAACAACTTTTCGGGTGGCCGGATCAGAGCCGTCGTCGGCGATGAGGATTTCAAAATCGGTGTCGGTCTGTTCCTTGAGTGATTGCAGGCAGAGGTTTAGTGCCTCGGGCCAGTTGTAGGTCGCGATGATGACCGAGATCAGGGAGCTCATGGCAACACTGGGGACTCCTTATGGCTGGCCGGGATTCGCGGTCTCGGTGTGCTCGTGTTCGTAGAGGCGTGTGTGACGCACGAGAGTGGAGAACTCGGTAGCCTTGGCAATGTAGTATCCGGGGAAGCCGTCGAGGAAACCGAGGCGCAGAACGTAGGCTCGGAAGAAGCGCCACCAAGGCCGGAAGACCGCATCCACGACGGACCATTTCTTGTTCTTGGCAAGTTGGCGCTCGAGGTAGATATCGGCGTAGAAGTTGATCTTGCGGACGTAGCTGGCGATATCCGGGTTGGAGTAGTGGAGGAGGTCGCTGCGGAGGGTCTTCACACCACCCTCTACCTGGACATGGCAATGTTCCGTGCTGCCTGTCCAAGAGCCCGTGCCTTTCCGGAAGAGGCGGGTGACGCGATCCGGATACCAGTCCCCATGGGTGATCCAGCGTCCTAGGAACCAGACTTTCCGGGGAAAGCGCACTCCGTTGTACCATTTATCATCCCCTTGGAAGAAGGCATGGATTTCATCCCGGAGCTCCGGGGAGACGACCTCGTCGGCATCCAACGCGAGCACCCAGGGCTGGGTGACCGGCTCCAAGGCCTTATTTTTCTGTTCACGGAATCCTTCCCAGGGTTCGGTGCTCAAGGTGGCGCCGAATCCACGTGCGATCTCCTCGGTGTTGTCGGTGCAGTCGTTGACGACGATGACGATTTCCTGAACCCAGTCGGCCACGCTGGCGAGGCTGCGCGGAAGGTTGTGCGCCTCATTGCGGGCGATCATGGAGACGGAGATCGGCAATTTTTGAGTCATGGCCACAATGGGGTGATGCTAGTGCATCCAAGTGAAAGGTGGGAAGGTGGGAAAGTTGGAAAATCGAATTATATCTGCGGGCTCTTTTAACCCCATTCGAATTTCACTTCTGGTTCCCGATGCAGAACTTGGGCTAGAAAGGATCGAATGCCTAGCAAGGATCCCAGTCGATTTTTTGTTCAGACCCGCGGTGCTCGCCGCATCATGCTTCTGGATCTGGGATTTCTCGGGGATTCGATCCATCTCTTGCCCGCGCTCTGGACACTACGCCAGGCTTATCCTGAGGCCGAACTGCATGTGATGGTCTCCGAGCATGTCACCCGGGTGATGGAGGTGGCTCCGTGGGTGGATCGGGTCTGGGGCTATCCGCGTTATCCCAAGGGGCCGAAGTGGTATCAGGATTTCGGCCGGATGAAGCGCCTGCGTGATGCGAAATTCGATGTGGTGATCAATCTGAACGGATCGGACCGTTCCAGTATCCTCACGGGACTAAGCGGAGCCCGGTGGCGCCTGGGCCGAAGACCACAGGATGGGGGCCCCTCCTTCTGGCCGCTGATGTTCACCCATATTGTCGAGGTGCCGTATCACTCCAAGCTGATCGCCACCCAGCGTTGGGAGTGTCTGAAGCTCGCCGGTTTCCCCGGAGAAAAACCGGAGATGAGCATCGAGATCCCGGCCGCAATGCATGCCGCGGCTATCGCCAAGGCAGGAGGTGATGGAGGGTGGATCCATGTGAGTCCCTTCACCACGGAGGATTACAAAGAGTTGCCTGCTCCTCAGCTTGCGGAGCTCCTGAACCGACTGAGTGATCGCTTCGGCACGCGGAGGATAATCCTGAGTTGTTCCGCGAGTGATCGGGAGAGGGCCAAGATGGCGGCGCTTCTGCCTGAGTTGAATTTTGCTCCCTGGCGGGTTTTTGCGGGTGACCTTGATCTTCTCGAATTGGCCGGGCTCATCCAGCGGGCTGCGATTCATCTGGGAGGAGATTCAGGAGGGCTCCACGTCGCTTGGATGACAGGTGTCCCGACTGTGACCTGGTTCCGTGAATACGACGGGCGAGCCGATTGGCAGCCCGTGGGCGACCAACATCGATCCATGGTAGGCGAACGTCAGGATGATGGTATCTTCGGCATCTCCACGGAAGGATTGCTTGCGGCAGTGGAGGAACTTCTCCGGCAGCAAGCCAATTAACGCCTGGGGAGTGCTCTGAATTTTGGCGCTCTCACCCAGCGGGTCAGAAGAGTCTACGAAGAAGTTCTGGAATTTCAATCCTGAGACCTGCTATCTGAAAGCATGATCATATGGTTGACAGGCTTATCGGGGGCAGGGAAATCAACGATTGCCCAAGGCTTGGCTGAAAGCATGAGAGCTGAAGGGGTTCTCCCGCTGATGATCGATGGGGATGGTCTGCGAGAAGAACTATGCAGAGATCTTGGATTCTCCGACGCGGATCGCATGGAGAATATCCGTCGCGCCGGGGCCATCGCCCTAATGGCTGCCAGGTCCGGCATCACCAGTATCTGTTCACTAATCTCTCCACTCCGTCGGGAGAGGGATGCTGTGCGCATACTCTGCGCCGAAAGAGGCATTCTGTTTTATGAAGTCTATATCAGCACGCCTCTTAAAATCTGTGAGCAAAGAGATCCCAAGGGACTCTATATAAAAGCTAGGGGAGGATTAATTCCCAAGTTCACAGGGATCGACTCACCCTACGAGGCCCCGCTGAGTCCCGAGTTAGTTATTCCAACCGAGCGTCTTTCGGTGGAGGAATCTATTGAGCTACTTCGAGAAAGAATCTCTGAGCATATGAAGAGCAACCTCGCCAATCATTTATCATGACGAGGATCTCCCGATTGATTGGATTGGTGCTCATAATACCTCTCGTCCCGACCGGCTGTAATACTTTTCATTATAATGATGCATCGGCGCCAGCCATGGTGGTGTCGAGTGAAGTCGCACCCGTTTTCTTCTACGGTCCCACCCAGTTCAAGGGGCCTGACGCAAATCTCATGAAAGGGGCCGAGGTGAATCTGCTGACCAAGGAAGTCGGGTACAGCTATGTCCGGCTTTATGATGGCAGGAAGGGGTACATGGCCAACGAGGACCTTGTGCCCGCCCCTAAACCATCACCGACTCCCAAGCAAAACCCTGCGGTGATTTTTCCCAAGAAAGCTGCTTCCGAAGTGTTGCCGCCCCCCCAATTTCGATACTGAGGTTTACCGGTCAGCTCCGCCTGTGAGTTGCTCATCAAGCTCGGTCATGGCTTTCCATCGGCTCTTGAAATCGCGGTCGTAGCGCTGGTCCTGCCGCTCGCTCATCTGCTGGCGGTGGGCGATGACCTTCTCCAAGGAGGGGAGGAATGAGGCATAGGTTTCCCGGAGGAAACGAAGTGCCGCCGGATCCCGGTCCCAGAGGGTCGCGTAGGACTGCATGAAATCCTGGGCATATCCGGGCTCGGCACGGTCATTGGGGTGCCAGATTTCCGATGAGGGCGTCGGCAGATCCAGGAGCAGGGGGGCGATATAGAGATTCTTGAGCATGGCCTCCGTATAGGCTTTTGTTGTTACAGCCTCGTCTCCGGAGCGCCAGTGGCAGAGCCCTTTCCCGAAGAGAAGCGCCGGTTCGCAGTAATCATCGGGATAATTCTGCTCATAATCCGCCAGTGACTTGAGGGCCTTGCTGTCATTCTCTCCCAAGAGATAAACCAGAGGGATCAGGAAGCGGACACCCTGATTGTCTGCGGGATTGAGCGTGAGGAGTTGTTCCAGATCCTTGGAGGTCTCTTCAAAGTGCCCTTGGTGCCATTCCGTCATGGCGCGACCGTAGAGTGCGCGCAGGTAGGGACGTGTATCAGCATCGCTCCACCACTCCGGGGATTCACCCTTCCAGCGACGTTTCTCACGATCAATGAGCTCCTGATACCCGCGTCGGCATTCGGTCCAACGCGCCGCCTGATAATCGGCGTCGGCCAGTTCGATCCGTGCCAGAACGCAATCAGCATCCTGCTCCAGGGCCTTCTTTAAGTGGGCGCTTTTTTTTCCCGGCGAGCGCAGACGACGGGATGCGACAACGAGGCCCCGGGCGATGGCGCTGGGAGAGTGGAAGGCTTCACCGCGGAGGCGCTGGGTGATCCTACGAACGAACTGCAGAAGATCCCCCGGTTTTGCAGCGGGGAATGCTCCGAAGGCAATCTCGATCCGGCAATCCACGGCAAAGCTTTGCCATGCCTCGGTGTCCCAGTCCGTGCTCTCCGCGATGGTGAGGCGATCTGGGGTGCCATGCTCATCGAAGAGACGACTGAGGAGTTGTTCGGCTCGCGCTTGATCGAGTTCCTCTAGAATCTCGGGTGGGCAGAGCGGTTTGCCGCCAGATGTCGTCACCAGCAGGCAGGTGGGAAGGTAATATTCCTGATCGGGGCTTTGCTGCCCCGCGAGCAAAACATTGGCCGCATTGGCAATAATGGTTGGCTTGGGAACCGGCTCTTCGAGATCAAGCCAGAGAAGTCGCCAGCTATTGCGCGAAGTATCGAGTGGTTGAATCATGGAAGCTCCACGGTGAGAGTCTGTCTCCGAGAGAACCTGTCGATGTAATGGAGTTTCCCATGCTCCACCGCGTATTCGTGCACCAACTTCGTGACTTTCACGTCGAAGCAGCAGTACTCAGCGATTTCCATGATTTTCCCCTCTCTCCACCAACGTATGGCATCCAGTCCTTCGGCGGTCTTGCCCACACCAAGTGTTGCCGTTGCGATGGAGTCGAGAGGCAGACGATGGCCGGCAGCCTTTTCCACAACCTCGAGCATGTCTAGTGTGGGAAGATGATGCGGGAGATCGAGAATCGTATACCCCATCAGCACCTCGTAATCAAAACGCCGGTTATTATAACCCACGACCAGATCGGCTCTACCAAGAAGATCGATCAGCTCACCAACACGGCTCTCCGTGAATATTTCATAACTCTCTGTCGCCGTGCTATAGGTCACCCCAATAGAGACGCCCATGTCGGCTTTCTTGTCCCATCCGCCCACATCATTGGCGGTGCGCTGGGTTTCTAGATCGAAATAGACGATGTTGTTGGAGATAGACACAGGCTGAAAATGATAACAACCCGAAATAAGAGTTAAAGTTAAGAGTGAGGGAAAGCGTAGAGCCTCAGTTGCTCTCCTTTGTTGCAAATAAACATTTATTCTTGCCTGATAAAGATATTTTAAGTACTAACCTTTTCTTTATGGCTAAAGAAGAAGCAATTACTACCGAAGGCGTTGTCGTCGAGGTTCTCCCCGGCACCATGTTTCGTGTAGAACTCGGAAACGGCCATGTTGTGCTGGCTCATATCTCAGGAAAAATGCGCAAGCATTTCATCCGAATTGTTCCAGGTGACAAGGTGACCGTCGAAATGTCTCCTTATGACCTGACCAAGGCACGCATTACTTTCCGCACCGCATAAACCATCAACTGAAAACAAACTAACCATCAACGAACATGTCCATTCCTGACTCCCTCACCCTCAAGAAAGCAATGAAGATCGCTTCGAAGATCGAGCGTCTTCAGCAGAAGCTCCACGAACTCCTCGGAGACACGCTTCAGCTTCCTCCAGCCACTGAGAAAATGACCAACCAGCTTCTGGAGGTTGCTAAGACACCGCGTCGCCGTGGTCGTCCTCCAGGCTCCGGCCGCAAGCAACTCGGCGATGGTACGCCCAGCACCTCCAAGCTCGCCGGTCGTCCTCGTCCCGCATCTCCCTCTGGTCCTCTCGCTCCTGCTGTGGTGAAGGTGCTTCAGCGCTATAACCGTCCTATGAAGGTCACCGAGATTCTGATCGGCCTTGAGCAGGACAACTATATCTGGACTGCCAAGAACCCCAAGCAGACCCTCTACGTTCGTGTCGGCAAGCTGGCCGGAGTTCAGAAGGCTGGAGAAGGACTCTATGTTGCCGAGGGAATCGTCCCGACTGGGATCGTACCCGAAGCTATTTCTGCTCCTACCGTAGACTATACTGCCCCTGCTCCAGCTGCCCCTTCGTCCGGATTCGGTGAGGTAGCTCCTGCAGCTCCTGCCTCGTTTTAATCCTATCGTCTCGGTCACCTCATGACCGGACGGATTTCCGCACCGAACCTCGCCTCCCTTTTTGTGGAGGCGGGGAACCGGTGGGGCTATTGCCCCGCCTTCTCCACTCGCCGTCCTGATGGGACATTCCTTTCCGTTAACTATTCGGCATGGAAGGAACGCTCCCTCGCACTTGCAACCTCATTAATCGATCTTGGGGTGGAGACGCGCGATCATGTCGCGATCCTCTCCGACAACCGCTTCGAGTGGATCCTGGCTGATGCCGCCGTACAATTTTGCGGTTCTGCCGATGTTCCGCGTGCAGCCGATGTTACCGAAGGAGAAATCGCCTACATCTTGGATCATGCTGACGTGGAGGTCGCATTCGTGGAGAATGCCACCGTGCTGGCGAAGGTGGAGTCCGTCCGCGACCAACTGCCCAAGCTTCGTCATCTCATCCTCATGAGGCCCATGGAAGACGGTTCCGCTCTTCCTAAGAATGTTCATATACTTCGCGATCTTGAGATCCAGGGCGAGAAGTTACGCCTTCAGGGAGATCGTCGTGCTGAGGCGAGGATCTCAGACATCCAGCCCGAGGACCTCTTCACTCTGATCTATACCTCCGGGACAACCGGCACGCCGAAGGGAGTTCAGCTGACCCATGGTGCCATGGCTTCGCAGATTCGGAATCTTCCCTTCGTGCTGACTCCTAAGGATAGGGCGCTCTCAATCCTACCGGTTTGGCACAGTTATGAACGAGTCTTCGAGGTGATCTCGATCGCCTGTGGAGTCCATACCTACTACACCTCACTGCGGCATCTTGGTGAGGATTTGCAAACGGTGAAGCCAACGATCATGGTCTCGGCTCCCCGTCTCTGGGAGGGACTTTACCAGCGGATCATCTCCAAGGTTCAGAAAGCTCCTCCTGTGAGCCGGCTCCTTTTCCATGCCGCGCGATTCACTGCTCACGAGGTGCGGACCGCTAGATCCTTCTTCTCGGGTAACCAGATCGATCTCAATGGCACACTTCTTGTCTCAGCCTTCATGGCCTTTCGCCATGCCATCGGCTGGGCCCTCTGCATTCTTCCATCGATGCTTCTGGATCAGCTGGTCCTTGCTAAGCTGCGAGCCGTGGTTGGTGGGGAGTTTCGGGGGACGATCTCCGGCGGAGGCGCACTTCCTCCCCATGTCGATGCTTTTTTCAATGATATTGGCATTCCGGTACTCGAGGGATACGGGCTGACTGAGAGTTGCCCGGTACTCGCTGTCAGGACCTGGGATAAACTCGTGATTGGTACGGTTGGACCCTTCTTTCCGGAAACTGAGATACGCATCGTCGATCTCCTTACGGGTGCGATTCTCTATCCGGATCCAACACGCAGTGATCTCGGGCGCGTGAAGCGTGGGGAGATCCATGCCAAGGGGCCCCAGATCATGAAGGGGTACTACAAGGATCCCGAGGGTACCGCTCGTGTCCTGAAAGAAGGCTGGCTGGCCACGGGTGATATCGGACTTGTCACCTTCAATGACTGTCTGAAGATCGTCGGCCGCTGTAAGGAGACCATTGTCCTGCTCGGAGGGGAGAATGTGGAACCTCTCCCGATCGAGTCCAAGCTCCTCGAGTCCCCCCTCATCGACCAGTGCATGGTCGTCGGACAGGATCAGAAGCACCTCGGGGTGCTCGTCGTTCCCTCTATCGGAGGCCTTGCCGCTGCAGGGGTCGGGGCGGCCGATAGCGCCACCCTGGCGTGCCTCCCCGAGGCACGGGAATTGATCCAGTCCGAGATTCGCCGCCTGATTTGCGGGGAGACCGGCTTCAAGCCCTTTGAGCGCGTTGCTGCCTTCGAACTCATCGGCAAACCCTTCGAAGTCGGCGACGAACTGACCCAGACCTTTAAACTCCGCCGCCATGTGATCGCGGAGAAATACTCTGACCGAATCATGGGGCTATTCAGCGGCATTAATCAGCGGATCGACCGTAATTGACAGATCTTGAAATGCAAAACAAGATGAATCGTTTGTTGGTTATCCCACAATCAACACAGTCAGAACCGAATCCATCTCTCCCCGGGCTTGGTCAAGGGCGGCAGCATGCCCAGCTCTCACAACACTGTTTTTTAACACAATGAACAATACTTCCAAATTCTTATCCCCTCAGCTGCTCGGGCTCATTGCCTGTATCTCCATAACAGGGTGTGGTTCCCTGCCCAGCTCAGGGCCTTCCACCTCAAAGATCCTATCCCGGGGCAAGTCCGAAACACGCTCGGCTCAAGGGAAATTCACCCTGATTCCCGTTACCGATGCCGTTGTGCAGGCAGCTAATAACGCGGAAGCACCATGTACCGGAATCAGCAACAAGGATCTGATGAATTCTCAACAGCCTCCTGGATCTCCTGCAATTCAGAAAATCTCGATTGGAGATGTAGTGAACGTCATGATTTATACAACTGGAGGAGGACTCTTTGGAGGTGGGGCAGCAATGACTTCCGCTAATATCGGCGGAGTTAATATTCCAACTAAAGAGGGTGGAGTCTCCATGGGTACCTCCGTGCCAAGCCAACTAGTGGACGATTCCGAATCCATCACTGTCCCCTATGTGGGACGTATCACTGTTGCAGGCAAGTCTCCCAATGAAGTTGAAACAGAAATCGCGGAGCGGATGAAAGGAATGGCTTTTACTCCCTATGCAGTTGTCACAGTTGGTGGACGCATGGGAAGTGACCTGGTGACTGTTACCGGCGACGTCAAGGCACCCCAGCGCATCTCCGTACCGCTGCCAGGCCTGAGGATCGCAGATGCCGTCACGGCAGCTGGTGGCAGCACTGGGAAAGACTACGAAACCGTCGTCAGCGTCCTCCGTGGTGGAACCGTCCGGACAGCCTACCTTTCAGAGATCCTGAGCAATCCCTCCAGTAACATCTACCTCAAGCCTGCCGACACCCTCGTCGTCCGCACCCGCCCATGGAGCTACGTGACCTTTGGTGCCACTGGACAGAGCCTGCATCCCTTCTTGTCTGGCAGAATGACCGTGGCCGAGGCATTGGGATCCTCCAATGGTATGGATGATAACCGGGCAAATCCCGAGGCTGTGTTCCTCTACCGACTGGAATCACCTGCTCTCCTGAATCGCCTAGGTGGATCCTACCATGGAGCGAATTCGGAGGGGGTACCAGTCATCTATCATTTCAATTTGCGCGATCCCAAGGGATTCTTTGTAGCCAAAGAATTCGCCATGAGGGACAAGGACGTCCTCTATGTAGGTGATGCCGGATCTCTCGGCTTCCAGAAGGCTATGAATGTCATCGGCGCCCTCACAGCGCCCGTCATGACGTCAGCCTCTGCTGCGGGTGGGGCAGCGACCCTCTCAACCCTCCACTAGAGATAAACTTTTCCCCAAATCAAAAAGATTTAGAATCACAAAATCTTTTTAGAAAACTACTAACATGAAAGAACACTTCTCGGGAAATCCGCCTTCCGAAAACACTCACTCAGACATCGGAAGTCTAAAAAAGATTCTATCATCCCCAAAGCAGTCTGTATCCGATCTAATAGGATATCTCAAGCAGCACCCTTCCTTCAGCATCATCGTTGTTATTCCAACGGTGCTGGCCGCACTCTATTTTGGACTGTTTGCTTCGAATGTTTACGTTACCGAGTCGACTTTCGTTCTCCATAGTGTTTCCCAGCCTAGTGCCACGACCGGAATCAGCTCCTTCCTCAAGGGCAGCGGGATCTCAGGACTCAATCCCGCAGATGAGAACCTAGCCGCTGTTACAGCCTTTATCACGTCACGCGACGCGATGAGGGAGCTCGATGAGCAGCTAGATCTCAAGAAACAATGGTCCCGCTGGTGGATCGATCCCATCCAGCGCTTTTCGACATTTAACTTAAGAAAGCGGAATGAATACCTCTATCCCTACTATAAAAAGCACATCACCGCCGAGATGGAGAAAGAATCCAATCTCTGCACCCTGACCGTCCGAGGCTTTTCCGCTGAGCAGTCACTGCAGATCAATCAACTCCTCCTCCAGGCGGCCGAGCGACTCGTCAACAAACTCAACGAACGCGCCCGACAGAACATGATCGACTATGCCAAGAGAGAGGTCGACTCAGCCGAGAAGATGGTCAAAGCGGCTTCGGATAAAATGACCGACCAAGCATCCAAGGTAGCCTACGAGTCCGGTCCCTTAGCAATGAAGGACGCCCAGTATCAGCAACTCGTGCTCGACCGCGAATTTGCCAAGGAGCAACTCGCCTCAGCGATGACTACTCTACAGGCAGCGCGGAACCAAGCAATTAGGCAAGACCTCTACCTCGAAGTCGTTTCTAAGCCAAATCTGCCAGACGTAGCTATGGAACCAAAGCGTTTCTACGACATTCTTTCCGTATTGGCTGTGACACTGTTGCTATATGGCGGGTGGACTCTTTTTATTGCCGGGGTGAAAGAGCACCAGTATTAAACAATAATTACGCTTAAAAATCAGAAACTTTGGAGTTAAAAAACTAAAGTTATAATTAAAATGATAAAAGAATTTGAATGGAAAAGTTATGTTCAGGAAGATGTTTTTCGGTATTATCAAATACATTCTGAGAAATTAGATTTATTTTACACTGCAGTAACAA
>Ga0007804_1000772_pt1 | contig 11335 bp, 9 predicted proteins | sample CryBogCBE25Aug07_FD_60367 | JGI IMG/M metagenome (GOLD analysis project Ga0007804, IMG submission 60367) | Freshwater microbial communities from Crystal Bog, Wisconsin, USA - CBE25Aug07 | ecosystem: Environmental > Aquatic > Freshwater > Lake | place: Crystal Bog, Wisconsin, USA | collected... | reverse complement strand
CCGCAGGAGCCGCGGCTGCCGGGGCATTGGTATCCGCGTGGAGGGTGGAGGTGACTGCTCCGAGCAATGCCAGTGAGGCGATGGCCGCGAGCAACCGGACCTTGGAGGTTGTTGTTTTTATCATGTAGTTGGTGTTGTTTTGTGGCGCCCGTTAAGGAGCGGTAAAGATAGGAAAGCAACCCCCGTGCCAACTTTTCTAAGGCACTGATTTTGGCGTTTAGCTACGTTGGCCTGCACTTGCCGTAGGATTCACTACGGCATCGATTGGCCGCCTTGCTTACCATCCAAACTCAGCGCCTTTGCAGCAAGGATGCTGTTTTTGGCGATTTTTGACCTCTTTTTAGCCAAATTGGATTTTTGGCTCTTTTTGACCAGGTTCTGAATACCCGCATCCAGATGTTGCCCTCTCTGGTATAAACGCCCATGCGAATTTTGTTCCGCGTCTTCGGTTACACCGCCCGCTATCCTTGGATGGCTGTGGCCACGATGTTCTGTGCGATCGTCGGGACGCTGATGGTGGCGGTCTTCCCAGCGGTCACCCAGCAGGTCATCGAGGTTGTCCTCAAGCAGCATCATCCGGAAAAGCTGATTCCCCTGATCGTGACCGGCCTCGCCGCCTTCTTCGCCCAGGATCTGCTGAACTGCCTTCGGATCCTTCTCAACAATCATTTCGAGCAGCGGGTAATCTTTGACCTCCGGAGCGATCTCTACGCACGGATCCAGATGTTGCCGCTCCCGTGGTTCGATAATCGCGCGACCGGGGACATCATGACCCGTCTTGTGGAGGATGTGACCAATGTGGAGCGCGTCCTGATCGACGGCATCGAGCAGGGAACGGTGGCGCTCCTGCAGATCGGAATCGTTCTGGCCCTGATGGCCCATTACAGCGGGCGCCTGATGCTGGCCGCGTTGACCCCGGTCCCCTTTCTGGCGATCGGCGCTCTCTTCTACACGCTGACCGCCGGCAAGCGCTACCGGGCCACCCGCAAGGCGACCTCGGCGCTCAACTCCCTGCTGCACGACAACCTGGATGGCATCCGCCAGATCAAGACCTATGCCACGGAGGAGCGGGAGCATGCCCGCTTCAACGCCTCAAGCGATGCCCTCCGCAAAGCTTCCCTGATTGTGATGCGCTACTGGGCGATCTACAGCCCGACGATGAACTTCCTTGGGAATCTCGGGATGGTCGTGATCCTGGCTGTGGGCGGAATGCAGGTCCTCCATGGCACGATGGAGCTCAGTGTCCTGGTCGCCTTCCTCCTGCTTGCCCGCTATCTCTACGAACCCGTAGGACGACTCCACTCCCTCAATCAACTCCTGCAGTCAGGAAGAGCCGCCAGCGAGCGCGTCTTCTCCATCCTCGATGCCCCGCTTGAGGATGGCTGGCAGAACCCGGCTCCCAGCTCAGGGGAAATAGCCCTGAAGGGCGATGTCCGCTACGAGCATGTGGGATTCGAGTATCAGGCCGGAACCGCCGTACTCCATGATATCTCCCTTCATGCCAAACCGGGCGAGATGATCGCCTTGGTCGGACCAACTGGTGCTGGCAAGACCTCACTTATCCATCTCCTAAGCCGCTTCTACGAACTTACCTTCGGCAAGATCCTGCTCGATGGCCGTCCGATTCGTTCGATTCCTCTTTGCGAACTCCGCCGCTCGGTCGCCATGGTGACGCAGGAGAGCTTCCTCTTTAACGGAACCACGGCCGACAATCTCCTCATCGCCAAGCCGGATGCCACCGAGGAGGAAATGTGGAGAGCCTTGGCTGCCGCAAATGCCGAGGCCTTCATCCGCCGTCTTCCGAAAGGGCTGCATACTCAACTCGGGGAACGAGGGGTGAAGCTCAGCGTCGGCGAGAAGCAGCGCCTCTCCATCGCACGGGCCCTGCTGAAGAACCCTCCGATCCTTGTCCTCGACGAGGCGACCGCCAGCGTCGATAACACGACCGAGCGTCTGATCCAGGAGGCGCTCGCCCATCTGCTTGAGGGTCGCACCAGCTTCGTGATCGCCCACCGACTCTCCACCGTACGCCATGCCAATCAGATCCTTGTCATGGAGCGAGGACGCATCGTCGAGAGAGGGAACCACGGGTCACTCCTGGCCGAAAATGGTCTCTACGCTTCCCTCTGCAAGGAAGCGGAAGCTCATCACGGGGTCTTTGGTGAGAGTAGAAACGATATCTCGCGCGGAGACGCTGAGAACGCGGGGGAAAGCTAGGCCCACCATGGCCAACTTCAATTCTAGAACGTTGACTTAATTTGACTTGGTATTTTTATTTGGCATATTTGCCAAATAGATGCCTCCCAAACTTCAGAAGCTTAAATCCAATGCGGCGGCCCGTGCCTCCATCGTGAAGGCGATGGCACATCCCTCGCGCCTCCTAATCATGGAGAGTCTGATGCACGGGGAACACTGCGTGAGTGAGCTCACGGAAATGGCAGGATGCGATGTCACCACACTTTCAAAGCACCTAGCAGTGATGAAGCGGGCCGGCCTGCTTGTCTGCGAGAAGCGAGGTCTGAATGTCTATTACCAGATCGCCTGCCCCTGCTTCGCCGAGTTCTTCCGCTGCATCGATCTCATTTCCAAGACGCAGGAGACCAAACTGCGCTGTGCCTGCTGATTCCCGAGCCGTTTCCGAGCCATTCCAAAAATTTCTAAAGACCTTCCAAGAACCCGACACATCCATGAAAACATCCGAATTCAAACGCTTCCTAACAGAACATCCCGAACACTTTCTCCAGTTCATCCTGCCTGATGGTGGCATGATTCCGCTGCACGCCCACATCACCGAGGTGGGTCGGGTCGACAAGACCTTCCTGGACTGCGGCGCGACGATTAGGAAAGTCTCCTACCTGTGCCTTCAGTCCTGGGTGGATGATGATATTGACCACAGGCTCCCGGCGGGAAAGTTGGTCGATATCATCGATCGTGCCGCTCCCATTCTCGGAGATGACGATCTCGATGTGGAGTTGGAGTACGAGGAAGGAGTCATCTCCCAGTTCCCTGTCGTGAGCATCGTGAGCGATCTCAACAAACTGATCATTGGCCTGGGGGTGAAACACACCGACTGCCTCGCCAAGGAGATCTGCCTACCACCCGCCAAGGATGACAATGATTCGTCATGCTGCAGTGGCACTGGATGCTGCTGAAGCCTTCCCACCCATGAAGTCTTTTTCGGTTTTCAACTTTTTCACGTTCTAACATTTCACTTCACCTCTTCTTTCCATAAAACCTCTTGTTCTCATCCTCTGCACTGGCAATTCCTGCCGCAGTCATCTTGCCGAAGGCATCCTTCGATCTGCTGCGGGTGATCTCATCGATGTCGCCAGTGCCGGCTCCAAACCCGCTGGGTATGTCCACCCGAAGTCGATCGACGTGATGAAAGAGATCGACATCGATATTTCATCCCACACCTCCAAGCACCTCGATGAGTTTCTGAACCGGAATGTCGACACAGTCATCACAGTCTGCGCGAATGCCGACCAGGCTTGCCCGATGTTCCCCGGTCAGGTGAACCGCTTCCACTGGGGATTTGACGATCCTGCACACGCCACGGGAACCGAGGAGGAGGTCCTTAATGAGTTCCGTCGTGTCCGCGATCAGATCAAGCTCGTGTTCGAGGCCTACGCCGCCGGACTGAAGCGAGGAGAGTCTCTCTAAGAATTTTTACACAATGAGCGCCACGCTCCCACGTAAACTGCTGGCAGAGTTTCTCGGAACCTACACGATGATCTTTGCCGGGACAGGTGCGGTCGTGGTCGATCAGGTCTCCGGCGGATCAATCAACCATCTGGGTGTGGCTCTCACTTGGGGACTCATCGTCATGGTTCTGATCTACACATTCGGGGATCTCTCGGGAGCCCATATGAATCCGGCGGTCAGCATCGGATTTACTGTCGCCGGAAGGTTTCCGCTTTGTGAATTGCCCGGTTACCTCGCTGCCCAATTGACAGGTGCACTGGCTGCCAGCGAGACCCTCCATCTGCTCTTTCCACAAAATCTCCAACTGGGTGCGACCTTGCCAACTGGCAGCAGCCTTCAATCCTTCATTCTGGAATTTTTGCTGACCCTGATCCTGATGATCGTGATCCTGAATGTCTCCCACGGGGCCAAGGAAAAGGGAATCACGGCAGGCATTGCCATAGGAGCCACCATCGGACTTGAGGCCCTCTTTGCCGGGCCGATCTGTGGTGCGTCGATGAACCCCTTCCGTTCACTCGCTCCTGCTCTCGTCTCCGGGCTCCTGGAGCATCTCTGGATCTATTTCACCGCCCCGGTACTGGGGGCTTTGGTTGCCGTACCTCTCTTTGGATTGCTTCGCAGGGAGAATGCAGGCTCCCAAGCGGCGTAGCACCCGTTTAGTTCTTAACAATTGACTCCATCTTTGTGCCGGGGCTGATTAGGCTTTGCTCTGATGGATCTCAATCCACAGACATCGGGTGCAGCAGAGAAGGCCGGATCGGATCCGTACCCTGATAGCCATGATGCTGCCACGGCCCCGCGCCGGGGAGTGCTGGTGATTGATAGCCTCCTTAGGGGAGCCTCGCGACTGCAGCGCTCGGTGGCGAAGCGATGGCGTCGCCTGAGACGACGCCCTCAAACCATCGCGGAGAGCGCCAACCTCCTTCCCACGCTGATTCAGGTTCTTGCGGCATTCACCCGCGTCGACGGGGAGATGCTGGAGGAGGAAATCGACTCGAGCCTCGGCTTCCTCCGCTATGACTATCCGGAGGCTGTCTATTCCGAGCTGCGCAAACTCTTCCGTCAGGCGCTGGAGCAGCAACAGGATCTGGGAGCCATGGCGACAAAGCTCTCCACGGAACTGAGCGACGACCGGAAAATCCTCCTCGGAGTTCAGCTCTACGATCTGATCACCCGTTCGGGAATGAAGGCCGAGCAGGTGGCCGCCTACCACGACTTCATGGGATGCCTCGGCATGGCGGCGCAGGCCATCGATATCGTCTACCAACTCAACGCCAACGAGCAGGCCCAGGCGGAGTTTTTCCATGACGGCACCTCGCCGCTCGAAGCTCTCTCTTTTGGGGACCCGACAACCTGCGATGTGGAACTGAGGGGCTTCACAGGTGAGGAACGACTCCTGGCGTACTGCCATAACGACCTGATCATCCTCAAGAACCTCTCCGGCAAGAGCCTGATCGTTCAGGGTCGTCTCTTGAAACCGAGTGAATTCTGCCGCATCTATCCGGGACAGCGGGTTCTGGTGGGTGAGCAGGTGATCACCAGTCAGGATCTGATCTTTTACTTCAATGCGAAGCGCAACGTGACGCTTCCCCACATCTTCGTGGCAATCAACAACGAGGAGGTCCGCCTCGAGAAATCCCGTAGCCGCGACAGCGATCTGGAGATCGCTTTCGGACTGAAGGTGACCGTGACAGCCCTTCAGGATCTCCGGGCAACCCTACGCGGCACGCCACTCCGCAAGGGAGCCTCCATCGTGGCCCAACTCTCGGACAAGATCTTCTTCCGCGACGGTGGAGAACTCGATCTGGAGGATCTCAAGCGTCGGGTCGGGGCTTTTGGAGGACGCTTCGAGCTGAAGGGTTCCAAGACCGAGTATATAGCCTCGAATAATCCGAGCCGCCTGGATGATGACGATATCCTGATCTCACCCGGAATCGGCGGTGAGGTGACTCTGCGGATCACCTGTGATTATCAGGAGAAAACAGGACGCGTGGAGGTGCTTCAGGCAGACAGGCCGATCGTGGTGCGAGGGCTTCCGGTGCGTGGATCGATGGATCTCGTCGATGGTGATACGATCCGGATCGATGCGGGACAAGTGCTCCGCTGCAACTTCACCGATCGCATCATCGAAGAGGAGCGGAACATCATCCGCACCTTGGATGTACGCGATCTTGTCTGCCGTTTCCGCAGCGCCGATACGGCCCTCGACAACCTCAATTTCTCGATTGATCGCGGAGAGATGGTCTGTGTCATGGGAGCGAGTGGTTGCGGCAAGAGCACACTCTTACGAGCCCTGGCTGGCCAGTTCCCCCCCGTGGCCGGGGAAGTGCAGCTCAACCAGCGCTCCCTCTACCGGAATCTCGATGCTCTCCTACAGTACATCACCTATATCCCGCAGTACGACGCCTTCGACGAGCAGCTGACAATTGAGGAGAACCTCCGCTTCGCCGCGGCCATCCGTGCCCCTCATCTCTCACGACGCGAACGTCAGCGCCGCATCGATAGCAAACTGGCAGAACTTGGCCTGAACGAACGTCGCAAGGAGGTCGTGGGAGGAACCAGCAAGAAGGTCCTTAGCGGAGGCGAACGCAAACGACTCAATATCGGTCTCGATATGGTCAGCACGGCAGATGTCTATCTTTTCGACGAGCCGACCAGCGGTCTCTCCTCGAAGGATTCCGAGCATGTCATCGAAATCATCCGCGGCATGGCCCACAACAAGATCGTTCTGGTCACGATCCACCAACCGACCTCGAAGATCTTCCAGATGTTCCAGAAAGCACTCCTTCTGGACAAAGGGGGCAAGCTCGTCTTCTTCGGCACCCCCACGGAGATGCTCTCCTACTTCGCCGAGGCGGAGCATGAGCAACTCTTCGGAACGGAACTCGGCGGATGCCAGGCCTGTGGCACGACCCGACCGGAGTTCGTCTTCGATGTGCTGGAGACGCCACTGCGCGATCTGGGTGGAGATCTCATCTACGAGGAGAACAATCGGGGACAACTCGTCCCGGCGCGGCGTTTCTCCCCCGAGTATTGGCGGGACAAGTTCGAGGCCTACCGCCTGATGAAGGAGGTCCAGCAACCTGCATCCTCGCGCACACCCGTCCCGGCTGGCCCTGAGTCCAAGAGCAGCCTCACCCAGCGCCTCACAGGATGGGAGGGATTGAGGTGGCGGGATGAGCTGGGGCAGTTCCTGGTGCTGCTCCAGCGCTCGTTCATCAGCAAGATGCGCAACCGCGCGAATCTCCTCACCACGCTGGTGGAGGCACCGATGCTCGCTTTCTTAATCGGGGCCGTCCTCCGGTACTCGGAGAGCAAGCACTATGACTTCGCCTCGGCCTTTCACATTCCCACCTACCTCTTTCTCTCGCTCGTGGTGGCGATGTTCCTGGGTCTCACAAACAGTGTCGACGATATCATCCGCGATCGTCCTGTCCTTCTTCGCGAACGGAATCTGAATGTCCGTATCGGCTACTACCTGCTGGCAAAAGCGATCACGCTTGGTCTCTTCGCCGTAGGTCAGTGCGCCCTTTTCACACTCATCGGAGACTGGATGGTCTCTATCCGCGGACTCTACTGGGTGGAATTCACGGCGATGTTCCTGACTGCGTTCAGCGGTATCGCCATCGGTCTGATGATCTCCTCGCTAGCCCGAGAGGGAAAGACCGCCGTGAACATCATCCCCGTCGTCCTGATCCCCCAGATCATCCTTGGGGGCGCCCTGATCAAGTACGAGGAGATGAACCGAAATCTCGATTTCATCCATGCGATCCATGAGTGGTTCAACCGCCATCCTGAAACAGCCATGGAACCGAGAAGCGACCTTCAGGTGCCGCTGATCTGTGAATTCATGCCGATGCGCTGGTCGTACGAGGGGATTGTCTTTGCGCAGGCAAAACTGAATCCGTTGGCCCTCCGGCAGGCACGGATCCAGCGTCAGATCTATCAACTCGCGGCAATCAAGAAACCAACGGACGCCCAGGAAGATCGCCTCGATGATCTCAAGGATCTCCTGGCCATCCTGAGTGGACTAGAGGCGAAAGATCCCTCCGATCTCGACAAGAGAATGAACCGCATCGACAGGGTGATTGCCGGGGCTCCATTGAAGCGCGATGAAATCGTTGGCAATCAGAGCGGCGTCACCGCCGAGCAGCTTTACACCAACCAGAAGGTTCTTGATCTGGTCTCGAAGGCTGAGATGGAGCAGGCAGACTACCGCGATAACCACCATCCGAATGTCTTCTTCGGGCCGGTGAAGCAATACTTCGGCCTCTCCATACCCCTGCTCTGGTTCAACTCCGCCGTCATGATCCTTACAAGTTGGGCGATCTTTGTGATCCTTTTCTTCATTCTCAGACGACAAATCCGCGATACCCGCACCTAAAAAATGTCCTCCACAACCAATGCCGCGATTCCCCTCGAGGATACTTGGGTTGATGTCCTGCACAAAGCCAGACGTGGGCAGGAACTCTCGGAAGGTGATCTAGCGGAGCGCTCCGGCCTCACCCGCGAAGAAGTCCTATCACTCCTCGGGGGGGTGCTTATTCCTGCTCATTTACAGAGAGCAGCCGGAGCCCTCGGTCTCGACGCGAAACGCCTTCTCGAGATGGCCGAGGGGAAATACCATCCGGGACCTCTGGATCTTCCGGAGGGAATGGTCATGTTCACTTCTGATTGGAGTGACATGCAGGTCCATTCCTACCTGGCTTGGGATAACGCGACACGGGAGGCTGTTGCCTTTGACACAGGGGCCGATGCCTCTGGGATGCTCGATTTCCTGCAAACCCAACACCTGAAACTAAGGCTTCTCCTGCTGACACACGGCCATGGCGATCATCTCTTCGATCTGGATCGGATCCTTGAAAAGACCGGAGCGGAGGCATGGATCGGTGAGGCTGAGGGATTCTCTGGCATCGCGACCTTCGCCCCGGGGAAGGAATTCCACGTTGGCAATCTCCTTATCTCGACACGGCTTACGAAGGGACATGCTGCCGGCGGGATCACCTACGTCCTCCGTGGACTTAAAGGCCCTGTCGCCGTGGTGGGAGATGCCCTCTTCGCCGGATCCATGGGAGGACCCATGGTCTCCTACGCCGACTGCCTGCGAACCAATAGGAAGGAGATCTTCTCCCTGCCGCCCGAGACAATTCTCTGTCCCGGCCACGGCCCCCTGACGACCGTGGCTCTGGAGCGAGAGCACAACCCCTTTTTCCCAACGCTCCTTTGAAGAAAAGAGGAGCTTGAGCTTGACCACTCCCTCCTTCTGGAAGAAGCTCCACACCCCACAAAAGAAAGCAGGTGAATTAATTATGCCGGAAGTTATTGTCCGTAAGGGCGAACCCATCGATCGCGCTCTCAAGCGCCTCAAGACCAAACTCGACACCGAGGGTGTCCTCGAGGAAGTGCGCCGTCTTCGCGCCTTCGAGACTCCGACCCAGCGCACCAAGCGCAAGGCCAAGGCCAACGCGAAGCGCGCCAAGGCCAAAGTGCGCTTTGTCCTGAGCTGATCCTCCTGCTTCACTCATTGGAGTGAATCCTGAAGTACTTATCATCGGCTGCGGCTTCCTAGGGGAGGCTGCAGCCGAACTTTTTTCGTCCCGAGGCAACACTGTCTTGGGCCTTGTTCGGGGTGCCGAATCCCTGACCTCCCTAGCCGGAAGGTCTTTCGCCTCCGCCGCCGGTGATGTCACCGATGATGCCTCGGTTGAAGCCCTGACTCCTCTGGTTCGTAATGTTCCGCTAGCGATCTACTGCGTCAGCTCGGGCCGCGGAGGGGCCGATACCTACGCAGCCGTCTACCGCGACGGACTCCGCAGGGTTCTTGAGCTCTGGAATCCGGGTAGAATCATTTTTGTCAGCAGCACCTCCGTCTACGGACAGACCGATGGATCCTGGGTCACCGAGGAATCTCCAGCCATTCCAGATCGCGAGACAGGCCGCATCCTCTTGGAGGCCGAACAGCTCGCCCTTGCCGCTGGAGGGAGTGTTGCTCGCCTTTCCGGAATCTATGGACCTGGACGCTCCGTACTTTTGAAAAAATTCTTGGCCCACGAGGCGACACTTGAAGATGGAGGCCATCGCTGGATCAACCAGATTCATCGTGATGACGCTGCCGCCGCCCTGGCGCGCCTAGGCGACTCCGTCGTTCCTGTTGGTCTCTACAATGTGACCGATAATGCCCCGGCTACCCAACGCGAGGTCTACAGCTGGGTGGCTGACTTCCTCAAGCGTCAGCTTCCTCCGGAAGGACCTGCCGACATGAATCGAAAGCGCGGCTGGACCTCCAAGCGGATTAGCAATGCCAAGCTGCGGTGTGCAGGTTGGATTCCGCAATTTCCCAGCTATCGAGACGCTTTGCCCCAATTGTTGGATAATTCGACCATGTCCTCTCTAGAGTAAGGATTGCGGATTCAGGGGTTGCTGTGCCAAGATGTCTCAATTCCCGTGAAACAGACCATCTTAATCGTTGATGACGAAAAGAATACTCGTGATGGATTGAGGGCTGTTCTGGAAGAACATTTCGACGTATCGCTGGCCTCGGATGAGGCGGGAGCTCTCGCCTTGATCGATGCAGATCCTCCCGACCTCGTCCTCACCGACCTGAAACTCGGCGCCGACGATGGCATGGATTTGATGAGGAAGATCCTAAAGCGTTCCGATCCGCCGATCTGTATCATAATGACGGCTTACGGATCTGTGGATACAGCGGTCGAGGCGATGCGTCAGGGAGCCTATGATTTCGTGACCAAGCCGGTAAATATCGATCGCCTGGAAATGCTCATCCGGCGCGCCCTCCGAGAAAGAACGGTGCAGGCAGAGAACCTCGAACTCCGCCAGGAAGTACGAAAAACGCGAACTCCGGACAGAATGATCGGCCGATCTCCGGTCATGGAGCGGGTCTTCGAGACCATCCGACAGGTGGCCCCCAGCAAAGCAACGGTTCTCATCCAAGGAGAGAGCGGCTCGGGAAAGGAAGTCGCCGCCAAGGCAATTCATGATCTCAGCACCCGAGCAGAGAAGCCGTTTGTCGCGGTTCATTGCGCCTCCCTCTCCCCCCAGCTGCTGGAGAGTGAACTCTTCGGCCATGAAAAGGGAGCCTTCACCGGGGCAGGCGAGCGGAGAATCGGACGCTTCGAACAGGCCTCCGGCGGCACGCTGTTCCTCGACGAGATCGGCGAAATCGACCCAACGGTCCAGGTCAAAATCCTACGTGTACTGGGCGAAAAGAGCTTTGAACGCGTCGGTGGCAACCAGACCCTCAACTCAGATGTCCGACTGATCGCAGCCACCAATAAGGATCTGGCCGCCATGGTACGCGCGGGGACATTCCGCGAGGATCTGTTCTTCCGCCTCAACGTGGTTCCCATCACCATGCCTCCTCTTCGCACTCACCCCGAGGATATTCCATTGTTAGTCGGCGCCTTCCTCAAGGAAATGGCCAAGGAGCATGACAAACCCGAGCGCCGCTTCACCCCGGAAGCCATGGAAGCCCTCGAGACCCATGCATGGCCCGGCAACATCCGTGAGCTCCGAGCCGCCGTGGAGCATGCCGTCGTGCTGGGAAACGGAAAGGAACTCTCACTGGGTGATCTTCCGGCTTCCCTGCGAGCCTCTTCCACACCGCTTGGAG
>Ga0007804_1000771_pt1 | contig 11342 bp, 7 predicted proteins | sample CryBogCBE25Aug07_FD_60367 | JGI IMG/M metagenome (GOLD analysis project Ga0007804, IMG submission 60367) | Freshwater microbial communities from Crystal Bog, Wisconsin, USA - CBE25Aug07 | ecosystem: Environmental > Aquatic > Freshwater > Lake | place: Crystal Bog, Wisconsin, USA | collected... | reverse complement strand
AATTTTGCAAAGTTGTAAGAATTAGAATTAGTTTAAAGAATTTTGCAAAGTTGTAAGAATTAGAATTAGAATTAGTTGTAAGAATTTTGCCAAGTTAAATTTAATTAAGTTTAATTTTATTTTCTAATGTTTTAGTAATGAGAAAGTGTCCTGAAGAGCCTGCAAAGGAATTTTCCGTTGGTACAATTCGTGAAGGAATTGACCATAAAGATTGGATTGTTATTTTGATGTCAAATAATCAAAAACGATGGCAACAGGTGAAACCGTTAGTTAAAAAAAGGTCTGTTAAGAGAATCCAACCCAAAAGGTCTGTTAAAAGGTCTGTTAAAAGAACTGTTAAGAGATCTGTTAAAAGGTCGGTAAAGAAGTCAGATAACATCGAAAATGAAATCTTGAAAGTGTCCTCGTCGTTTAATGAAAAGCATTTTTCGCCAATGTTGGCCAAGAATTATCTTCCTACGGAAGATCCAACGGGTTATTATTTGTCTGAAAAATTGGATGGTGCGAGAGCGATTTATTACAATGGCAAGTTTATCACACGAAACAAGAAAACGTTTAATGCACCAGAGTGGTTTTATCGAGATTTCCCAAAAGATATTGTATTAGATGGCGAATTGTATACGAAACGCAATGATTTCAATGGTGTGATTAGTATTATAAGAAAAAAGGTACCTGTGGATCGTGAATGGGAGCGTGTGACCTTTATGGTATTTGATTTGCCCATGGTAAAATTGCCTTTTGCTGAAAGATATCGTCTTTTAAGCAGATTAATTCCCAATGGAAACAGAATTAAAACTGTAGAACACACGGTTGTCAGTAATTTAGAAGATCTTTTAGAAAAACATCAAGAATTAACTAGTTTAGGTGCGGAGGGAAGTATGTTGAATACACCGGATGCGTATTATTCGATGTCTCGTTCGTCGGATTTATTAAAATTAAAAGATTTCAAGGATGATGAAGTTGTAGTACAAGATTTCAAGTTTGGAGAGGGTCGTAATGCCAAGGTGATGGGAAGTTTAGTTGTGAAGTGGTTGCGTCCTGGTCAAGGTGATCACCTTTTTGATGTAGGGACTGGGTTTACGGATGATCAGAGATTTAATTACAAAAAGCTTTTTCCGAAAGGAACTGTAATTAAAATTAAATTTTTTGAGGTAACAAAGATGGGTGTTCCTAGATTTCCAGTGTTTTTATCTGTTATTCCTAAAAGTTTAGTTAACATTTAATAAGGCCTTTTTTGACGAGAAAACTGGCAATAGCTGGGTAATTTTTTTGATCTGTGAACATATTAGGGTCGATGTTATAAGTTTCACAGATAGTTTTAATTTTTTGAGAAGCTGCTTTCAAGTCGCCTCCGCTGATTAATTGAATCAATTTGGAAGGTTTCATGTCTTTGCATGAATCTATTACTTCCCCATTTAAATTTTCAAAGGATTCAGTTTTATAAAAACTAAAGATAAACAACGCGATTAAAACGACTAAAATGACGATTAAAATATAATCCATGTTTAATATTTAACAATAAAAAATAAATTACCTTTTTTATTTTTTAATTGTGTGTAAATTAGATAGCAGTAATGAGTAGGTCGCCTAAAACTTTTGTAATAATAGCTTCGCTGTTGTCACTTGTTTCGGTTTTTTGAGCGGAACTAGGTAATAAAGCGGTGGTTTCGTTGAGTTTATTTTCTAAAGTAACATATTTATAAAAAATGTAAATCATAACGAATATTCCTATATATACATATGTTTTTTTAAAACAAAATACTTCAGGTGTCATATTATAATAAACAAAGAAAAAATGAAAATGAATTGGATCTTAAATTAATTAAGATGACAGAATATAAAACAACCACGGTGGAAGATACAGAATTAATTTACTCGCTTTTAAGAGAACGTTTTCCAAAGAATGAAATTGCGATTGAATTTAATGACAATACAAAAGAATATACACTCAGATTATCTGATCGAAAGATAAAAGATCCTACACCACCGGAAATTCCGATGGATCTTCAAATTAAAGTCATCTATGGTGATTCTGTTACTAGAGATACGCCCTTGTTGTTAAAGAAAAATGATCAAGTTTATATTGAAACAATTAGTTCTATTTTTGATGAATCTCGAAAGGTCGAGTATCCAGGATTTAAAATGTTTGATAAAACGATTCGTTTGGAAAAAGAATATAGTTTAACGGATTATCAAGTATGGACTGATCTTGGCTGGGTAAATATTAATCGTGTGATTCGTCATAAAACGGATAAAAAAATTTATCGAGTTCTTACAGATACAGGTTGCGTTGATGTTTCGGAAGATCATTCATTAATAAGATCTAATTTAGAACGCGTTAAACCGGGTGAACTAGAAATAGGTGACTCATTATTACATTCATTTCCATCTGAATTCGATCAAACGTTAACGTTACCTTCACAACCATTTTCTACAACTGAAAAGGTCATTGCGCAAAGAATGTATTATTTCATGGAATCAAAGGGTATCAAGACAATCATAAATGAAGAAAATGGCATATATTATTTATCAAAAACGGAATTAACCGATTTAAATAAAATAAAAAAAATCGTTCCGATGGAGTCTACAAATGACTACATTTACGATCTTGAAACTGAAATCGGGAGATTTGGAGGTGGAATTGGGCGATTAGTCTTATTCAATACGGATTCTATTTTCGTGTCAATGAAGTTTAATCGTGATGATTTCGAGTTAAATCGTAAAGATGCTTTTAAGATGGGAATCGTATGTGGTGACAATTTAACAAATGAAATCTTTAAACGTCCTCCGATTGAATTGGAATTTGAAAAGGTGTATCAGCCGTTTATTCTATTAACAAAAAAGAGATATATTGGCAAGAAATTTGAAGATACACGTGATCCGATGAAATTAAAAACGATTACAACAGCGGGTATTGCATTGACGAGACGTAATTATTGTCAAATGGTCAAGAATTGTTATCGAGAAATCATTGATTGTATATTGGAAACAAACGATCTCGATCGAGCCTGTGAAATTTACACAGATTATATCAAACGAATTGAACGTTACGACATTCCTTATGAAGATCTTGTAGTGTCAGCGCAGATAGGTAAAGAATATGCGTGTAAGGATTGTAAAAAGAAGACGGAATGGATCATACGGTGTAAAAATTTTGTAAAAGGAAAATTGTGTAATACACCGAATCCGCAAAAAAATATAGAATGTGTTAAATGTCGTGGTAAATTTGAGTGTTTACATTCATTTAGTTTGGCACATATTAATTTGGCTCAAAAGTTGCTTGATCGTAATGAAGATATCCAGATAGGTGATCGTATTCAATATATTTTTATAGAAGGTACGTCAAACAAGGAGCAAAAGAATGAATTGGCAGAAGCGTATGATTATGCTGTCAAGAAAGGTATCAAATTTAATCGTGTTTCTTATTTAGAACAAGTAGCGAAACCGGTATTGGGTTTCTTAAAGGTATGTTTAAATGAAACCGAGGATTTACTTGATCGAACGATTGATTATACAAATGAAAAAATGGTTGAATTTGGAGGTAAAAAGTTGCGTGTAAGTGATTTTAAATTAAGCGAAGATGACTAGCGGGGTCATGCCCCCCGCGCGACGAGGCTCCGCCAACTCTTTTCTTCGAATGGCATTGGGTTTGTGTTGGCCCTAATAGTTTCCAAAATTTTATATAAAGAAAAACAAAATTTTATATAAACTGCAGGAACATATACTGGCCGGGGCGCGTTCAAAATCAAAAATTAGCTACGCTCTCGCAAGTGCGTTCAAAATGCGATTTTATTTTCTCTCAAGTGCGTTCAAAATCAAAAATTAGCTACGCTCTCTCAAGTGCGTTCAAAATGAAAATTTATTTTTTAGCAAGCGCGTTCAAAATCAAAAATTAGCTACGCTCTCTCAAGTGCGTTCAAAATGCAAAATTAGCTACGCTCTCTCAAGCCGTTCAAAATGCAACTTCACCTGCTGATTTAAAAAATTGAATTTGATTCTTTAAATAAATAAATTAATGGAATTTAAAACAACGATTGATTATAAAATTTCGACTATGACGGCAAGTACGTCTTATGGTAAAAATATGGAAATAAATTTATCCAATGTAGGTAAATATTTAGAGATTGATCAATTTATCTTGGGTATCAAGTATGCATCAAGTTCGTCTGTAATCGTAAGAGGAGCTATTAAAGAAACGCGTGGTAATGATGCAAAACTTTTTTATAATCAAGTATCTTTAGTTGTCAGATTAAACGATAACATTACCAATGTGAAATTGTTTGGGAATGGTACTTTGCATATTACTGGTATTAAACATGAAGATGAACCAAAAGCGATCATGAAATTAATTATGGAAAAATTAAATGGTTTGAAAATTAAAACCGACAAAATCTTACTTGTTCGAGACACAAATGGAGTTTATCTTGATTCAAATAATATGGTATATTCTGAAAGTGATCCTAAAAAGATTATTGGTTATAAAACAGATCATAATTATATCATTAATAAAAAAATGTATTCGATTGACTCGTTTACCAAATGTTTTATTTCAGATAAGATGGAAGCTAAGCGAACACGAAGTATTCTTGATTTAAATGGCAATCGAATCGGCTATACTAAAATTGAATTGATGAAAAACAAATTAAAATTATATAAAAAAAATTCAAATATACAATTTGATTGTGAAAACGTTATCGTTGAAAACCCAAATATACAATTTGAAAAAGAGATCATCGAAAAACCAAATATACAATTTGAAAAAGAGATCATCGAAAAACCAAATATACAATTTGAAAAAGAGATCATCGAAAAACCAAATATACAATTTGAAAAAGAAATCATCGAAAAACCAAATATAAAATTTGAAAAAGAGATCATCGAAAAACCAAATATACAATTTGAAAAAGAGATCATCGAAAAACCAAATATCCAATTTTCCAGTGCAGTCGGTAAGGATAACGTGGTCCAAGAAAATCCGTATTATCTTGTTTATTTTGACAATACGCGTAGTACAGTGATTGGTAAAGTTGTGTATTATCTTGACCTTTTCGATTTTAAATTAATGAAAAAGGGATCTTCTGTTATTGAATATACGTATTCATGCGACCCTTTTAATGGTAATACAAATAGTTCTTTTAACGAAATTGTCGATATTAATTGTATGAATATCTTTTTTGATTTAAATATGCAAATTAATCGTCAGCGTTTATATGATCAACTTGTACAATGTGGTTATATTTGCGAGTACAAACCAGAAAAATATTCTGGGGTAAAATTTATTTATAAAATGTCGCCTAATAAATATCAACATTCAGAAGATGGCAGATGCGCTTGTACAAGTAAATGTGTTTGTAACAATATTACATTTTTAATGTTTCAAAGTGGTAATGTGATTGTCACTGGATGCAAAAGTCGTGCAGAAATCGAGTATGTTTTATCTCGGTTTGAAGAAATTATCCGATCTATTAAACAGGCAATTCAAAAGCGATTACTCATTTAATTTTTCAATTTCGTTTTTAAAAAAATATTTTTAAAAATTCCATTTTTAGAATTTTTATTCTAACTTAATAATAAGATGTCCTTTAATATAAATGAAGGTAAATTAAGTGTATCGGTAATAGATAGTTATCATGGTCCGGTTGCTTTAAATTTTGAAGATCAAGTTTACCCTATTTTAATAGATGATTCCCTCCAAACAATTAAAGAAAAATTATTTTTATTTGGCGTTCCCGTCGATGAATCAGAAGAATCCTTTCTTTACCATCCAAATTTGTTGAAAATCGTCGTAAATGACACCATTTTAAAAAAATCGATTGCAAGTGAACTAAGTGAAACAAGTGAAACAAGTGAACTAAGTGAAACAAGTGAAACAAGTGAACTAAGTGAAACAAGTGAAACAAGTGAAACAAGTGAACTAAGTGAAACAAGTGAAATGATCCCAGTGATTTATGTGACACATTTAATCGACTACTTAAAAAAAACCGATGGAACAGAGTTTGACCTAGAACTCCTTCAAAAAAGCTTTGTGGATCTTACGCAAAATGATTTAGATTACGCTCTTTTTATTATCAAAAACGAAACGAATGAGTTTGTTAAGGAATACCTAGATGCGCAAGATCGTCTAATTGATCGTTTAATCGAGCGTTATCAAACCGATACAAATTCCAAGCTCGCGCGTTTTTATGATTTATGTTCACAAAACGTGGATCTTGATTTAAATATAGAATATCCGAATATCGAGTTTAAAATCAGAAAAAGTCCAGAACAATTGCAAATCAGAATTGAAAAGTTGTTTAATACGCTTGAATTAAATGAAAGAATTCCATTTATTGCTTTAAGTAAAAGATATTCATCAGAAAGAGGCCGTGGGCCTATTGTTAAAACGTATAATGATTTGTTAAATTTGGTTTCTGAAAGAGAAGTACGTGGATGGTTATTGAATGAAAAAACGAAAACCAATCAAAGTTCTTTTAAAATTGTCAAAGGATTGATGTTGAAAATAAAAGTAGATTTATCCAAAACGGTTTTTACATTTTTAACATTGAATATATTACCAGATGGTTATTTGATGGCAAGTTTGCAAATGAAAACGCCACTTGAGTTTGATGAAATTAAAAAACTAGTCCGACAAACGATCGAATCCGTTTTAAAAACGTTGAATGAACTTGATACAAGAAAAATAATAATGGGCGCCGATTTAGAATTAGAATCACTTGACGCAGTTATCACCACGGATTTTGAGATTGATCGTACTAAATTTACGGAATTATTATTAAATCCAGAGGTTTCTGAGAAAATTCTAGAAAAGAAAAACACGAAAGCAACTGATTTTGTGTCTATGTATTACAAAAAGATTTCTAGACAAGACATCATTGGTTTAACAGTCAATATCAGAGACAATCCTTTTGACCTTAAGTCCAGTATTATTACTATTTACGGGGCTGAAAGTGTCTTTCAATGTTATATCATTTATATGACACTTTATTATTTAAATGCCATGGCGCAAAACCGTAAAAAAGTTGTACGTAAAGTGAAGGAAATCACTAAAAAGGCACTTTTAAAGCGTGAAGGGTTCTTTTTTAATCCAAGACAATGTCAGAAACAAAGTCAACCTGAAATTGTAACGGATCCAAATGCTAAAACAGATCAGCACACGATTCGTTTTGATAAATGGACTTTTAGATGTTCAAATGAAGACTATCCTTATCCTGGGTTTCATCCTGACAATGTGCCTTGTTGTTATAAAACGATTCAAGTGGGAAAAGAAGCTTATATTAGAAACATGGATCCTGAAAGTTTAGATGTTCTTGTTAAACCATCAAATTTAAAAGTTAAAATTGCACCTCGAATCGAAGCATTTGTGATCAAGAAAATTTCGGACAACATTGATAATCAAAGTGAACTTAATTATTATTATTTATCGGAAAAGAATGAATTACTTCCGATTACGGATCCTAATACGATTAAATTTATTCAAAAGACTGAATCTGATGGTAATATTTGGTTAGAAACGGTCAGTTTATCAGAAGTGATTTATCCTCCATCGACCCATAAATGTCAAAAGAAGCCTGAATTGAATCCTGAATTATTAGATCAAGGGATTAGTACTTATGTCAATCGAAAGAATATCAACGCCCCATGTGACATTTACGATAATGCTAAGCATTTTGGATTTGCATCAAGTTCTATCCCGTGTTGTTATAGTACACCGAGGGAGATTTTTATTACAAAAAACAAAAGAAAGGAATCGGATATTAAAAAGTACATCGCGACGACATCAAATAAAATGTTGACCTATAAAAAATTAGGTGTTTTAACAGATGAACTAGATAGATTATTTAATCAAATTTTAGGTGGAAAGGAAATCGTTGAATCAGATGAAACTGAAATTAAAATTAAACCGGATACGTTTTACAGAATGGGAATTGTTCAAAACAAACAGTCTTTTTTGAATGCTGTATTACTTGGAATTGATAATAATTTAAATGGTCTTGAAATTTATGGTGCCTCGGATTTTAAAACAATTATAAAAAATTACATTGAAAATGAACCAGAATTGTTTAAAAGATTAAATAATGGTATGATCATTTCTAAATTTCATTCGATTGACAATTACACCAGATCAATTCGTGACAATGCTATTCGTTGGGAAGATACAATTGATATTTTGGAAATTATTACGAGTTTAAATATCTTGATTTTAGATATTACCGAGGGGAAAACAAGAATAGTATGTCGATATTCTCATAAATTTAATCCGGAATATCCTAGTTTAATTTTATTAAAAAAAGGCAATTTCTATGAACTTGTTGTTAAAACGGTATTGGATGAAGAATCTAAATTAACGATTCAACGTACATTTGAATCAAATATATCTACGATCGAATTTTTAATCAAATATCAAAATACAAGTTGCATTAAAGAAGATGTTTATCCAGAAAATTATCCATATCGTTCTTTATGGACATTTGACACGTTAAAAACGTTAATCCAACCAGTTGCACAAATTGTAAATAGTTTTAATTTAACGAGCATCATTGAAACTGAACGCGGTCTTGTTCCAATTTTTGAAACAGGTATTTTAGAAAATCTGCCCATTAAAAGCGAGCCCACTTTGTTCAGTTTAAAAGATTACATTGCGTTTTATGGGGATCTAAATATCGGTATTTTAGGGATACTTGATTCGGACAACAAAACGATTGGCGCGATTATGACTGAATTTGGGTTCTTGATTCCTTATCGCAAATCCGAAAGAGATCCAAAATTACCTAAATTGAATTTTAAATACTACTACGACTACGATCATAGGTATTCTGAAGCAGGTCCTGTTTTAGTGGATCGATCGATGTCAAATGAAATCATGCGTGTAAAATATAAAATCGCACAAGCATTGCAAAAAATAAGCAATTCAAAAGAAGTTCGAGAGTTTTTAATGGAACTCATCAAGGAAACGGATATTCCAAGAATTGAAAAGATCAAACAAATTGTTGATACAATTAAACAATTAAATAAAAAGAGATCAAGTGAATTCGTATTAAGTATCATTGCAAATGAAATGTTGTCTGATACTACTTTTTCTTTGATTAATGGTAATGTGCAAGTTGAAAATCGGGGTGATATCATAAAACGTGACACAGAGTCTGTTTTATTGAATATTAATGACATCTACAGATGGATCGATTTATACAAATCTTAAATTAAAAATTTGAATTTAAACTAAATTTAATTTTAAATTAAATTGGATGTCAAAATCGGTCGAATGTGTTAATTTTGCAACCAACATGGGTAAAAAGATTTACCAAGAAATTCGTGATCATATCACCAAAGGACTCGAAACGTCGGAAACGATAAGTACATATGAAGTTTCCGAGTTTGGAAACAATCGTATTCGCGAAGAGCTTGAAAAGGTGTATAAAAAGTGTAAAACTAAAGGAATTGCATTTCCAGTCAGTGTTTCTCTTAATAATTGCGTAGGTAATTATGTTGCGCGTAAAATGGATACCGGTTCATTTGCGTCGATTAAACGCGGGGATATCGTAAAAATCGAATTTGGCATTTCAGTAGGTGATCACATAGGAACAATTGGCGAGACATTTATAGCTGGATCGGATAAGCAATCAGATTTCGAGTTTTTGGATACATTACAAGGAGATATCATCGCCAATTTAAAAGCGGGAGAGACAAATGATACGCTTCGTCAATTCATTGAAAGTGAATGTGTTGAAAATGGGTTCTTTCCTTTAGAAAATTGTATTAGTTATCAGCAAATGGAAAATCATCCTCAAAAGTTTGATTCCAAGTTTTTGATTTTAAATTATCGCAAGTATTATGATTCAGATGACAATTTAATAGGTGAAACAAATGATTGTTATGAATTTCTTGAAGATGAAATTTACACCATTAACATTACATGCGCACTTTCAGATGTGGAATTAAGATTTAAAGAAATGGAATCAAGACTTTTTCGTTTCAATGATTCGCATTATCAATTAAAAATGGCGAGTTCACGGGCATTTTTGAGCGAAGTGAAATCGAAACATCAAAACTTTGTATTTGATACAATCGAATTTAATTCTCCTAAATTAAAGATGGGCATGAAAGAATGTTTAAATAACGGTTTATTGGAAGAATATCCTATTTTATTTACAAACCCGGCGGTTAATATAGTACACAAAAAATTTACTATCGTTGTACGTCGATAACAACTAGTGCGTTAAAATCCGAAATTTTTTTTCTATTAATTTTTTTATTTTCTTGACATATTGTATAACAACACACAATGTCATTCTCAAATGATAACAATACTCCTTTATATTTTAATCAAGGTTTAGTTATTCTCGACACAACTGTTTCCGATAGTAACACAACTGGTTCTTTAATTATTGCTGGAGGCATGGGTATTCAAGGTGAAATTTATGGTACCGATGCTTACCTTAACAATATCTATGGTACTGAAGCGACTTTTACAAATGCTAATTTAGTAGGTCAAGTTACAATTGGTTCGTTAAGAATTGCTCAAGATCTTTATGTTGAAGGAACAACTTACAGTGTCAATGTTACTTCTATGAATATGGTTGATACCAATTTAACAACTGGTACCCTTACTGTCACAGATTTAGCTACATTTAACTTTGTCGAATTAACAAATGCGACCATCGATTCCGCTTATATTGTACAATCTACTACTGCTACTGCATACGTTCAAGATGCAACTTTAGTTAATTCATCAGTGACTGCTGAAACCGTAGCATCTGCTTATATCAGTGCATCTACAACTGCAAATGCTTATACTTATATTGATCGTTCCACTTATTCAACAGTTGCCAATGCATATCTTGTTTCAAATACCGTGGTATCTCAAAAGGTATCTGGTTCTAGCATTGGATCGCTTGCTGTTGACAACGTTACTGGTGGTATTTTCGCCTTGTCAAGCGTTTCAATCGGTTCTTTGGCTGCGGACAATGTCACTGGTGGCATTTTCGCGCTTGCAAACTTGAGTGCTGGTAATTTCGCGGCTGATAATGTCACTGGTGGCATTTTCGCACTCGCTAACCTAAGCGCTGGTAACTTGGCTGCTGATAATGTCACTGGTGGCATTTTCGCACTCTCTAACCTAAGCGCTGGTAACTTTGCAGTAGACTCTCAAACTGCTGGTAAAATCGCTGCTTTCACAGTCAGCGCTGGTTCTTTAGCTGTTGATCAACAAACTGGTGGTAAATTGGCCATGTTCTCGATTTCCGCTGGTTCTCTTGCTGTTGATCAGCAAACTGGTGGCAAATTAGCCATGTTCTCGATTTCCGCTGGTTCTCTTGCTGTTGATCAACAAACTGGTGGTAAATTGG
>Ga0007804_1000768_pt1 | contig 11384 bp, 9 predicted proteins | sample CryBogCBE25Aug07_FD_60367 | JGI IMG/M metagenome (GOLD analysis project Ga0007804, IMG submission 60367) | Freshwater microbial communities from Crystal Bog, Wisconsin, USA - CBE25Aug07 | ecosystem: Environmental > Aquatic > Freshwater > Lake | place: Crystal Bog, Wisconsin, USA | collected... | reverse complement strand
TGCCTCCGAAGATATTGACCAGGATTCCCTTCACTCGGGAATCCGCGAGGATGATGCGGAAGGCCGAGGCGACCTGTTCACGGGTGGCCCCACCGCCGACATCGAGAAAGTTTGCGGGACTTCCGCCGGCATGCTGGATGATATCCATGGTGGCCATGGCGAGACCGGCGCCATTGACGAGGCAGGCAATATTACCATCAAGACCGATGTAATTGAGGCTGTGCTTGGAGGCCTCGACTTCGCGTGGATCCTCCTCGGTGACATCACGCATGGCTATGATCGAGGGCTGGCGGTAGAGAGCGTTATCGTCAAAGTTGAACTTCGCATCGAGTGCCATCAGACGGCCATCCGTGGTGACGACGAGGGGATTTACCTCGACCATCGAGCAATCACGTTCGATGAAGAGTCGGTAGAGATTGGTGAAGAGCTTTGAGGCCTGGTTCATCAGAGGACCTGTAAGGCCTAGGGAAGCGGCTATCAGACGGGTCTGATAGGGCATGATCCCGAGGAAAGGATTGATCGAGAGGCGGAGAATCTTTTCAGGGGTCTTCTCAGCGACGGTTTCGATATCGACACCACCCTCGGTACTGGCAATGACAACTGGAACCGATGTGGCGCGGTCGATGAGGATTGCAAAATAGAGCTCACGGGCGATATCGACGGCCTCACCCACGAAGATTTTGCCGACTTCTTTCCCCTCGGGCCCGGTCTGGTGGGTGACGAGAACTTGACCGAGCATCTTAGTCGCCAGATCTTTCGCCTCGGAAGGGGTATCGCAGAGATGGACACCCCCCTTGAATCCGTTCTTGAACGTTCCCTTGCCGCGTCCACCCGCGTGAATCTGTGCCTTGATGACAAGCTTACCCTGATTGAGTCCCGTGGCTACTGTCTCGGCTTCGGTCGGGGTGCTGGCAACACTTCCGGGTTGGGTGGCGACGCCGAATTCGGCAAAAAGTTCTCGGGCCTGGAATTCATGGATATTCATAAAGAAAAAGGGATAAGCCAAACTAATACACAGCACCCCATGGAAGGAAAAGAACTCCCTGTCAGAAGCGTGAAAAAAATGCCGAAAAGGCATTTTTTTGGGAAATCCAGACAACCTATTCCCGATTGCCTATTCCCTAAGGCAGTGGTCCTGCCGCAAAGTGATCCGCCGCGTGTGATTTCATCACATCCACCCAGATCGGCAAGGCCAGTTCCGCCCCATATCCCCCGTGCATGATGGTCTTTGGACGATCAAAACCCACCCAGACGCCGCAGGTGAGTCCCTGAGTGTATCCCAGAAACCAAGCATCCACGAAGTGATCGGTCGTTCCTGTCTTCCCTGCAGCTGGTTTGTTGAGCCCCAAGGCAGAGGATGTCGCGGCAGTGCCACGTGTCATCACCTCCGTGAGGACGGCTGTGGTGGTTCTGGTGGCCGAGGGGTCGAGTACGGAGATCCGGCCATGGGTCGCCCGGTAGAGGAGGGTTCCCTCGGAGTCGGTGACCTGCTCGATCAAATGCGGTTGAAGCTTTTTTCCTCCCGTGGCCAGCGCCGTATACGCAGTGGTGAGGTTCCTCAGCGTTGACTCGAAGCTGCCGAGGCAGATCGAGGGATAGTGCGGCACATGTTCAGCAAGCCCAAGTCGTTCCATGGTGGTGGCAATATCCCCTAGTCCAGTCTTCATCCCGACCCGGACGCTCATGGTGTTCCGGGAATGAACAAGCCCCTCCTTGGCGGGTAGTTCCCCGCCGAATGTCCCGTCGCTATTCTGGGGGTGATAGGCGGCAGAACGGGGTGGAAGATCGGCCGGAGTGATGCGCGCATCACTGATCGGCGTTTCCGGGGTGATCACACCTCTGTGGAAGGCCTCCTCGTAGACAAAAGGCTTGGCCGAGGAGCCGATCTGTCGCATGGCGACGAGGGCCCGGTTGTAGTTGCTTCTGGCAAAATCCCTCCCTCCTACAATCGCCGTGATGCCGCCATTGGCATTGTCGATGGCGATGAGTGCTCCCTGGAGGGATTCAGCAGGCTCCGCCCTCTTGACGATATGATGCTGCTGACGGAAGTCGGGTCGCTGTTCGACCTCGGCGAGGCGCTTGGCGACTGCATTCTCAGCCGACTGCTGGAGCCCGGCATCGATCGTGGTGTCGATACGCAGGCCTCCGGAGTCGATCCTGTCGAGCGGAACCACCTGCTCCAGTTCGTGGAGGATGGCGTCAACGGCCCAGCTGTTCATGGGGTTGATGAGCCTTTGCTGGCCGGGGTTTATCGGTTCTGCCTCCGCCTTCTCAAGCTGAGCATGCGTGATGAAGCCGAGGTTCTCCATGCGTCCCAAGACGACATTGCGCTGACCGAGCGACGCATCGATATTGTTGAGGGGGGAGAATTTATTGGGACTACGGATCAGTCCGGCAAGCAAGGCTCCTTCCGAGAGATCCATGTCGGAGGCCGGTTTTCCGAAGTAGGCCTGACTCGCAGCCTCGACTCCGTAGAGGCCCGAGCCGAAGTAAATGCGGTTCATGTAGAGCTCCAGGATCTTCTCCTTGCTCATTTCCATCTCGATGCGAAAAGCCATGCCTGCTTCCAGGAACTTGCGGTTGAAGTCCTTTCTGCCCCCTAGCTTGAAGCTGTTTCGAGCCAACTGCTGGGTGATGGTGCTCGCTCCCTCCTTCATGCCTCCGAAGAGCAGATTGCGAAAGGCTGCGCGGGCGATCCCAAGGGGGTCGATGCCATGGTGATCGTAGAAGCGCGAGTCCTCGCGGCTGATCAAAGCGTTCACAAAATTCATGGAGACCTTTTCATAGGGAACCAAGACACGGTTCTCTATGGCCGTACGACTGTAAAACGTCCCGTTGCGGTCATAGATCTCGGAGCGCTGAAGCATCTGCCCGATGGTCGAGATATCGAAGGTGAGCGCCCAAAGATAGTAGAATAATCCTATCAATACCCAGACCAGCAGCGCCGAAAACCCCAGTTTGACGAACATCAAAAACCGTCCAGCATAGCGGCGTAACGACTTCTTCCTGCCGGTTGATTTGGAGGGTGGTTGACGTTTCTTCACGATATGCGGAACTGAATGACGAAGACTACAGCACGATGAAGCTTGATGACGAGCCGCCGTTCATCGGACGATCGAGAAGTCGCATGATTGAGATTCAGATCCTGACCCCACTCCCCTCCATTGCCGAGGGGGTTCTAAAAGAAAGCATTCTCGGTCGCGCCCAGGAGGCAGGGCTCGTCAAACTGGAGGCGGTGGACCTTCGTCGCTGGACGCATGACCGCCACCGGACGGTCGATGATGCCCCCTATGGGGGAGGTCCGGGCATGGTCATGAAGATCGAACCGATTGCCGAAGCTTTGTCCGAACTGCGGAGACCTGAGACCAGAGTGATCTTCCTCACCCCACAGGGGAAGAGGCTTGCGCAACCGATTGTGCGGGAGCACGCCAAGGCTGGGCATCTGATTCTGCTATGCGGCCATTACGAGGGAGTCGATCAGCGAGTTGCTGACCACTTGGTCGACGATGAGATCTCGATCGGCGACTACATCCTGACCAACGGAGTGCTTGGGGCGCTTGTGCTTACCGATGCGATCGTGCGACTCATCCCTGGCGTCCTCGGTGATGATCAGTCTGCGGTCAGTGAGTCCTTCGAGAACAGCCTTCTCGATCACCCCCACTACACACGTCCCGAGCAATTCAAGGGGTGGAGTGTCCCTCCGATCCTCCTTTCAGGGAATCATGGGTCAATCGCAACGTGGCGTTCAGAACAGGCTCTGGAGGCAACCAGAAAGCGTAGACCAGATTTGCTGGACTAAATAAGCTCACCCTCGTGGGGTGGCAGGTACATATCCACGAGCGCAGTCGTAATCGGAACCGTGCCATGGTGACATTTTCTCCCAAAAATTTATTCACTTGATGCAAGCGGGGGGAACGGATGGTAATAACGACGAATTACTTACTTATCACTATGAAAACGCTCCTTACTCTCACCATCGTTGTTGGAATCTCCGCTCTTATCACCACGGCGAATGCCGGTAGCTCTGCTCCTAATCCGGCAAAGAATACCAACACCAGCACCCTGACCGCCGTCAAAAACACTTCCGAGCAAGCTATCGGTACGGTTGCCGGAACAGCTGTGAACGCCGGTAACACGGTTATCAATGCTGGAGATGGGGTTGCTGGCACTGTGGGTCAGGCTGCCGTCGGCACCGTGAAGACCGCCGTGGTTGCAGGCTCAACGGTCGTTGATTCTGGAAAGGCCCTGATCACGAACAATCCTCTCAAGGGAGTAGAGAATTCCGCAACGACTGCAGCCACAGGCACCGTACAAACTCTCGGTCAGGGTGTGAAAACGGTGGAGAAGACCGCTGGTGCAGTCGTTGGCACGACCGCAGGTGCCGCAGCAGATACCGTCACGACGGCCGCAGGTGCCGTTGTCGGAACGACGAAGACTGGAACCAACACTGTAGGTACCGTGATAACCGCTGGCAAAGAAGGAACCGAGGCTGCCCGGAATGCGGTTTCCAAGCCTATATCGACCCCTGCCAAGTAAAGGGAGGCAACAACCCGCTTACACCATAGTTTCTTTTTACTAGAGAACCTGCCGTTCTGCTTTATTAAACGGGCGGCAGGTTTTTTTAGACTTCTGGGGGTTGGTAAAGAAAAAGAGTGGAAAACAGAGACTCGGGCTGGCGGGAGTTATCCTGCTTAGTGACAGGCTCCGGGACCATGGGACGTAAGATCGTCTAGGACAGATCCCGGAATCTTATTTTACAGGGGGAGTCGTGCTCTTCTGTTTCTCGACCGAGTAAGAATACGTCTCAGGCTGATTGATCCGGTAGATCTCCTGATCGATTGCATGCATTCTTTCGAGGATTGCAGATTCATTACCGATCTCCTTGAGGTAAGTCTGTGCGGTTTTAATATAGTAACCGGAGTTCGCGGCAGGATCGTTTTTATGAGCCTGTTTATCGGCAATAAATGACTCCAAGGATGATTTTACCGCCTCCTTGTTGGCCAGATCGACTCCGCTGAGATGTTTGATTTCCACGCGACGCAGCGTCCTGATGGTGCTGCCAAGGGAGTGTTGTTCCTTACACAGCTTGGCAATCTCTTGTGACCGTCCCATCTGAGGCGTGGTTGGGCTAACAGCCAGATTGATCCCCTGTTGAAGAGCACTCTGAGGGTAGTTACCAATCTCAAGACCGTTGATCTTTAACGTATAGCTTCCCTCCGAGAGATTTCGGATTTGCAGAACCTGCTGATTCAGGCGTTCCACAAAGGGGACCAATTCATAGGCCTGCTTGGCATCTTCAATCTCGGGGAAAGGCAACGCCAGTTCCTTGTTTTTAAAAACCACCCCCTTCGCGGTCGGAGTGATGTCCGAAACCTCGCAGTTCGTTTCAGAAATCACGTGGCCACTCTTGGCATCCAGATCAAGTCGCCACACATCGCTCGGGGCCTTGGTCTGATTCAGAAAAAGATAAGCCATGACAAGGTGTCCCACCGCACCCGGGTGGATACGGTCTTTGCCGATTAACGTGAACTGCTTGTCAGTTTGCTGGTGCGTCCTATTCACCTCCTCCATCGGATGCCAGAGATCCACGCTCGGGGCATGATGTGACTTTGCAAACTCCAAAATAAAGCCGCTGCATTTTTCCAGCGCTCCATTCACTCCCCTCATGCTCTCCGTGGTCGTCTCGAAATTCTCGTCATAGATCGTCGGCGTGAGGAAAATCTGCCTGATGCCTTTTTTGGAAAGCTCGTCCGAGATCTTCTCCACGTTATGTTTGTAGTCCTCGATCGCCTTACTCTTCTTGATTGCGGCATCTTCGGGCACTTTCATTTGTGAGTAGAGACCGCGGCCCACGTCATTCATGCCGGCGCTTAATGTCGCCACGGTGGCATTATTGGAAAAAACATCTTTCTGTAATCGCGAGAGCATTCCTGAGGCCGAATCTCCCGAAATGCCGCAGTTGATGAACTTAAGGTGCATCTGTGGGAAGCGCGTGACGTAGAAAAGCTGCAGGTAGGAGTGATACATGCCGCTGTGCGTGATGCTGTCACCAATCAAGCAAACGGTATCGTTGTTCCTAAAAACTCCCTCGGTAACGCTACCCTGGGGGGTATTTTCTGCTCTGGCAGAGAGCAGAAACATCATGGCAAGCGATAGCGCCATGGTTCTGGAGACTTGTATGATGAACGGCTGTAATTTCTTTGGGGCTGATCTCATAGTTCGAGGGGGGTAATACTCTAGGAAGAGTCTCATTGTGCAGCCCGTAATAACAGCGCCAAATGTTCAGTAGCAGCCGGATCGGGTTCCATTCAGCAGGGACTTTTCTTTCCCTAAATCCAAAGAAATCCTAAAAACTTAGAACTCAAGGATATCCCATCAGAAGAGATTTTTCGATCTCATGTTACTCGATTAGCTAAACAGAAATAAGCAGGGACTGAAAAACAGTCATGGAAAAGACTGGAAAGCCTCTTGCGGGGAGCCACAATTCCTGAAACAGGCATCACAAGTCCCACATTCCCATCCATGAAGCCCCACGCCCTTCCAAATCTCCTCATTTGTTGCGCACTCATTCTCAGCGCTCTTTTTAGCGCCTCCTCGCGGGCCCAGACCACGAATGCACCATCACCGGACACCAACCTGGCAACCGTGTCCTCTGCATCCTCCGCCTCAGCGACGAATCGCCCGCCCGATGTCACCCCGACCGCGATTCCCGGAACCGAGGCAATGGTCTTCAGGAAAGCCGGGGATACGGAACTGCGACTCTTCATCGTGAAACCGAAGGATTGGTCCCCCTCCGACAAGCGCTCCTGCCTGGTCTCCTTCTTCGGTGGTGGATGGAACAGTGGAACGCCGAATCACAGCATCGGTTACGCCAAGTGGGCGGCAACCCAGGGGATGGTCGGCATTGCGCCCGACTACAGGACGAGAAACCGCTTCCAGACCACTCCCGAGACCTGCGTCGCCGATGGCCGCGCCGCCGTGAGATGGATTCAGGACCACGCGGCGGAGTTGGGTATCGACTCGACCAAGATCGTCTCCCTTGGGCAGTCGGCAGGGGGCCATGTGGCGGCATGGACGGCGATCAGCGATCCGCTCAACTCCGCATCGACTTCCGATCCGGTCCCCGACTCACAACCCGCCGCCCTGATTCTACTCTGGCCGGTGACCGACACGACCATCACCGGTTACGGCGGACCGAGACGCTTTGACAACGACGCCGCGCGCGCAGCTGCCCTCTCCGTACCACTCCGGATGCCGGCGAAGATGCCCCCGACGATCATCTTTCACGGCACTGGGGACAAGATCGTTAAGTTCGATAACTCCGTGGCTTTCCAGGAAAAGATGAAGTCCAACGGTAACACCTGCTCCCTGACCGCTTTTCCCGATGCACCGCACACGCCGACCAATGTCCCGGACCCGAAGGGCAAGGAGTGCCGCATGCAAATGGCCGAAGAAATGCAGAAATTCCTACTCGGCCTCGGGTTGATCAAATCCTCCGAAGCGTCACCGGTCGCCAGATAAGAGACCCCCATGCCGCCGTTGATGAAGTTGAGTCCTGCGGCGCCGGCAAAAGCGAGAATGGTTTTTACATGTTGGTTCTTGAAAGTTGAAGAACTCGCCGTCGAGATTGCCCCCCCGTAATTTGGAAAAAGGAAAAAGAAGGGAAAATGGAGCAATCTACAAACTCGATACCCGTAGCTATTGAGTAGCGTATTTGGGAAAGTAGCAATCCCGCCATCCCGTTGGCTTGAATCAGTTGAGGCACGTCAGATTCTCACTCAACTGAGTCTTTGAGTCAGTTGTTTAGAGTGAGTGAGGTGGTGATTCTAGAGTGCTCCTCACAGGGAGACCCTTCCTGATAAGCCATGGTGGCTATGCGATCTTCGATGATCAATTCCGTGCAACTGACCGTGCGGGCATCTTCCCGATGCATGCAGATGGAATAGGGGCCCTTCTCAGGCGAATGCGATCGATGAAGATTCCTGATTCGGGTGAGAGGATTTGTCTCCGAATGATTGCTCTCGTTGCTGCAGGTCAGAGCTCGCTGTCGCATTGTTTCGGGTTCATCAAAGCCTGAAGAGAACCAGTGATGCGTTTCCCAAGGAATGGAAACTTTCTCGAGTGATCTCGCGTCCGAACGGAATTCATCGATCGACCTGCTCCTTGCCGAGACCATGATGATTCGGAACGGGTCAAGCCGTGTCAGCGGGAGATTTCTGAGAAGGAGCTCAGCATCATGAGCTGAACCCGTGGTTAGAAGTTTGGGAATGATCTTTCCACGACTAAAAGCAGGCGCCCCGGTGAGTTGGGGTTTCGAATACCAATTAATCAGAGCAATTGTCAGTCCTGCTTCATTCAAGCCGATCCAGGTGCCGCCACTCGTCTCAGAGGGGTAGAGAGCGCGAAGTCCTCCGCTTTCATGGATCTCGGGGGCGAGACCCTTCGTGCGCGTCCGTTGTTCATCCCGGTTCATGGCAAGCAAGAAACCTATCGAACTTGGAATGAGGGAAACGGTACACATCCCTATTCATCAATTAGTCGGCTCGCGGAAGGCAGTGGCTTGTTTTCCGGTAGGAGAGCCATTCTTTAAGAATCCCCGCGGGTGAGTCGGGATGATGGCCGCGCCTCCTATTCTCGGCTCCGATTGCAAAGGCAAGTTCCCAGTGGCGGAAAAGCAAGGCGAAGGCATGCACGATCGACCGAGAAGCATCGTAGGCACTCGTCGGTTCACCAGCGACTCCATTGAGTTCAAGGATCTGGAATCCTCTACCTCTCTCCAATTCCTCCCATGTTTCAAAACGGACATCGTAACGACCGATGAAGAAGCCATTCACTTGTTGTGAGATACGATCAATCGATGCCTCAAGTTCCGCTGTCCAATGACTCATCCCGTCTGAAAAAAGGCATCCTTGGGCATGGTTTCCAGCTTCGACGAGTTTAAGCTCTTCTCCGTGTTGCAGAATCTCGTTTTGACGCTTCTCAAAACGCTCCAGCAGGATGGTTGCCTGATGTTTGGCTCGCGGATCTGCAATAATAAGTTGTTTGATAGTTTTTTTCCCGTCGCCGGTAACCTTAGGAAAGTGCTTCACCGTGATCGCGAGGATTGTTCCATGCACTGAACCCGGCATCCGGTAGTAGAAGATTCCGGCCTCGCAGGGACCCGGTACATACTTTTGCGCCACAACTGGCAGGCGTACCTTGTCCAGATAATCAGCTGCTTCATCACTCGAGTGAATAATCCGGAAACCGCTTCCGCGGTATCCGAAGTCCGGTTTCAGAACCATCGGGAATGAAATCCCGTTTGTAGCAAGGAAATCGTGAAACATGGCCAATCTGTCGCCATCCACGGGAATCAGCGATGAAGGCGGCACGGACTCCGGCGCAATGGCGGAAAGTTCCGCGAGCATCAGGTACTTGGATTCACCAATGAGTCCTCCAGTCTTGATTCCGGGATTGGCAGCGCTTGGCAGGGTCAATGATCCGTATCGGATGGCAAGTAGAAGATATCGAAGAGCGATGGGGATGTAAAAAAGCCAAGCCGGCCAGAACTCCCAGCGCTCTAATTGTTTCCTGATCAAATCGGGGAGGGCTCCCGCAAGGTGAAACAGCACCATGAGCAGGAGGATGATCGCGACAATCCATCCGATGTGCCCCTGAAAGGTATGAAAGGCTTTAGGGGCGGCCTCACCGAAGAGATGAACCAGAAAAAAAATCAATGAGACCCAAACCGCCGCCATGAAAAAGGTCACCGCAAGAAACAGGAGGGTATTCATCCTGAGAAACCCTGCCGCCAGAAAAGTGGGAAGTCTCAGTCCAGGGACAAAACGCGAGACCGCGAGCGCTATGATGCCTCGTTTTAGAAACCAAGCCTCGCTCCGTTCGATCCGGTCCTGCCAGTTCGAGCCCGCGCAAAGGAATCGCGATGCAAGGGAGCGTCCCCCATACCTTGCAATTGTGTAGAGGAGGTAGTCCCCTGTCCAGATACCCCAGAAACAGGCCATGAACGCCTGCCAGGGTGTCAGGGATCCTGTCGCCGCTGCAAAACCTCCACCCAGCACCGCGGCATCCTCCGAGAGCCAGGTCAGGAAAAAGAGCCCCGTGAGCTCGAGGATACTCTGTTCGGTAACCGGCATTCAGGAGCAGGCCGCCTCGTTTTCCTTGCGGTAATGCATGGTGGAGGGAGCGACACCGAATCCCTCGGGTAGGGTGACTCCGAGAGAGCGACCGATCATGGCAATCAGTGCATAGTGATGCACCGCATGAGAGATCGAGAACATCACCTCTCTCTCGTAGGAAGAGTTAACCACGGAGGATTCCTTGTCGGCATAGGAGACACCGCATCGAACGATAACCGGCGATCTCAGGATCTTTTCATCCAACGAGGAGGCTAGATCTCCCAGATGAGCTGTCATGCGTCTCGCAGCACCACGATCGGTCTCCAGAACGGGGTCGCGTTTCCTGGCATCGTAATCGATTCCTCCAGCGGAATCTCCTGTCAGCAACGCGCTGAAGTGATCAAGACAGTGTCGATAATGGGCGCCGATCGATGCTCCCGAGGAAAGGGAAGTTTTCGCTGTGTAGGCTTCATCGCTCAGGGAATCGAGCAACGAGGTTCCTTGAGAGAGAATCTCCTTGAGGGACCCGATCAGTCCATCCGATGCCTTGATGGAATTCTTCTGGGCGGAATTCATCAGGGAAGCAGTTTTCCGATGATCGGAATCGAGCGACGGTTCAGGAGGAGCAGGATCGCCGAGCAGAGAGCCACGATGACAGCAAGAGCGAAGAGTTCTCCATGGTCGCCCATGACATCAATGCCAAGAATGGTGAGGTGACTCATGATGGCCCCCCCCATGACTGCAAGTGCGAGTCCGGCACCCAGCCATGTCGTGGCAGGGATGAGTATCAGGATCGCCGCGATGAGTTCCGCAACACCAGATCCGATGCGTCCGGTGGCACCCAATCCGACCTTGTCAAAGATGTAGACCGATTCGGGTGCAGCCGAGAATTTGAAATAGAGCGTCTGAAGAAGGATGATTGCGGCCGTGAGGCGCAGGATCCAGGTGAGCATTGAGAGAGGTTTGGAGCGGGAGTTCATTTTTATCGGAGTTTTATCCGAAGAGATCGGGTGTCCCAAGCAGTTATTTGACCATTCATCTCCAGGACTCAAACACCTGGGAATAGAGTGGCATTCACACCCTTCTTTATCCGAATATCCCGCGGTGAGTTTTAACAAAGCGCCTCATCATCAACCATCTCGTTCAGGTGGGGTTGCCCGGTTACATACCCCTCCCTCGCTTCTGCAGTTGGGATGGTATTTCTTCATAATAGCCCTCACAACTGTTCAGGGGGCGGCAGGTCATATGCGTCGTCAGTTGGTCAACAAC
>Ga0007804_1000766_pt1 | contig 11396 bp, 7 predicted proteins | sample CryBogCBE25Aug07_FD_60367 | JGI IMG/M metagenome (GOLD analysis project Ga0007804, IMG submission 60367) | Freshwater microbial communities from Crystal Bog, Wisconsin, USA - CBE25Aug07 | ecosystem: Environmental > Aquatic > Freshwater > Lake | place: Crystal Bog, Wisconsin, USA | collected... | reverse complement strand
AGAGCATCTTCATCTTTGTTTCCTCCAATAGGCCCAGCTCTTCTGGAACACGGGTTGATTCTAGAGCGTCCCCCTCCCCTTAGATGGGAAAAAAGGTGGCTCTATCCGTGAAGTTGGTGTGAATTCACCCGATTAAACTAGGGATCAACTCTCGGTCTGCGTAGCGCGCCAGCCAGGGGTCCAACCTAGTCCCAGTAGCTCAGTGGATAGAGCAACCGCCTCCTAAGCGGTAGGTCGCAGGTTCAACTCCTGCCTGGGACACCAGTACAGAACACTACTTTTTCCTTCTATTTAGATTTTTTCGACCTACCGATTTATGGAAATTCCATCGGAAGGAGGTGAGGCTCAAAGGCCCGATTTGGGTTCAGACCTGCGTGTATTTGAGGAAATTATTTCTCAAAACGGTTTACGAACAGCGGATTATGAGTTCTGGGCTCTAACCAACTGAGCTACCGCCCCTTGTCATAGTTAGTTTATAAGCAAAAGTATAGATTTCCATAATTTTTAGCGCGCTAGCTAGTAATGCGTTGCAATCCGTTTAAAGAACTAGGAAATTTGCCTTAGGTATTAATATTTTAGACGAAAGATCTGTCGATCTTGATATCAGAAAGTGAATAAACAAATACAAAATTTCCATTTACCAAAGTAGTTAATTGACAAGAAAGGTGTCTTATTCGCTAAGAGGAAATTAAATATGTGACTCAGCTGAGGGTTATCACTCTTAGAGCGTAATAACCGAGGGTATTATTTTTTTTGGTTTGTGTAGCTATAAACGTTTCTTTAGTTTGTGCTCATGAGTTCAACAGAGATCAAATCTTCAAACAAAAAGATTCGCGTAAGTAAATTTACTATGCCTGCAAAGGAACTAGAAGGAAAAGGTCGATCTTGGTTAAAACGCGAATCACTGGGTATCGCTAACCTGGGTCTTCCAATTCCGCCCAGCTCTGCTGAAAAATTCATCTATGACGAGAAAAAGCAAGGTTGGCCAATATTCTGGCAATGTTTTTCCTCAGTAGGTATCGTCTATTCATTCCTGATGTTTTCACGAAACAACATTGTCACTAATCTTTTTTATATTCCAGTGGCATTCTTTGTACTTTTTGCCGTAGTAAGCCTAATGACCATTATTCCGTCAGCAGGCGAGTGGGATTTTGATGTACATGCAGATCGAGTTGGCCTATTTCGGCAAAATTCAAACCTACCCACCGTTGACGTTTTTTTACCAAGTGCAGGTGAGGATTTAAATGTATTAGAAAATACTTATAAGTGGATTTCGAAGCTTAATTGGCCGTCAGATAAATTAGAAATATATGTCATGGACGATTCGGATCGATTAGATGTAGCAATTATGGCTGAGAGATATGGATTCAATTATCTTGTACGTCCCAATCGAGGGTATTTGAAAAAAGCAGGAAATCTCCTCTTTGCATTCAAACAATCAAAAGGTGAATTAATTGCTATTTTTGATGCGGATTTTGTGCCAGCTGCAGACTATTTATATGAGATGGGAAATTATTTTGAAGATCCGAGCATTGGAATAGTTCAATCGCCACAATTCTTTGATACAGATTCAACGATGAACTGGATACAGCGAACAGCTGGAAGTGTTCAAGAACTTTTCTATCGAGCCATTCAAGTTGCCCGTTCAAAGATTGGCTCACCAATTTGTTGCGGGACTTCGGCTGTTTATCGTAGATCTGCCCTGGTCGAAGCTGGCGGCTTCGTTCAAATTGAGCACTCTGAAGATGTCTACACCGGTATTGCTCTGCGCCGTCAAGGCTTCAGAACAATCTATATTCCAACTGTTCTGACTAAGGGTCTTTGCCCAGATGGTGCAAAAGCATTTTTCAATCAGCAGTATCGCTGGTGTGCAGGGTCCATGACTTTGATGCGCGATAAGGATTTCTGGCAGGTGAAGATGCCAATTCTTCAACGTCTTTGCTATGTCTCCGGCTTTTTATACTTCCTGTTCACGGCATTGTGGATTTTTTTAGGCTTCGTCCCAGTCATCGTTATGGTGCTCTTCTTGCCAGATCAAGTTCGTTTATCTAATTACATCCCGCTAATTCCCTCGATGATTTATGCGTGGATAATTCAACCAAATTGGCATCGAACCAAATACGGATTTGAAATCCAGTCAATCCGTGCACTAACCGCATACGCTCATTTCTTTGCAATCAAGGATATTTTTCTGGATAGCTTGCAGGGGTGGATTCCGACAGGAGAGTCTAGTTCTTCAAGTGACCGATTTACCTTTTTTAGAGAGATAAACATCATTTGGGGAACTTTCACCACTCTCATTCTTCTTGTTGGTTCACTCACGCGTGTATTCATTCAAGGTTACAACTGGTACGACTGGGTTGGAATCTTTGTTTTCGGTTCAATTTCTTGCTCTGTCTTTATAAAAGTTCACCTAGCCCCAGGAAGTAGAAACAAATGAAAAATAGTCAATCTATAAATAGTTCAGTAAAAAAGGCAGTAATTCCAGCGGCAGGTTTAGGTACTCGACTAGGAGCACTGAGTGCAATTACACCTAAGGAGCTTCTACCGCTCGTGAATAAGCCATCACTTCATTGGATTCTCGATGAAGCGGAGGCTTCGGGTATTGAAGAAGTCTGTCTAATTATCTCCCCAGTAAAAAATGATTTGATGCAGCAATTTTTAGCAAACTATTCTTCAAACTTGAAAATTGACATCATCATGCAAAGGCGCGCAGGAGGCCTAGGCCATGCTATTTTGGCAGCAGAACGCTGGATCGGAAGTGGCGCTTTCGCTGTTATCTTGCCAGATGATTTCTTACTTGGAGAAGATAGCTTAGGTAAGTTGATTAATGCTTACAAGCGCACGGGACTTACCACTCTTGCTTTGGCAGCATCTCCTCAGGTCGAGCTATCATTTTATGGAGTTGCTAATACAAAGAAACGTGAAGACGAGCTTCTGCGTGTTATAGACATCGTAGAGAAGCCGCCACTTGGATCAGCTCCTTCAAATCTCACTGTGGTAGGTCGCTACATCCTTACAGATGATATTTGGAGAGTTCTTCATGAGGAAGCGCTTTCTGCAAAAGGCGAAATACAACTTACGAGCGCAATCCAAGCGCTTGCTCAAGAGGCACGAGTTGTCGCTATTGAAACCACAGGCATACGGCATGACATCGGGAATCAAACGGGATGGCTAAAGGCAAATATTGAATTTGCTAACTGGATTGAAGATGGATCTTCAGTGCTCGAATCGCCAGCATCAAAAATATTCTCTGATTTTCTGGTGAGTAACATGTCTATTAGCCAAGAAGTGATAACTCCAGAGTTTTCAGTCGACAGAGCGCTTGAAGTAAAAAAAATTATTGAGAGCATGCAGGCATTAATTACTGAACCTACACTTCCAGCTCTGACAATTACTAACAAAATGTGGGATAAGGCATTTTTGGATGTTATCCAGATTAATAAAATTCGCGGTTTAAAATCAAAAACTGCGATGGAATCATTGCCTACACAGTGGAATCGATTCAAAGAGAATCCCACTGCTTCGAGTCCATATGTGATTCTTTTTGAAGATGAAACCGGATATGTCGTAGTTGATGGGCACCAGAGAATTCATGAATTTATTGTAATGGGAATTCAAGAAATACCTGCATGGACTATTCGCCCTCTTGACTTTAAAAAAGCGTCGAGCCGAGATTGAAAAACCAACAAATTCAGGGGCTGCGAGCAATAGCAGTCCTTGCCGTAGTTCTTTATCACGCTGGCATTAATTGGATCCCAGGTGGATTCGTTGGCGTAGATGTTTTCTTCGTGATCTCCGGGTTTCTTATTACCCAGATGATCGTGAAGGAATTAGCCACAACAGGCAAATTTAATTTCCCTAATTTCTATGCCCGAAGACTCCGGCGCTTGCTTCCAGCTTCTGCAGTCGTAATCATGACAACGATCGGGATTTCTAGGCATCTCATTTCGCCTCTGCGCTTTCGAGATACCGGCATTGATGCACTCAGCTCAATTTTATATGGAGCTAACTACCGGTTTTACTATTCACAAATTGATTATCTCAACATCGGCGCAAAGCCTTCACTATTCTTACATTTTTGGTCTCTCGCAGTTGAAGAGCAATTCTATTTTGTCTGGCCATTACTTATGTTTATTGGATATATGTTATTTAAGAAACTTGGGATTGTAGCTCTCCTAATCCCGGTAGCTGGTTTTTCATTTTATTTCTCCGCAAAACTCTCAACTTCGAACCCTATGCTAGCTTTTTATTCTTTACCAACGCGGGCATGGGAATTCGCTATTGGATCTCTTTCATATTTCCTTATCTGGAAATTTTCACGAATTCCCGGTCAACTTAAATTCATTCTTGGGTGGTCCGGTGTAATTGGCTTGATTTATTCAATGATCTCGATAAAGGACACCATACCGTTTCCTGGCTATATCGCCCTCCTTCCAACTATTTCAACTGCGCTTGTACTAGTAGCAAGTTTTCATGGAAAGTTCTTTGACTTTTATCTGATCTCAAATCCTTTATTCAATTCAATCGGTGCCATTTCATATTCACTTTATCTATGGCATTGGCCTGTTTATCAATTAATGAGTGAAGTTATCGGTCGCAAGTTAAATGGTCCTGATATAGAAATGTACTTTGTATTGAGTTTTGCTTTTGCTATAGCTTCATACTTTCTGATAGAAAAACCAATTAGAGGATACAGACGACTTGGTGCGCGCCCATCTTTTAGTTTCATCTGGGGTGGTTTTGTAACTCTAATTTCAGGATTTGTTGCGATGACTCTACTTGGGCTCAATTTCGCAACAATTACGCCTACACAAGCTCAGACATTGCCAACGCCAAATATTTCCCAGCCAGTGGAGGCCGCTGTTACACCAACTCCGACTGCGAGCTTGAATGGCGCGGGACAAATTAAAACCATAAGTTTAGCAGATACAGTTGAAGCTACAAAAATTACAAATATCTCAAGTAAATGTCAAAAAGATGTTGCGGTAGTAATTGCTGTTGATTGCATGACTGGTTCAATAACAAGTAAAAAAGTTATTGTATTATTTGGTGATTCACATGCTGGACAATGGGAAGTTCCACTAGGTAATTTTTCGACCTCGCATCAGTTCAAAGTTTATAATTTCTTGAAATCTGGGTGTGGTGCCGCTGAACTTACCTATCGATACGGCCCAACTGGACTCGTGCCTTACCCTCAGTGTCCGCAATACCGAGCAAGTGCGATAGCGCGAATAATTGCACTAAAGCCCCAACTCTTGGTCGTAAGTACAAGTAGCTATCGATCAGATGCTGCGGATTCATCAAACAAAGATGCATTTTGGGAGAGCGCATATGCTCCACTATTGACGAAGATGCGAAAGGCCGGAATCAAGGTTCTAATTCTAGGAGATACCCCGTACCCCAAAAATAATATTCCAGATTGTCTATCTCAGAACCTCTCGGACGTTGCTAAATGTGACTTTAAGGTAAGTGATGGAGTTTCCAAATTTCATCAAACCGAAAACTTTGCGAACTGGGTTTCTGCTCAAGGTGGATTTTTCTTCAATCCCACACCGCTTCTTTGTAACGAAGTAACCTGCTTTGCTGTAATTGACGGCATAATCGTTTATCGTGATGGGTCTCATTTGTCTGACTTGTATAGTCAAAAATTATTCAGTGCAATTGAGCCAACGTTAAACGACTCACTAGGCCAGGATAGCGCAGGGTTAATTTCACCAACCAATGCGCCTGTAGTAAAGCCGTCAATAACCCCTAGCAGCGCCTCAGCATCTTCTGAAAAAATTGTTGCATCCTCTGGAACGGTCACTCTTGCTCAGCTCAAAAGTGCCTATTTCGCGGGCACATGTATGAATACCAGAGAAGCCAAAATAGCGACACCCTGCATTGTTGGGGATAAACTTTCAAACAAATCTTTAGTGCTCTTTGGTGATTCTCACGCAGGCCAATGGCAAGAGGCGCTAAATTCAATTGGTCTATCGCTAGGCTATAGGGTTTATGTATTTAATAAAAGTGGATGCCCCTCAGCTGACATTTATGTTGACAACATAACGACAAGAGCTCATGAGTATCCTGCTTGTCCTTTGTGGCGTGCCAACGCAATCTCACAAATTAGAGCACTTAAAATTAAGCCTTCTCTAATTATCATCGCATCACTTGGGCAATATTCCGGTTCACCCTCCACTCAGGCGGCAAGTTCTGCTCAGTCTTATTCAAATTGGGTATCAGGTTTGACATCAACAACGAATAAGTTAGGAAGTGATCCAAAACGAATTGTGATTCTTGCCGATACTCCTTTTCCGATAACGAACGTGGTTGACTGCTTATCAAAAAATCTATTAAAGCCTGCTAAATGTGATTTAAAAAGAAAAGTTGCGGTCGGATACAACAATCGAATCCTTGCAATACAAAAAGTTAGCCAGACTTTAGGCAATCCATATATTGATCCAACGGAATGGTTATGTAATGAGACCATTTGCCCTGCCGTGATCGGAAAGGTAATAGCTTACGCAGATGCCTCACACATTTCTAGAGAGATGTCGATCAGATTAATTCCAAATCTAATATCAGCAATTAAGCCCCTTTTATTCAATTGAAACTTTTCCTGCTCTCCATATCTCTGTGGCCAGAATCCTCTGATTACTTGTTGGATCATTTGCTAACCCAAGTGATTCATAGAGTTTTGCGATCATGGACTCTGCTGATCTAATTGAGACCCCGCGTGCTTCCGCAATTGCAAAATTTGATAGTCCTCTAGCTATGAGATTTAGGACTTCAGCTTGGGGGATAGTCAGTTTGGGGTGACTTGTGTCGATATCAGCAAGTGTGCGTCGTGGAGATTCAACCGATTCTCGAATTATAGTGATCAAATTTGCCATATCAACTAGATCACTTTTCACCACGTAGGCCAATCCTTTGGGAAGTGATTGAGAGCGAAAGGTAGCCAAGTGGGGATTTCTGTGAGTGCTCAAGATGACTATGGAAATCCATGGATAATGAGTGTCTACGTGATTAATTAGGTCAATTCCGTTTGGGCCAGATCCAAGATCTAAATCTGTTAAGAGGACATTAGGCTCGTCTATCTTTAGAATATTAAACGCAGTTTTAAAATCAAGCGCCTGCTTTACTTGGAAACCTGAAGATTTAAGCGTATGGATAATCATTGAATTTACAAATTCATCATCTTCAACGACTAGAACTTTCATTTCTAAACTCTAGCCATTTAGATAAGCAGAATCTTCATGAAGAGTAGAAAGTTGAAAATTGAGTGGTGGCCCTTTAAATTGTGATGTGATAACCCCTCTTCCAAGAGGTTATCACCTAGGTTCATCACCCCTAAAGTGCTGATTTATGTGATGCTTCCTTCATGAGTACTGGGGCGCTAAAGATTGCGCTGGTCGATGATGATCTGGCGCTGTTAAATCTCACTGCTACATTCCTCAGTAAATCTGGTTTTTTAATAATAGGAAAGACAACCTCAATCTCTACTGGAATAGATTTCGGAAATCTGCATGGCCTTGACTGCCTTATCTTAGATATTGATCTGGGAAATGGACTCTCAGGTTTGGATATCGCGGCATCAATAAGAAAATTCAACGCTACTCTTCCAATTTTGTTTTTTACAAGCCATAGATATCTGGAATTGTTGAATATTCCGCCAGATATCTTTGCGAGCTGTGAATTTCTCATCAAGCATGAACTGCTCAGTTCTGAGATACTCATATCCAAGATAGAAAGTTCCATCAAGAAATCTAAAATTCCTAATAAGCAATTACTCAAGCTCCCATTAACGGCTTCAAAACCGCATAACCTAAAAATTTCAAAAGCTGATTACAGACTATTAGGGCTCATCGCACAGGGCCTATCAAACAGATCGATTGCAAGTCAACGAACAATCTCACTAAAGTCTTGTGAAAACTCGATCTCTCGGCTGGCAAGAAAACTAAAGATAAAGCATGGCGACGAGAATAATCAACGAGTTTTACTTGCTCGCCAGTTTTATGCTATTTCCGGTAAGTTACAGGATAGAAGTAAATCAATTGACATCGATTTCTAAAGACAGATCTGATCTAAAAAAAATATTCACAAAAAAATTCCATTTTGACCCAGGGGCAAGTTACTGGATTCTTATAATCTATTCACCTATATATACGAGCATACTTCTTTCTCAAAGCAACTTCAAAAATTTATTTTTTTGCTTCTATTTCAGTTTGGGTGCTTTGTTAAGTATTTACTTCGAAATGTTGATAGTTCGAATTGTGCTTAGGCGTATAGATCTTTTAGAACTCACCGTAATTCAGATTGCCATATTTGGATGTGTCAGTAGTTATTCTGCGTGGCAAGTAGAAAGATATCTTTTCAGATACCTTGATGTGGTTAATCCAAATTTGACCTTAACTGGTCAGGTACAAATTACTGTAACAACAGCGATTCTTTGGCCAATTATCTGTCTGATTTCACACTCAAGAACGAGGTTTAAGCGCGTTCAAGATTCGATAATTCGTTCCAAATTAGATCAGCTAAAGCAAGATTTGTCCTCCAAAAATGAAATACACCCAGAAGTCGAAAAATTTAGTAGATCAGAAAAAGCCCGTCTGCTCAATGTTATAGAATTTGAAAAGCTTGATCTAATTAGCGCAATCGAAGAAATCCGTAAGATTTCCAAGGATCTAGAAATTCAGGCTACTTTTGCTTCACAGGTTCAAATTCCAGCCCTTACTAAATTGGTGAAATATAGGAGTTTTTCTCGTTACGTAAAGCAGAGTATGAGAAAAAGAGAAATATCACCGATCCTCTTTTCAGTTTTGTATGGATGTATCATTATTCCTAAGTTCTATTTTTCAGTCTCCATGAATACATTTGCTTTCTTTTCCCTCCAAGTTATACTAATACTCTACTTACCCTTAGTCATCAAAGATACAATACTAAGGAGTTGTAAGAAATTACAGCATGAATATTCCCTCGTAGTTGGTGGAATGGCTTTGGTTTTGAACAGCATCATTTTTATATTTAGTGGATCATTCCATGTTCAGGTTTTCGAATTTTTTTCAATATTTTTTTTCTCTGTCTATTCATTTCTATTTCTTTATATTCTAGGACATATCGCTTATTCTGCTTCGATCGATGCGTATGAATCTGATAAAGAGAATATTGAGTTTATTGATGTTAATGCTTTAAATCAACTGTTTGTAACCCTCGAAATTGCAGCCGTGAGCGTTTGTATTTCAGGTTTAATCCATAGAAAGGTCCAATCCCTTCTAATTCTTGCATTAGCAGATCTTCAAGAAACTACTGCAGAAATCACAGATTTAAAAGTTGAACTTTTGAAGATGAATATCAATAATTTATTCGATACAGAAATCCTTGAGAAGCAAGATTTGAAATCCGTCAACAAGAATGCATTTATGGGAATTATCGAACCTTGGCAAAAGGTTATGTGGGTAGGTTTTGAGTTCGGAGACAGCATTTTAGAACTTATGGCTGAGGGCATTCTGGATCAAGGAATCACATCAATGCTAGAAGATGCTCTTGCTAATGCTTTCAGACATGGTCAGGCAGATTCAGTGTGGGTAAACATTTGGAAGCCAGATTCTCGTCATGTCGTGATTTCGGTCGAAAATGATGGCAAACCACTTGACACTCCCGTGGCAGGGCTTGGTTTTCTGAATTTCTCACGTGTCGCAACCAACAATTGGTCTTTAGCAAATTCGGAAAAAGGCGTTAAATTTGAGGCAAAACTTAAAATGAGTGACTGGCCAACGATCAGCAACTTCTCAGTCTCCGATCAATCGAGATGTAAAGAATAGTGGGCGAGTGAATGATTTCCTAAACTTTTCGCATAGCCGCACCTAGAATTGTAGCCCAACTCTTGGAGGCGTATAAAGCTCTCGAAGGTCAAGGTAAGGATGCAACGGATGGCGATGCCGTAAATGTGATGACGATTCATCAATCGAAAGGACTCGAGTGGGATGCTGTTTTCATCCCGAGATTTGTTGAAGGAGCTCTTCCAACTTCACATGCGAAAACAGAGGAGCACCTTGACGAAGAACGTCGACTGACCTATGTTGGCATCACGCGAGCTCGTAAGTACCTCGAACTTTCTTGGGGCGAGACTTACAAGTTCAAAGATCGGACCGGCAGTGAGAAGACTCGAAGCCAGTCGGTGAGTTCGTTCGAAAAGTATCTGAAGGAAGTTGCGAAGCCAATACAGAAGAAACCCGATCCCAAAACAGTCGAGTGGAATAAGCGGTTTCAACCTCCTCCTCGCAAGCTGGTTCAGTCAAAAACTGCTCCAAAAAAGCCTGTACCCTCAAAACCGCTTACTGATTACGAGATCACATCTGGAACGAAGGAGACCGTTGAATCCGTGGTGAGACATAAGGATCTCGGTCAAGGGAAAATCATCGCGGTTGCGGCGAGCTATGCCATAGTGGACTTCGGGAAAGAAGGTCGGTTCAAAATAGACCTTCCTCCATACTGACAGATGGTGGATATTTGTATACGGTTTCCCACAGTTGTGGCAATGCCGACTAAGTTTGAAGGAAGTTTCCGACTAGATTGACCCAGACTTGCCACATTTTTCCCACATCGAAGTGGATACAACTGAATACAACTGGGTCGAACTATTAGTGCTAGACGTGGGTTTTTACGCACAAAATTACAGAAAAGGTCACTTTGACGGACTGTCTCCTAAGCGGTAGGTCGCCGGTTCAACTCCGGTCTGGGACACTTAAAAGACGATAGTACGAGCCCCCGCAATAAATATGCGATCCTCTGCAAATAACTTAACCGCCTTAGAGAGGACTCGACGCTCTATATCTCGCCCAATTGCGATGAGATCTTCTGGGGTCGCCGTATGCGAAACGTGGGCGACATCTTGTTCAATGATCGGACCCTCGTCGAGATCGGCAGTAACAAAGTGCGCCGTCGCCCCAATGATCTTTACGCCACGGGCATGTGCTTGGTGGTAGGGCTTGCCACCTTTGAATCCAGGTAGGAATGAATGGTGAATATTGATGATGCGCCCTGGGTAGCGCTCGCAGAGTTCAGTCGAAAGAATCTGCATGTACCGTGCGAGGACAAGAAAATCTATGTGATGGGTTTGAATTGAAGCTTCGATTACTCTTTCAGCGCTCGCCTTATCCGAGGGCAGGAGTTCAAAAGGGATACCGTGGGATTCGACGAGTGAACGCAACTCTTCGCGGTTGGAGAGGACAAGGGGGATCTCAACTGGGAGTTCACCAAGCTCTTGCAGATAGAGCAGATCGCGTAGGCAATGGCTCTCCTTGGTTACTAGGACCAGGGCTCGCTTCTTAGTACTGCTCTCTCGAATCGTAATTGCAGGATGTAGGTGCGCTAAGCCGCTATGTAGTACTTCGGAGGCCTGCTCTAAGGTC
>Ga0007804_1000762_pt1 | contig 11419 bp, 7 predicted proteins | sample CryBogCBE25Aug07_FD_60367 | JGI IMG/M metagenome (GOLD analysis project Ga0007804, IMG submission 60367) | Freshwater microbial communities from Crystal Bog, Wisconsin, USA - CBE25Aug07 | ecosystem: Environmental > Aquatic > Freshwater > Lake | place: Crystal Bog, Wisconsin, USA | collected... | reverse complement strand
GGAAGCGAGAGAGATTTCCGGCAAATTCCTCTACAGCGCTTCGCGCAATGCGGGAGGACTCCCACGCGTGGCTAACAGTCGATCCATTCACCCAATTGATTTTTGCCGCGCCCGAGCCACCGAGTCCGTCAAAAACTCCACCGATGACTACGCCATCTTTCTTGGAGGCGATGAGGAGGGGAAGGGCATCTTCGCCTCCACCAATGATTTTCTCCGACCACAGGGCTCCAAAGAAACCGGGTGCGGTTTCCGCCGTCCAGGTTTTACGGTGACCTTCGCTTCGTGGCTGAATGGCCCGGGGACCACTCGAGCCCTTAGCGGAGGAGTCGCCTTCGATGAAGCTCACGGTACGTGAAAAGCGTGGCGGTACGAAGCTGTGGGACCCCAGGAATTCGCTAAGGGGCTTGACTAATGTCACGGACTCGCGGGCTGGGACATCTGGCAGTGGCAGTGGCTCGAAGAGGTCAAGGTGATTCTTCTTCCGACGACGCCTGCTGACAGTTGCCCCAATGGCAATGAAACCGCTGACCGCGACAACCCCCCCGAGAATGGGGAGCAGAACACTTCCCTTAGTCCCTGCGGAGCACCCCGGCGCCGTAGTGGTGCTCACCTTCACTGTCGTTGACCCCGGTGATGTCGTGGTCACCTTGTGGCCAAGGGTGGTGGAGGTATTTTTTCCCTGTCCATTAGTTGAATTCGGAGTCTTCCCGCCGAAAGAAGGCTCGGTAGTGCTCGTGGTGGACGTTTTGTGCACGGTGGTGGTGGTGGACCTAACGGTCAAAGTGGTTATCGGGGATTTGTGAACCGTCGTGGTTGTGGAAGGTGGACACGGTTGCGACGTCGACGTGCTGGAAGACGTCACGACCTTTGTCGTCGCCGCAGCGATCGAGGGGAAACCCACAGCCGAAATTGAAAGTGACAGCGCGAGCGCCCTGAAAAATCGAATGCTCATTTGGTCTTAAACCAGCCCTTCTTTCTCGGTTCTGCAGGAGACGCAATGTGTGGTGCAGGCCGAGACACGGGGGGCGATCCTGCCACCGGCCTGCTCGCGGTAGGTGCGGGTGGTTTGCTGCGCGACACCAGAAGGGGATGCGAAAGATTAGGGCGAGAACTCAGAATTGTTTTGGTGGCAACGCACGCAATGCATTGCTCAGCTGCCCCATCATTTACCGTCTCGCAATATTGGCAAATCCAGGTCACTCAAACTCCAGGAAGTAATCCCGAGTTCCGGGAATGGTTTAAGCGAAACAATACCGTCTTTAATTGATTCTGTCACTGAAGTTTTACCCAGGCGCTTGAAATCGATAAAGCAGTGCATCCCGCCATTCGGCTAGTGTCGCCCACGTGAAGAAGGCCTGTTTGACTGCGTATTGCAGACCGACTCCTCTCCACCTTTTGTGCTCAATTCCCATGGCGATTCGACAGTTGTAGAGCATGGCATTTTCACTCTCAAAGATGGTCGGAAAATCGCGCGCGAGTCGTCCCATTGTCAGTTTGGTACTAGTACTCGCCGGCGTTATCACGGGTACCTGGCTAGGCAGTACGCCGCGAGCTCTCGCTTTCCCGAACGTCGACGGTGCCAGTTTCCTCAACTCTCACGTGTCAAATCCTGTCTTTATCGAGGGGGCGACACTCCAGCCAACTCTCGCGTTGAATGGACTATCCACTTTCCTCGGCCTTCCCGCCTCTGCTTATGGTGGGGCAATTAATGGGACCACCGTTCCTGGCGGCACGTTGCTTTTGGTCAATGGCGCGGCCGGCGCAATTGGAAATATCAACTTCTTGGATCAATCGGGAATCGTTGCCTCCGAATACAAGGTTCCTCTTGCTCCCGGTTCGACTGCAGCCCAAACTTTTCCTTCACAAAGAGGTGCTTGGGTAGTTGTCGAAAGCCCCAACGGAACTAGTGCGGTCCATTTTTCCGACACTCGGAGCACGATTGACTCCTTGGAGTCAAGCCAGGCAATCGATGTGGCCCAACAAACCGTCGTTCTGACTAATTCCCAACTTCCCGTGCTGAACTCAGCCTCCGCAGGCCACGCAATCGGGGGACCAGTCTTTAAGCCTGGCGTCCTCGCCGCGAGTGCGGAAAACCTTTGGAGCATTACTGGAGGTCAACTGTGGGAGACCAGTGGTGCTCGTGCGGCAATGAATGTGGAACATGTCTCGAACTCGGCCGTGGTCAATGCCTCAAACTCGATGCGATGCGCGGTGGTTGCTGATCGGTCGGGAATTTCGACATTCGCCGAAGGAGGGGGCCAAGCGGCCGTATCACAACATCGATTTGATAGTCCGCTAAGTGGCGATATCCAGCCGGTCGACTCTTCGGGCAACGCGATCTACTTTGTCGCGGAGTCAGGCAGTCACTTAACCGTTGCTTCCGCGACTCTCGACTCAAATTGTCACATCACCGCCACCAAATTCTTTGGCGTTATGACGCATCAAGGAGACAATTTGACGAGGGCTTGGCAGTGGCAGGAATCGCTGGTCCTTGCTTTTAGCTCGCCCAAATGGTCCCTCGTCGAAGTCGACCTGAATACGGGTGTGCCGATCAATATCAGCGGTACGCCAAGCCTTCCGCTGAAGGGGAGCCAGTCAGGCAAGAGGCACGACATTCAATTCGTGGGCTTCTCCAATGGCTTTGTCATTAATGACCCAGCGTCGGCTGAAGTTGGAACGGTCACCGTGTCGTCTTCAGGCCAAAAGGTGGCATGGTTCTCGCGGGGGACGGTTTTTTCCTCCGACGCCCAAGCGGCCGCCACAGCGCCATCACAACAACAACATCAGCAGTCGCATTCGCAGGGGACTACTTCCAAGTATGTTGCCGACCCACAGTGCGCAGACGTTCCACCGACTCAAAAAATAGTCCTCCAAACTCCACCTACTTCCCTGGCGTCTTCGGTCACCTTGACTTTCGAGCAGCCGAGTGATGGCGTATGTGCGAGCGTTCTCTTTAGAGCCTTCATTTCCACCGGGCCTAGTCCTATGGGGGATTCCGGCGTTGCTGAAGATTGCGTTTCGGTGAGTTCTACGGAATCAGGCAAGTACACGTGCACGGTAGGCGGCCTACACGCGAACACTCAGTACTACATCCAGTTGGCTTCAGAATGGGGACCTAACAACGAAGTAGCGAGCCAAACCGCATCGAACGTTGTTTCGTTTAAGACTCAAATTGTTGACGTCCAAGACCCAAGAAACTTCGTAGCTCGCTACAACGCGAACTCGGAAGCTTGGGAACTTTCGTGGAGCAAGGCGACCGATAGAGCCTCGGTGTGGCAGATAATTGCCCAAGTTCACCCAGACCAGACCTGCGGATCCGACGGTCTAACTAGCCCTCCACCGTTTTACAGTCACAAAGATGGTGGTCTCATTATTCCAGTAAAGGAGTATTCCTCTTTATTTGGCAGGAACTTGAGTTTTACTATTCAGTCCGGTCTCACTGTGAATGGTGAAGAGTTATTCGCGAATCCGGCACCGAAAAGTCCACCATGCGAGTGGAACCCACCGAGCAAGTCATGCTTTAGTTCGAAAATTGGCGCAACTTGGAATCAGCCCATCCAGGTCACCGGAAGCGTGCCCGACAGCTCGGGCGGATCGTCGGAGGCCCTGCTTAACGTCAGCTCGATAGTCCCGTCGAATTGCTATCTCGGACAAGCTCAGCTTGTTTATCAATACCAAGTGTTCTCTCAAGTCAGCACCACTTTCCATGATTGTGCTGGTCAAACCACGTGGCAGGCGGGTTACAAGAATGTGGGTGGCACGTACCCTCAAACTTGCTTTGTTGGCGCTTCCCCGGCAGCGATTAAGTCAGGTAACGCAATTGTCCGAATGCGTTATCGCATCGTCCTGCCCGATGGAGGCTCGTATTCCGACCTGTCGCCTGGTCAACGGGTCGCGGCAGGATCACTCACCGACTTCTCATGGCCCGCGAATGGAAACGTCACCGCCACCTTTTCCTATGTAGACGGCACGGCCAAGAATCCCAATTCCTTGCCGGATCTAAAGGTCTCGTTGAACGGACTTGTAACTGCCAATGAGTCAACGCCTGAATTCTCGGTTCCGTCGATCCCACTTTTCTCGTGCACGGGCCCTAACGGGCAGTCCGCTCAAGTGTCGTTGGGTTCGATTGACAGCTCGGTGTCAACGATCGCTGGTGTACCCACGCTGCGAATCTCTGATGGTGGAGGCGCTAACTACGACCTCATTCAAGCGGCGGGTGGAAAGTGCACCTTGACTCTTGAACTTGCTATTCCCACGGTCGACGGTGGAATAAGTACTGACACCGTCTTGAACCAGGTTCCGGTCTTGCCCGGCGGGAGCCCGTTGGTGATGAACTCTGGGTATTCGGCCCGACCTAACGCCAGCTGGTTTGCAGCATGCTTGAACGGCAACGTGGTGACTCTCAGCGTTGACCCCAATAACTCAACCTGCCCATTGTCGTCGCCGAACGGAGCTCCGGGCGCCATAACCAGTCCCGAAGGAATTTTGATCAAGTCGGGTTCGAGCACGTATCAAGTACAGCCCGATAATGGCGGCTTCTATGGGGGCTCCGGCACCCCACCGACGACCTATACGTTCACGCTAAGTGATACTCCCACTGGGAGTTTCTCCATCTCGTTTAATTGGACCTACTTGGGTACCACGACACCCGTCACGGTGTACGGCTAATGACAGATTCGCACGTTGTAGTGAGAGAAAGAGGAGTCCAATGACTTCAGTAACCCACCCCACCTCGTTCGTCGAGGCATTCAACCGCTGGGCGTCGCAGGTGGCCAGCGTCATTCAAGGCAAGGACGCCACCATTCAAGAGGCGTTGATCTGCTTCTTGTGCGGCGGTCACTTGCTCATTGAAGACGTTCCCGGAATGGGTAAGACCACCTTGGCTCGTGCCATCGCGGCTAGCGCTCAGGTCGACTGGGGCCGTGTGCAATTCACTCCCGACCTCCTGCCCTCTGACGTGACGGGTGTGTCGGTGTGGAACCAAAAGACCAGCGAATTCGAATTTCGTCCGGGTCCTGTCTTTACCAACGTGGTTCTCGCCGACGAAATCAACCGTGCCTCCGCGAAGACGCAGTCAGCTCTACTCGAAGTGATGGAAGAAGGAACGGTGTCGACCGACGCCACGACCTACGTCGTTCCGAAGCCCTTCATTGTGATTGCGACGGAGAACCCCATCGACCTCGATGGAACCTATCGCCTGCCCGAAGCCCAGCTCGACCGCTTCATGATGAAGATTTCCATGGGCTACCCCTCAGCCGACGTTGAAGCGAACATTCTTCGCGCGGAGCGAAATGGAGCATCGGTGGCCTCAGCCACGGCCGTGCTGACCATCGAAGAGCTCAAGGCCATGATCGAGTTTGTCAAGACGGTGCAAGTTGCCCCCGTGATTGACGATTACATCGTCGCGTTGGCGGGGCACACTCGAGCGGCCGCCGGCGTGCGCCTTGGCGTCTCGCCGCGAGGCAGCTTGGCGTTGATTCGTGCATCACGAGCCGCCGCCGCCGTGGCGGGAAGAAACTTTGTGACTCCCGAAGACGTCAAGAAGTTGGCGGTGGCGGTCCTCTCGCACCGCATCATCATGAAGCCTGAAGCGGAAATGTCGGGATTGACGAGTGCTGACGTCGTGAGACAAGCGCTGGACGCCGTGCCTGTTCCCCGCCGAGCGGAATAATCAACATGACCGTGGTGGGGCGTGGCGTAGCAGCGATATCTCTCGCTGCGGGAGCAGCGGGATTCTTCCTGCATTGGCGCTCGCTTCTCATCGTTGGCATCGCCGGACTTCTTGCGGTGGCGTACGGATTCATGACGACGAGATCGTCTCAGTCAATTGAGGTTCAACGTTCTTTGCACCCGAAGAAGGTAACCAAGGGGTCTGCTTCCATTGCGCTGCTTTCAATGAAGAACACGGCGGTGGCTTCCTCGGTGCGGATTCATGTCGTTCAGGCGCTGGGGGGCGATGAATTGGTTGCCACTCTGCCGCCGCTACTGGGTAAGCAATCTGCCGTCAAGTCCGTCCCTTTGCCGACCACGCGTCGTGGGCATTTCATCGTGGGACCAGTCACCATTCGTCGTGGGGACATCTTCGGGCTCTTTCGTCGAGAGCAAACCTTTGGCGCGAGTGAAGAGTTGTGGGTGCAGCCTGCCGTCGCAGCATTCCGCCCCCTATCGATGGGCTTTCAAAGAGATATTGAGGGACCCACCTCGGATCGTGCACCCGTGGGCAATATGGCCTTCCACCGCATTCGCGAGTACGTGCCGGGCGACGATCCCCGTCTCATTCACTGGAAGGCCACGGCTCGTCGCAGCACGGATGTGCTCGAGCTGATGGTCCGTCACAATGTCGACACCACTCAACCGGCGACCGTGGTCTTGTTGGATGTCGCGTCAGAACGATTCGTCGACGACCAGTTCGAGGTCGCCGTCGACGTCGCGGCGTCAGCGACTCACGCAGCGTTGACCATCGGAGGCAATCTCAAGATCACGACCACGGCGGGGGATGAGGTGGTCTTGCCGGCCGGAGTTGCACGAAACGATGCCCCCGTCTTGGATTTCTTAACGGACGTGGAGACCACGACGTCAGGGACGCTTCTCGAAACGATGAGTGAGCTCGCCTTGTCTCCCGGAGGTACGACGTTGATCATGGTTACCGGCCACCCGACGGAGGATGAAGTATCTCGAGCGGCTGCGCTCACGAAGCGATTCGCCCGAGTGTTGCTCGTCGCGGTGACGGATGACGAAGTCGCGAACCCATTCCCGCAATTGGCGATGGTGTTTGGATCATCTCTCGAAGACGTAACGCGGCAGTGGAACCGGGAGATGGTGTCGTGATGAAGGGCTTACAGCGTTATCTCGATGTGGTAATCATTGGTGTCATCACCGCGTGCTCGTCATTGCCATGGCTGTGGGTAATTTCCGGGATTCGCGCGTGGGCATCGCTTGTTGTCGTCATCGCCGCGGGAACGGCATTGGCATCTGTCTCATTTACCACCGGGTTTGCGCGGCATTTGTCGACGTGGTGGGTTCACCTCATTCTCTTGTTCGCCGTCCTCGACGTGATCACGATTGACCAGCCCTGGAATGTCGTGCAAATTGTCAACGGTCTGTCGTCGGGCTTGGCCCACTTATCGACATCAGTACTACCCGCATCATCACCGGGAGATCTTCTCGTCTCGCCCATTGTGGTCGTGGCGTTGGTGGCGTGGTTGGCCGCAAAGTTTGAAAAGAAGCAGCAGGGATCTCCTTGGAGCGTGGCTCCGTGGATCATCAACTTCGCTCTTGCAACTGCGTTTGGTGCCACCTTTAACGGCTCCAACGCCAGTCTCGGAATTTTCTTTGCCGCGTCCCTTCTTATCTGGCTGAGTTGGCGCCACCGCCGTCTGCGCAGCTACGTCGAAGTTGATCCGGACTCGACGGTATGGAACCAGGTTTTCGCGGTTGGGACTCCGGTCATTATCTTTTCCTTGCTAATGGGTGGCGTGGTCTTTGGCCAAGCGCGCATACCGCAGCTGAATGGAAACGCCGTATCGGTGACTCGAAAGGCTCCAGACACGTCTCTCAACGGCTCGAATCCCAGCGCAATTCTGGCAACGCTGAGGTATTCCGCAAAGTCGGAGACACCCCTTTTCCATGTATCTCTTTCTGGCCTCGGTTCAAACCCTTCGATGGTCACTACGACGACACGTACGGGCAAGGCATATCTCCTGCCTATCGCGACCTTGTCGAACTACAACGGTTCGTCGTGGTATCTCGGAAATCTGCAACCCGTGAATGCGGGCAATGCTGTGTCGCTCGTCACTTTTAGTAACGCCGGCAATGGGCCTTCAGGGTCGCATGCCTCGAGCGTTCACGTCGAGGTCCTCAATGGTGCCGTCACCAACTTGCTTAATCGATACTTGCCGACTCCCGGAGGCGTGATTTCGGGAGTCGCGGGTACCGATGTCGCCGCGGATCCAGAAACGGGCTTCGGGGTGTCCTCGAGCGCACTGGGAGCAGGTCAGACAATCGATGTCTCGGGCGTCTCGAGTGCCAGGGATCCGGGGATTTCGAGTCTTTCGAATTGGGCGCCGAGCATTCGAGTCTGTCAACAGCTGATGATCTACATCGGGCTGAAGCCGACATCGTCCACATCTTGCAGTTTCGAGCCGCTCGCTGGTGGCGCTTCACCTCTATCGCTGATAAATAAGCAGGTTTCGTTACTGAAGAGCACCGAGGGTGTCGCGCCCATCGGGAAGCAGCCTCAGCAGGCCGCCACCGACGTAACGGGACAATCGTTTGGCGACATCTTGACCACGGTACTTGGTAGCAATGCCGAGGGGACCCCCGAACAGTACGCCACGCTGGTGGCGATGTTGGGGCGAGTGGCAAACCTCCCCTCTCGCGTGGTGACGGGCTTTGCGGTACCGACCTCACCGGCGGGACGCACCGTTTCCTTGACTCCCGCCATGTCGTATACCTGGGCCGAGATCTACGACGGTGGCAGGTGGCAGGTTGAAGATGCCACGCCCATGCGAATAGGCCACGGAAAGGCACTCACGAGCGCCCTGGCTCAGCAACAGACTGATCAGAACTCAGGCAAATCGAACAAATGCACGCTGAACTGCACGCCGATCGTTCACCACTTCTACAAGGGGCATCCTGCCAATCCCTATCTGCGTCTCCTGATGGAAATCGGCATCGGGATTGCGGGATTGGTCGCGCTCGTAGTGGTGTGGATTGCTGCCATCGCTGGCATCAAATCGCGACGCCGTCACCGTCGTGCGACGGGAAGTCCTCGTCAGCGAATTAGGGGTGCCATCGCGGAGCTCATCGACCTTCGCCGCGAGTTGACTCGTGGACCACGTCTCGATTCGTCGTCCACGTCGGAAATCGTTGACATCGTGACACGCGAGACTCAGGACGAGAACGATGGCGAGTCGACGTCGATCGTCAATATCGTGAATCTTGCTCTTTACGGGGTTGGCGACTTGGGAGAACTACCTGCTGATGACGTTTGGCGATGGGTGTCTCATCGCAAGGCCGACTACTGGAGCCGAGTTGGGCGACTTGCGCGGTTTAAGTCGCGATTGTTCTTCGTCCGCAGCGCGTACTAAACGGAAGTTAGCGATCCCGACGGATAGTGCTCTTGAGCTCTCCCACCGGAGCGGCGGCCGGCGGGGTCGGCGAGGAATACTCAGAGGGTATGGCCGGAGTCGACGGGGTTCCTAGGTTGGGGATTTCGCCGTAGGCGAGGAAGCGCAAGAGGATGAAGTGTGTGAGTGGAAGGTTAAGAGAGATTTTCTCTCGAACCCTACCGTTTTCAAAGATGACGATTCCGTCCGGCTCCATCTCCATTGCTTCGATGTTGCCAAAGTCAAAGTTTCGCCATCCTGTCTCTGAGGCCACGGCAATCCGCTGATTAGTGAAGTGAGCCATACCGGCACCGACGTATCGCCACTGAGCAGCAGCTTCCTCGCGGGCCTTCTGGTTCTGCCACATGTTGTAGCCGACGGAACCGGCTAACGATGCCACGAGAAGAAGCGGTGAGCCAAAGGCAATGAAGCCCCCGCGCCTGGCCTGCACCGGGGTCGCGTAGTAGGCGTTGAGCCCGCAGGGAAATGCATGTGCGATGTACTCACCCGGACGAGGGGAAATGCGTGACGCCTGAGGCGACGGTCGCCATCCAGAGGCGAGCGCGGCTGTTAGCTGGTGCGCGCTGAACCAGTCGTGTTCAGCCGATGTCCCGCTGTAAGGGATGAGATCGCGAATGTCGGTCATGTTGTTCCTTGTCAAATGTGGGCTTCACCGCGACGACTACTGGACATTGAGTTGTTCTGAACCGCGAATTCTTACTCGCAACTCGCGCACCAGATCTCAACTCGCGACAATCAAGGAAGGGGTCGCCTAGTTGCTTGAGTATCCACGATTCATCGCGACATTGTTTGTCGCCAACTGATGCTCGGTGTAGGAAACTCCGCTGCCGTATCCCTCACCATTGTCGTCGACAACATAATTATTCAAACCCTTGGGAATGTCACGAATGACCGTCTTGAACGTGCATGTGTCGACGTAGTTTCCGGACTGCGCGTAGTTGCCCCCATCAATGCCTGATCCGTAAGTGCCCGATGCGACCTGCTGACCAGTATCCGAGTAAACGACGACCGGTCGATATTGATTGAAGTCTGAATAGTTGTACGAAAGTTGTGAACAAGTAGTTCCATACAAGGTCGTTGAGAAATTGATTGTGTAGGTCTGAGATGATCCGACAATTGCGAGAATCCAAACCGCAGTCCACACGATGCCCAACACCAATCCCGAGATGGCCATACCCTTACCGCGAAGTCCCCGCTTCTTGACCTGGCTCAGGGCGATGGCACCAAAGATGATCGCTAGAACTGAAATTCCGATAATGCCGGTGACTAAAGCGGCGATTGCCAAACCTGAAAAGGAGGCAGCAGTCGCGGCAGTTGCGAAAACCGGTGCAGTTGGTGTGGAAGGCGTCACGTTCGGGGTAGGTGTGACCTTTGGCGGTGGAGTGGGCGCGTTAAGAGATGCGAAACCTGAACGCTGAGCAGCCCCGGGACCGGCGCCACATACCGTACAAAACTTTGAATCTTGGGGCATTTGGTGCCCGTTGGCGCAAATCACAACTTGCTCCTTTGTCTCTATTGCACTCGAAACTACTACGAAGCGTGAATAGAAACCTTGTTTCTATGTTGCCAGACTCCTCAATATGGAAGCTTTTGCCCAAGGCGAAAGGGCGGCAACTTACCCTATTTACTGTTCCCATTCCCCAGCAGACGTACCACTGGAATGGCTCTGGCTGTGCAGTTGAATGGCCGAAACTTTTTTCGTGCCAGATTGCCCACTTTGTTAGCGGCCTTTACCTCCAGAAAGCATTTCGTTGTAGCATCTGAAACATCAAATAAAAAGTGAGGACATGATCGTGAGAATCAATCCGACCCTGAAAGTTCTTGCAGTGGGGCTTGCCGCGCTGACACTCGCGAGTTGCGGGGGGGCCACAGCTCCAAAAAAAGCTCTCCCTGGTCTCTCATTCGCTCAAGTTAAGAATCTGTACAGCGTTAGTAAGGGATCCGGAGAAGAGGTCGATCTTTCAGTTCTCAAGAAGACGGCAAAGTTTGAAATCGCTAGCATCTCCATGTCTTGGACTAATGCGGCAATGGCCGCTGGTCTAGATGGACAAGGATGTAACGATATCTACTATGTCGAAAACGAACGCTGGTTTCAGGTAGCAAGGAAAATCGGCGGCTGTTCGTCTGTTCCCTCCCGTGGCCAGGCGACCAAGGTTATGAATAATCGCGCCTCAGCAGTCTTTACGTCGAATTTTGTCTGGCCGACGAAGTACCAGGTTCTGAAGGCAGACCCGACGACAGTTTTCCCCACAACGACTACCACTTTGAGCGCCTATGAGATTGCTCAGCAA
>Ga0007804_1000754_pt1 | contig 11479 bp, 7 predicted proteins | sample CryBogCBE25Aug07_FD_60367 | JGI IMG/M metagenome (GOLD analysis project Ga0007804, IMG submission 60367) | Freshwater microbial communities from Crystal Bog, Wisconsin, USA - CBE25Aug07 | ecosystem: Environmental > Aquatic > Freshwater > Lake | place: Crystal Bog, Wisconsin, USA | collected... | reverse complement strand
ACCAAGGTCTTCGCCTGAGTGATAGGAACTATCGTCGCCGCCTCAGCAATGGCCGCATCAATATCAGCAATGGCCGCATCAATTGATTCTCGCGTTGGTGGTTGCTCTAAGAGATGGCGCTCCGACATTCGAACACAGCCAATATTGACGCTCTTTGCAAACTCAACTCTTGCACTACCGAAGACGAACTCAGTCGATCCTCCGCCAATATCAACGACTAAGAATGGCGCATCAGATGAATGGAGCTCCTTGGTAGCACCGATAAAGGAGAGCGCCGCCTCCTCTTCGCCGGGAATGACCTCTGGCTCTATACCTAGAATTTCTCGAACACCATCGATGAAGAGCGCTCGATTAGTTGCATCGCGGGTAGCGCTGGTAGCGCAGAATCGAATCCGCTCCACTCCCTTTGCCGCAATCAATCCAGCGAAGCGTGCCGTTGCAGACAAGGTCCGTTCAATTGCCGCTGGATCAAAGGCCTTGTTCTTATCGACCCCTTGACCGAGTCGCACAATCTCCATCTCGCGATGAATCTCGCGGAAGTTTCCATCCGCAATATCGGCGATGAGGAGGCGAATGGAATTTGTTCCACAATCAATTGCTGCTACTCGCATGGGTCGGCTTCCCACCATTGAGGTAGCGCGGCGAGAGCTTCATCGCCAAATGGATTAACGCCAGGACCTGCACCGAGTGAATGCGCGACGAGCGAATGTAGGCATTTCACCCGAGTAGGCATTCCGCCTGCAGTGATGCCCTCTACTTCTGGCACATCCACTCCAAGGGCAGCACGTGCTGCTAAATAATCGTCATGAGCTGCGCGATACTGGCCAGCAACTTCTGGGTCAGTGGCGAGGCGACCCTCCATCTCCGCCATCATTCCCGTCGTCTCGAGCGTCGAAATTGCTCCGGTCAATTTGGGGCAGGTTGCATAATAGAAGGTAGGAAACGGTGTGCCATCGCTCAAGCGAGGAGGAGTCTCAACCACTGCTGGATTTCCGCACGGACAGCGATAAGCGATTGCATGGACGTCGCGCGGAGTTCGACCTAGTTGGCGCGCAATAACCTCAAGGTCTGCCGGAGTGGGCTTATCTGACATGATGAGAACTTTACTGGGTTAATACTGGATTAGTTGTTAGCGATTGGTGCTAGTGATAGATGAGATCACTTTTTGATACCAAGGAAGTCCTGATGGAATCTGATTTGCAACCGCAGCAGCGGGTTGATTTCCCACCTTTGAGGGATCGGGCACCCCAATGACGATGTATTGATGTTCGCCCGGGAATACATAGTGGAGGCGGCTTCGAGCTTGGCTCGCGATATAGGCCGGATCATTCCACTTCGCTAACTCATTCGTTGCCGCATCAAGGGTTGCTTGGCTGTCATGAAGCTGCGCGATGAGCGAATGAATCTGTGCACGTTGTGCGAAATATCGTTGAAGTGGTGGAGCGAGAGTAATCGCGATTACGAAGAGGGTGGTAACAACCGCAAGGTTGCGACCAGCCACTCCTCGTAACCACGACACTGTGATTTCCTAACTCTCTTACTTATCCGTTAAAACGTGGGAATGCACCGCGACCTGCATAGAGTGCAGCATCGCCAAGCTCTTCCTCAATACGGAGCAACTGGTTGTACTTTGCGACGCGCTCGGAGCGAGCAGGTGCACCAGTCTTAATTTGTCCGCACTCAAGTGCAACAGCGAGATCGGCAATTGTTGTATCTTCGGTCTCACCAGAACGGTGCGACATCATGGAACGGTATCCCGCACGATGCGCCATTGACACTGCATCGATTGTCTCGGTCAATGTACCAATCTGGTTTACCTTAACGAGTAGGGCATTTGCCGTCTTTGCCTTAATTCCACGGGCAAGGCGCTCTGGGTTGGTAACAAAGAGATCATCGCCGACGATTTGAATCTTCTCGCCAAGGACAGAAGTCATCTTTGCCCATCCATCCCAATCATCCTCATCCAATGGATCTTCAATGGAGACGATTGGATATGCGCTGACGAGCTCTTGGTAGTAAGCAATCATCTCATCCGATGTGCGCTCTGAACCTTCGAACTTGTACTTGCCATTCTCGTGGAACTCAGTGGCAGCGACATCCATAGCAAGCGCGATTTGGCTGCCAGGCTTGTATCCAGCAGCCTCAATCGCTTCAATGATTAGATCGAGCGCAGCGCGATTGCTCTCAAGGTTTGGCGCAAAACCGCCTTCATCACCGATGCTGGTAGCAAGGCCGCGCTTCTTGAGCACGCTCTTAAGGCTGTGATAAATCTCTGCGCCCCAGCGCAGACCCTCTTTAAATGTCTCTGCTCCGATTGGTGCAATCATGAACTCTTGAATATCAACGTTGGTATCTGCATGTGCGCCGCCATTGAGAATATTCATCATTGGGACGGGCAGGGTATGTGCGGTTGGCCCACCGATGTAACGGAAGAATGAGAGATCGGCGCTTTCCGCAGCTGCACGAGCAACTGCGAGTGAGATGCCAAGAATTGCATTCGCACCCACGCGCCCCTTGTTGGCTGTGCCATCGAGAGCAATCATGAAGCTATCGAGTTCACGTTGGTCAGTTGCATCAATCTCGGCCTCAATAATTGCTGGAGCCAACTCATCGTTAACGAAATCAATCGCCTTCTCAACACCTTTGCCGAGGTAGCGCTTTCCACCATCGCGGAGTTCAACGGCTTCGAAGGCACCGGTAGATGCACCACTTGGGACTGCGGCACGAGCAGTTGTGCCATCCTCGAGCATTACCTCGACTTCAACAGTTGGGTTTCCGCGGGAGTCGAGAATTTCGCGGGCATAGATTGCTTCAATAACAGACACAAGTTCCTGCTTTCGATATACGGGTGTGAGATTGTGTAGTAAGCGGGGCTCAACGCTGATATCCCGATTCGCTGCGGTAATTCTAGCCTTTTACTGGTCTGATGAAGGTGTGGATACGCTCTTCGTCGCTTCGGCGTGCTGAATCCGCTCAATTAACCCACGGGTAGCCTGGCGCAACGCTGCCTCCGGATCAATTCCTAAATCATGCGCCTGCGAGACAAGACCCAAGAGAATCTCCCCCAGTGCCTGCGCATCAGTCCCCTCAGGCAATGTGACGGGAAGGTGAACAGGAATCAAATACTCAAACTTATCGAGGCGATACATCAACTTATTCGCCAGCGGTAGTGCCGGTTGCGAAAGTGGAACGCCATCAAGGGCAGAGGTTCGCCCCTTCTCTGCAACCTTCTGTGACTCCCATGTCTTCATCACATCTTCACTCGTCTCAGCGACTGCATCGCCAAAGACATGTGGATGTCGTCTGATTAATTTATCGGCTACCTCGCGAGCAATATCTTCAACATCAAAGGGTGAGTCTGCATCTTCTTCTGCAACACGAGCATGGAAGTAGACCTGGAGTAAGAGGTCTCCGAGCTCCTCTTTCATTCCTTCGCGATCATTGCTTTCTACCGCATCGACAAATTCATAACTCTCTTCGAGAAGATATTTGAGTAATGAGGCATGTGTCTGTTCGCCATCCCATGGACAACCACCAGGAGAGCGCAACCGATCCATCACGCCGCGAAGGCGTTCTAGCTCTGATTCCATGAGTCGACTGCTTACTCAGTACTTATTTATTTGCTTGGAGTTGCCGTTGGCGCAGCGACCGCACCCGATGTTGCATCTCCGGCCTCAACCTGGCTCTTCGCCTGATTCCACGTTCCGTAACGAGGATTAACAGTGATCTTCACCTTAGTAAAGAAGCTTGTGAGGTAATTTTGTGCGCTCGTTGTATCCGTCTTTGTGTTGAGCGCTGCTGTGATCTTGCCACCGAGAACCATAAATGTTGCATATGTGTCAAAATCTTCTGCAGCGATGGAGTTCTGAATCAAGCCAGAGTTCAGGTTGTTCACTCCACCAATCTGCTGAACGAGTGCCGCCTTGTACTTAGCGATATCTGCTGGAGTTGCAGTGATGTTCTTAGCAGCTGCCGCCTGCTTCAAGAGCAACTCTGAGATGTGGAGGTTGAGGACATTGCGCGCAATATCAGCGCCCTTCAGGAGGGTAAGAGAAGAAGTATCGACAGTGGCACGCAACTTGAGAATCGAGGCAACTGAGTTCTGTACCTGGGTTGTGGTGATGACATCGCCGCCGACTGTTGCTGCCGCATTCACATTTGAGCACCCAGCGAGCAGGGCGACGGCGCCAATGGCAACCGTTGCAACCAATTTCTTGCCGTGGCGCTTAACCTGCTGAGCGAAAGATGCCTTCATTGAAATTGTCGCAATCTGCTCCACAAAATACTCCAAAACTAGAAGATGGCCTTGAGGACCTCAGCGGTCCACTGAATAATCGAAGTATCCCCTACTTCCCCATCATCGAGCCAATTTGGCGCCAGATTCCGCGCCACCAAGAGGCTCCGGGTAGCCGCCTTGATGACGGAACCGGGATAGGTTCGCATCACCTTTAACTCCACGGACTCTGGCAGAACTACTGGCGAGAGTTTGAGGTACTTTCCTTGAATCATAACCTCGGTCAGAGCATGGCTCTTGGCAAAGGCCCGAATATGGGCGATCTGCATCAAGGTCTGAGCCTCGGCCGGCAGGTCGCCGAAGCGATCTACGAGCTCCTCGGCGATCGCCTTCAACTCGGCAGAATCGGGGGCGTCGGCAATTCTGCGATAGAGATCGAGGCGGAGCCGCTCTGATGGGACATATTCGATAGGAAGGTGGGCGGTTACTGGGAGCTCTACCTTGCACTCGCGAACCTTCGGCTCGCTATCGACATATCCAGTCTTGAACTCCTCAACGGCCTCGCCCACCATCCGCATATAGAGATCGAATCCGACCTCGGCGATATGTCCGGATTGTTCGCCACCCAGAAGATTTCCTGCGCCACGAATCTCTAAATCCTTCAACGCCACCTGCATTCCCGAGCCAAGCTCTGAGTTGGTGGCGATGGTGGAGAGGCGATCATGAGCAATCTCGGTCAGCGGCTTATCGGCTGAATACAAGAAGTAGGCATAAGCTCGCTCGCGACTGCGACCTACTCGACCACGCAATTGGTGGAGTTGCGAAAGCCCAAAGGCATCTGCGCGATCGACAATGAGCGTGTTCGCATTTGGAATATCGATTCCGCTTTCGATGATGGTCGTACAGACCAGGACATCAAATTCGCGTTCCCAAAATGCGAGGATGACCTCTTCTAGTTGGCCTTCACTCATCTGTCCGTGCGCAACGCGAATCCGAGCTTGGGGACTACCTGCCTTCAACCGTTCAACTACCGCATCGATACTCTCAACTCGGTTATGAATAAAGAAGACCTGACCGTCTCGGAGCAATTCGCGATGAATAGCGGCGGCGACCTGCTTATCGTCATAGAAACCGACATAGGTGAGGACTGGGTGTCGCTCCTCAGGTGGTGTCGTAATGTTCGACATCTCTCGAATACCCGTGATTGCCATCTCCAGCGTCCTCGGAATTGGAGTCGCTGACATTGATAGAACATCCACATTGGTGCGAGTCTTCTTCAGCTCCTCTTTATGCTCGACACCAAAGCGTTGCTCCTCATCCACGATAACTAGGCCCAAGTCGCGGAATTGCACATCTTTCGAGAAGAGTCGGTGAGTTCCAATAACGATATCGATTGAGCCATTGGTGAGGCCTTCAAGGATCTCGCGGCTCTCCTTTGCCGTATTGAATCGCGATAACCCTGCGACTCGGACTGGAAAACCGGTATACCGATTTAAGAAGGTATTGAGGTGCTGCTGTACCAGCAGTGTTGTTGGAACAAGAACAGCGACCTGCTTTCCATCTTGGACGGCTTTAAAGGCCGCGCGAATTGCAATCTCTGTCTTTCCATAACCCACATCACCGCAGATGATGCGATCCATCGGGTGAGAGGCCTCCATATCGCGCTTCACCTCTTCAATAGTCGAGAGTTGATCCGTCGTCTCGACATAAGGAAAGGCCTCTTCGAGTTCGCGCTGCCATTGCGTATCAGGCGAGAAGGCATAACCCGGAGCAGCCATACGCGCTGCGTAGAGCCGGATTAATTCGCCCGCAATCTGCTTGACCGCCTTACGGGCCTTACGCTTTGCATTCTGCCAATCTGCTCCACCAATTCGGTGTAGCGAAGGTGCTTCACCACCTACATATCGAGTGATCTGCTCCAAATTATCGGTCGGAACATAGAGCCGGTCACCAGGTTGACCACGCTTCGATGAGGCATACTCGATGACGAGGAATTCGCGGGAAATTCCAGCAATGGTTCGTTGCACCAGTTCGATGTACTTACCGACACCATGATTTTCGTGAACGATGAAGTCGCCGGCACGAAGCTCCAAGGGGTCAATAGTCTTCTTGCGACGAGACGGCATTCGCGCCTGATCCTTCGCCGAGCTCCGCTGACCCGAAATATCTTTCTCGGTTATTAAGACTGTCTTCTGAGCGTGATTTAGGAAGCCGTGCTCAATCGGAGCAACCAGCAGATGAATGACGTCGCGAGTTAACGCTGAATCCACCGATCGCAATACTCGAGTTGGCAGGTCTACTTCTGCGAAGAGATTTTGATAACGCTCAACGATTCCTGGCCCCGCAGCGGTAAATATGACGAGGTATCCTTCAGCGAGCCACTTCTTGAGATCTGCCTCTACCTCTTCAATATTCTTCGAATAGATTGGGATAGCCTCAAACTCTTCAAGCTCACTGGTCTCATCCTCAGATGATGCATATGGATTAAGCGCAATCCACTGCAGCCCTCGCTCAACCGCAATTGTCTGCAAGCGCTCAAGTGAGTAATAACCACCAACATCTAACGCCTCCGTCAGATCAATCGGGGCATCAGCGCCGATCGCGGCATGGGACCACGAGGCATCCAAAAACTCTTTATTTGTCTCAATGAGATCCAGCGCTCGGGAATGAATCCGGGGCTCATCTAAAATCATGATGGTGAAATCTTCTGGCAGAAAATCAAGCAGCGACTTTAACTCTGCGCTCAAAAGCCCGATGAGAGATTCCATTCCCTCGACCGGAATTCCTTCGGTAAGTTTTGAGGCAATCTCATTGAGGGCAGGAAATTCTGAGGCGATGTATGCGGCGCGCTTTTTGACCTCATCGGTCAACAGCAACTCTCTGCACGGATAGATAATGAGTTCCCCGACGAATGGTTTGTAGGTTCGCTGATCGGCAACGGTGAAGTAGGCCAACTCTTCAATCTCATCACCAAAGAAATCGATACGGATAGGATGATCGAAATCAGCTGGGAAGATATCGATGATGCCGCCACGAAGGGCGAACTCGCCACGCCGTTCTACTAAATCAGTGCGAGTGAAACCCAAGAAGACTAATTGGGAGACAAGCGCATCCATCGAAATTTCAGTACCAAGTGTCAGTCGCGGAAAGTCGTGCTCCAAGAGATCGCTGACTATGGGCTGGATGAGGCCGCGTATTGAAGTCAGGAGAACGCGATGGTCACCAATAGTTGCGAGTGCCTTTGCGCGTGCTGCAACGGTGTCACTCTTGGGGCTCAACTTCTCATGGGGCAAGGTCTCCCACGCCGGGAAGAGCGCAACGGCATCTCGGCCGATATAGCTCGCGATCTCATCTACTAACTCTTCGGATCGTCTGGTCGATGCAGTGACTACGAGAACGGGGTGGCTCTGGCTCACCAGACTCGCGATGAGTCCTTGAACTGGAGTAACTGCAGCATGCGAGCGTTGAAGTCGGAAGGTGCCGGAGAGTTCAATATGTGAGAAAGCGCGAAGTAATTGCATAAAGCGACCCTCTCCCGTTCTCTCGCCACACGACGAAAACCCCGCATCCATCGTGGGGCGGGGGTAATGATTTAACAGTACCTATTTTAACCTGTCATGATTACCCCGTGACGGAGACCTTCAGCACCCAGACCAGTTCGCCGCAAGATGATCAGGCACTTCGTAGTGATGTGCGTCGCTTGGGAGACCTATTAGGCCAGAGCCTGGTACGCCAGGAAGGTGCCAATCTCCTCGAACTCGTCGAATCGGTCCGCAAAGCGGTTCGCGAAGGTGGCGGTGAAGAGATTCTCTCCTCGCTCCAGGCAGAGGAATCAGTTCAACTTGTACGGGCCTTTAGTACCTACTTCCATCTCGCAAATGTCGCTGAGCAGGTTCACCGCGCTCGCGTATTAACAGAAGCTCGAATCTCTGGTGGCTCTTGGCTGGCCCGCGCCGTCGATCGCATTATCGATGCGAAGAACAGCCGCAATGAATTTACGACTCAGGATTTACAAGAGTGGGTTGACCATTTCTCGGTACGCCCGGTCTTTACTGCACATCCCACTGAGGCCGCCCGTCGTTCTGTCTTAAGCAAGATGGGCACGATTGCAGATCTGCTCGATGAGCCAGCAACTCCAACGCGCGACCGCCGACTTGCAGAAGCAGTCGATTTGTTATGGCAGACCGATGAACTTCGACTTGGTCGACCAGAGCCACTCGATGAAGCGACAAATGCCCTCTTCTATCTCGACGATCTCTTCTCGATGACAATTCCTGAGGTGCTCGATGACTTTGCGCACGAACTTGAGCGCGTTGGTGTCAAGGTTTCTCCTACATCTCGTCCATTGAGCTTTGGTACATGGATTGGTGGCGATCGTGATGGCAATCCACACATCACTCCAGAAGTAACGAAAGAAGCGATTGTTCTTCAAACCGGCCACTTCATCCGTACTGTACTTACGATGCTCGACCAGCTCCGCCAGGCGCTATCGGTATCTAGCCGCATTGCAGGTGCGAGTCAAGAGTTAAAGGATTCCGTAGCTAAGGATCTTGACCTGCTCCCTGAGATTGAAGAGCGTTTCCGCCGACAGAATATTGAAGAGCCATATCGCCTCAAGGCAACGGCAATTCGCCATCGCTTGATTTTGACCCAGAGACGTCACTCCGCCGGAGCAAAGCACGTCCCAGGACGTGACTATGAGAGCACAAAAGAGCTCGTAGACGATTTGATGTTGATGCGCGAATCACTCCTTGCCCACCGTGGCGAGTTAATTGCAACAGGGCTCCTCGAGCGTGTTATTCGCACCGTATCCAGCTTTGGTCTAACCCATGCGACCATGGATGTTCGAGAGCACTCTGATGCGCACCACCATGCGCTCTCTCAGATCTTCGGAGAGGCATATACAGATCGCATCTCCTTCATTCTGAATCAGCTGGCAGCCCCAACTGGTGGCAATCTGCAGGCGATGGATCAGATTTCGACACAGACCTTCAACACCTTTGTGGCGATCAAAGAATTAATCGAGAAGTTTGGTCCAGAAGTCATCGAGACCTACATCATCTCCATGACCAAGGGATATGAAGATGTTCTTGCACCCGTTCTGCTCGCTCAATTAGCAGGTCTGGTTTCAACCACAGGTGAAAAATTTGCCAAGGTTGGATTTGCACCACTGCTCGAGACAGTTGCTGAACTGCGTGCCGCTGACACCATCCTCGATGCGCTGCTCTCAGTACCTCAGTATCGTGAATTAGTTCGCCTACGTGGGGATATCCAAGAGGTGATGCTCGGATATTCCGACTCCAATAAGGATGCGGGCATTGCAACCTCACAGTGGGAGATTCATAAGGCGCAACGTAAGTTGCGCGACGTGGCACTCAAGCATGGCGTCACATTGCGACTCTTCCACGGCCGCGGCGGATCCGTTGGACGTGGCGGCGGACCAACATATGACGCACTCATCTCGTTGCCGTGGGGCTCCATCGATGGCCAAATTAAGATGACTGAGCAAGGTGAGGTCATTAGCGATAAATATGCCCTTGCTTCACTCGCTCGTGAAAATGTTGAAATTAGTCTCGCTGCAGCCCTTGAAGCGACGGTTCTCAACCGCTCCCCTCGCCAAAGCCCTGAAGATCTTGCTCGCTGGTCGGCCACTATGGATCTCATCAGCGATAACGCCTTCGCTCGATATCGCGGACTCGTCGATCAACCTGGCCTGCCCGCATATTTCTATCAATCGACACCCGTAGAACAATTAGGTGAGCTCTTCCTTGGCTCGCGACCATCGCGTCGCCCTGATGCGAGCGGTGGATTGGGATCACTTCGCGCAATTCCGTGGGTATTTGGTTGGACACAATCCCGCCAAATCGTTCCCGGCTGGTATGGGGTTGGCTCCGGTCTTAAGGCGGCACGTGAAGCTGGAAATGGCGAGACGACATCCCATATGTTGAAGGAGTGGCACTTCTTCCGCACCTTTATCTCCAATGTGGAGATGACTTTGGCGAAGACTGACCTCGCCATGGCGCGAAAGTATGTCGATCTCCTCGTCGAACCTTCGCTACGCCACTTCCTCGATGACATTGAGGCCGAGTACGAATTAACGAAGCGTGAGATTGCGCTGCTGACACAGCAGAGCGAGATTCTCGATGATCAGCCAATCTTGGCGCGCACATTGCAGGTGCGCGACGCCTACCTGGCGCCACTACATCTCTTGCAGATTTCGCTACTTGATCAGGTACGTAAGAATCCTGAGGCAGATCCGATTCTGCGTAGAGCGCTCTTGCTGACAATCAATGGTGTTGCCGCAGGCCTACGTAACACTGGCTGATTAAAGCTCGGGCGTAAAGCCAAGCACTTCTCCGTAAAAGGTGAGCTCTGCCTCATAGGAGGTGATAATTGAGCTCGCCTTTCGAAAGCCATGCCCTTCGCCCTCGAATTCGAAGTACCGATGCGTGATTCCCTTTTCGACACAGATATCTCGAATTGCCTCTGATTGTGCTGGTGGTACCACCTTGTCATCGAGCCCTTGGAAGATGATGAGAGGTGAGGTGAGATTCTGTGCATGGGTAAGCGGCGAGCGCTCTTTGTAGAGCTCTGCCTCGGCCGGGTAGGCACCAATCATGGAATCGAGGTAGCGCGATTCAAAGTCATGGGTATCCAGCGCGAGCGCGGTGCAATCTGCGACCCCGTAATACGAAGCGCCCGCAGCAAACCGATCGCTATTCACGAGAACATTAAGTACGGTGAATCCTCCCGCCGAACCACCTGTGATGAGAACCTTGGCGCCATCGACCTCGCCCGCATCGATGAGGTGATCAACAACCGCGATGGTGTCTTCTCGATCTACTACTCCCCACTGACCACGTAGGAGATTTCGATATTCCCGGCCATAACCGGTGGAACCACCATAGTTCACCTCAACAACTGCAATACCTCGAGAGGTGAAGAAACTATGTAGCAACGAAATAACGGCTGACTCATGTGCCGTTGGACCGCCATGAACCATAACAAGTAGTGGCGGTTTTTCGGAAGGCTCGAACCCAGGATTTGTTGGTGGATAGAAGATTCCATATACCGGACGACCATCAGCACGATGAGCTGTGATCTCATATGGCTTAGAAAAATAGGCAGCATCAACTGGTAGCGGGTTTGTGAAGATAATCTTCTCGCTCTGCGTTTTCAGATCTATCTCGAGCAAGGTATTTCGATGGCGTGGACTGGTTGCGAAGGTGTAAGCCTTTCCATCGC
>Ga0007804_1000752_pt1 | contig 11484 bp, 8 predicted proteins | sample CryBogCBE25Aug07_FD_60367 | JGI IMG/M metagenome (GOLD analysis project Ga0007804, IMG submission 60367) | Freshwater microbial communities from Crystal Bog, Wisconsin, USA - CBE25Aug07 | ecosystem: Environmental > Aquatic > Freshwater > Lake | place: Crystal Bog, Wisconsin, USA | collected... | reverse complement strand
AGAGTCCTTTAACCTTACATTTACAACTCCTGAAGGGGTTATGCGAAATTCCTATGATGCGATAATCCTAGCTCTCGGGGGGGCCTCTTGGCCGAGGACAGGCTCAACTGCCGAATGGATACCTCTCTTGCAGTCTCTAGGCATCAGCATCAAACCTTTCGAAGCATCTAATTGTGGCTGGGAAGTCGATTGGCCTGATTACTTCCAGAAAGAGAACATGCCATCAAATATTGAAGGGTTACCCTTAAAGAATATTGCCGTTTCTGCTGGGAATCAGAGCATCAAAGGGGAACTCTTGATTACTAAATATGGGTTTGAGGGGGGAGCCCTCTATCAACTTGCCAGGGTGCTACGGGGAATGGAATCCCCCTGCCTTTCGATTGATCTCAAGCCATCCTTCACAAATGAGGCGTTATCTCAGAAAATCAGTCCTTTCACCAAGGATATGATCGGGGAGGCCGTGAAGACATGGCGATTGGGTGCTGCTGCGACAGAACTCCTCCGCTCTGCCGCTTGCAAACGTGGGATCAGCAGTCCCTTCACCCTCGCCTCACTGGCTAAGAACCTGGTCATTCCTCTTTCTGGACCTCGCCCCATTGCCGAGGCCATTTCCTCCGCCGGTGGAGTCAGCTTCTCTGAACTTAATGAATCCCTGATGGTCAAATCCCTGCCTGGCTTATTCCTTGCAGGTGAGATGCTTGATTGGGAGGCTCCAACGGGAGGCTATTTACTCCAAGGATGTTTTTCGACGGGGAGACTTGCTGCTTGTGGCGCGATCCAGCATCTGACAAGAGTCTAGCTGCTATTGCTCGTGGTAGTTGTGGAGAAGACCACCATCGACGACAAACGTGGAACCGGTGACATAGGAAGCGTCATCAGAGGCAAGAAAGGCGGCGAGACCAGAGACATCCTCGGGCTTCCCAAGACGGCCAAGAGGAATCTTTGATTCCAGAAGTGAGAGGAGTTGAGGATTATTGAGAAGAGCCGTGTTAATCGGTGTGGAGATGGCTCCGGGAGCGATGTTGTTGACGGTAATTCCAAGCGGGCCGAGCTCGACGGCAAGATCGCGGCAGAGCATTTTGAGGGCACCTTTGCTGGCGCAGTAGGTGGAGAAATGGGGAAAGGGGAGTTCCTCGTGAACCGAGCTAATGTTGATGATGCGACCGGGGCGATTCGTCGCGCGGAGATGATTGACAAAGTCCTGGGTGATGAAGAATGTGCCGCGCAGATTGATCTGAAGGACGAAGTCGAAATCTTTCTCGGTGACATCCCAGAAATCCGCATGTTTTTCGACACCGGCATTGTTGACAAGAATGTCGATCTTGCCGAGTTTTTCGACCCCCTCGGAAATCACACGACGATCATCCTCGGTATTGGCAAGATCACCTTGGATCATGTGGACCTTACGACCTAACTGAATGATGGCCTCGGCAGTTTCTTGTGCGCTCTGGCCAAGTGCACGATCGTCAACGATGATATCTGCCCCCTCTTGTGCAAGACGAATTGCAATGGCTTTACCAATGCCTTGGGCGCTGCCCGTGACGAGTGCGACTTTTCCTGAGAGTTTCATAGGATGATTTTTTTGTGGAACTATTGATTGGTAACAGCTGCGGGATAAGCGGTGCCAGAGGAATGATCTCTATGGCGTTATCGTAACCCGGAAGGATGGCTTCAGGAGTGAGAACCGTAATGCAACTTGTTATCCTCAAGAACCGGACTATCGTCCGCCAAGATTTCCGCCACAAGAGCGGTCCAACCGGTCTGGTGACTCGCCCCGCATCCACGCCCCGTATCTCCATGAAAATACTCGTTAAAGAGAATGAGATCTTTCCAGAACGGATCAGACGCATACCTCTCATCCCCTCCATGACAAGGGCGATGACCCTTCTCATCAGGAGTGAAAAGTGAGGAGACCCGTTCGGCTAGAAGCTTCCTTGCTTCTTTCAGTGTGACCCAGTTGCCTGAACGCGTGGGAAACTCGACTTTGAAAGAATCCCCATAGAATTGGTAGTAGGCTCCCAGGGATTTAATAATCATAAAGTTGATAGGCATCCAGACTGGCCCCCGCCAGTTTGAGTTCCCGCCAAACATTCTCGTCCTCCCCTCACCCGGTTCGTAATCCACGGAATAGTTCTCCCCATTGACCGTGTACGTGTAGGGATGTTTTTCATGAAACTTGGAAACCGAGCGAATGCCGTGAGGGGAAAGAAACTCCTCCTCGTCGAACATGTACCTCAGAATCCTTTCGAGCCTGTCTCTCGGAGTCGCTGTGAGGAGATGCATCGCATCGGGGCTATTTGCCACAACTTGATTGGTTTCGAGCAAATGTCGGCAGAGTGCAGGACGGTTTTTAATAAACCATTCGAGGCGGTTCTTGTAGCCGGGATTAAAATTTCGCATTTCGGGCGTCACGATTCCATTTGCGAACATGGGAATCAGACCAACGATGGATCTCACCTTGATGGGAATGCTCTCATTTTCGAGCTTGAGATGGTCGTAATAGAATCCGTCTTCCTCATCCCAAAGTCCCGATCCGCCAAAATCATTCATTGCCTCGACGATGCGGACAAAGTGGGTGATGAACTTGGTTCCCATGTCGGCATAGACGGGATTATCAAGGGCGAGTTCCAGCGCCATGCGCAGCATGACGAGACAGTATAAAGCCATCCAGGCAGATCCATCGACCTGCTTCAGTTTTCCACCAGTTGGAAGGGGCTTCGAGCGATCAAAAACGGAAATATTATCGAATCCCAGAAAGCCTCCCTCGAAGAGATTGTTTCCATCACTATCCTTGCGATTCACCCACCAGGTGAAATTGATGAGGAGTTTCTGGAAGACCTTTTCCAGAAACTCAAGATCCGTGTGCCCCTTGAGTTTCTCCGAATAATAAAGGATCAGGGCAGCCCAACCATGCACCGGGGGATTCACATCGGAAAAGTTCCACTCATAGGCCGGCATCTGACCATTAGGATGCGTGTACCATTCCCTGAGCAATAGGATCAGTTGGTCCTTGCAATAGGAAGCATCGATACCGGAGAGGGCTACCGTATGGAAAGCCAGATCCCAGGAGCAGTAATAGGGGTACTCCCAGGCATCGGGCATCGAGAGGACATCGCGGTTAAAAATATGATCCCAATCGCAGTTGCGAGCAGAGTGCCCGGGGGGGGGAGGAGGTTCGGTCGTATCTCCCCTCTGCCACTCGGTCTGTACAAGGTTGTAGAATTGCTTCGACCAGAGAAGCCCAGCGTAGGCTTGACGCGAGACCCGCCTCTCTTCATCGGTTAAAGAGGGCTTGATAATACGGTCATAGAACTCATCGGCTTCCTTGATTCTGGCGGCAAAAATATCATTGAAGCTGTCATCAAAAGGTTCTCCCTCAGCAGCTCCCTTTTCCATCAAACGCATGCAGATAACAACTGATTCTCCCGCCGGAATCGACAAGTTGTAACGACCGGCCACTTTTGTTCCGAAATTCTCCGGATTCACTGCATCGCCTTTGCCGTGAATCACGGCATCGTGGAAGGCATCCTTCGTGTAGCGGCGCTTCGACGGGTCGCCGTAGAGCAGTTGGGTATTGGTCTCGTTATCTGTAAAAAGAAACTCTGGAAGTTTGCCATCGGGCCCCTTCTCAAAAGTCATCTCGTACTCGCCCATGACCTGATGTAGTGCGGAGATTTTTCCTGGCGCAGCAACGAAGATTTTTGGTTCCACGAGGCATTCCTCGCCGATCTGCCCCCAAGCCCAAGTATTCCTGTACCAGAGAGTCGGAAGAAATACGAGATCCGCTTGTTCAGGTCCGCGGTTGCTGATGCTCACCTTGATCAGGATATCTTTAATGGATCCCTTTGCATACTCGACCTGAACGTCGAAATACCGGTTTTGATCAAAGATCCCGGTATCGATAAGTTCGTACTCGGGCTGCAGTTGTGAGCGCCGCCCATTCTCAGCCACCAGTTCGGCATAGGGAAACTCGGCTTGGGGATATTTGTAGAGCCCTTTGCAGTAGGAGTGGGTCGGTGTCGCGTCGAGATAGTAGTAGAGTTCCTTGACGTCCTCACCGTGATTTCCCTGAGGGCCAGAAAGCCCGAAGAGCCGCTCCTTCAGGATCGGATCTTTTCCATTCCAGAGAGCAACGCCAAAACAGAGACGCCCGAAACGGTCACTTAAACCAAGCAGACCATCCTCGCCCCAGCGATAGACGCGACTACGGGCCTGTTCGAAGGGGAACGACTTCCAGACATCACCATCGGCGGAATAGTCCTCGCGGACTGTGCCCCACTGACGCTCGGAAAGATAGGTGCCCCAGAGTTTCCAAAAACGCTCACGGCGTGTATCCTCACCGAGTCGGATCTCCTCGGAGGTTGGTGAAAAGGGGAGAGTAGCCGGGATCTCGTTCATCGATTAATAGACACGAACGCTGGGACCTTTTAACTTTTTCCTAAGCCGGTCAAGAGCCGACTGGGAAACAACTTGCTTAAAAGTGATTCGGTCGGTGGGGATGGTCTCCATCCATGCATCGGTCTCCTCCCCCACTTTCGCTAGGGCAATCCAGACCGTGCCGACTGGTTTTTCAGGAGTCCCACCGTCCGGACCGGCAATACCAGTCGTGGCAAGAGCATAGGTGGCCCCACTTTTAAGGAGGGCTCCCTCCGCCATCGCTCGAACGACTGGCTCACTGACCGCGCCATTGAGATCTATTAACTCGGCAGAAACACCCAAAAGATTGCACTTGGAGCTGTTACTGTAGGTTACAAATCCCTCCAAGAAGATCTTGGAGGAACCCGGAACGTTGGTAAGACGATTGGCAAGATGACCTCCGGTGCAGGACTCCGCAGTTGTCAGTGTGGAAGATGCATCTCTAAGGAGTTTGACAACGGTCTCCTCCATCGATTCTTGACCTTCCGAGACGAGATGATCTCCAACGGCATTCAAGACAAGAGGTTCAACCTCATCCAGAACAGTCTTAGAACCGATGATGCGGAAATCAACTTCGTTGGGCCGCGCACAATAACCGATCTCGAGATCGCCTCGTTTGGAGAGATCCAGACCGATTTTTGATTCAACCATCGACTCACCCATCCCAACGACCTTATAAATCCTGCACTCTTGCAAAATGCCACCATGATAATGTTGAGCTAATTCCTTCAAAACAGGAAGAACATGAACCAAAGCCATGGGTTGCAACTCACGCGGGGGCCCCGGTAAGAGGAAAATATGAGGCGAGGACCATGAGATACCCTCTACGGCGGGAAGATAGAGTCCGGGTGCGGTACCATTCTCGTTCGGCAAGACAGTTGCACCCTCAGGTGTCATTGCCTGACGCTCCATGCGGGATTGAAAAGCAAATCCCCGGCGCCTGCAACGCTCTTGAATCCGTTCCAGGGTTTCCGGATGAAGAATTAATTTCCGTCCAAGGAGTTCGGCTACCAGTTCTCTGGTGATATCATCCGTAGTGGGACCGAGACCACCCGTCACAATGAGGACATCGGCTCTTAGAAATGATTCCAGAATTGCATCACGGATCGGGGACCCGTCCAGAACCGTCACCTGACGATTGATTCTAAGTCCAAGAGGAAAAAGCTCCCTTCCAAACCATGAAAGGTGAGAATCGCGGACGGTTCCAAGAAGCAGCTCACTACCAGTGTTAAGGAGTTCAACTCGGAGGGCATTCATAAATATTTGCAAACCATAGTGCCTCAGGACACCTCGGTTATCACTCAATCAATTTACTGAAATATTTCGACAGAATAGCTTGAAAACTAACACTCACTCTAAAGCTATGATTGTCTAAAAAAAACCCCGCCGTTACTGGCGGGGCTTTCGGGATACAAAAGAAAATTACAGACCAATCGTATCTGTCACTGGAGAGCCAACGCCGTTAAGGAAAGGAGTTGTTTGCTTAGGTGATTGACCATTCACGGCAAGGCCATTGATGCCAATACCAACCGCACCGGGCAGTGGTGCGGTTCCGTTCAATCCTGTTGAAACAAAAGTAGGATTGATGGAAGCCATGTTGCCTTGTGCCCAGTCAGTATATGCAGAAGTAAATCCGGCAGTGATGGCATTCTTGATCGCAGTATCAAGAGATGAGGATGCTGAGACACCGTAATGGGTGAACGTGTTAACGATGTAATTCAGATTTTGAGTTTCAAAGGTTGCAAGACCATTTGTAGCGGTGGGGCTAACGGCAAAACTATTAGAACCCAATCCCGAAGTTTCTACATAATCGACCAAGAACCCCTCTGCTATCCCCTTCGCTACCCAGGAAAGATTGTTTTGAGTCTTTCCAAGTGCGGCGATCGAGCCTGAAATGATGCCATCAAGGGCACCAATTGTATTGGTATTATTAGCAAAGGTGTAAGATCCAAAACTGAAATTATTCGTTCCTGCGAGTTGAGCAGTCTCGGCAAATGCGGTTGATTGAAGGGTGCCGCCGGTGTAGCCATTTCCGAGGTTGGAGTTGTTTGTTGAAGCGGCATACAACTTATTTGCAGCTGTCGTGAGAGACTTCACCATCACCACTACGTTTGTAGCTGTCCACCCGTAATTGGTGTTGGATCCTACCGTTCCAAGACCAGCGATGGCACCTGCCGAAACTGCCGCGGCTGCCTCGGAAAGACCTTGGGGGTCGTTCATCTGAGTTTGACCAGAAGCAGTGATTGGCTTAGCTCCGAAATTAGGAAGGTTGGTTGCGCTGTAATTCGTCGCTGGAAAGGCTTGCCAGTTGATAGTACCCTTTGCATAGGCTGCACATGCTGAAGCCAAGCACGAAGAGGCTGCTGTGGCTGCGTTGTTAATCTGGGTCGCAGCAGTCTTATTGTTAACAGTGGTAGGGCTGCCGGTTGTTTTCGGAGCTGGCCCCCACACAGGAATCAGAAATCCACTGTTTGTGTAGACCGCCTCCGTTGCTGTGACGGCGGATTGAGCGAAGGACACGCCCCTGTTTGGGACGAGCGTGTTGGCAAGCTGCACCACGGCCGTGGCAGTCGTCAGTGCCGTGGAGAGCGTGGTCTTTGGAACGGTGACGCTTCCTGATGAAGTTGTGACAGGTCCACTGGCAATCAGTGCATTGGAATTGACACCTGTCAGCGCATCCAAGGTTGCTACATAAAGTTGGTTTTGAAACTGGGTGGAAGCACAGCTGTTAGGGAGTGCAGTGGCTCCAATGACATGGGCAGCTGTTTTGGTCTGAGTCTCCGAGAGTGCTAGCAAACCCTGCTCTAGTGCTTTCTGATCGTTACTTGAGTTGGTACCCGCTACATATGGTGTGTATGGGGTACTTGTACTGATGTATCCCATCTGGATAGCTCCTAACTGGATGGCAATCTGGAGTTGTTGCTGGGTGGAAGCGGCAGGAGCCTTCACGAGTGCTGTCACTATCAACATTCCAAAGAGTAGCTTGTTTCTCATTTTCTTGCTGGTTGCTTGGTGTTGGTTTGTGGGGAGATTTTGATTTGAAAACTGGTTACAGCTTTTAAGTTAATCATTAGCCGTCCAGTGGCAAGGACCTTTTTTAAGTTTTCTCATCTTTTCTCAGCCTCAAATAAAATGTTATGCATTTAGTTTTTTAACCTATGAAACTTAAGATTCTAGCGCCTGTCGCTATCGGACTCCTTCTCTTGGAGATCTTTATCGGTGGAGCTCGCCTGCTATATGCCATCCCTGGGGTGGCATTTGTCGCGATTGCCGCGATCCTATCCATTTGGCCGGATATAAAAACAAGCCGACGGGCAGATCTTCCGGCAATGGTAGGAGCTTGTGCCTTCGCACTCTACATTCTGATTCGAAACAGGCTTTCAGACATCGAGTATATTGCGCGACTTCAGTTCACCATCATGGCTGGTTGCCTGTTGATTTACCTTCTCTTCTGTCTTGTCATGACAAAACCGGCCGATCGTCGGAGACTTTTTGTCTTCCTTGTATTTCTTGCGCTGCTTCAGCTGATACCCGCCTTGATTCAATTTTCCCAAGGAAATGACTGGATGCCGCTACCCTGGGCACAACGAAGGGGGGCCTTCACGGGATTCCATGAATGGCGAGCCAGTGGATTTTTCATCTCACCTAATAATTTCGCCGGATATATGGAAATTGTTTCCCTGATTGCCATGAGTTTTGTGATCTGGGGAAAATTCTCTGGCGTCACCAGGATCCTCACTGGCTATGCAGCGCTTGCCGGGATGGCAGGAGTTGCTATTTCAGGCAGTCGCGGCGGTTATTTGAGCCTTGCTGTGGGTGTTGTCGTGGTACTCCTCCTGAGTTTAACTGTCTGGAGAAAACTGAGTGCTCGTCCCGTTCTTATCGGCACTGTTGTCGGAATAGGAATCGCACTTTTTCTGGGAACCGGGCTCTTTGTCGCGCTACACAGTTCCGCCGTGAGCACTCGAGTCAGCCAGATTAACGATCCGGGAAACATGCGTCTCCTTCTTTGGCGCGCAGCTCTGCAGCAGTATCATCTCTCCCCAATATGCGGAACCGGTGGATTTTCCTACCTCCATTATGGCCGCTTCTTCCGGGACCCATCCGTCCAGAACGATCCGATTCATGTGCATAATGACTACCTCCAGCTTCTGGCTGACTACGGGATCGTGGGAATCGTTCTTTTTGCAAGCATGCTTATCCTTCACCTGAGATCAGGGTTTTCTTCGTTCAGGCATTTGGTAGCCCGGACTTCCGACTGGAGTTCCCCGCTCGGGGACAGGCTGGCCCTGAATATTGGATGCCAGGCAGCCTTGGCTGCTTACATTGTACATTCCGCAGTTGATTTCAATATGCAGCTCCCGTTGAACGCCCTGATTATGGCCATTATTTTTGCCGTTCTAGCCAATCCCGGAACCCCCCGAGAGGAGGAGAACCCGCAAAGATCAGACGATTGGCTCAGAAGCACCTTGCGTTGGTCACTGCCGATTCTTGGAATATTATTTTTACTCTATGAGATGCCAATGATCGGGGGGGAACTTTTTGCTGAACGCGCACGTGTTGCACTCCGGGATGGCAAGCCACAAAAAGCACTTGAGCTGGCACTGCATGGCACCTCAACAACAAAGGACAATCCTGAACTTTACTATGATGAGGGAGAAGCATGCCTTGAGTTGGCCTCCGAAGACAGAAGCAAGGTTAGCAAGACACCGTTGATCCTCCAGGCCATTCAGGCATTTCGGGAGGGGCTTAGGATTTTCCCCAGCGATTCCCGCCTCATGATCAAACTCGCCCAGTCACTGGCGGCATCTGGGGATTACTATTCGGCTGGCGTCGTTTTGGTTCAAGCCGAACTGATTGACCCTAATTCTTCTTTTGTTGCAGCGTATCGTGGCATGGTGGAATTCAGCTTCGCTCACCTGGATGATGCCGAACTTGCTTTTAGACGCTCCATTGAACTCGGCGGAGAAGCCTCGATAATAAGTTCTGCTGGTCTCAAGTTGGTGGATCAGGCCCGCAAGGGCCTACTTGGGGAGTCGGACAAAAAAACTGCAACTCCATCTTTTGATGGATCTCAATCAGGTCCAAGAGTTGATGCCCCCTCCACTACGAATACAGAAGCCCTCCCCTACCAGAGTCAACTTCCCGACACTTCTGAAAGCACTTTGGACCTGATGAAAAACCAGATTCCAAAAAATGGCTCCGAGCAATAAGGCACATTTTTATGCAGAACTTCATGAATTTTCACTTGAAGACTACAGCTTATGAGAGCCTTGTTTTTCAACCTTCCGAGTGAGTTGCAGTGCTCCTCGCAGTGACTCTTTAGGCCGCTTCCACATTGATACCCACTACCTCCCCGCTGGAGGTCTTGACACGGACTAGCGCAGGTCGACAACAGACTGCACAATCCTCAATCAACTCGACGGTCCCATCGACGGCAGTCTCGATCTGAATTGCAAATTCCTCGCCGCACTGGGGACATTGTATCATGACCTCCTCGAGCCAATCCATAGTGAGTGGCTTAAGGTTAAGGACCTTGGGCGAGGTGTGCTTGAATCTAAGGAAGCAGTCCCACTACGCTGGGATATTAATCCTGCGAGCATCGCTCCAGAGCGACTCAAGTGCATAAACGTCGCGCTTTTCCTCATGGAAGACATGAACGATCACGCTGCCGTAGTCGATGATCACCCATTGACTCCCGGGAAAACCATCCTCTGCTATCGGACGCAGACCGGTGACATCCCTCACTCGTCCGCGAATAGAAGAGGCGATCGCCTTGAGTTGAGGATCGGACGTTCCCGAGACAATCACAAAAAAGTCCGTGAAGCTGGATATACCCCGCATATCGAGAATCACAACGTTCTCTGCCTTCTTATCCAGGGCACCGTCAGCACACAGGCGCGCGAGCGATTCCTCGGAATCAACAACCTCAACGGCTTTTGCCGCAGTCTTCAGTTTAGGCTTTGGCATTGGTAATCGGGGAATGGTAGAGACCTCTTTTCATGATATATTGGTATACTCCCTCGGAAACCATAAAGCGAATGGAAAGCCCGTTCTTCACCTGCTGCCTTATTTCCGTTGAGGAAAGATCAATCCGGCGCTGAACGATAGGAAACTCAATACTCTCACTGCTAGCGAGATGACGCCTGTCTAAAACGGCAAAATCGACCAGGTTCTTCAACTCCTTAATCTCATGCCACTTTTCCAAGTCCTTCAGGTTATCGGCGCCAATCAGGTAGACAAAGCGGACACCGGGATACTCGGCAAGAAGGGAGCGCACCGTGTCAATGGTGTACGATGGACCGGATCGACGAACCTCCCTGTCATCCACTGAAAAACGAGCCTCCTCCTTGATGGAGAGGCGGATCATTTCAAGGCGATCCTCCGGACTGGCTAGTGGTGGGGTTGCAACCTTGAAGGGAGAGAATCCGTTGGGAATAAAAATCACCCGATCCAGGGAGAGGGACTCAAATGCCGCTTCCGCTAGAATGAGATGCCCGAGATGGATTGGATCAAAGGTTCCCCCAAAGATTCCCACCCTTTGCACATGTCCCGGAGGACGTGGGCGCTCGAGGGAGGGCGAATCCGTATTGTTGCAGTGAATCACTGGTAGAGGAGGAATGGCATGCGGTCGCGGCGGAAAGACTCAAGGTTTGATTTCCACGAAGCAATGATCCGATCAGGCCCCAGTTTGACGAGATCTCTGCGGATTGATTCGCAACCATAAACTTTATTGAACAGATTGAGCTTACTCTTGCTGGCTTGTGAAAAAATAAGCCCGTGAGACTCCCTATCACACTCAGCAAGCGTGTAGAGGGAACAGGCAGCCAGGTCTCCGCCCCCATCAGGGTTAACATGAAACATAACTCCTGGCCCTGATGCTGTGCTTATCGTTGTCACCATGATTCCAGGACACTTGGATTGCAGATAGGATGCCATCCGGGGTTTCATCCAGTGTGCGCCGAGTACCTGAAAGGCCCTTGGGGAAAAGAGAGCCTGATCGAGACCTCCCGCAAGTTCTCCGACCACACCGCTGATCACGTAGTAACTTGGAGAGAGTTCGTTCGG
>Ga0007804_1000748_pt1 | contig 11505 bp, 33 predicted proteins | sample CryBogCBE25Aug07_FD_60367 | JGI IMG/M metagenome (GOLD analysis project Ga0007804, IMG submission 60367) | Freshwater microbial communities from Crystal Bog, Wisconsin, USA - CBE25Aug07 | ecosystem: Environmental > Aquatic > Freshwater > Lake | place: Crystal Bog, Wisconsin, USA | collected... | reverse complement strand
GATGACGGTGTCGTAGGGAACGCCCTTGATGTCGGAGCGGTACATCACGCACATTCCAGTCGGATTCGTGGCAGTCGGCGTTTGGATCTGGAAGCACATGCCGTTGTTGTCGTCCAGGAACCCGACCCGCTCAATGTGGTTCGTTGCGGGTCCACCGAACGTGATCCCGGTTGCCATGTACATGGTTTTACCGGGCTGGTAGCGGTGATATGGCCGGGTCTGACGGATCGCCACGTCACCGGCGGCAGTGGTCACGGCGAGCTGAACGCCACCAATGTTAGAGGTCGGGGTGATGGTGGCAGCGCCAACAATGTAGTTTTCCCAGCGCATCGGCTGGGCGCCGTACTCGAAATCCGCTTCGTACACGTTCTGGTGCGACGTGATCTTGAGACGCCCGGTGTTGTCGCGGATCCGCTGCGGGAACTGGGTGACGAGGCTGTTCTTCTCTCCGACCGTGGTCATGACGTTGGTCAGGTTGTTGAATTGGTCAATCGTCGCCATCGTCAGACCCTTAAATCGATTTTGCGCACTTTATCACGGCGTTGCCTCTCTTCATAGGCACGCACCCCATGCAGGATTGTGGTGTGGTCTCGACCCCCAAATAGCTTACCAAGCAAGGGATAGGACAAGCTTGACACCTTCCGGGCTTTCCACATTGCTTCCCGGCGAATAGACGATATGTCCTCATGCGAGTCGTAAGACATCATCCGTTCTAGGCTCACGTTGTGGGCTTCCGCGACCTCCCGAATAGCTTTCTTGGCCAGCTGGTGGCGCTGCTGTGTGGTGGGCTCCACGTTACCCCGCCAGATCGAGAGCATCGTCTGCCTCCGCCGCCCTGTTGGTTTCACCCAGTCCTCGCGGCCTCACCTTGGAGCGGTAGATCCCGGCCTCCGGCAAACCCATGTAACGCCGCCATACTGCCCTGGCAAAACGATACCAATTTTGCTTTTCAGCGTCGGTCATGATCTCAATCCCATAAGTTCCCGTGCCTTTATCCTGCGGAGGCGGGCCTTTTCCATCAAATCTTTCCCAGCCGGCGGCATCTGGGTGATGTCCCGAGTGCCGGTCTCCTTCAGCAGCATCTGGATGGCTGCGGTCTCATGCTCATCCGCCAGCATCTTCTGGATCCGCGCTTTGTCGAACAGGCTCATGCTTTCGTAAGCCACCACGGCGGCCTTCTTGGTTGGCTTGGCGAGCTGAATGCCTAACTCCCGAACGGTTCCCATCGCCTGGTCACGAATGCGTTCGTAGGCAGTCATGGTGCGCGGTGTGAGCGTCATGTTGTCATACCGCCAAGTTGCGCCTGACAGGTAGCTGTACGCAAATTCCTCGCCATGCAGCTCCACAAACTTGGCTCGAACGTGCGCGGGTCCGTCAAATTGGGACCTCTCCCCATCCTCCATCAGCGGCGATGTTTTCCGCTTCCGCCTGCTGGCGCTTCCATTGTTGGTGTCGGCGTTCCATTGCTGCGTAGTCAATTTGTGGTCCTTTCGGTTTGGTTGGCTTGGCGGATCGGAGCCAGTTCCTGGCAACGGCGTTCCAGTCGGATCTGGCGGTCTTGAATTCGTAATCCTCGAGCTTGGTCAGTTCCTGTTCGATCTGGTCGGCAGTCAGACCGGCTTTCTCGCCGGTATCGAAAACGGAATCGTCGAATTCGAAATTGGGAGGGCAGCGCCGAGACTTTCGAGGCCCTCTCTCTTTCTTAATTGATTCTGGTTCTGGTTCTGGTTGGTTGATTTTCGGTTGAACGTCCGTTGACCGAATTTCGTTGATTTTATTGGCTCTTTTCGATGCACTCTGAATTCCAGCCTTTCGAGCGTTACAAATCCTGTTCTCGTACTTCGCCATCTCCTTCGTCACCCGCTTGTGCAAAAGGTGACCACCACGGTGGTGGAAAAACTCCAGGATGACCTCGCGGATCTCGTCCCACTCCTCCGCAGAGCACTGAGCAAGTTTGGCGAGTTTGATCTCGTTGTTGGGGAGCCTTCCACCAGCTCGCCACATGGCCATCAGGAGCAACAAATAGGCTCCATGCTCCGACCTGGTCAGGTGGGTTGTGTCCGCCAGATAGTCGGCGGGATACAGAGGCATGTAGGGTGGGGCGCTCATCGTGGACCTCAAAAACGGTTGTCCACGGGTCGGCATTTGCGTAAGATCATCTCGCGAATGCCAATCACTTTGGACCAGTGATTGTAGAAGGGGTCGAGTTTGCCGCTCGGCCCCTTCGCCCTAACATCCTCCAATTCTCTCAGAGAGGCAATCCATGAAGAAGCCTATGAAGTCCAAGGGTTCGAAGCAGACGCCGCTCATGAGGGCTTCTGAGATGAAGGCCATGAAGGGTGCCAAGCCGTCCAAGAAGGACATGAAGAAGGCGAAGAAGGGCTAACGCCCGACAATCGTCCGCCAGTGCCAGCGGATCCTGGCGCAGAATACCTGCACCTCTAGCGTGACATAACCTGACACGGCCCAAGTCCTGGCGATCTTGTCGAGCTTGGGTTCGTGGCGGCTGGTCATCGCCCGCCGGACAGCCTCGTCGATTAGTTTTTCTCTCAGGACCACCGCCTGATCCTGCGATGCTCCAGGTCCTTCATCCCGCCTTGCCAGGTCGTCTGAACAAATGCTCGTGTCATGTGATACGGGCAATATATTTTCCCTCCCGTAGGTTCAGCGCAGAATAAATGCTCATCGGTCTGTAACACCGGCCAGTGACATTCAAATTTGCCAAGCTGACCGAGAGTTTTCATTTTTCTGCCGCCAAGCTGAGAAGATGGAGGAACGTGTCCTCCTCCAGATAGAAACGCCAGTCACCGTGGTCGGCCCTGATGGCCAGAATTTCTACACCCGCTAGCCAGCCTTCCAACGTCATGGGTGGGAGTTTCCGGCGCTTCACTTCCACGCGGAAGGTCTGATCGCCAAACACCATGCGAAGGTCGCCTTGGAGGCCGGCGGATCCGATGCGGGTGCCGAATGCCCCGGAGGCCGGCTGTTTACGCACAGTCACGCCGGGCACACGCTCAAGGAGCTTCAGCAGTTCCGTCTCACCGCGTGAGCCTTTGGACTTTGCTTTTATGCCCACGTGACGCACTCCACACCCAGCTCCAGCTCCAGCCGGATCGCCAGTTTGAGACTGGGCCTGGCCGCTCGGCTCAGGATCTTGCAGATCATGCCCGGTGAGGTTCCAAACCTCCGTGCAATCTGCGTCTGGCTGACGCCGTGCTCGCTCATGTACTCTTGCAATGTCATGACGCCGTTCTACCCTATTTTGAATTTCATGCAATCCCCGCTTGACAGTTCGTTGAAGCGCGTTCACAGTAGGCACGAAAACAAGGGAGACACACACATGCAACTCACCCACCAAATGGCCTTGGACTACGCCGCTAAGACGCTTCCCGGAATGTGCCGGGACGCCTTCCGCATTCTTGGTGCTCGCGATGGAGAAGACGGCACGGTCGTCGTCACCTTTCAAGAATCCGACAGCGGGGAGCGCGTTCAGTGCTTCGACGTGTGGATTGAAGACATGGGCGATGGCCCGGTCGTTTACGGGGAGTGGTAATTATGTCCATTTACGCAACAAGCGGTTTCGAAATCGAAGTCGGCATTACGGCGACCTATGATCGCCCCGACCCCAGCGTCGGTGACCAAGGTGGTTATTACGACCATGAGGTTGTCGATCTGAGTGCCATCCACGGCAAGCTGGACTCGGTGACCAAAAAGTACACCTGGACCACAACCAGCTTGCTCAAGGGCGTAGACCTTCGCAGCAAAGACATTCAGCAACTATTTGCCAACATCCTCGAGCATTGCGACCTTGATGCCTTCGCCGCTGAAGCCGATGCCGCAGCCTGTGACGCGGAAGACTACGAATACGAGCTCCGTCGCGAAAGCGCACTGATGGCCGGTCAAGCTGGGCGGGGGCTGTGATGATCTGGCACAGTGGTGGCGACGTGATGTGGAACGGCGCCCGCTTGCAGGCTTGGCAGGCTGAGTTTCTGGATGACTTGTGGGCCGATGAATGCCGCGCTGCGTTCCAGGCTAACGACTGGCTCAACGCCGCCCGCATCCTTGTCCTTCGCGATGAACTCAACGCAGCGCTCACCGCTGCAATCAATTGGAAAAAGTGCTCATGACCCCCGAATTTGCGAAGGCGCTTGTCGCTGCACAGAAGGCGACCTACCCGGTCTACAAGCAAGCCACTAACCCTGCGTTCCGTTCCAAATATGCCGATCTGGCAGCGGTTGTGGAGGCCACCATCCCGGCACTCAATGAAGCTGGAATCTCCGTCCTCCAGATGCCAGACTTTGACGGTGAGCAGCTGATCCTCACCACGCTGCTGATGCACGTGTCGGGAGACAGTTTGTCTCACGTCATGCGTATGCCGGTGAGCAAGCGGGATCCGCAAGGCATTGGATCGGCCACCACCTACGCCAGGCGCTACAGCCTGCTGGCTATGACCGGCGCCGCACCGGAGGACGATGACGGCAACGCGGCATCTGGCCCAGCCCCGGCCGCAAAGAAGTCCAGCGCACAAGCGAAGAAGGACGGCGACTGGGACCGCATCATGGCAGCTATCAACGCCTGCGACAGCGAACAGGAGCTGGACACGTGGTGGGCGAAGATGGAACGGTTCTGGGGTCAGATGCCCGCCAGATGGCCCGACGCTGCTGCCAATGAGGTGGAGAAGCGCCGGAACGAGATTCTGGACCGATTGGCCGAGGCATGAATAGCGGAGGCAATCAGATTGTGGCCGAGTTCAGTGTGGACGATAAAACCGTCCGGTACTGTCTCAAAGTCCTCCAGTCCCCCGACGCAGCACGGGCAAGAGCGGCCTACGAATGGAGCGAAAAGCACCTCAAGGTCGTCCTTGCCCAAGCTGCCGGCCAATCAAACGCAACCACCGAAGCAGGCAGAGAGCGGGACGCTCTTCGATCTGAAGCGTACCAGGAAGCGTTGACATTATACCGGCTGAACGCCGAGACGTACTTCACCGCCAAGGATCGGAGAGACGCAGCCAGCGCCACTTTCGAAGCCTGGAGAACCCTTCAATCTAACGAACGAGCTTTTGCGAGGACCTAATGGCTTACGAACAACGCCCCGGCGACATCTCCGTGTTCAAGGAGAAAACCAAGACCAACCCCAAGGCACCCGACTGGCGGGGCACGTACACCGACCAGGACGGCATCAAGTGGGAAGTGAGCTTCTGGGAGAAGAGCGACACCATGCTGGCCGGGTCGATCAAGCCCGCATTCGTCAAGAAGGTTCCGACCAACAAACTGGACGACGAGATCCCGTTTTAGGGATCTGTTAACTTTCCCGCGATAAATTAACACAACAGAGGAGAAACGTTATGTGGAACTACACACCACCGCACAAGAACCCGAACATGTTCGACAACATGACAGTCGGCCAGCTGGTCCGCATCGCCATCGAAGGCGCGGTGCTGGGTCTGGTGATATTCACTGCGCTGGTGCTTTGGCTGTGACGTTCCTCATCACCGTAGCGATCTCCTTTGTTGTGGCCTACCTGGTCATCAGTTTGGTGAAAGGTGAAGAATGAACACCCCAGACGGTGGCGTAACAGACGAACCCATGCCCCTCGAGTGGGAGCGCGCGTACGCGGAGGCTTATCCCGATCGCGTGCCCCCGTATGTGCAGAAGGCCGTCAGAAAGAAAAGGCAACCCAAATGACCGAAGACTGGAGCGAGCTTGGCCATCACGGCCCCAAAGACAGGGACCGGGTCGGCCCCGGCGCTGTGCCGCGCAACATCGCAGACACCATCCACACAGAACAATTCGATGTCCGCAATCGCTGGACCAATGCCGTTCAATTTACGGCTGAGATCACATGCGCACCTGACGCGACTTACAGCGTGAAGCTTGGCTTGGCGGTGAAGTGGGCGGTGAATGCGCGTGCCAACCTCACGGATGCCAACCTCGCGGATGCCAACCTCGCGGGTGCCAACCTCGCGGATGCCTACCTCACGGGTGCCAACCTCACGGATGCCAACCTCGCGGGTGCCAACCTCACGCGTGCCTACCTCGCGCGTGCCAACCTCGCGGGTGCCAACCTCGCGGATGCCAATTTCGCGGGTGCAAAAATCGGCACCGACACGATTGATCGCGTTATCGCCATTGCGCACCGCCTGGACGGCTACGCGTTCGCGGCGTTCAAGCTGGATACAGGCGCGGTCAAGATCAAGGCCGGGTGTCGATACTTCACCCCGGCCGAATTTCGGGAGCACGTAGCGCAATCCTACCCCGACACGCCTAAGGCCGTCGAAACGCTTTCCATCATTGAGCACATCGAACGGATGGCTTCTCTGTTTTCGGAGGAAAAGTCGTGAGCGCGATCCAAGACACGATCAAATCCCTGAAGCCGGGGGACCGGGTGAAGGTGACGCGGGAGCAGACTATCAAGGAAATGCTGTCTGACGTTTGCGCCATGACCGAAGTGGGCCCGTTCATTCAACCAAACGACCCCACCATCACCTCCATTGAAGTGATAGAGCGGCCCCTTCAGGTGGGGGATCGGGTGACTGTGGAGGGTTTTGACGAACAAGGTGTCATCACCGCCATCGGCAAACATTACTCTTTGGTCGAGCTAGACTGTCGGGCCGAGGTTCCCGCCATGCACGATGACCTTCGGAGGGCGTCATGACCCGAGACGAAGCCGAATTTAAGTTGGTCAGCACGATTGAAAAAGTTTTGCGCGAGCACCCCGACCTTGCCGGATCGGCCAGTGGCGCGATCAGCCGGGGCGTCGGTGCGGCGGCTCAGGAAGCCATGAGGGACGCAGGAAGGGCGCGTCTGGCGCTGGCTTTGGCATTGGCGCTTTTGCCGCCGAACCGTATCACCGACGAAGCGCGGACCATCCTGACACAGACTATCAGGGACGTGATCGGCAAGCCCGAGTGTGAAGCGGAACGCCGGTTTGTTGAAGGGAGGGCGTCATGACCCACACAGACCTGAAGGCCAGAGCCCGCGAATGGCTGTCTGCCGGCGGACTGTTCAACCCCGAACTGATGGCGAAACAGGAGACGACGGACCTTGTTCGCGATCTCGTCGAGGCGTTGGACACCCGGACCCGCACTCCCGACACCGCCCCTAGCCAGAGCGCGGACCTGACAACTGAGGCTGAGGCCGAGGGACGGAGACTGGATGCGTTCGTCACGCTGGACGAACTGCCGTGCCTTTACACCCGCTTGGCCATCGCCCTCCGCGCAGCAGAGGCTAGGGAGAAGGCGCTGCGGGAAGTGGTGGACGATGGTCTCAAGCTCTTGACCCATCCCCAAATGGCGCAGTCCACCTACGTCGAGTGCGGCGACATGTACCTAGACATTGACCTGTGGGTTGACGCCGCCCGCCGCGCCCTTGGAGGTAGCAATGAAACTTAATCGAACGCGAAAGGAATGGCGCGACCAGATTTACCGGCGCTGGCAACCCGGTATGCAAATTCCGCAAGTGCTGGCCGACATTGAGACCCTATTTGCCGAGGTAGACCGCCTGACTGCCCAGCTTGCTGAGAGAGACAAGCGGATCGACGCGCAGAACCAGACCATTGCGGCACTGTTGCAATCGAACGCCATGGATCGCGCCCAGCTTGCTGAGGCCGAACGTAATCTGAAATACGAACAGCACCGCGCCGGTCGGATCGGAACCCACGGGCCGGGGTGCCACACATGGGGTCCACGGCATTACGAGTGCGCCTTGGCCCAGCTTGCTGAACGGGAGGGGATCGCGCGGGAACTGGCGAAAGCTGTTGGAGAATTGCTGCCGCAGAACATTTGCCTGTCGAACCCGAACGTGCGCGACACGATGGTTGTGCCGACCGACGTGTCGATAGGTGAATTGCGCAGAGCAGCCGCCGCCCTAGCCCGCTTCCACGCTGCGGAGGGTGAGGGATGAGGTTCACAATCAACTGCGAGCCGCGCCACCTGTCCGAGGTGACGGAGTGCGTTCGGGACATGCTCGAAAAGGATCACGCAATGTGCGGCTACATGGTGGCCCAACTGAAGCCGCCTTACCTGATCGTCAGCGTCCGCAAGACCAAGGCCGGGATGGTGGCCCACGCCTACGACCAGACGGAGGATAAGAGCCATGACGCTTAAAGCCAAAATCATTCACATCATTGACTGCGTGGAAGACCAAGACGACAGCCGGTGCATGGACCAAGCCGCCGACGCCATCCTCGCCGCGATCCGCGAGCACATGACGAGTGAGGACGTCATACAGGATATTGGCTCATCGCTAGAGCTTGTCGGGTTTGTGCATTTTCCCGACGCTGGCGCAGACCACCTTCGCGCCGCCGTCCTCGCCGCACTTGGAGGCGAGCCGTGAGCAACGCAGACCTGATAGCCCGATGGGAAACGATCCGACTAGGTGGAGGCAAAACCCTGCGTTCGGCTGGAGACGATTTGGTCGCCGCCCTCCGCGCAGCAGAGGAGGCTGAAGAAATCTTGGTGGCTGAAAATGCGAGGTGGAAGCGTCGCGTTGAAATCCAGCGCGACCTGATCATCCGCCATGAGCAAACGATAGAGCGGTTCTTAGAGGCCCTAATGTTCATCAAGTCGGGCGATTGCGCCGACTCCGAGAACACCGCCCGCCGCGCCCTTGGAGGTGAGCCGTGAGCCTCTGTTATCTCGACCGATCGTTCTGCGACAGCAACTGCGTGAACGACATGTGCCTCCGCAACCTGACACCGGATCACCAGAAGCAGGCGCGCAAGCTTGATCTCCTGATCTCGTTCATGGATTTCCGCACTGGCTGCAATCAATATCAATCTCCGTGGGAGGAGGATGATGAGAGCGAATGAGGTTAATGACCTGTTCAGCTGGGCGGCATCGCGTCCCCAGTTCGATGGCAAGACATATGATCCAGACTTTGACGAATCCCGACTGACGGGCCAGCTGGGCCGGGTCTACGCCTGCATGAAGGATGGCAGATGGCGCACGCTTGGAGAGGTCGAGGACGTTACTGGAGATCCCCAGGCCTCGATCAGCGCGCGGCTGAGAGACTTCCGCAAGCCTCACTGCGGATCCCACACCATCCATCGACGGCGCAGAGGAGACGAAGAGCGCGGATTGTGGGAGTATCGGCTGGAACGCGCAGCAAAGGGCCCCCAAACATGACCGCATTGTTCTCGTTTCTGGCAGGCCTCTTCGGAGGCTTCGGGATCTTCCTGGCGATCAGTGTGATCTCTGCGATCATGAGCCGACCCCGGTTCCGTCGCTAAGGCCTCCAGATGGCCCGTGAGCCCCTTGAGGCCACCAAACGCAACACCATGACCCCAGCACGCAGAAGGGCCGTCCTGACGCGCGCTGGGCTTTGCTGTGAGCACCCAGGCTGCGTCATGGCGCAGGCCCTGGAGATAGATCACATCATCCCCCTTGAGCTGGGAGGAGCAGATGATGACACCAACCTTCAGGCCTTGTGCCATACCCATCACAAGCTGAAGACCAAGCAGGACATCAAGCGCATCGCCAAGGCTCGCCGGCTGCGCAAAAAAGAAAACCCCTCAGACCAGACCCCGCGCAAGCGCCAGATCCAGTCCAAGGGGTTCGACAAGACCAGAACGCGGTCCTTCAGTGGTAAGGTGGTCCCCCGGAAAGCTCGATCATCTCGTCCAGATACTCCACCAGATCCGCCATCAGATTGACCCGCTCCATCACCTCGACCGATTCCGCCACACGATCGACGAACAGCTGCTCGAGCTCTCGTTTAACCCCAATCGAGACCTGATGCGGTGTGTCGTCCTGCTTGTCGTCGGACCAAAACTTGATCCGGCTTTCCTGCACGTTCAGCGCCTGGGCAGCTGCTGCGTAATAGCGCGGTCCCCAGATAGCCGTGCAGATGGCCCTGAAGTACGCAGCAGGCAGCTTCTCATCAGTATCGAGGGTCATCACTATCCCCCGCCAATGCCAGGGCCTCCTCGGCCTCGTCCCGGATCGCGTTCCACAGATTGTCCATGATCTTCTGGAACGCGGGATCCTTCCGATCCACACCCGCCAAGAGATCAACGCGGACCATCTTCCCTTCCTTGTTCCGCTCAGAAAGGAACAGGCCGGTGATCTGCCCATCCTCAGCAAACGCGCCACCGCCTGGGCAATCCCACTGATCCTTCTGCGGGGGGAACCACATCCCCTCTACCTCGATCTCGAATTCCGGAAACACGCTCGCATACACGCTATAGCTCATATCGCCCCCACCAGTATGAGAGAGACCAGCACCATGGCCACAAAGCTCGTCACAGCGAGCGCGCTCATGAGCATGTGCATCCAATCCACCTTCCGTTCAGGCCGGATGTTATGGCTGGGACGTTCGGGCCATTCGCAATAAGGCCCATCAGACTTCAGTCGCATTGTCTTCTTCCTCATGATTTTTCCGATCGATGAACGGTGGGAGGTTCTGCAGGGTGATCAGCTGGTGGCTCACGCGCGCCGGCGTCAACCAGCCCTTCACCTCGGGGAAATCTGTCGCCTGATCGCGCGGTCCAGATATCATCATCGCATACAGACCTGACGTACCTCCAAACGAGTGAGGCGTACGCACGATCGAAGCGCGGTATCCATTATCGCAAACAACGCGGGCCATGATCCCCTGCCCTTCCTCATACAGGGGATGACTCTCCCACTTGAGATCCTCAAACAGGAACATGATCAGTCCCCCACACCAAATCCGCAGGGTTCACCAGCTCAGAGCTCACAGGCTTCCACTCCACAGGCTCACGCGCGAACTCAACACGCGGACCATCCTCAATCTCACCCGGATGGATCACATACTCGATCCCATCCTCCTCACTGAGCGCGAGCCGGTGATAGTACAGGTGGGTCTTGAGCTCATCGCGCTTGTTGAAGTCCCGATCCACCTCAGCCCGCACCTGAACAGCGCGTTCCATCAACGCCATAAAGGCCCGAGCATCCGCTGATGAAACAGCGAAGGCATGTCTACCGATCCTGATGATTGATACCGTCATGTCGTTCTCCTTGGCCCCTGTGGGCCGTCCCAGGCTGCAAATCAGCCCTTGCCGTGACCGTACCAAAGGCACGCCACAACGCAACGCCTAATCAAAATTCCCTAAAATTCTGTTTACGATCCATTGACCATATCAGGCCCAAATCCGCCCTCCTGCAGGCCTAGAGCGCGCCCCAGATCCGCTAGAACGCGGACCCGATCACCTCCTCCCCCACAAAGGAACAAACAACAACCATCTCCCACCAATCCAATACCAACACCCCAATGCCATCAAAGTACCGAGAGCAGGCGGACAGGGCCGAATAGCCCTGCAGGCCCACGTGAACACGCAAAGGCAGGTGGGGTAAGGTGTTGAGGCCTCGCCCCGCCCGCGCCCGAGGCCCGCTGGCCGGCCCCGGAAGGCCTCCAGGCCCTCGACCATGGGCCCTGATCTACCTACCGCAGGGTGTGCGTCAGACAGGCCAAGTGTCGCGAAATCCCGCGTTTATACCAACATGCGGTTGCAAATAGCGTGATGAGCGCACGAGGAATCTCTGAC
>Ga0007804_1000747_pt1 | contig 11505 bp, 10 predicted proteins | sample CryBogCBE25Aug07_FD_60367 | JGI IMG/M metagenome (GOLD analysis project Ga0007804, IMG submission 60367) | Freshwater microbial communities from Crystal Bog, Wisconsin, USA - CBE25Aug07 | ecosystem: Environmental > Aquatic > Freshwater > Lake | place: Crystal Bog, Wisconsin, USA | collected... | reverse complement strand
TCACTGAACACGTCATCCAATAAAAGAAGTGGATCGACGCCACGCTGTTCACGCACTACATGGTGGCCAGCGAGCCGCAAAGCCAGTGCGAAGGATCGCTGTTCCCCTTGTGAGGCCTGGCGGCGGGCATCACGACCATCGAGGTGTAATGCAACGTCATCACGGTGGGGCCCAACGGTCGAGTAGCCGCGATGGAGGTCGTCGTGGAGTGCGCGTTCGAGGGCTTTTTGCAAATCGTCACTCCATGATCGTTCGTAGGACAACGTTACCGGGAGGGTGTTTTGCGCCAAATCTTGGTAGTACACCTGCACCAAGGGCGACAGGGTGTGGAGCAGTGATTCTCGAGCCGCTACGAGGAGTTCGGCCGCCGAACAGAACTCTGCATCCCACACCGCGAGCTCATCAACTGCTGAGCCAGGCAACCGTTGCCCCTGCCACTTTTTGAGTAGAGCGTTTCGCTGTTGGAGAACGCGGGCGTAGCACTCAACGAGATCACCCGTCGACAAATCAGCGTCGGTGAGCAGCGTCGTTAGGAAGACCCGACGATGCTCTGGGCCTTGACGAACCACATCAACACCTTCGGGGGTAAAAATCGTTAGTGGCAGTACCGCCGAAAGCGCCGATCGTGACGTTGGTCGCTGACCATTGACCAGCATGCGCTTCGATACCGAGCGCACCCCTTTGGTCAAGGTCAGGTCAACCTGCACTCGGCGTTCTTGTTGAAACAACACACCGTGGACTTCTGCGAGATCAGTCGTCGTCCGAATCATGTCAACCGCGGTGGTCGTGCGAAAACTTGATGCTGTCGCTAAGGCATAGACCGCTTCAAGTATGGATGTTTTCCCTGATCCATTGGGTGAAAGCAGTACTGTGACGGCGGACGTGTCTGGTCGAAAGACACACTCCGTAAAGAGGCGGAAATTTCGAAGGGTGAGCTCGTGTAGCCCCACGTCGGACGTGAACTACTGAACGCGTACCGGCATCAAGAGATACCGGAAGCGCACATCGTCTACGGCGTGCACCATGGCGGGGCGAACTGCGTCGGTGATCTCGAGGACGACCTCGTCACCAGGCACTGCCTCGATGCCTTCAATCAGAAAACTGGGATTGAAGGCGATGGTGATTGCTTCACCCTGGTAGTCAGCGTCGACATCATCTTCAATGTCACCGGTGTCGTGGCTCTGAGTGCGAATTTCCAGACCCTTGTCACGGGCCGTGAGGCGAACCGAGGAGGTGGAGTCTTTGGCGAGCAACTTGGCGCGTCGAAGAGACGTCATCAAGGTGTCCTTGGCAACCCGCAACTGGTTGGGGTAGCTCGCGGGAATCAACTGCAACACCGATGGGTAGTTTCCATCAATCAAGCGTGAGGCAATGGTCGACTTACCTACGACGAAGCAGATTTCGGCATCCGTCAAGGTGACTCCGATTTCGGCGTCGGCCGGAAGTGATGACGCCACTCGCTGTAGTTCCTGCAAGGCGCGAGCGGGGACGAGGAGGTCTTGGCCACTGCCAATGCCCGCCACACCAGGAACGTCACGCACTGCCAGACGGTACGAGTCAGTAGCGATCAAACGAAGTGTTCCCTCGTGCTGCGTGAACAGCACACCGGTCAACAACGGACGTGCGTCGTCAGAGGCGGCGGCCCGTACAACCTGGTTGAGTCCTTGTACCAAGTCGAGTGCGGGGACAGTGGTGAGTGCCCCAGTGACTGGAGGCAAGTTCGGGTAGTCCATCACCGCGAACGTGCGGAGTGAGAATTTCGCGCGACCGAGCGACACCTCGACATTGTCGTCAGCACTCGTAATTGTCACCGCACCGGCTTCGAGTGAGCGAACTGCGTCAACAATCAGTCGAGCGGGTACGACCGTGGCACCATCGGCGAGACCAATTACATCGACCGTTGTGCGAATAGTGATGTCGAGATCGGTACCGGTGACAGTGAGTTGATTGCCACTGAGTGAAAGGAGGATGCCTGATGAGGCACCGATGAGTCGTGTGGCAACAACGCGGCTGGCTGCACTGAGTGCTTCAACAAGGATGTCGCGTTCTGATTTGAACTTCATAGAGGGCCTTTCTTTCCTACTGAGATTACGTGTGTTTTAAAGTTGTTATGAATGCTTGGTAGTAGTAGGGGTGTGCATTTGTGTAGAACTTTGCATTTTCCCTGATTAATTCCTATTTTCTGAGTGACCTTTTTCCCACAGTCTTGTGGATAATTCCTTCAACCTGCTGGCTTCAACCTTCACGTGATGTGGATTGCGCGTTGGTTGCTCACACTAGACCCACACGGCTATCCACCACTTTCCCACAGGTCTATCGTTCGCCCTGGAGCTTGCGTTTGAGATCGTTGACCTGTGCGAGGAGCTCCGGGTTGGTGGCGAGTTGCTGAGTGACCTTTTCCACCGCGCTGATCACGGTGGTGTGGTTCCGGTTGTCGAACATGCGCGCGATCATCGGATAGCTGTAGTCATGCAGGAGTTCTCGAATGAGGAACATTGCGACGTGCCGAGCGTGCACCATCGGCCGGAGACGCTTGGACCCACGAACATCGGTCGGTGATAGGCCATAAAAAGTTGAGACGGTGTCGATGATCACCTCGGGCTTGAGCACAACATGCTCATGACCAAGGTTCGTCAGGTGGGCTTTCGCAAGTTCCAACGAAACGGGTTCTTGGCGAAGGGCGGCGAAGGCGCGCAGCATCGTGATCGACCCCTCAAGTTCACGGATATTGTCCCGGACCCGCTGGGCAATCCACTGCGCAACATCCGAGGGGAGGTCCATCTGCTCTCGCTCAGCCTTCGCCATCAAAATAGCGATGCGGGTTTCGAGATCGGGCTGGTCAATCTCGGTGACGAGACCTTGGAGGAGGCGGCTGCGGAATCGGTCCTGCAGACCACCGAGGTCCTTGGGTGAGCGGTCGGAGGTCAACACAATCTGCTTCCCTTCGGAATGCAGAGTGTTGTACGTGTGGAAGATTTCCTCGTGGAATGTTTCGCCACGCTGCTCCATGAACTGGATGTCGTCGATGAGGAGAACATCAATCTCGCGGTAGCGCTCGTGGAGCGCCAACTGGGTGCGCGTTTGAATCGCTCGAATGAAGTCATTCAAGAAGGTCTCGGTTGAAACGTAGAGGACCTTGCGATACGGGTAGTTCTCCTGAATGTAGTTACCAATGGCGTGCAGCAGGTGGGTTTTGCCGAGACCTGAGTTGCCGTACATCATGAGAGGGTTGTAGGCCCGCCCTGGGGTTTCGGCGGCGGCAATAGCGGCGGCCCGTGCCAGACGGTTGGAGGGACCTTCGACGAAGGAGTCGAACGTCATGTTTTTGTTGAGGCGGAGTGGTCGATCCGAGGCACTCGGAGATGGCGCAAGGGTCTCGACTTCGAGTGGGGCGGACGGTGCGGAGGGAGCGGTCTCCATAGTTGGCGGGATTGACGACTCGGGGTTGACAACAAGGGCAATGGAGGTGTTGGGCCCTGAGAGAAGGCGAACCTCTTCGGTGATGAAGGGGATATACCGCTGCTGAACCCGAATTAATTGAATCTGGTTGGGTAGCGACATGGTTACCACGCCATTTGAGTAATCCACAAGCTGTAATGAACTCAGCCCAGCCGACCAAATGGCCTCAGAAGCCTTATTCTGTAAAGCTTCTCGGAGCGCACTCCAGAGTTCTTCACCGTTCATTACAACTCTCCTCCACAGGCCAAAACCACACTTATCCACAGGGTGGCACACTGATAATTCCAGAATTCCCGGGGGGTGGGAACGACACCTTACACGGTCAAACATCTTCTTTTCAAAACGGTGTCGTTATCGGCTAGGATGGTAACCCACAGGGCAACAGCGACCCCCAGGGGGTACCGCGTTGCGCTCAATATGAGTTTAAGAAGAGGTTTTTGTGAAGCGTACATACCAGCCAAATCAGCGTAAGCGTGCGAAGACACACGGTTTCCGTGCCCGCATGAGCACCCGCGCCGGCCGTGCCATTTTGAAGGCCCGTCGTGACAAGGGCCGTCACCAGCTGACGGTCTGATCCTCGCATGCCCGGTCGGGTCGTATCCCGACGGCAGTTTGCGGAGTTCTCCTCACCAACGGGTCGAGGAAGCAGCGGTCCACTCCGAGTGGTCTTCGTTGCTCATCCAACCGAGTCGTCACTGGGTGTTGCCTACGCAATCAGCCGAAAAGTCGCAAATGCGGTGAATCGGAACCGTATTAGGCGGCGCCTCCGGGCAGCTATGGATGGACTTAGCCCCCGCCCGCTCTCAGGAATTTACCTGATCAAGTGCGCAAACGGGACAAAGGACCTCTCCTATGACGAACTTCTTCACCACCTCACCCACGCGGTCAGCCGGGCCAATGGACTCTAAGGTCACGCACGCACAGTCCTTGCTTCTACGTGGTTTGCGCTCGTACCAATTTCTTCGGGCCGGTCGATTTGCCCCGTGTCGCTTTTACCCAAGCTGTTCCGCCTATGCAGTGGAGGCAGTTGAAGTACATGGCGCTGGTCGCGGTCTTTGGCTCGCTCTGCGCCGCGTTTCACGTTGTCACCCTTTTGGTTCACATGGTGTGGACTTGGTTCCGGTACGAAAGAAAGATAGGTAGTTACGCATGAACTCAATTACCCACCCGATCGGGCAGATCTTCCAGCCCGTGTTTCGCCTGTTTGGCGAAATCTTGGCTTTTTTCTATGGTCTGGTACCGAATTACGCTTTCGCAATCATAATGCTCACCATTGTCATTATGGGTGTTTTGACGCCATTTACGGTCAAGAGCACGAAATCAATGGTGGCGATGTCGAAGCTGCAGCCAGAAATCAAAAAATTGCAGCAGAAGTACAAGGGCCCCGAAAATCGGCAGGTTCTCAACGAAGAACTAATGAAGTTGTACAAGGAGGAGGGAGTCAACCCCGTTGGAGGCTGCCTACCGGTCATGCTTCAAGCCCCTTTCCTCTTCATTCTGTACAGCGTTATCAAGGGTTTGTCGGCGGTAAACATCCACGGTCTTGCTGCCCCGCGGTATATACCGACAAGTTCGAAGATGTATGCCAACCTGGTGGCGGCTCACGGCCAAATTCGGGTCTTTGGTATGGACATGAGCCTGAAAACCTTCAGCCACCACTCCTCTGTGTACGCCCAGCTCCCCTTCTTCGCCTTTGTCTTGGCAGCGGTGGGGCTGCAGTACTTCCAAATGGCCCAGGTGAATAACCGAAACAAGAAGACCGGCCAGCCGATTCCGGCGCAGCAACAGACAATGCAGCGCATCTTGCCCATAGTTTTCTTCTACTTCTACGTCATTATTCCGGCGGCTGTCGTGTTGTACATGATCGCTTCCACGATCATTCGCATCATCACGCAGTACGCGATGTTTGCCACGGGCATCTCGAACCCTCATAAGCACACTGGTGGCGCCAAAGAGGTAGAGCGCGAAGTCCCTGGTCGTGAGGGTGAAAATAGTTCAGCCTCCGACAAACCTTCAACCTTAAAGTCAAATGCAGCACAGAACCGCGCCAATGGAAAGCGCAAAAGAAAGGATCGGTAACCATGGATTGGGTAGAAACAACCGGTAAAAACATTGATGAGGCCACAGAGCGTGCCCTCGCCCATCTCGGCGTCGCACGCACCGACGCAGAGGTAGAAATTCTGGAGGAGCCCAAGTCGGGACTCTTCGGTCGTACTCGTGGTGAAGCCCGCGTGCGCGCCCGCGTACTGCCGGTCGGTCCTCGACCAAAGCGTTCGCGCCGTTCAGGTGGTCGTGAAGACCGCCCCACGAATGACCGCCCAAAGGGTCCGAAGCCAGCAGCAACGACGGAAGCGCGCGAACCCCGCGAACCCCGTCCCCCACGTGAGCCACGTGAACAAGGTCGTAGCAAGCAGAATGAGGGCAAGAAGGCACCTCGTCGTGAACAGGATTCATCAAAGGAGAACAGCATGGCCGAAAGCATTTCACTGCAAGATCAGGGCATCATTGCCAAGGAATTCATGATTGGTCTTCTCGCCTCGATGAACATCGCTGCCGAAGTCACCACTCGCGAAATTGACGCGGAAACTATTGAGATCGCTGTCAACGCAAACCCACCCACCGAGCTTGGTGTTTTGGTTGGCCCTCGTGGTACCACCCTGCAGGCGCTGCAGGAAGTGACGCGTACGGTTGTCCAGGCCAAGAGCCCCGGAAAGACGGACCGCATCTTGGTGGACGTCGCCCAGTACCGCGAGCGTCGTGTTGCAGCCCTGGGTCGCTTCGCGGCTCAGATTGCCACCGAAGTAGTTGAGACGGGTGAAGAGCGCGCTCTTGAGCCGATGTCAGCCGCCGACCGCAAGGCCGTCCACGACTCGTTGACGGAAAACACCGCTGTTGTGACCCGCTCCGAAGGTGAAGAGCCTCGCCGTTTCGTGGTTATTGCTCCGGCATAATTAATCCATGACAAATCCATGGTTGTTACGCGCCCTCGAGGAATCGAGGGCGCGTGACTTTTTAGGCCCCGTGCCATTTGAACAACAGATCGAACACGCCACTGGTTTCGCTCAATCATGGGCGGACGTCTCCACTGACGCCCCTACCACCTTCCTTGACCTCGGCAGTGGCGGTGGCCTCCCTGGGCTAGTACTGCTGGACCTTTGGGGGTGTCAAGCAACATTCCTTGACTCCATGGAGAAGAGAACGGCATTTCTGCGGGAGGTACTGACGTGGGATGGGGCTCCGAGTGGGGGCCGCGTGGAAACTGGACGGGCTGAGGCCCTTGCACGAACGGCGCGCTTGAACGAGAAGTTTGACCTTGTGACCGCTCGATCATTTGGACCCCCAGCGGTAGCCGCCGAGTGCGCGACCCGCTTCTTGAAGGTTGGCGGCTATTTCATTGTTTCCGAGCCACCAGATGACGATTCACCGAGTCGGTGGAAGCCAGATGCTGTTGGACAACTCGGACTCCACGTAGTGGAACGAGTACGACACGGTGCTGCCTACCAAATTTTGAAGAAGGTACGGCCGACACCTGATCGTTTCCCACGTGACGTAGGCGTACCGGGGAAAACACCCCTCTTCTAATGTTTCACGTGAAACAACTGGAGTCGATTTTGCCGCCGAGGCAGAGCGTTGCTTCGGTAATTGTTTCACGTGAAACATCGCCGTTTTGCCTCCTTGAGAAAAGCTGGCAATAGCCGCACCTGTATTTCAGGACGCGAGCTACAGGAACTCAGTCCTGAACTAACATTGGGATGTTGCCGTAGGGCGTAAACCCCTCAAAGAAATTGAATGCTGCTACGAATGATTTCGTTTCGTAGTGACCGTCTGATTTGCGTACTAGGTGGCAGGTGTCGCTGATGTCGCTGTAGTCCAACTGATTGCCGTTGATGAAGCGAGTATCCCCCGCAATCAGCTGCCAGTAGGTATCGCTCTCGTAGCCCCAGGTTGCGACAATTTGGGCGGTTGGCACTTCTATTTGAACGATTGCCCTTGCCTCCGCGAACGTGATCACTGCCCCTCCCAACTGTTGCCTCGTACACGGCGCGTCCATCTCGGTGGACACCAGTAACCGCAGGTCGCGTAGGCACTCCTAATGTCCCACAAGTAGGAAGTATAGATGTCCCCTGACTTCCTATGGGTCCATGGTTAGGGGTGGGCAGAACCATTTTGGTGCCCTGGTGATCTCCTCTCTACCTAGAGGTGCCAACTCTCGAGACAATGGTGAGAAGTTGCTGCCCTTCAATCGGTGCCACCCCCACGATTCAATAGAGAGTTGAGTCGGAGTTGCTGCCAGTGGTCGGCGGCGGGATTGGTTAGGCAATGTTGTCAATCCACCCAGTGCGACTATCGGCGGGCGGTGATCCGCTCAGGCCGAAGGAAGTGGTCACCACACAAGGGGTTGAACCTTTCCGAGGGAGCCCTGCTGTAGGTAGACCTGCCTATAACCCACGACCATGACGCGGTGGCAGGAGCTTCCTTGATCTTTGGGGTGGTGCAGGGCGGGGCGGTGTTCCGGTACCGAAAGAATAACGAAGCCGTCGCCTCGCCGATAGCAGAGCTTCGCGGTGTGCACTCTGGCTCAATCAGGACGCCCTACAGAGGGGGCCAAAGGAATCGCAGACCCTCACCGGTGTCAATCTCTGGGGTGAATGTCCTCGCTGGATGATTGTTGCACAAGCGGACGGGCTCGTTTGGGATAGTTCCATTACCACGGACTAGATTGGCCGATCCGACGTCACAGTGGTGGAAAGCTGGTCGTGATCATCCAGTGATAATCCTCTTGTTGTTTCACGTGAAACATACTGATTCTGACGCGCAGCTGTAGGAATGTTCCACGTGAAACATTTCAAATTGACAATTGGTGGCATGTATAGATGAAGAGGTCCTCTCGGAAAAGCGACGATTGTGGTGACCCCAGGTGGATTGTCACGAATCCGTATGGACCTGTACTAGTACACCGCAAAACCAATGACCACTAAGCAAAGTAGGCCTGACATGGCTCAGACGTGTTTCACGTGAAACAATCGATGCTTGCTCCAGAGATAACTCTGGTGGATGTTTCACGTGAAACAACCAAAACCACAAGGTGATACTCCTTCGCAACACCGGAGATTGTTTCACGTGAAACATCAGTACTTGACGAATCGCTAAAAACCGAGTTGAATAGCAGGGGTTCGACGCAGTGTCGGAAATTCGCAAGTCGGGAAGAGGCACATGGCAGACGCCAACGGAATGAGAATTTTCGCCGTCGCTAACCAAAAGGGCGGCGTTGGTAAAACAACGACAACAACCTCCCTTGGCGCCGCTTTGGCGGAGGCAGGAAAGCGTGTTCTCATCGTTGACCTTGACCCGCAAGGCAACGCCACCACGGGACTTGGTGTCGACGGGCGTCGTTTCGAGCGGTCTGTCTACGACGTACTCCTGAACGATGTACCAATGGTCGACATTATTGAGCCCACGGGATTCTCGAATCTCTTCGTTGCTCCAGCGACCATTGACCTCGCGGGTGTTGAGCAAGAGCTCACCACCGTGATCTCTCGTGAACTACGACTGAAGAGGGCGCTCGATTCGGTTGAAGGTGACTTCGACTACGTCTTCATCGACTGCCCACCATCACTGGGGTTAATAACGATCAATGCCTTCGCCGCGGCAACCGACATTATGGTGCCGGTGCAGACAGAGTTCTACGCCCTCGAGGGCTTGACGCAGCTGCGCAACATCATTGAACTGGTCCGTCGAAACCTCAACCCCACCCTTCGTATTTCAAAGGTGGTTCTCACGATGTACGATTCGCGCAACACCTTGGCCCAGGACGTGGCCATTGAAGTTCGTCGGTACTTTCCAGAAGAACTGTGCCGCACCAAGATCCCCCGGACGGTTCGATTGGCTGAAGCACCATCGCATGGTCAGCCAATTACCACCTTCGACCCCACTTCACGTGGCGCGAAGGCCTACCGGGCACTAGCAGAGGAGATTATGAATGGTTAGAAAGTCAGGACTTGGCAAGGGCCTTGGTGCACTTATCCCCGACGGTGGAGCGAGTGATACCGACGATGAAGCGGTCAGCACCGGACCTCTCCGTCAGGTAGCCATCACACTCATTACCCCGAATCAGTTTCAACCACGTAAGTCGTTCAATGATGAGAGCCTGCAGGCATTGGCCTCCTCCATCGCTGAACTGGGCGTCTTGCAGCCAATCATTGTTCGTCCTCACGAAACGATTGAGGGCTCCTACGAACTGATTGCTGGTGAGCGCCGCTGGCGAGCTGCCACGATCGCGGGTCTGACCTCAGTACCGGTACTGGTGCAGGATGCAGTCAACGACCGACTCTCACTGGAGCAGGCTGTCGTTGAGAACCTACACCGCGTCGATCTCCACCCACTTGAAGAGGCTGCCGCCTACCAACAGCTCATCGACGAGTTCAACCTGACCCACGAACAAGTTGCGCAACGAGTTGGTAAGGCCCGTACCAGTATCACCAACACACTGCGACTGCTCCAGCTTGGTGAGGCGGCGCAGTCAGCTCTGGCAAACTCCCAGATTTCAGCCGGTCACGCCCGTAGTCTGCTGGTCATTACTGATCCCACCGCGCAGGCTGAAATGGTGCAGCGCATCATCGCTAACGAGATGTCGGTACGCACCGCTGAAGACGCCGTCAAGGTGTTTATGGAGCCACGACCACTCGAGCCCACCGGCACGACGCCACCCGAGATGCCAGGGAAGCCCCGACTTCGCCCAGTGCCAGACGCGAGCGTGGCGGAGCTTGAGCAGTTACTCGAGGACTATTTGAACACGCGCGTGCACGTGGACCTAAAGGGTCGTAACGGGCGCATCATCGTTGACTTCGCCGACCTCGATGACCTCGAGCGAATTTACATCGCCATCAGCCAAAACAAGTAACGAGTACTTGCTGCGCGAGGTGAAGTGGGCTGGTGAGGGGACAGTAAGACTGCGGCGGATTCGTTTTGATGACGGTACACGTCGCCAAAGTCTCAACCTTAAACCTAACCCTATCCTTAAAGTTTTCCCCAACCTGTGGATAAAGTTGTGTGTAGTTTCACTTTAGAGTTCTAAAACCCGTATGTTTACTGGGCTGTAGAGACTATGGTTCTTGTTCAGAACTTCACTCAATTGTGGAAAAATTCGCTCACTGTGCGGGCGATGGCCCGGGCGTATGACTCGTGATCGGCATTCTCCAGTGATCCGTGTGTGACGTGCAGCGTCGTCATTTTGGTTTCACGAAGTATTGGCAGTGACATACCCGCGACCGAAAGACGGGGGGCGTCCTCGAGTGCGGTGAGGGAGGCGGCTACCAAGCTGGCGAGGCGCTCACCTTGACGAGAGTGTGAGCGGTAGCTCGCCCAATAATGAAGTTCGAGCCCGTCGACTGTGCTCGTGGGAAGAATGACAAGAACACCAGCGGCACCCTGGGTGTTCGCCATGGCAGCCACGAGTTCAATAGTCGCCTCTACTGGTGGCCGCTCAACGAGTGAAGTGGGAAGCTGCGAGACAATCGCGTCGTGCAGCGGTCCCTCCCCCCAGACCACGATGGGACCATCCTTGACTTCCTTGGTTGCGCTATCGCGAAGTTCCGTCACGAGCGTACGCTCACCCACTGTCGGCGTGACCCGGAGCAGCTCCAGAAGAGTCCGTCGCGTCAGAGTACCGTCAGCGTTAATGCCGCAGTTGGTTTGAAATTCGAGCACCGCGTCATGAAGCAGTGGCCCAAAAACCCCATCGATGCGGCCGGGGTCAAATCCGAGTTGCGATAGTCGCACCTGAAGGGCGGCGACGTCGTCACCTCGTAAATAAGGTCTGGTCAGGTATAACAGCCGATCACCCAGACGCCAGCCAGCCTCCTCGAGGCGTAGCCACGTGATGGTGTCGACGGCGCCGGAAATAATCAAGCCGCGGGAGCGCTGAAACGCTTCAACGAGGCTTAGGGTCGTGTCACTAACGACGTCAACGTCCCGGACGCCACTAAACCCGAGAAGCCGCAAACGTTCGTGAAGATCGCGGACCCGAGGTCCCGAGTCACCGAGCTG
>Ga0007804_1000744_pt1 | contig 11524 bp, 9 predicted proteins | sample CryBogCBE25Aug07_FD_60367 | JGI IMG/M metagenome (GOLD analysis project Ga0007804, IMG submission 60367) | Freshwater microbial communities from Crystal Bog, Wisconsin, USA - CBE25Aug07 | ecosystem: Environmental > Aquatic > Freshwater > Lake | place: Crystal Bog, Wisconsin, USA | collected... | reverse complement strand
AAACGCTGGAGATCCGTCTTGAGCCTGGAGCCACGGGGACGATGAGGGAGGCTCTCGCGGCTAGTCGCGAGGAAGAGATACGTCTGCGCCAGACCCGGGTCGGCCCGCAGAGAGATGATCTGGTGCTTCTGCTGAATGGCATTCCTGCTGCTTCCTATGCTTCCGAAGGCCAGCGAAGGACAATCGCCCTTGCCCTGAAACTGGCGGTCGCCGCGCTCCTTTACCACGAAAACAAAAACCCTCCCCTGCTCCTGCTGGATGATATTTTCGGGGAACTGGATCCCTCCCGTCGCGATGCGCTGCTGATCGGCATGCCTCCCGGGGCACAGGCCCTCCTCAGCACTGCGGAACTCACAGGGATTTCGATACCCACAGGTTCCAGGATTCATCGGTTTACCAAGGATGGGACCCTGGAGGTTGTCTCATCGTAAGCGTCCCGGCGCAGGTTCTGAATGACGTGGCTTGAAGGCAAGGGATTCTTGCCTTAGGCAAGAGGTAGGCATGGCCATCTATCTCCGTACGCTCCGTTATTTTCGTGCCTATGCAGGCCATACGATTCTGGCCGTGCTCCTGATGTCCGCCGGCATTGGATTCAATTTGCTGGCCCCCTGGCCCTTCAAATATGTCGTCGACGGGATCCTGCAGTCCAAGACCGCAGCAGGGGTATCCTCGGCTCATGCATTCATTGCAGAATGGTTTTCCTGGACCAGTGCACGGGGAGCGGCCCTGACGCTCTTTGTGATCATGGCGCTGATCGCCGTTGTCTCGGGGTTGGTGAATCTCCTCTCCAATACCCTTCTGATCAAGATCGGCCTCAAGGCACTCCTTCATATCCGCACCCAGCTGTACAGCTGCCTGCAGTCGCTTCCTCTTCAGTTCCATGACATGAGGCGTAGCAGCGACTCCTCTTTCCGCGTGGCCTATGACTCCCAGTCGATCCAGACGATCTACAACAAAGGGTTTGCGACGATCTTCGGGGCGGTGGTCACCCTGGTGGGTGCCTTGACCATCATGTTCCGGATGAACTGGCAACTGACTCTCGTCTCGATGACCGTGATCCCTCCGCTTTACTGGGCAATTCAACATTACGGAGACCGCATCCGTAGAGAGGCCACCACGATTCAGGAGAGGGAGAGTGACCTGCTCGCAACGACGCAGGAGGGGCTCGGTTCGATCCGGATGGTGCAGGCTTTCGGCCGGGAGTCGTTCGAGGTGAGTCAGTTCGTCCGTCATGCGACAAGGAGCCTCGAGGCAAACTTCCGGCTGAACATGACCTCCATGAAGAGCGCTCTCCTCGTGACGACGCTTATCGCCCTGGGAACCTCCGCCATGTACTACGTGGGTACCATCCAGGTGCTCGACGGCAGGTTGAGCATCGGTGACCTGACGGTCTTTGTCGCTTATCTGGCGACGCTCTACCAACCGATCCAGCAACTCACCTACACGGCTTGGGCACTGGAGGGGGCGGCGGCGGGTGCACAGCGCTGCTTTGAAATCCTCGACCGCGAGGAGGAGACGAAGGATGACCCCGGAGCGATCATGATGCCGGCTGCCAAGGGAGAGATCACCTTTGCGGGAATCTCCTTTGCCTATGATCCCAACGCCCCTGTGCTGGCTGGAGTTGATCTGGCTATTGCGCCGGGTGAGACGGTGGCGTTTGTGGGTGGGACCGGTGCAGGGAAGAGCACGCTCCTGAGCCTTGTGCCCCGCTTTTATGATCCGACGGCAGGGATTGTGAGGATTGACGGACATGACCTGAGGGGAGTCACCAAGGCCTCGCTCCGGTTGCAGATCGGCATGGTATTGCAGGACACGCTTCTTTTCTCGAGCAGCATCCGTGAGAATATCGCCTATGGCCGCGAAGGGGCGACAGAGGCAGAGATCATCGAGGCGGCGCGCCGTGCACAAGCCTACGACTTCATCATGGCTCAGCCCCAGGGCTTTGATACGCCGGTCGGAGAGCGCGGGGGTCACCTGAGTGTCGGACAGCGCCAGCGTCTTGGGATCGCCCGGGCCTTCCTGAAGAATGCTCCGATCCTCCTCCTGGACGAGCCAACCTCGGCGCTGGATCCCTCCACCGAGAAGGCGATCATGGAGACCATCGCGGAGCTCATGAGGGGGCGCACTACTCTGATCATCACGCACAGGCTCTCGACGGTGCATCATCTCGGCAGGGTGGTCCTGCTTGAGCACGGGCGTATCGCCGAGCAGGGAACCGGTCCGGAACTACTGGCCGCGGGTGGCTCCTATGCCCGGCTCTACCATGCGGCCGGGCACGAACCGAAAGGGAAAAACGAATCATGAAGCGAAAAAAGATCATTGTCCTGGGATTCATGGGCGGCATGCCCATCGCCGGTGTCATCTGGCAGCATATTCACTACATCGTCGGCCTGCAGCGGTTAGGGCATGAAGTTTACTACATCGAGGACACGCTGAACTATCCGTATGATCCGGTAGCCTTCAACATCTCCGATGATTGCTCCTATGCGGCACAGACGCTCGGGCGTCTGGCGGAAGAGCACGGTTTCAAGGGGCGCTGGGCCTACTGCGCACGCTTCAAGGATCCGATGGAGAGTCTCGGCATGTCGCTCACAGAGATCAGGGCTCTCTACAAGGAGGCTGACTGTGCGCTCAATATCTGCGGGTCGCACGACATGAACGAAGATCTCAGGACGATCCGGAATCTGATCTATGTCGAGAGTGATCCTGGTGTGGAGCAGATCAAAATTGATCAGGGAGAGTCAGCGACCATCGATTACCTCAAGGAACACCATCATCTCTTCACCTTTGGCGAGAATATCGGCACGCCCGCCTTCGTCGTGCCGACTCATGACTTCCATTGGCTTCCAACCCGACAGCCGGTGGTCACCGATCTTTGGTGTTCGGGAGTAGAGGCATCGGCACCGGATCCCGACGCCATGTTCACGACCATCTGCAACTGGTCGACAAGCGGCAAAAAAGACATCGTCTGGAACGATTCCAACTACCTCTGGAGCAAGTCGCTTGAGTTCTTGAAATTCATCGAGGCGCCGAAGCGCTCGGGCGAACCCTTTGAGATGGCAACCGATATCAAGAAGGAGGAGGAACTGGCTCTCTTTGCAAAAAACGACTGGAGGCTCGTGCTGCCGCACGATCTGAGTGTGGATTGGAACGGCTATCGTGACTATATCCGTAACTCCAAGGGGGAGTTCACCTGTGCCAAGGACCAATATGTCCGTTTGAATGCCGGTTGGTTCAGCGATCGAACCGCCTGTTACCTTGCTGCCGGGCGTCCCGTGATTACGCAGGAGACCGGCTTTGCCGCGCACTATGGCGGCAAGGAAGGACTCCTTGCCTTTTCCACCATGGAGGAGATCGTGGATGCGACCGCCGCCATCCGCGCCGATTACAAGAAGCACAGCAGAGCTGCGCTCGCCATAGCCCGCGAGGTCTTCGAGGCTGAGAAAGTCCTCGCATCCCTCCTCGACCAAGCAGGAGTTTAAAAGTTTTTTGAATTTGGAACTCAGGAATTCATAAAAATCCATCTATCTCATCTTTCCTTCATTTCGTGAGTTCCTGAGTTTCCTATTATTTTTTATTCTGCTCGGTGAAATCTTCTCTCCCTCCAGTCTTTGTCGGTTGCGGATTCTCCGCCAAGTATCCCGAGGGTGGGGGGAACTTTTCTGTCCCACTCCAGTACCTGACGGGGCTCAAGCGAATGGGGCGCCGTGGAATCTGGCTCGAGGTGATGCAGTCCTCGGGGAATCCGGAGCGCGATGCCTACTGCGTTCGTTCCTTCCAGCGTCGCATGGCGCTCTACGGCTTGGAGTATTGCCTTCTGTTGCGTCCTCCGCAGGAGCGGAAGGGGCCCGAGGAGCACGATCCCCGCGCGATGAAGTCCTTCGGAATGAAGGTTTCCGAGCTTGAGGAAATAGCTCCTCACTCGGTCCTGCTAAACCTGAGCTACTCGGTGAAGCCGCCACTTGGGAATCTCTTCGGCCGGCGCCTGCTCTGCAGCCTTGATCCGACGGAAGTGCTTTTTTGGATGGATCAGATGGAGATGGGACAGGCATCGCATGATGAGTTCTGGTCCATCGGTCTCTGCATGGTGGCGATTGATCCGCGCCTGCCTAAGCCGGTCGTTCCCTGGAAGAGTTACTTCCCTCTCGTTGACACGGGGTTGCTCCAACCACAGCCTCGCCCGGCGGGAAGGCCGCGCTTCACGACGATCGGCCAGTGGTACTGGGATGGCAATATCACGATCGGAGGCGAGTGGCGTGACTATTCCAAGCAGGCGGCCTTCGCCCCCTACATCGATCTGGCCAAGCGCGTGACCGGAGCGACCTTTGAGCTGGCGATGAACCTCGCGGAGAACGATCCCGAGAGGAAACGTCTCCGTTCACTTGGGTGGAAGGTTGCCACTCCGCATGCACTCACCCGCACGCCCGCCGCCTATTACCGCTACTTGGCAAGTGCCACAGCCGAGTTTACCGCCGTGAAGCTTGAGGCCATTATGGGAAGCGGATGGCTGAGTGACCGGGCAGCCGCTTTTCTGGCCCTGGGGCGTCCCGTCGTGACCGAGCCCACGGGCGCCGAGCGCTTCCTGCCGAAGGATTCGGGAATGCTCTTTGTCAGGAATCTGGAGGAAGCGATCGAGGCATCCAAGAGAGTTCTCAGCGACTGGCCCGCGCTTTCCAAGTCAGCTCGTGAAACGGCCGTGGAGTGCTTTGATTCCGTGAAGAATCTCAAGCTGCTTCTGGGGAACTCCTGAAGCCCTCAAAAAAGGGGACTCTTGAAACGGGTGGCTGACGGGGCTCGAACCCGCAACAGCCGGTACCACAAACCGGAGCTCTACCATTGAGCTACAGCCACCATCGTTTCCGCTCAAAAAGCGGGGTTGACATCATGTCTTCACGGCACGAGTTGTCAACTCCTAGCATCAGCTATTCCTGAGCACAAAAGTCATGCCGTCGACCCCATCCAAGGCGCCAATTAGGCGCAAATTCCTACTCTCCTCAGCTCCCTCGCAGATGGCCCTCTCGAGTTGCGTGGAGATCGAGCAGGGATATATTGTCAAGGAGCGCGGACAGGAACTCCGGGTGCGTCGCGAGGGAAGCCGCTACTTCCTGTCGGCCCGTGACCGGTCGGGACGCGCCGTGACCGGCCAGGAGATCCGCATCACGAAGGGTCAGTTCGAAAAGCTCTGGCCCTTTACTCTCGGACAGAGGATCACCCGTATCCGTCATGTTATGAAGCTCGGCAGGCTGAAGATGAAGATTGATGAGTTTACGGGCGAGCATGCACCGCTACGCCTGGCGGAGATTTTTTTTGCGGATGCTGCGGGCAGTAAAGCCTTCAAAAAGCCTGATTTTCTGGGGGAGGAAGTGACCAGGCGGGACGAATACCAGACGGCCGAAATGGCGATCCACGGGGCGCCTGAGCCCTCCGGGATGTGCCAGTTGGGAATCCTTCCCTACACCTTCATCGATCGCAGGTTGCACCTCCTGCTAATCACCAGTTCCTCGGGGAACCGCTGGATTTTCCCCAAGGGGCGCCAAGAGCCCGACATGACGCCCCATGAGGTCGCACTGATGGAGGCCGTGGAAGAGGCAGGGGTGCTCGGAACCATCCGCCAGGATCTCCGGACCCGGTGCCAGATGGCCGATGGCCGGTTCCTTCAGCTCTACGCGATGAAAATCTCGAAACTCCTCAAGAGCTGGCCCGAAGAGAATGTGCGCCGCCGCAGGCTTTTCCCCTTCAGTGACGCCTTGGAAATGATCGGTGACCCTGGCCTGGCGAAGGCCGTGCGTAGGTTGGCAGTGACGATCAATAAGTAGGGGATCGCTTGTCGGCTAGAAGTGATCGTGGCTTCAGCACGCTTGCTTTCGGATGCGGCGCCAAGTAGTCAGAAAGACTCCATTTTCTCAAAAAAACCCCACTTCCCAAGTTTCCCATGCTGACCGTCATCCGTAAAAATCAACAGGTTCTCATGCTGGTGATCGCCATTCTGACGATCATCGCCTTCATCTGGCTCTACAACCCCACGGACAAATTCCATAAGTTCGGCTCCAATGATGTGATCTCGATCTATGGTCGTGTGGTTCAGCGTGCCGAAATCGACCATCAGGCTCGCGGTTACCGGCTCGCCCTTGCCCTTGGTCTCACGGATTTTGTCCGTGATCTAGGCGGGATGGGCGAGAATGAGGAAGCCTCGGTGAGCGACTTCATTCTCAATCTGTTTATCATCCGCAATCAGGCGCCTGCGCTCGGCATTCACCCCTCCGACGACGAGGTTGCGGGTGTGATCAAGGGACTCCCCTCGCTTCAGACCTCCGGCACCTTCGATCCGGCAAAGTATTCCGCTTTTATTCAGGATCAGCTCGCACCCAACGGCTTCACCGAGAGGCAGATGGAGGAGATCGTTCGCGATTCCCTGCGGGTCAAGGAACTGCGTCGAGTCATCACATCACCCGTGGCCATAGGTGTGGGTCAGGTTCGTGATGCTGCCCGGGTTTATCAGCCCATCAATGCGGAGGTTCTGCGTTTCGAACGCGATGCCTTTGCTAAGAATGTAACGGTGCCTAACGAGGAGGTGGCCGCCTTTTATTCCAAGAACAAGCAGGGACTCTTCTCCGACGAGAGTCGCGATGTGACCTTTGTGGCCTTTGACCTGCCAGGCGATCAGCAAAAACTCACCGGCAAGGAAAAGGCCGCCGCGCAGCAGAATCTGGCTGATCGTGCCGAGGATACCATGAAGAGGATCCGTGGCGAGATCGCCAAGGGAGGGGCATTTGCCAAAGCCGCACAGGTGGCGTCCCTGCACGCCGAGAAGGTTTCTGGGATTCAGCGTGACGGCTCCGTGAACGGGAAAGAATCAGGTCTCTCCCCCTCCATTGCCGCCGCCGCATTCCGCCTTCAGAAGACTGGCGAGCTCTCCGATATTATCCAGGATGGAAACTCCTTCTATGTCATTTCTATCGATGGCATCACCCCCTCTCACCAGCTTGAATTGGCAGAAGTTTCCGAAAAGATAACCACCCTGATGAAGCAGCAAAAGGCAACCAAACTTCTTGCCGAGGCGGCTTCTAAATCCCTCGATAAGATCCGTGCCGACATGACGGCGGGCAAATCATTTGCGGAGGCTTCAAAAGCTGCCGGGGTGAAGCTGATGCCTCTTCAGGGAGTCACTCCCTCCGACCAGAAGATCTCCCAGGAACAACAGGCCTTGGCCTCCGCAACCCTCGGCCTCAAGGATGGCGAGCTTGGCTCCCTTCAGCCTGCTCCCTGGGGTGCATTCGCTGTGTACCTCGAGAAGCGCACTCCGCTCACCGATACTCAGTGGAAAGAGCACCAAGGGGCACTTTCCAAGACGATCCTCTCCAATGAGCAGGATCTTCTTTTCGTGGATTGGCTCCGCTCCTCCCGTGCCTCCGCGCAGATCAAGATGCTTGGCAGGGATGCACGCAACTCTCAAGGCACCCAAGGCACTCAGGGTGGCGGCGCCCAGGCGGGATCCTAGTACTCCTTCGTGACGGAAACAGAGCCTGAGAGTGGCGACTCCATGACCCGCTCTGACCTCTTTGACGAGGCGAGCGGAGATGTAGCCGTGGGAGAACTCGAGGCTGCCGTGGAGAAATACAAACGATGCGTCGAGATCGATCCTTTGTTTTTTGACGGATGGCATGCCTTGGGTATGGCTCTCATGAAAACGGGACGCTTTCCCGAAGCGATCGAGGCGGGATTAAGGGCCACTCAACTCAAGCCCAATGACCAGCTGGCTTGGTCGAGTCTTTCCATGTTCTATGTGCGTAACCACCAGATCGCCGAGGCCGAGTCGGCCGGCGTGAAGGCCAGGATCCTTTCCTGGGGTGGCAAGATTGCAAAGGAAGAGGGTACAATAACGACGCCCACTGAATTACCTGCCTCATGAAACCCTTTTTCATTACCACGGCCATCGATTACACCAACGCACCGCCGCACATCGGCCATGCGTACGAGAAAATCCTGGCTGATGTGATCGCCCGCTATCAGCGTCAGCGTGGGAGGGAGGTTTTCTTTTTGACGGGTGTCGACCAACACGGGCAGAAAGTCCAACAGAGCGCGGAACGCGAAGGGATCGCTCCCCAGGAATTCGCGGACCGGGTTTCCGAGAAATTTCTCTCCCTCTGGAAGACGCTGGGCATTTCCTACGATGCGTGGGCGGCCACGACTGCCCCTCTTCACAAGGCGGCGGTCCAAAGCATTCTCAATGATCTCAAGGAGCGAGACTGGCTCTACAAGGCGACTTACAGCGGCCACTACAGCATCCGTCAGGAACAGTTCCTGACCGACAAGGAGCGAGGACCCGACGGGGAGTTCGGACCCGAATGGGGGGAAGTCGTCCTGTTGAATGAGGAGAACTGGTACTTCCGCCTCTCGAAGTGCTCCGAGTGGCTCCATGGTTTTCTTGAAAACCGCAAGGATTTCGTCACTCCCGATTTCCGTCAGACCGAGCTGAAGAATGCCGCTGCAAAAATCACCGGCGACCTCTGCATCTCCCGTCCGAAGAGCCGTCTGGAGTGGGGAATCGAGCTTCCGTTCGACTCGGGTTTTGTCACTTATGTCTGGTTCGATGCCTTGATCAACTACATCAGCTTTGCTGGGTATGGTGTCTCGGGATCATCTTTTGAAACGCTCTGGCCTGCCGACCATCACGTGATCGGCAAGGACATCCTAATCCCAGCTCATGGCGTCTACTGGCCCTGCATGTTGCATGCCATGGGGTTTGACGACGAGCAGATGCCGCATCTGCTCGTTCACGGCTTCTGGAGTCTGCGCGGGGAAAAAGTCAGCAAGAGTACAGGCAACGTGGTCGATCCCTCGTCACTCGCAGAATCCTATGGCACCACAGCACTCCGATATTACCTCATGCGAGATGCCGTCATGGGGCGCGATGCCGATTTCAGCGAGGAGCGACTCCTGCTCCGTCATAACACGGAACTTGGTAACGGCCTTGGGAACCTCGTGAACCGGACGCTGAGCATGACTCGGCGCTATCGTGAAGGCTCACCCAAGTCGGTGCCGCTTCCAGACGATCTGGCCGCACACCGATCTGCTGATGTCGAATCCATGAAGAGTTTCGTGATTCAGATGGATGCGGCTCAGATCCATGCCGGGATCGAGACGATGGTCGACCTGGTGAACCGTGCTAACGCGATTGTCGACTCCTCCGCCCCGTGGAAGCTGGCCAAGGATCCGGAACAGGCCGACCGACTCGATGCGGTGCTTTCCACCCTCATCCTCTCCGCACGCGTAGCTGCAACATTGCTTCTGCCAGTGGCTCCAGTTGCTGCAACGGAGATCCTCCGCCAGCTTGCTCTGGATCCAGTCTCGATAACCGGAGAGATTGTGATCGCTGATCTCCCTCTGGGTTACGTGTGCGGAGAGCCTTCACCAGTTTTTCCGCGACTTGAATTACCTGTCGGGGAGGACGGCGCTGCATGAACACCCAGGAGACGGTCGCCATGTTGCGCGCCGTTCCTTTTTGGAAGCGCCAGCGCTATTGGCTAGAATACCACGCGCTTCGTGCTGCTTCAGCCCTTGTGTGCCTTATGCCGTGGAGGTGGATCGGCCCCTTGGCGAAGTTCGTTGGCTCACTCTTCTTTACCCTCGATCGCCATCGCCGTGAGGTCACACTTGCGAATCTTCACAGTGCCTTCGGCATGCGTTTTTCTGAACAGGAACTCGAAGCCATCGGCAGGAAATCGTACGGCGTCTTTGCTCGGACGGCCCTTGAGCTTCTCTGGTCCTCGAATCTCTCAAAGGAGATGCTGGACGAGATCATCACCACGGAAGGGCTTGATCCGATGCCAGTTCATGGTGCCGAGGGGAGGCCCGCCCTCTACTTCTGTCTTCATGCCGGGAATTTCGAATGGCTCAGCCAGATCACCTGCCGTCATTTTGGAAATTTTCCGGTCATTGCCCAGAAGCTAAAGAATCCACTGCTCGGCCCGCTCTTCGACGGATGGAGAACCGCACTCGGGCAGGAAATCATGCCGCAGAAAGGGGCCATGCTTCGCACCATACGCCACCTCAAGGAGGGGGGTAAGATGGGGATGCTGATCGACCTGAACCTCAAGCCTAGCAAGGGTCCTATCGTGATTCGTTGCTTTGGTCATTTGACCCCCGTCACCCGACTTCCTGCAGAGTTGGCATTGCGGACCGGAGCCGCGCTAGTGCCCGTGGAGTGCCTCCCTCGTCAAGACGGAGGCTATATTGTCCGTTATCTTCAAGAGCTTCCCGTAACATCCGAAAGCACTCCCGAACAAATTGCCCAGGCCTGCTGGGATGCCTTGGAGCCGGGAATCCATACTCATCCCGAACTCTGGCTCTGGAGCTACAAACACTGGCGTTATCGTCCCGAGGGCACTCAGGGGGAGGGGTACCCTTTTTATGCGGGGGAATGTAAACAGTATCAGGAGCTCATCAAGAAAATGGGATGACAAGGAGTGAGAGCGAGAGTATGGATTTCACTATGAAAACTCTGCTGATTCTTCCCCTGATCGTGGCGCCTCTCCTGCTCTCCGGATGCAATACCGTGAAGGGATTCGGCGAGGATATCAGCGGTTCGGCGAGCTGGACCCAAGACAAGATCTCCGGGGCGGGTGACTCCTCGGTGAAGAAGTCCGACTCGGATTACGTGAATCCTCCTCAATTCCCAAAATCGAATTAAGGCTTAAGGCATTTAAAAGTTGAACGAGTTGAAATGCAGGGAAAACTGTTGTTTACAGTACTGATTTAGTACCCTTCACTCTCACATCCATTTGTGTTTCGGGTAGCGGCGTGACAGCTCCGGCTTGATCTTCGGATAGGTTTCTTTCCAGAATGAGTTGAGATCCTTCGTGATCTGGATTGGCCGACGGTTCGGGGCCAGAATTTCAATGGTCACTTCGGCTTTTCCTCCCGCCAATTTCGGAGCGGCGGTCACCCCGTAGAGATCCTGGATAAGGGCGCTCATGGTGACTTGGCCCGTTGATTTGTAGAGGAGTCGGGCCTTGCGTCCACCAGGAAGTTCATGTCGCTCGGGAGCGAGTTTTTCGAGTGCCGAGCGCTGTGCTGGAGTAAGGAGGGACTGCAGTGAGGGAAGGGCCGGCTTGTCCTTCACCTCCCGGTATCCCACGGCTCCCCGGCACCACTCCTCAAGGGCGAGTTGACGTTCGGTTGCATCGAAGGAGGGAAGTTCGAGCTCTGGATGATGGTGAGCGAGCCATTGAACCCGCTGCATCCACTCCTCTGTCTCTTCCTTCCAGGTGGGGAGGGGGAGATCTCCCTCGGCCAGTGCGTTTGCCAGCACGCTGGAGGCTTCCTCGCATGGCTGGGCATCCCGGTGGACCGATTCCAGCACGAGATCGCGGAAGACCTTTTCGGTGCGCTTCACAACGCGGTTGGTGGCGGCATCAAAGAAGTAGTCGTTCCGGTCAATGAAGTCCTCTGGGAAGAGTTCGCGAAGCATCGACTCGTCGATTGCCGTGGCCATGGAGAGTTGAACACGGACATCGCCGCTACC
>Ga0007804_1000741_pt1 | contig 11552 bp, 14 predicted proteins | sample CryBogCBE25Aug07_FD_60367 | JGI IMG/M metagenome (GOLD analysis project Ga0007804, IMG submission 60367) | Freshwater microbial communities from Crystal Bog, Wisconsin, USA - CBE25Aug07 | ecosystem: Environmental > Aquatic > Freshwater > Lake | place: Crystal Bog, Wisconsin, USA | collected... | reverse complement strand
CGAATATTCAATTCCATTACAAACTTTGCATATCCACGACGACGTTCCTTTTGCTTCGTCCATTCAATTAGATTCTCATTCGTACAAGTTAGGGTTTCAGTCATATCATAAAGTGTATCAAACATCGCAATCTGTGTTTCCAAATCATCAATCAGTTCAGGAAACGACTTTGAGATAATCAAACAACAATCTGCCATAACACTTGCGAATGAATGATTTGTAATTGCCTTGTCAAACAATAGAGTACATACACGCATACGAAAGATCTCATCACGTTTTTTCATAAATTCTACCGTTTGTGCGGATAGTTTTTCCATTGATGATTTTGTGATTTTGTTGAAAATAGCAAAGATTTCAGAGTATTCAGGATCTTCACGTTCACGAACCTTGCGTACCATATCTACCAACAACTTCTCACGCCAATTATCATTTTTAGGGCGACGAGAAGGTTTGTGAAAAGGTTTGAATGCCATTGGACTGCGACGAAGTTTCGCAATAGCATCTAGTACAGAGGATGGAAGTGCGATTACGCAAGAGCGAAGAGCGTACATTTCCAGAAGAGTCGCCATACTATACTAATGCTTGAAAAACGAATTCCGTTTTAGACAAACTGTGATTGTGATTATATATAATGGGGACCGAGACTACAAAATTCCAGACATCCTGGATTTTGTGGTACCACGACCCCGAAAACCATGATTATTCTATGAATGGTTATGTTCGGATTGCTGATCTAACTACACCTCAACAATTCTGGTCTGTAGTGAATTCTATACCAAAAGATGCTTGGGAATGTGGAATGTTCTTCTTTATGAAAGCAGGATATAAACCACTTTGGGAATGTCCTGAAAATGAGAATGGTGGTTCGTGGTCAAAAAAGGTAGATATTCTTCATATTCAGCAAGTATTTGTTGATCTTATGGTTCATTGTGTTTTGAATGAACTGCTTGTAAAACAGAAAGATGTATTAACTGGAATTACTGTATCTCCAAAGGGTCAATTCTCTATCGTAAAAATTTGGAATAATACAACTTCTATACATGATCGCACATGTTTAAATAATAAGATGCCTACATTTTCTGTAGGAGATGATGTTACGTATACAGCCCATAAATCTCGTCGTAAGTAAGATCAATGGAAATTATTGGTAATATAGAATCATTTTTTCGATTTATTTATAGCTGGATTGCTAGTACAGATGAAGTTCTTGGACGTATAATCTACGTAGTTCATATTCTTGTTGCTACTACAATTGTAGTTTTGGTAGTTGTATCTCATACAATTTATCCTGTATTTTGGTTTCAGTTTATGATGTTTTGTATTGTTTTAGTAGTTTGGCTTCAACATATATTTCTTCAAAATTGTTTTGCAACAATGATTGAAAATAAACTTTTACAGACATCTGATGAAGGTATTGATATTCTATTGAAATTATTTGGAATCCCACTTATGAAAGAGACCCGTATGGGTTTCACTTTAATAACTGGTACAATTATCGTTAGTTTACTTGGACTTGAGCTTATTGCGAGAAGTTCTATGTTTCTTCGAACGAGTATTGGTGCGTCTGTGTGGATTTGAACGATATGTCCTTCGTGCTCCAACAGTAGGAGTACCATTTGGAACAATAACATTTGCTTCATCTGGTTCAGGAGCAACATCCTGAGGTTCAATTACACCCGAAACATAGGTGAAATTGATACCATCATTAAACAAATCAGCTAAAAATGTATTTGCTGTTCCATCAGAAGATTTGAATCCAGGATTTTTCATACCTGCTAAACGAAATCCTCCTAAAAATGTCATACCAAGATATTCTGCATGAGCAAATGCCTGTACTAATTTATTGTATGCAGATACAACTATCTTATTTGGCATATGCATTTTCGTACTCTGTTCGTATTTAGCTTTCTCAGGTCCGATACCAAATACTCCACCTACTTGAAATACTTTACGAATTGATTCAAGATGGTATGCCCTACCAGTCTTCTTTTCAGGGAAAAGTTCAGTACGCAAAGGTTGGAATCCTGGATGGGTAAATCCAACAGGAACTGATGGAATAATATCTGGTATTTTTGAGAGTGCACCAACCGAAGTCAAACGATCTAATGTTATAAATCCACTATCCAAATGAGCATTAAATGTATTGCGCGCACCATCTCCTAAAGTTGTAGGAGCTCCAAATGAAACTAAGTGTATAGATTGAACTGTAGGAAAACTTGATCGTGTTTCAGCAAGTATAAACGCAAATAAAGTAGCAAATGCTCCTCCGAGTGAATGTCCTGTGACAAATAACCTTTTAGGCTTAAATTCATCCAACCCTTGCTTTAAAAATGGCCAGTTTTTTACTATTTGTTTTACAAAAGATGCAGGAACTATATTTTTTCCTGCAATAGGTGTAGACATTTGAGTTCCAGGTGGCATAACCGTACTTAAATCTGCAGGTGTGAATTGAGAATATAAATCGTGTTTGAAATTTTTCATTGTACTAGAACCTTTGAATGACAACACTAAGTCAGTTGATTGAATAAAAGGTATTTTTGCAGACAATACAGATCCTGAAAGAAACATAAATGTAAAATCACTAGGACTAGAAACATAACGTCCAAACCGAGGGGTATTTGCAAGAGATTGATTTATCAAATAGGATTGCATAGGACGTCCTTCTTTTCCAGGAGGGCTAGCACAAGGAGTTCGGCGTAATGAACTATATTTGGTATCAATTTCAGTTATTTTCTGATTTACTAATGTATTATCAGCACTTCCAAAAATAGGATCCAAAACAACTTCGCGAAGTATACCTGTATCGCAATATACTGCACGAGAACATTGAGCCATAACTTTCAAAACATGTTCATAACTATCAAAAAGAGTTTTATCAACTTGTTTTGCCGATATCATCTGTCCATCTGGACTGGGTAGAACCGATACATCTTTTGCTCCGAAAACGACTGACCGCAAAGTAGTATCTTTCAGCGACATTATAATGAACTTTGAAATTAAACAGATACAGGCATCAAACAAAGTTTAATATCGCCGAGGTTGGCAACTACATACCGAATCATCATAAACCATCCATTCTTCATATGAATTTCCAAATTATTACACAAATTGGTACACTTCGTAAATAGAACCAAATGAGGCAATGAGAACGTACCTGTAACAATATCGTTCTCCTTCTTTTGAATACTAAACTCATTTGCGGAATCTCCCATCACCGTTGTACGCGATGCGAAATGTCCCTTGCAGCTAAACGTTAAAGAAGATGATACATTCTGAATTTCAGCCGTCTTTGCACCAAGCAAAGTCATATCACGACAAATCTTCTGGAAATCTAGAGAAGGCATCGTAATATGCGTAGAGAACTCAGTATCCGGCAAACTAATATCTGGCTCATCACGATCAAGCAAATTGAGCTTATAACGAGTTACCTGCTTCTTCTCTCCATCCTCTAGCAAAATACCAAACGTATTAGGATCATCTTTCTCAATATAAAAAGTAATAGTATCATCATTACTCGCAGTCTTGATAATACGGTACAAATGGTCAGTATTGATTCCAATTACAAGTTTGGGTCCAGCATTATAGTATTTCTCAAACTTGTCAGCATATAGACGCAAATGGACTAGAACAGTACGTGTCTGATCCATAGCAACCATACGAATACCTTCCTTATCAAAAATCAGGCTCATCTCAACTAAGATACACTTTAGTGCCTCAGTTAGGGTGCGTATAGCACTAGTCTGTACCGTCTTAGCTTCTACAATGAACTCCGGCATTTTCCTTCATTCATTTATTCGTTTAAAATCCCTTTACTCCTCGTACACTCTTTTTACGAGAAACAATACGTCCATACTTGTTATATTTCAAACCAGCTTTGGTAAGACCACCCTTCGTCTTTTCAGCACTTCCATGCATGACTTGTGCGCGAGTACCAACCTTACGAGTCTTCATTTACTTCTTTTGTAAGTTTTTAATCTCAAGGTGTAATTCCTGATTCTTTCGCTCTTCATAGTACAACGCAAAACTAACAATTACAGGATAAATACATACAGCATAAAACATCCATTCAGGATAACATTGACAAATCATTTCCGTAAAGTCTTTTTGGATTTCCGAATCTTCTTACTCTTTTTGGACTTTCGTTTCAAAGTCCGTTTTTTACCACCCTCATAATACTCAGATTCAGGATCATATTTTGCCATCTCCCGCTCATATTCTGCATCTTCTTCCTTTGTTTTTTCTTTGACAACAGGCTTGGTTTCAACTTTGGTTTCTTCAACCTTTACAGCTTCAGCTTTCGGAAGTTTTACATCAGCAAATAAATCACTAATTCCATTCTTCACTTTATTTAAAGTTGCATCGGACACAAAAATACGTGCAGTTTCTAACCCCGCCTTTGCAGCAGGAGCAGCAGCTATAGTTACTGCAAGTTTCATTACATTCTGATATATTTGACTATTTGCAGAACATTGGGCTTGCATGGATGCTAGAAGGGGTGTAGCAGATACGACTGCCAACTTGAAATGGCTACATAGTTCCTGTCCAAACATATGATCTGCAGCAGCTACAATTCCTGCAGCAGCCCCGGCATAAGCAACTGCTTTTGCTGCCTTTACTGCCACATCTCCCGCCACATCTTTCATATCTTTCCACTTTTTCGCATCCGCGTCGGCTTTCTTCTTCAATTCATCCGCAGATACCTTCACTACGGCAGCCTTTGCTAGAGAATCGGGCGCTACCGCAGACACCTTCAGATGCTTTGCACCACCAACACTAGATTTCAACTCTTTCTCAATAGCATTTCGGCTTAGATGTTTTTCAGCTACTTCTTCAAGAAGTTCTCCAAACTTAATCTCCATTATCATTGAGCTAGAATATTTCGCCAGTATGCCAGTGTTAATTTTTCATAATTAAACGGCTTTTTAAACTCTTCTATCTTTTTCACCATATTCTCTTGTGTGACTTCTGACCATTCATTCACAATCCATACCGGTAAATCATCAAACAATGAATTTAATCCTGAAGTTTTGACTATAGGAATACAACCAAGACAAAGTGCTTCCCATGTTCGGTGACAATCCAACCCATTCCCTTGAGGAGAAATAACAAACGCGTATTGACTCATATGTTCCCAACATACATTGCGATAAACCCATGTTGGTTCGTGGTAAACATTTGGAACATTTAATGCATCTTTTCTGTCTTGAACGTATCTCTTTTCACCCCACCGAGTGTTCATAGCTAAGCGAAAATTTGCATAAGCATTTACTTGTCTATTCCAAAAAGGTGTTTTATTAAAAGACATAAGTTCTAATTCTTGTTCGGTTGCATATTTCTTAATACCCCAAAGATGCTTTTCAGGTTGTTCCCATACTCGCTTCTTACCAGAAGGACGCATGGAATGGTAATCTAATCCAATCGGAATCTTTACCAGTTTTTCATGCGTTCCAATACAATTCTGTGCATACCATTTTATCAAAAGAGGATTATTCAAAATTTTATCCGATTCATTAAAATCATCAGGAATTGTCATATCCGAATTATTTGTTAGCAATTTGAATGGAACATTTATTTCAGGCATAAACTTTACGAAATCTGGTAAAGCCTGCGAGCATACATGGAGAATAGAACCAGAGGTAAGATTCGAATACCAAGCAGGATTAAATCCATTAAAATCTGAAATAGGAATTGGAGAATGATGTGTTGCTGATTTTAAAAGAGCAAATGAACCAACATATTTACAGTGGGTTTCATCCATTACATTTCAACGATGCAATTTTCTTCAGGACTTTACATTGTCTTTCCAAGTAGAAGGTCTATCAATTTTATGAACATTTGGTGGTTCAGCCCAATAAACATTCATATTCAATTTTTCAAATAATATATTATAATGATGATCTGAACATTCGTGAAAAGGTAAGAAGTTTTCATAAAGTTTCTTCGCCGCTTTCTGATTTAAAAATAGAAAATGTGCACCTTTTGCAACACCCCTCTTTTCCTTTTGAAGTCTACTATATTTAGCAGTATAATATACTACATTTTGATACGTACCATATGGTTGTTTATAAACAGATATATTCGGAACAATATCATCAAGTGTTTTTAATCCTAAAAAATCACTATCAAATACACAATCCCAATCTTCTGGTAAATCTTTTAAATATCTTGAAAGAGCTTCAGGAACATTTCCACGAAATTCAATATTATCTTCCATTATCACTGCATGTTCGTGACCTTTTTCAACAATATCTTTCAATGCTAAATAATGTTTATATGTACATGCTATCATTCCTTTTGGAAGAGTTGGATTTGTACATACATTTGGCAGAGGATCATTTTTGTTTGGATACGTTATCCATATAACATTCGAAACTCCATATTTTGAAAACTGATTTTCCATAAATGAATTTCTTGAAGGATCAATTCCATGAATTAGAAAATACTGCATTAATAAAATGGCACAAATTACTTTTATAATTCCTTCTATACGACGGCCAACATTGCAAAGAACAATAGAATCATTAAAAAATCAAACAAATCCAAATTGGAAAGCTATAGTTATATTTGATGGTGTAGATCCAATTATTTCAGATGATTCGAGAATTGAATGTATGAAAATAGAAAAAATAGGGTATAGTAATTGTGCAGGATATGTAAGAAATGCCGGTATGACACATGTCACAACTGAATGGATTGGGTTTGTAGACGACGATGATGTTATAACTCCTAATTATGTTGAATGTTTTTTATCTGAAAAGAATGGAAATGATGTGATTATTTTTCGAATGATGTATGAAGGTTATTCTTCAAAAAAAATTAACATAAGAACACAAAAGTTAGAAGAAACTGCAACACTTCCCCCAAAAGATTCTAAGAATTTCATACTTGGAAAAGTAGGTATTTCATTCTCCATGAAAACAAGTTTGTTTCATGAAGGATTTCAGTTTGAACCACATATGTATGAGGATTTTAATTTGTTAAATAAAATAAGAACTGCATCAAAAAAGATTCTTCTTTCAAACAGTATAACTTATATTGTATCATCAAAAACAATGGTTACATGATCTATAGGATTTAATTGTGGAAGCAATGAATCTAATAAAGTCTGCAACGAGCTCGCCCAATTTTAGCAATCAATACATGAAACGATGGCATTACACTTTTAAATGTGAATGTATTTCATAAAGTTGATTAAGTTTCTTTAAGGCTGAATCAAATTTTTCTTGAATTGATACTGATTTTGAAGAAGTTGTTTTCCATACTTATCTATTGCGTTTATTTTGGTGTTTAGTCAACGTAGTATTCAATTCTTCCATAGTTTTTACATTCTGAATATCTTCTCGAAATCCGTTTGTTTTGCCAAATACACTTTCGTATAAGCTGACACAAGTATCATAATGTTTACGTTCAATTAATCCAAATAACTCTTTCCTGGATATACGTTGACGTGTATTTAATGATTTAAAATTTACATCGCATCGAATGGCATTTCTTAGTAAATTCCGCAACTCAATTTCTGTTTTACCAACGCCAATCGCTTCTAATTTTTCAATAAAAGCAGTTGTTCGTTTATCAGATTTACACCATTCGATATATTGAGGAAATAGTCCATTGTTATACATATAAATTATCTCATTTTTACGTATAAAACTTCTTTTAGTGTCTATAACCGTATCATCACATTCTATAAAATGTTCGTTAATTCTATGAATACAATCCAGGAATTCCTTCTGCGTTTTTGAACCCTTCATCATATTACACGATTCACAACAAGGAACTATATTACCATTTATATATCCAATATCGCTATTAATACGATCTATTCCACCCGATTCATATTCAACATAATGCTTACAATATCTACATGGTGAATTCACAATTATATCAAATTCTTCAATAGTAAGTTCAAACTCGATATGTCGTTTATTTGATCCACGAACATATTCATTGTAATGTCTTTGTAAATTCGCAAACCTTTCTTGTAAATAATTACGATCAGATCTAGGATGTCTTTCACGCTCAATTTTTTTTGATTTCTCATAACATTCCTTACATTTTTGAATATCTTTACGAAACCCCACAACATTTTCATCGATATCAACTCTACATGTTAAACATACTAACTGACCCTTTCGCAAATCATATTCTGTTTTCTCACGAACGCGTTCCCTTTTTAAACATACTTCACAGTGTAATCTTTCTCCAATCGTTTCATTTTTACAAGCACGTCTTCCATCATCGCAAATCCGTACTCCTAGTTCTTTTGCTCGAGTCAGTATTTTAGCTCTTTCAATATGAATTCCGCAAAAGTCTCTGTCAGATGCCTTATTTTTACATTGTGTTCCCTTATGTTCCTGCTGTTCTAAGATTGCTATACACAACTTTCGGTCTTTTCGCTTCAATTCGCATTTCTCACAATATTTTTCAGTATTGATAAGTTCAATACATCTATGAGTTGAACATTTCTTCTTGCCAGCTTTCAGACCAGTTTCAAGAAGAAATTGTTTTTGATGTTTTCCACAATACTCATTATCTAAATTGGGACGATCACACTGTTTTCCCGAATTAATACCTTGTTCAAGTATTGCTTTACACATTTATTTTATACATATTATTATTATGTAAATACCTTTTCGTTTTTGAGTAGATCGACTACCCAAACGATTAGTTGGAATACGCAAGTCCGCCCATACCAGACATTACTCGCAGTACGTTGTAGTTCAGCGCATACACGCGCACCTGGGCCGTACGAGAGCCAGTTACGGTGTTGATGGACACCGTCAGCTGGAGCGTCGCCTTGTCGATACGCGAGAAGTTGCACGTGCCAGACGGCTGGTGCTCCTCAGGCCGCAGCGCAAACGAGTATACGTTGATACCCGTCGACGGCGTGCGAGAGTGGTGCTGGAAAGGCTGTACCTTGTCGAAGTAAGAGCCCTCCCGCTCAGTGAACCGGTCCTGGCCGTTGAGCTGGAGCTTGGCAACCTCCACCGGGTTCTTGCCCTCGCAACGAATACCGGAATCCAGAATGACCTTCGCGAGCAGGTAGTTCACACCAGACTCGAACTCGCCCGAGCCAGTTACATCTAATGTATCCGCACCAATCTGGGAAGTACCCTGCGTAGGGCCCTGACCGAGCACGGCAGTCGCGTTACTCACAGACTCTCCAGCGGAAGAACTACTCGCCTGCGACAGCAGAGACACAATCAGACCATCCGTCGAGAAGTCGTCAGAGTAGTTGAACGGCTGCGGGCCACCTACAGACGCCACCCAGGTAGGCGCAGAGCAATCAACGAACGAATCGCGCTGCACTACCCACTGGAGCTCCTTCACGGGGTGGTTAAAGTTCAGCTGTACCTTGTTGGAAGAAGACGTGATCGACTCAGCACCCGTGTACTGTACCTGCTCAATCAGGTACTCGTGCGACTGCTGGGCGAACCGGCGACGCTCCTCAGTGTCGAGATACACATAGTCGACGTACAGGGACGCAGCGGCGAGCGACTGGGCAGGTAGCGAGTTGGAGGGTAAACCAATCGACGTCTCAGTGTACTGGCAATTCTGCCACGTCTCGAAGTCTACGTTGATGCGCACCTCGTGGTACTGGAGCGCAATCAGGGGAATAGCCAGACCAGGGTTGCGGCAGAACCAGAACTGCAGAGGAATGTACAGCGTCTTGGCGGGGGTACCAGACCGGGGCACGCACGAGATGGTGGTCTCAGACGACGTGCAGGTCGCATCCAGAGCAATACCAGTGCCACGCTTCATCAGTACCAGGTCGTGGGTGTTACCCACTAGCGACTCCAGAGCGCGTACCGTACCGGCCTCAGTAGAGAGCTGGGTCCAGATCTGCATCCAATCACCATACTGGCGATCAATGCGCTGGCCACCAATCTCAATCTCTACCTGCTTGATCAACCGGTGACCAATGTAGTTGAGCCACCGGAAACCACCCGTAGATCCGCTGATGGAAGAGCCCCAAGTACCGTTATTCTGAGTCAAATCAATCTGGGGAAGTACTACCTGAATGTACGTCTTGTACATCAGATCCGCGTTACGGTTGATGATGGCCGTTACACGCTTGTTGAAGTCCGCCTGACCGTTGAAGGTCACCTCAATGGACTCCACCGCAAAGTTCGTGTGCCGCTTGTAAAGTACCTTCCAGAACGTAATCTGGGGATTGCCGGAAATGTAAATATCCTGTGCGCCGTAGCTCACTAATTGCATCAGGCCCCCGCCCATGTTTGTTGTTTATGCTCTACTGCAAGATTTTATTTTTCAGAGATTCCGCGATGGCGACTCCTCGTATATGGATAATTTCATCTAGGCATAAATTGCGTTGGTTTAAAGCATCATCAAATGTTTTAAACCATTTATGAAATGTATAGTCTTTTCTATTAATTCTCAACATATACCCATTCTTATATTCACTTATATAAAGCTCTTTAGTAGAATTTGTAGTCCACGATGTTAATTTACGATTAAGATTATTCGTTGCACAATCAACCCATCGTAGATTCTCAACAGTGTTGTTCGCTCGATTTCCATCAATATGGTCGGTTTGACAATCGGACTTTCCAATAAAATATGTTGCAACTAATCTATGGACCTTAAAGAAATGCTTAGTTCTATCACCAGTTATACGCAATCCAATTTGCTTATATCCATCCGTGTCAGTCTTCAAAGCCAATATTTTTAATGTCTTGTTATTTCTTACTTGCCCATCTGAACTTATTTGATAATTAAAATTTTCTATATCTTTCCACATATACCTTATATGTTTATTCTATTTAAGTTTTAGGGATCCATTTTCGATTATATTTGGCTGCTGGATTTATAATTCCGTATTTCCAAAACAAAGAATTCTGTCGTATATTTTCTTGTAATTCTGGTGAATATGAACTAAAAAACAACTTTGAAAAATCATATTGTTTATCAATCATTTCCGTATATTTTTGTTCAAGATATTCAGGTGTTATTTCACTATAATCAACTGTATAGAGAATAGGGCAATTTCCATAATTACGATAGATTAACGGATGGTGTTCTACAACAGGAATACATCCAGCCATTAAAGCTTCATAATGTCTATGACAATCTGTACCATTTCCAGCAGGAGAAATAACAAATTTGTATTTTGGAAGTTCTTGATAGTATATACTTGGTGGTAAAGTTTGATTTGGAATTCCAATTTTTTTCATTAGTTTTACAACTTTTTCTCTACTTGTTTTTCGATTATTTTTTTGATCAGTAATCAAAAGAGAACATACTGCAAGATTCTCATGAGTTCCAAAGGGAAACTCTCTAGAATGTTTAATTGAAACACCTATAGGAAACTTCTCATCTAAATCGAATCCTCCCTTTGTAGATGCGTTTACTATAACCTCATTCCGGTTTTTGGGAAGGTTTTGCCATTCTCTTAAAGTGTACATTGTATCACTCGAAGAATATTAACACCCAATTCCTCCGATTCCTACACCAGTAGATCCGAATCCACCAACTCCACGATCATCATTCGCAGGAGGAAGTTCATTCACAAGGAGAATACGCTTCCAAGG
>Ga0007804_1000729_pt1 | contig 11656 bp, 14 predicted proteins | sample CryBogCBE25Aug07_FD_60367 | JGI IMG/M metagenome (GOLD analysis project Ga0007804, IMG submission 60367) | Freshwater microbial communities from Crystal Bog, Wisconsin, USA - CBE25Aug07 | ecosystem: Environmental > Aquatic > Freshwater > Lake | place: Crystal Bog, Wisconsin, USA | collected... | reverse complement strand
GCCCGTCCCCGCGTGTTGATCTTGGACGAAGCCACGTCCTCGCTGGACCTGCAGAGCGAGACGATTATCGAACGGGCCCTCGACCGACTGCTCGAGGGGCGCACGGCCATCTTGATCGCTCACCGTCTCACCACGGCCCAGCGCGCCGACCGCATTGTGGTTGTTGACCACGGCGGCATCGTTGAGATGGGTACGCCAAGTGAACTGCTCGCCGCTGGTGGCGCCTACGCCGGCATGTACGCCGCGTGGCTGGCTTCGGGTGGCCGCGACGCGACCCGCCCTGACGCCTAGCCCGGGAAGCGCACGAAGTTTTCGTTGTCGAGGTCTTCGCCGGCGGTGAACCGGTAGGCCACCAGGGACTCGCCCTCCTTCACGGCGCTGTAGTCCACGCAGAGTGCGTTCTTTGCATCAAGCTCCGGCGCTCCCTTACGCCAGTAGTGACCGAAGAACACCGGCCGCTCGTCGAGGTCGTAGAGATACTCGCTCAAATCCCCAATCGGCGTTTCCGGCAGTGGTGGGTAGGGGTTCCCATCCTCATCTACTGCATTGACCGGAATCTCGGCCGCCTCACGCAAGGTTCGAGCGTCGTGACGCCACCACCGCAGGCGAGCGTTGTGGCGGATGTGGCCGTCCTTGTCGGCGAAGCCGGGTAGTTCCCCGAGACTGATTTCCGGACCCTTGAGGATCATTTCGGCCGCCGTGAAGAGCGGCGAGCTTTCGTCACCGGTTTCGAAGGTCATCTCGGGCGTGAACCGGCCCTCGTTGTAGCCGGCGGCTGCGAGGCGGTCAATCGATGCCTGGTGCCAGCAGGCGTGCACCACGCGAAGTTCGGGTTCCTCAATCCAGAGTGGCAAGGTGCGGAACCAGGCCACGATTTCATCGTGGAGTCCCGAGTCCAGGCCCACCTGATCGGTGAAGGCTCGGTGCTGGTGACGATTCTTCTCACCGAGATCGCCAGTGCGAGGACGAACCATGTCGCCGGTTACTTCATTTGGCGTGGCGAAGGCGATGGCGTTGAACTCGTGGTTGCCCATCACCACGCGGGCCGTGCCGGCCTCCACCATTCCCCGCACCAGGCGGTAGACCGCTTCCTGCTTAGGGCCCCGGTCGATGAGGTCGCCGACGAAGATGACCGTCCGTTCGGGGTGGCGGTATACGCCGTCTTGTAGCTCGTAGCCGAGCTTGGTAAGGAGTCCGACCAGTTTGTCGTACTCACCGTGAATGTCGCCGATGATGTCGTAGCGGGCCAACGAGGCCTTCTTTCTCTTCGTTGAAGCCACGCTGGACGGCACCTGCGCCGTAGAACTCCGACTTCGAGCCCCCTGACTTCACTCCCATGCTACGAAGAGGGTGTGACAGCGAAGGGCCACTAGAGCAGGCCGCGAACCTCTTCGAGCAGCGACGCCGCGGTCTGCTCGCCTTGCGCCAGTGGCACCACTTGGAGGTTGGTAACGCCCGCTTCCTTGAAGGCCGCGATTCGCTCTCTTACGTAGCCACGGGGACCACACAGCGTCGTCTTCTCAACAAGCTCATCGGGAATTGCAGCCTCAGCCTGGCCTTTCTTCCCTGAGAGGTAGAGCTCTTGAATCACGGCCGCCTCATCGGCGAAGCCGTAGCGGACACAGAGGTCGTAGTAGAAGTTTTTGCCCTTGGCGCCCATGCCACCGATGTAGAGGGCGAGAGCGGGGCGCTGCAGATCGCGCAGAGCAATGGTGGCGTCATCGTCACCGATGGCGACGATCCCACCGGCACTGATTTCGAGGGGGCCGAGTTCGGGGTTGCGTTTGGCAGCCCCAGAACGAAGCGACTCTCCCCAGATTTCGTTGGCCCGTTCCGGGACGAAGAAAATCGGCAGCCATCCGTCGGCCACTTCGGCAGCCAGCGCCACGTTCTTTTCTCCCAATGCAGCGAGCCAGATTGGAATTAACGGACGAACTGGACGGCCCATCAACTTGAGTGGCTTGCCCAGACCGGTGCCCTTGTCGCCCTGGTAGGGAATGTCGTAGTAGGTACCGTGATGTTCGAGCGCTCCTCGGCGACGCCACGCCTGGCGACAGATGTCGACAATTTCGCGAGTCCGAGCGAGTGGAGCCTCGTAGGGGACGCCATGAAAACCCTCGATAACCTGAGGTCCGGAAGCGCCGAGACCGAGCGAGAATCGGCCATTGCTCAGCGCGTCAATGCCGGCCGCCGTCATGGCTAAGAGCCCGGGTGTACGCGAGTAAATCGGCATAATGGCCGAACCGATTTGGAGGGTCGTGGTGCGTGCGGCCAAGTACCCCATCAACGACGGGCTATCGAAGCCCCAGACTTCGGGGACCCAGACCATGTCGAGGCCGGCCTGCTCGAGAGCGACGACATCGCGAATCGCGGCGTGGGGGTCGCCGCCGTAGGGCATCAGGGTCGAAAGCAACATGGGATCTCCTCCCCCTTCACCGTAGCGACTCGAACATGTTCCTAAGAAGTCATTGAAAGATGTGGGTGGACCAGCCAAATCTCCTCTACATTGAGAAGCAGCGGCAACGGCGCCGCACAACAGAACAGAAGGCTGGTGACAACGTGGTCACGCGTCCCGAAGACTTAGACCCGACGGAGTTCAATCCGTGGGTTCACGTCTCTTCACTCATCGAAAAAGCTGGTCGGCTCCTCGAGCTCGACGAGGGAATGATCAAGCGGATCATTACCCCCGAGCGCATTCACGAAGTTGCCATTCCCGTCCGCATGGACGATGGCAGCGTCGAGATGTTCACCGGCTGGCGAATTCAACACGACACCTCACGCGGTCCTGGTAAGGGCGGTATTCGCTTCCACCAGAGCGTGAACGTCGACGAAATTGCGGCCCTCTCGGCCGACATGTCGATCAAGTGCGCCGTGGTTAACATCCCCTACGGTGGCGCCAAGGGTGGCGTCAGGGTCGACCCGACCAAGTTGTCGCACTCGGAACTTGAGCGCCTCACTCGTCGCTACGCCTTCTCGATCGCCCCGATGATTGGCCCCGACACCGACATTCCTGCGCCGGACATCAACACCGACGCCCAGGTCATGAGCTGGATTATGGACACGGTCTCGATGCTTCGTGGTCACTCGACCACCGGCGTCGTCACCGGCAAGCCGTTGGCTATTGGCGGCACGCTCGGCCACGCCGGCGCCACCTCGCTCGGTGTCACTATCTGCACCGTCGCGATCCTGCAGCGCCTCGGTCGCGTCGTCGAAGACCAGCGCGTCGTCATCCAGGGCTACGGCAAGGTCGGTGCACCACTGGTGCAGCTCTTGACTGATCGCGGCATGAAGGTCGTCGGCGTCGCTGACGTTAATGGCGCGATTCACGTCCCCTACGGCATCGACCCCATTGCCCTTAGTGCTCACTTCAAGGCCCACGGCACCGTCATTGGCTTCCCGGGTGCCGTCGAAGTACCGGCGGCGCAGTTGTGGTCACTGCCCAGCGACATCGCCATTCCGGCGGCGCTCGGTGGCGTCATCACTGCCGAGGTCGCCCAGTCCTTGGCTGCCTCCATCGTTGTCGAGGCCGCCAACGGCCCGACCACTGGTGAGGGTGCAGCTGTCCTGCACCAGCGCAATATTCCGGTGGTGCCGGACGTGCTCGCCAATGCCGGTGGTGTCGTCGCCTCCTACTTCGAGTGGGCCCAGGACCTCCAGGGCTTCATGTGGGAACGGGAACTCTTCACCCAGCGTCTCGAGAAGACGATGCACGAGGCCTTCAACCACGTCTGGAAGCGCCACGGTGAACTCGGCGTCACCCTGCGCGAGACGGCTATCGCCGTCGGCGTGGAACGCATCGCCGAAGCAACGGAACTCCGCGGGCTCTTCCCGTGATCTAGTCCCCCTCGACCCGGGTGCCCACTCGTTCGCAGGGCACCCGGGTCGTTTTTTATGTTTACAGTGGTGAGCGTGGATGAATCAACCCGAGAAGAACTCGAAGCGCTGGTGACCAAGCTCCGCGAGGACGTCGCCCGGCTGCAGGAAGAAGTTCGTCGAATTCGCCGCGACCAGCACGAAGTGCCGCCCCACTACCGCTAGAGCGAGCGGCAGACCTGCGGATTCACCGTGGCCACCACCTGAGCGGCGGCGGCCACGAGCTGCTCTCGTGCAACCCGCCCCTTGACGACGGCCGCGTTGATTGCCGCAGCCATCTGGGTTGCGGTCGTCAAGCCCGACGGCGGTGTCGTCGGCGATCCGCCCAGTACCTCATCGTTGCCTGCCGTAATCGCCGCCACGCCGGCCGCTGGCTCAGAGAGACCAACCGCGCCAATGGCCCCGGCCCCTAACGCGTCGGTGACAATGAGCCCACGAAATCCAATTGAACGAAGAGCCGCAACCGCCACCGATGACAGGGAGGCCGGACCCGTCGTGAGGCCCGGCACCGTGGCGTTGGACATCATGACCGCGCGAGCGCCGACCGCAATCGCCGTGCGAAAGGGGACGAGCCCGCCCGATTACAATTGGGCCCACGACTTCGTCGTCGCTGGACCAAAGTCCGTATTGGCACTCGAACCACCCAGCCCCGGGAAGTGTTTGATGGTGGCCACCACGCCCGCACTCTGAAGGCCGAGCGCAAAGGCACCAGCGTCAATGCCGTCGCGGGTGGGTGATGCACCGAAGGACCTGAGCCCATCGGGATTGGTCGCACTCGGCCAGACGGCGCGACCGTCAACGTCGGCGACCGGCGCGAGGTCCATCGTGACGCCGGCCTTCGCCAGCGCCAACCCGACGCGGCGACCCGTGGCCTGAATCTGCGACGGCGACAGAGTGGCACCCATCACCTGGGCCCAGGGCCACGTTCCCGTCAACGACGGTGTGCGAATAATGCCGCCGCCTTCGTCGTCGGTCATCACGGCGAGATTGAGGTGTGACGGGCTGAGGCTGGGCAACGCGTGCAACGTCGTGACGAGGTTGGCCGGGACGGTAGTGCCGAAGAGAATAATGCCGCCGAAGCCATCAGCCGCGGCCGTCGACATGATCGCGGTGCTGGTCGACTGCACTGAGACCACCACGACCTCGCGAGCGAGCCGTGGTGTCGACCACGTCGACACCACATCGGTGGCGCACGTCAGCGTCGTGGGCGGCGTCGTCGAAGCGTGGGCGTTCAGCGAGCCACCCAGCGCTGTCGCGGTGCAGAGCACGCTGCAGAGGAGAGCCGAGATGCGACGGTGCATACCTCGCACCTTACGCCCTCACCCTCGGCGTGTTACTTGTCCCGGCGACGAAGCTCGTCTTCGACCGCAGCGGGGTCGAGTCCCCGCGTGCGCAACAGCAGCAACGTGTGGAACCACAGGTCCGCAACTTCCGACACCAAGCGTTCGTCAGTCTCGTTGAGTGCGGCCACGACAACTTCGACTGCTTCCTCCCCCACCTTGCGAGCAGGAAAAGCCGGTCCCTTGGCGAGCGATGAAGTGACGTAGGAGTCGGGGTTGCCGGCCGCCTCGCGCTGGAGAATCTTTCGCCAGAGCCACGGGGTGAAGCAACTGGTCGAGCCGTCGTGGCAGGTGGGCCCGTCGGCCGTTGCGCGAATGAGCAGGGCGTCATCGTCACAGTCGGCGATGATCTCCACGACGTGCAGGAAGTTACCCGAGCTCTCACCCTTGGTCCACTGCTGCTGCCGCGAGCGAGAGAAGAAGGTCACGAGACCGGTCTCACGCGTGGTGGCGAGCGCCTCGTCGTCCATCCAGCCCAGCATCAAAACGCGGCCCGTCTGGTCGTCTTGGACGATGGCGGCGCGTAGGTCGGTACTCATACGTTCTCCCGAAGTGGGCGCAACGTCACGCCACACGCTTCAATTTCTCGGCGCAGGCCCGGTAGGCCCGCGGGGTTTTCGTGCACGATCGAGGCAATCAGCGCGGCGTCAGTTACGCCCAAGGCATCAGCCACGTGCTGGGCACTCCCCGCCCCGCCGGAGGCGATGACGGGAATGTCGATGGCGTCGCGAACGGCCTCGGTGAGAGCCAGGTCGAAACCGGTTCGCTGGCCATCGCGAGCAATCGAGGTCAGCAAGATCTCACCGGCCCCGCGGGCGGCCGCTTCCGCGGCCCACGGTACCGTGGCGATGTCGGTGGCCCGACGTCCGCCGTGGGTGTGGACCACACCGTCGCCGGCGTCAATGGCGACCACCACGGCCTGCGAACCGAAGCGGGCCGCAATCTCAGTAATGAGTTCGGGTGTCGCCAAGGCGGCCGAGTTCAACGAGACACGGTCGGCCCCGGCCTCAATAATGCGCGAGGCGTCGTCGACGCTGCGAATGCCACCACCCACGGTGAAGGGGATAGCGAGCACGTCGGCCACGCGGCGAACAACATCAACGATGGTGGTGTCGTCGTTGGGGGTTGCGGCAATGTCGAGAAAAACGAGCTCATCGGCGCCACCATCGGAGTAGTAGCGCGCAAGCTCGACGGGGTCCCCGACATCACGAAGGTTGACGAAGCTGACACCCTTCACCACGCGACCGTGGGCGACGTCGAGGCAGGGAATTAGGCGAGGGAGAGGCATTGGTCCAAGAAGTTCAGGCCGGCCTGGTCACTCTTTTCGGGGTGGAACTGCACCCCGAAAAACGATCCCTTACGCACGGCGACGCAGAGTCCCTCCGAGGTCGCCACGCTGTGGGGCGATTCGGCCACGAAGGAGTGGGCAAAATAAAAGGCTTCGTTCCACGGTTCGACCATGGCCCAGCCGAGGCGGGGAATCCGCGGTGTCTCGAGACGAACGACGAGGCCCTCAACGAGACCGAGTCCCTTGACACCGCCATCTTCCTGACTGGCTTCGAGCGCCAACTGCAGACCGAGGCAGATGCCGAGGATTGGCTGGTCGGCCTCGTAACGGGCCTTGAGGGCACCAGCCGCGCCGGTCTCATTCAGGTGGTCCATCGCACTGCGCGCCGAACCGACGCCCGGCAAGATGACAAACGGTGCGCTTCGAATTGCCTCAGGGTCAGCGGTCACGACGCTGTCGTGACCGAGCTGGCGCAACGAGGAACAGACCGATCGGGTGTTCCCCGCACCGTAGTCAACGACGACCACGTCGGTCATAGCGAGCCTTTGGTGGAACGGACAACCGAACCGTCGCGAACGAGGGCCTGGTTCATGGCCCGACCCACGGCCTTAAAGGCCGCTTCGGCGACGTGGTGGGCGTTCTCGCCCTTGGCCGTCACGTGCAGCGTGATGCGCGCCGTCTGGGCCAGGGACTCAAAGGCGTGAGCCGCCATACCGGGATCGGGGTCGATGTCGAGGGTGGCCTTCGCCCGACCCGACAAGTCCACGACGGCGTGGGCCAGCGCCTCATCCATCGGAACACGGGATTCGCCGTACCGGGCGAGACCCTTGCGGTCACCGAGGGCGATATCGAGCGCCTCACCGAAGGTGCGGAACATGTCCTCAACGAGGTGGTGATCACCCGTCTCAAGATCGCCAACGCCCTCAAGGCGAAGGTCCATGCCACCGTGGAAGGCCAACTGCTGGAGCATGTGGTCGTAGAAGCCCTCGCCAGTGTTGATATAGACGCGGCCCTGACCGGGAATGCGCAGTCGGCAGTTGAGGAAGGTCTCGGCCGTGGCGCGGCGATAACGCAATGGTCCGGTTTCGACGGCCTCACCACGTAGTTCGGCCCGCAAGGCATTCAGCATCAAGTCGTCGTCGATCTCGTCACGGATTGAGATGCGTAGACCGGCCTTGTAGGCGCGGAGCATGATGCCGTAGGGCAGGAGTCGATCGACGAGTTCCTGGGGATTATCCATCGGGATAAAGAGGAAGTTGGTGAAGGAGGGCAGTGCCACCAAACCCAACTCGGCCAGCGCTGCGGCCACCCGGTCGCGCTCGGCAATCTGGGCCGAGACGTCCAGCGGCACCGACAACGCGGCCAGGGCTAGCGCGGCCGAGAGTGAGGAGACCGAAAGCGGTGCTTGGCGCGCCGTGATCAGGGCGATGGTCTCGGCGTTGGCGATGGCGTACCCGACGCGGGCGCCGGCCAGACCGAAGGCCTTCGAGAACGTGCGCAGCACGATGGCGCCGTCGTCGATGCGCTCCAGCGCACTCACCCCGGCGTAGTCGGCGTAGGCCTCGTCGATGACGAGCTGACCGGTGACGCTGTCGGGAATGTCGGGCAGTTCACCAGTCGGGTTGTTCGGCCGACAGACGTAGACCAGGTCGGCCGTTGCGACGTCGCTGGTCATCGTGGCGCCGGCCATCAAGGTGGCGTAGTGGTACATCGAATAGGAGTCGGCCGGGACGGTGGCGACGGTGCCCTGGTCGGCGAAGAGGGCGGCGAGCAAGACAATGAACTCGTCACTGCCGGCCCCGATAGCCACCTGGTTAAGTGCCACACCGTGACGGTCGGCGATGGCCTGGCGCAGTGGCTCGTAGCGACCACGGTCGTACTCGTTGATGTCGGCCAGCGCCTTGGCCAGCGTGGCCGGGCGGGCCGTCACCGGCGGCATGGCTGGCGTGTTGCCGTCAAAGCGCAGGATCTGCGAGGCGTTGAGTCCGACCTTGGCGGCGAGGGCCTCGTTGGAGGGCGGCCACTGGTAGCTGTCGATGGGGGTGGGGCGACTCATCGGCGGGCCGTCGCTTTGTGCGCGCTCATGCCTTCGAGCTCGGCCAGGGCCTCAATCGTGGGGGCCAGTCGTGACAGGCCCTCCTCGGTGACGCGTTGCACGGTAACGGTCTTCATGAATCCCTCCAGACCCAGTCCCCCGGTCGACTTAGACCAGCCGCCAGTGGGGAGCACGTGATTGGCGCCGGTGGCGTAGTCGCCAGCTGGCACCGGGGCGTAGGGGCCGACGAAGACGGCCCCGGCGTTACGAATGCGACCGGCCAACGACTCGGCCCGCTCGCCAAGGAGTGCGACGTGTTCGGCGGCGTAGCCCTCGATCTCCGCCAGCGCTGCCTCAAGGTCGTCACCGACGCGGACAATGAAACCCCGCGAGTCGGGACCGTGTTCCATCTGGGCCGCGATCTCCTGCTGCACGATGGTCTCGTCGAAACCAATGTCGGCCGCCACAACGATCTCGCTGGGACCAGCCGGTAGGTCGATGGCGACGTCTTGGCTGACGAGGAGCTTGGCCGCGTTAACGGCACCGGAACCAGGTCCGAAGATCTTGTCGACCGGGGCGATGGACTCCGTGCCGTAGGCCATGGCCGCAATGGCCTGCGCCCCACCGATGGCCCAGACCTCGGTAATGCCGAGCAGGGCGGCCGCGGCCGCCACGGCCCCGGCACCACTGGGTGGCGTGCAGACGACGATGCGCTCAACGCCAGCCACCTGGGCCGGGATGGCGCCCATGATGAGGGAGGAGACGAGGTTCTTCGGCACGTAGAGACCCACCGAACGCAGTGGGGTCCAACGACGCTCTAGGGTCACGCCGGGCGTGACTTCCATCATCAAGTCGGCCGGACGCTGGGCCGCGTGCCAGGTGCGAACGTTCTCGGCCGCGGCCAAGATGGCGGCCGTGGGGACGTCGCCGTAGGGGACGGCCCGCTCAGGCTTGTCGGCCGTGGTCTTGTCGAAACGACGGGACCACTCGGCGACTGCAACGTCGCCCCGGGTACGAACGTCGTCGACGATTTCGGCGATAGTGATGGGACGGTCGGTCTTGACGTGGGTACTCATGACATCATTCTTTCGATGGGCAGCGTGAGAATCGAACTCGCGCCGCGGGACTGTAGTTGGGGAAGCAGGGACCAGACCTGGGAGGCCGGGACGAGGGCGTGTACGGCCACGAGGCCCGGGGTCGCCAGGGTCATCACCGTCGGCGAACCGGCGGTGGGCAAGACGGCGGTGACCTCCGACAGGTTCTCCTCACGCACGTTAAAGAGGAGGTAGCGGCTGGCGCGGGCGTCGATGACGGAGGCCAGCAAGGTGGTCAACACCTGCTGCGCCTCGCGGCTTTCGCCCGACCGGCGCCCGACGAGCACCGCTTCGCTCTCGAACAACACGCCGAGTGAGCGCAGGCCGTTCGTGCGCAAGGTCGAACCGGTCGACACGAGGTCGACGATGGCATCGGCCAGACCGAGTCGTGGGGAGATCTCAACCGACCCGGTGACGCGAACGATCTCCACGTCAACACCCTGCTCGGCGAGGAGCTGCTTGGCGAGGCGAGGGTGGGAGGTCGCGATGCGACGACCGTCGAGGTCCTTAATAGAGGTCGCGCTGTCTTCGTTCGAGACGGCGGCCTGCAATGAGCAGCGGCCGTAGCCCAGGCGCAGGAGGACTTCGACGTCGAAGTCCCGTTCGCTTACGAGATCGAGGCCGGTGACGCCACAGTCGACGATGCCGTCTTGGACGTACTCGGGCACGTCGTCAGCCCGAATAAAGAGTAGATCAATATCGGCGTTGCGGCAGTGTGACTGCAGCACCCGCTCGCCCGGCTCCTGGGGGGCCACGCCGGTCGCGTCCAGTAGCGACCAGGAGGGCTCGCGCAAGCGACCCTTCGAGGGCAGCGCGAGGGTGAGTCGACGAGTCATTACCTATTCTCCTTGCAAGACGGCGTCGTAGCCGCCTTCTCCGTACTTGAGCCAGTGGGCCACCCGGGTCACCGTCGCCGTCGAGGCGCCGGTGCGGCGAGAGATCTCCTGGTAGGAGACACCCTCACTTACGAGACGAGCTACCTGGAGCCGTTGACCCATGGCGTCGAGCTCGGCCGTGGTGCACAGGTCCTTGAGGAACGCGGCCATGGCCGACGCGTCGGTAATGGCCACGAAGGCCGCCACCAGCTCGTCAAAGCGGTGTGACGTCAGGTCGCTGCCCTGGGCCGGGTGTACTTTGCCGCTACTCATATCAGTATGCTACCATGCTACTACGCTGATATGCAACTGATCCCTGCCCTCGACCTTCTCGGCAGCAATGCCGTTCGCCTCGAAAAAGGCGACTACGACCGTGTCCTCTTTCGCGAGGACATCGACGTCTTTCTCGATCGCATTGTGGCGACGTCGCCACCGCTCATTCACATCGTCGACCTCGAAGCGGCTCGCTCCGGTCAGCTTCGCCCGGAGATGGCCCGACGCTGCGTGACCCGAGCGATGCCGACCCCCATCCAGTTTTCCGGCGGCATTCGCTCCCTCGATGACGCCCGCACCGTCCTCGACACCGGCGTGTCGCGAATCATTATTGGCACCGCCGTCTGGTCTGAGCCCAGTGCGCTCGGCACCTACGCCGACGCCCTCGGCGACCAGCTGGTCGTGGCCTTCGACGTTCGCGACGGCGTTCTCGCCGTACGGGGATGGCTCGCCGACACGGGGCTGAGCGTCGAAAAGGCGCTGGTCGCGTGCGTTGACGCCGGCGTTCGCCGCCTGCACGTCACCGCCATTTCCCGTGACGGGACGATGCAGGGGCCCGATCTCGCCCTCTACGAGCAGGTCTGCGCCAGCGGCATCCCCGTCGTGGCCGCCGGTGGCGTACGCAACGATGAGGACCTCGCTGCCCTCGAGGCCGTTGGTTGTGAGGGGGCGGTCATGGGTATGGGCCTGCTTCCCCGTCTGGGCATCACCGTGACCATGCTCGATTTACCCGAGGCGAAGTGACCAAGGGCCCTACTTCGACGGTGGCGGCGCTTAGTCGGACCGTCCAGACTGAGGCCGAGGGAAACACTGAACAACTCTCCCCTTGGGACGTTCAGCCCACCAGGGTGTCACCCGTCGCAAGACCGGTTCCCGCC
>Ga0007804_1000728_pt1 | contig 11665 bp, 10 predicted proteins | sample CryBogCBE25Aug07_FD_60367 | JGI IMG/M metagenome (GOLD analysis project Ga0007804, IMG submission 60367) | Freshwater microbial communities from Crystal Bog, Wisconsin, USA - CBE25Aug07 | ecosystem: Environmental > Aquatic > Freshwater > Lake | place: Crystal Bog, Wisconsin, USA | collected... | reverse complement strand
CCGACCCCGTTGATATTCGCCGAGTAGTAGCCAAAATATGGATGGTAGAGGGACTCCCGCATGAAGCGTTCAAAGGGAATGGCTCCGCCATGCTCTTCCTGCAATGTGAGGAGGAATGAAAGAAGGTCAGGCACGCCAACTGGAATTCAGCACGGATTTGCAATCGGCGACCCGGCCAGAGGGATCGTCAGCAAGCAAAAGATCGGAGACGATTACCACGCGTCGCGCACCCGTATCCAGAACATGCCGAAGATTGGAGAGTTTAATTCCACCAATGCAGAAAATGGGAAGCGAAAGTTGGGCATGAACTTTCTGAATTCCCTCTGTTCCAATGGGAGGGTAATCTGGTTTTGTGGGTGTTGCAAAGATGGGGCCGAAACCGATATAGTCAGGTGCTTCGGTCGATGCGGCGATGGCCTGCTCCACAGAATGGGTCGATTTTCCGATAATGGCGCCCGGTCCGGCAAGACGGCGGGCCTCGGATATCGAAAGATCATCCTGTCCAACATGGGCGCCGTCCGCACCGGCCTCACGAACCAGTTCCGGATGATCATTCAGGATAAAGGGAATGCCCGATGAACGGCAAAGTGGTGCGATTTCAATGGCCATGGCAAGAACCTCCCGGGGCGAGCGTCCTTTGGCCCGAAGTTGAATGATATCAGTGCCACCTTCCAGGAGTTGGCTTGTGATGGTGGGGAGCCTTTCCCTGACGATATAACCGGCATCTATAATTCCGTACAGGTAGCACTCATTAAGCGTTTTCATGAAGATGATCCGAATGCCCTCAGGATGAAAAGAAGTAAGCCGTTCTTGAGATCCCCGCGTCTCTTCAAAGGGGGGAATGAGAGCCTACTCCTTCATTACAGGAACTCCATCCTTGAGGAAGTGCTCCAGGAAACCGGTGTGATACTTACCTTTTTGGAAATCAACATTCTGCATGATGACCTGGTGAAGCGGGATGGTTGTCTTGATTCCAATCACCTGATACTCACCAAGGGCGCGCGACATGCGGGCGATTGCGGCTTCGCGTGTCGAGGCGGTGGCAATCATCTTGGAAATCATCGAGTCATAGTTTGGCGGGATCGGATAACCCGCGTAGGCATGTGAGTCGATGCGCAGGCCGCGCCCTCCCGGCGCATAATAGGCCTCGATCTTTCCGGGGCAGGGCATGAAATTCTTTTCAGGATCCTCAGCATTGATGCGGCACTCGATGGAGTGGAGTCGTGGTTTGGCGTTGAGCAGGTAGTCGGAGAGGTGCTCACCGGCGGCCACCTGAATCTGCTGTTTTACGAGATCGACACCGTAGACCTCCTCGGTTACTGGATGCTCCACCTGGATGCGAGTATTCATCTCCATGAAATAGAAGTTGAGATCATCGTCAACGAGGTACTCGATGGTTCCAGCGTTGTAATAACCGACAGTCTCACAGAGACGAATCGAGGCCTCTCCCATGCGCTTGCGGAGGTCCTCCGTCATGAGCGGGGAGGGGCATTCCTCCAGGATCTTCTGGTTGCGACGCTGGAGAGAGCAGTCACGCTCTCCGAGATGAACAATCTTTCCATGCTTGTCGCCAAAGACCTGGAACTCGATGTGGTGAGGGTTAACGATCAACTTCTCGATGTAGACATCGGGGTTTCCAAATGCCTTGTCAGCCTCCATACGCGCGCTGTGGAATCCTTGGACAAGACTACCCTCGTTATGGGCCATGCGCATCCCGCGCCCGCCGCCGCCGGCAACCGCCTTGATCATCACGGGATAGCCGATCTTACGGGCGACCTTGATGGCCTCCTTTTCATCAGGAACAACGCCATCACTTCCGGGAGAGATGGGCACGCCGGCCTTTTTGGCACATTCACGGGCACTATTCTTGTCACCCATCAGTCTTATTGAATCGGGAGATGGGCCGATGAAGGCGATATTGGCCGAGGCGCAGATTTCTGCAAAATGGGCGTTCTCGGCAAGGAATCCGTATCCGGGATGAATGGCATCCACATCGGCTATTTCCGCAGCACTGATGATGCGGTCGATCCGCAGGTAACTCTCGCTACCCGCTGCGGGTCCTATGCAGATTGCCTCGTCGGCAAACTGCACGTGAAGGGAGTGCAGGTCGGGTTCAGAGTAGACTGCGACTGTGCCGATGCCCAACTCTTTGCAGGCACGGATAATTCGCAGGGCAATCTCCCCGCGGTTGGCTATCAGGACTTTTTTGAACATTTTTTCGGTGGGCCGTTTCTCCGAATGTCTCAGCTGACCCGGAAGAGGACCTGACCGAATTGGACCGGTTTGCCGCTCTCGGCAACGACCTCGACGACCTTCCCGGATATTTCCGCTTTGATTTCATTCATGACCTTCATCGCTTCGACAATGCAAACAACGGTTTCTGGATTGACGGTTTTCCCAACCTCAACGAAAGCGGGGGACTCAGGGGAAGGAGCGGCGTAGAATGTTCCCACCATTGGTGAGGTGATCTCCTTGAAACTGCCCTTCACGGGCTCCGTAGGAGATTCATTGTCAACTAAGGGAGCAGGAGCCGGAGTAGCCGTTGCGACTGCTGGTGCATGTCCTTGTATCAAAGTGGCTCCTCCGGATGCCCCGGCCGGAGTTTTCAAAATAATGCGGAAATCACCCTGTTCGAACTCAAGAACGGCCAAGTCGTTTTTCTTGAGGAGTTCGATAAGAGTGCGCACTTCCTGAAAATCAGCATTTTTTTCGCGTGGAGCCCCCTTGGAGTTCAGCGGAGTGTTTTTCTTTTTGGCTGAAGCGTTCGACTGGGTAATCGTGGCTTTTTTGGAGGTCTTTGTGTTACGTGCCATGCTGTATTTTGTTTGAAAATTGAATTCTGAATGGGATGTGCTCCCGAGGTCAAGTAAGCGATCCCTCTTTACAGCGTGAAATGTTCCGGTTTTATTAAATGTCTATGTGGCTCCTCATGCCTATCCTCGTAACGTTCCTGGTCATCATCTGCCTGCTGATGATTCTCACCATTCTCATGCAACGCCCCAAGAGCGAAGGTTTGGGGGCCGCCTTTGGTGGTGGTCTCACGGACAATCTCTTCGGAGCTCAGACCACGACGGTGCTAACCAAGTTCACGGTCTGGCTTGGGGCTCTCTTTTTTTTACTCACACTGCTCATCTCGGTGTTGCAGGTAAAATCCTTCTCTGGACCGACGGCAATTCAGAAACAGCTTCTGAAGGCGCCGGCACCGGTCTCTTCACCCGCCAAGTAAAATGGCGTGAAAACGGCCGCGCAAATTAGCGCCGCCACCGCTTGGAGCAGGAGGGCGTCAGCACCTGTTGTCTTTGTTCCTACCATGGGTGCTTTGCACGAGGGGCATGCCTCGTTGATCCGTCAGGCGAGGCGTACAGCCGGAACCAAGGGGAGCGTTGTGATCTCCATCTTCGTGAATCCGACCCAGTTCGGTCCAAATGAGGATTTTACCCGATATCCCAGATCCTTTGCCGCCGATCGCGATCTGTGCAGAAAAGAGGGTGTTGATCTCCTCTTTCACCCGTCACCGCAGGAGATGTACGCAAGGGATCACACTGTGTCGGTGCATGAGAAGTCGCTCTCCAGTGTTTTGTGCGGGGCCTCAAGGCCCGGACACTTTGACGGCGTCTGCACGGTGGTCGCGATGCTGTTCCAGATCATCGCGCCCGATATCGCCATCTTCGGGGAGAAGGACTGGCAGCAACTCGCGGTGATTCGCCGCATGGTTCGTGATCTCAAAATGCCCGTCACAATTAAGGGATTTCGAACAGTGAGGGAGAAAGACGGGTTGGCTTTTAGCTCCAGAAATCGTTTTCTTTCCCGGGAGAACCGATTGATGGCCCCCAGAATCTACCAAGCTTTGAAGGCCAGATCGATGGAGGCCGCGGGTGGTGAGCTTTCCGTGGCCCGACTCCGGCGAAATATGATCAGGGACCTTGCATCGATTCCCGGTGCTTCTGTCGATTACGCGGAAATCGTCGATGCCACCAATCTATCCCCTTTAAAAAAACTTGATGCTGCAAGCACCGCCCGCGCCCTTGTGGCTGTGAGATTCGGCAATGTTCGACTCATCGACAACTTGGCGCTTCGCACCCCACGATGAAGACCTTTGACTACGTTGTTGTGGGGAGCGGTTTGGCGGGACTGACTTTTGCATTGAAAGCGGCTGAACGGGGAAGCGTTGCCATCGTTACAAAAAAATCCCGCGCCGATTCCAACACCGCCTGGGCTCAGGGTGGAATCGCATGTGTCACCAGCAGTGAAGACTCGGTCGCCCTTCATGTGACTGATACGCTCACCGCAGGTGACGGTCTCTGCAATGAGGAGGTGGTCCGCACGATCGTGAGCGAGGGACCGGAACGCATTGCCGAACTTGTCTCCCTGGGGATGCATTTCGACGAACGCACGGGCCCCGAGGGAGTCATGGAGCCTGATCTGGGTCGCGAAGGAGGGCATTCGAAGCGCCGTATCCTGCACGCCAAGGATGCGACAGGCTTCGAGATTGAGAAGACTCTTCTAAAAGCTGTGGCCGTCCATCCGAATATCATGGTGATGGAGAATCACATGGCTGTCGACCTGATCACCACGGGCAAACTTGGCTATGCCATGCAGGATGGTTGTGTCGGGATCTATGTGCTGGACGAGTTAAGCGGTGAAGTCGAGACGCTCCGAACCGATGTGACCATTCTGGCCACGGGGGGGTGCGGACGAGTTTATCAGTACACGACCAACCCCGGCATCGCCACGGGGGATGGCGTTGCAATGGCCTGGCGGGCCGGTGCGACGATTGCCAACATGGAGTTCATGCAGTTTCACCCGACCTGCCTCTTCCATCCCCAGGCCAAGTCTTTTTTGATCACCGAGGCTGCGCGCGGGGAGGGAGGGATCCTTGTTGACGAGCGGGGCAAGCGCTTCATGGAAAAATATGATAAGCGTCTTGAACTTGCCCCACGAGATATCGTGGCTAGGGCGATTGATGCCGAGATGAAGCGAACCGGGAAGCCCTGCGTCTACCTCGACATCTCTCATTTGAATGCGGAATTCATCAGGGAACGTTTTCCCACCATTCACGAAACATGTTTCAGGCTGGGGATCGATATCACCCGTCAACCGATTCCCGTAGTTCCAGCGGCTCATTATCAGTGTGGTGGGGTGAAGACGGACCTGAATGGCGAGACCTCCCTGAGGGGACTCTATGCCGTGGGTGAAGCAGCCTGCACTGGCCTGCACGGGGCCAACCGCTTGGCCAGTAACTCGCTGCTGGAGGCGCTTGTGATGGCGCATCGCGCGGAGGCCAAGGCAAGTCGCAATCACCATCGTCAGGGAATCGAGGTCGAGTTGCCAGAGTGGCGTCCCGGTAAAGTCCAGGATGTCGACGAGTTAGTCGTCATTTATCACAATTGGGATGAGATTCGGCGACTAATGTGGGATTATGTGGGTATCGTTCGCACCGATAAACGACTGCAGAGGGCTGCACACAGGCTTCGGAATCTTCAGAATGAGATCCAGGAATTTTACTGGAATTTCAAAATTACGGCCGACCTATTGGAACTCCGTAACCTTGCCACGACGGCCTCATTGATCGTGGACTGCGCCATAAGCAGGAAAGAAAGCCGAGGCCTTCACTACACGCTGGATCATCCCGATCACGGCGATGTGAGATTCATAAGGGATACCTTTATCAGGAGGGTTTAGGCTTCTCCTAATTTCTCGTGTTGTGTCGTGAGCATGAGGGCGATCAGACTGATCGCCGACATCCCGGCCAAGTAGAGGCCAACAGATCCCAACCCATGCCCGATGGCCAGCGATGTGGCGAGATAAGGGGTCAGTGAGGCCCCGAGAATCCCGGCGATATTAAAGGTGATCGAGGCTCCGGTGTACCGCACCTCCACAGGGAAAAGTTCTGAAAGAAACGTCCCGAGCGGCGCATAGGTGACCCCCATCAGCAGAAAGCCGATCACAAGCGTCGCCACCACTCCCTGAGTTCCCGCAGAGAAGAGGCGATCAAAGAACAAGCCGAAGAAAAAGATCGCCAGGGTAGCCAGAAGGAGCATGTTTCGGCGTCCAATCCGTGAGGAGATCCAAGCTGTGCAGGGAATTGAAAGGGCGAAAAAAAGCACGCCGATAAGTTGAATGATCAGAAATGTTTCTCTGGAATAGCCGAGATGCGTCGTGCCCCAGGAAAGTGAAAAGACTATCAGGATGTAAAAGATCACAAAGGTCGCAACCGCTGCAAATGTTCCCAGGATCACAGTGCGAAGATGGTTGCGAAGAAGGTTAATCATCGGCACAGCGACATGCCTTCTACGGGAGGATGCTTCGAGGAAAGCGGGAGTTTCTGTGATATTGAGACGCACATAGAGTCCCATAATCACCAGCGCGCTGCTTGCGAGAAAGGGAACCCTCCAGCCCCATATTAGGAAATTGGTGGCATCAAGGTATTTGCTGAGTAGTAGGAAGATTGATCCGGAGAAGAGGAAGCCGATGGGCGCACCAAGCTGGGGAAACATTCCGTACCAATCGCGTTTGCCTGGAGGGGCGTTCTCGGTGGCAAGCAGAACCGCCCCACCCCATTCTCCGCCAAGACCGAATCCCTGACCGAAACGGCAAAGGGCAAGTAGAACGGGAGCTGCCAGACCAATTGATTCAAAGGTTGGCAAGAGACCGATCAAAACGGTGGAGACTCCCATGGTCAGGAGGGCAGCAACCAAAGTCGTCTTCCTGCCTATCCGATCGCCAAAATGACCAAAAAAGACGGATCCAAGCGGTCTGGCAAAGAAGGCCAGCGAGAAGGTCGCCAGAGACTGGAGGGTTGCTGCCGTAGAATCACCCTGAGGAAAGAAGAGTTTAGGAAAGACAAGGACTGCAGCCGTTGCATAAATGTAAAAGTCAAAGAACTCGATTGCCGTCCCTGCGAGGCTTGCGAGGAGGACTCTGGATGCGGAGTTTGGGGAGGTTAGGGACATGGCGGTTCGTTAGAATTTTTTCTGTTGCGCCTGGGAGAACCAGTCTCCTCCGGTTCCAGGCTTGCCTGAATCGTTGCGCATGTAGCGACTCAGATCCTCTCCCCGACCGCCTCGACTGACACCGGTGGCTCCTTTGGGTTGACGCGGGGAAAGATCGACCTTTGTCTTCAGTGACAGGGCGATACGTTTGCGCGGAAGATCGACCTCCATCACAGTTGCCTGAACCCTCTGGCCAACTTTTAGAAATTCGGCGGGGTTTTTTACAAAGTCATCACTGATCTGGCTAATATGGACCAGGCCGTCCTGATGGACGCCGACGTCAACGAAGGCTCCAAAGGCGGTGACATTCGTTACGATCCCGGGGAGTTTCATGCCCGGTTGCAAATCTTCAACTTTCTCCACGCCATCAGCGAAGCTGAATGCTTCAAACTGCTCGCGCGGATCACGTCCTGGTTTGGCCAACTCCGCGACGATATCCTTGAGTGTAGGGAGTCCCACTTCGGGGGTAACATAACGGTCGAGCTTGATGGCGGAGCGTTTCACGGGGTCCTTCATTAGTTCCGGTACGGTACAGCCGAGATCCGCCGCCATGCGGTCAACGAGCTCGTAGCGTTCCGGATGGACGGAGCTAGCATCAAGGGGATGTTCTCCCCCCCGGATCCGAAGGAATCCGGCCGCCTGCTCGAAGGCTTTCGGTCCGAGACCACTTATTTTGAGCAACTCTGCGCGCGACCTGAAGGGTCCGTTAGTATCACGATGGGTGACTAGGCTGGCCGCGGTACGGGAGTTAAGGCCCGAGACATAAGCCAGGAGATGACGTGAGGCGGTATTCAGTTCGACCCCCACCTTGTTCACGCAGGAGACGACGACATCGTCGAGAGATCGCTTGAGAGCTGCCTGATCCACATCATGCTGGTATTGGCCAACCCCGATCGATTTTGGATCCAGCTTCACAAGTTCGGCAAGCGGATCCATGAGACGACGACCAATCGAGACAGCTCCTCGGACGGTGAGGTCAAGATCCGGAAATTCCTCCCGGGCAATTTCGCTCGCCGAGTAGATCGAGGCGCCACTTTCACTCACCACCACGATCTGTATGGAGGTGGGAAGCTTGAGCTTCTTGACAAAGGTCTCCGTTTCGCGCGAGGCGGTGCCGTTGCCGATGGCTATTGCCTCGACCTTGTGGAGGCGAACCATGTTAAGGATTGCTTCCGCAGCTTCAATTTCCTCTCCACGACCCCTGCCGGGATAGATCACTTCATTGGCGAGAAGTTTTCCCTGGCGGTCCAGAAGCACGACCTTGCACCCGGTTCGGAATCCGGGGTCGATCCCGAGGGTGATTTTCTGTCCGAGTGGGGAGGCCAGAAGAAGCTCGCGCAGGTTTTCGGCGAAGACGCGGATGGCCTCCTCGTCAGCCTTCTTCTTGTAGAAGCCGCGCGCCTCGACCTCCATTGCGAAGCCCAAGAGTCGTTTGAGGCAGTCCTCGCAGGCAAGTTGCACCTGTTTGGCGGCGGGGGATGTCCCCCTCACGAAGAGAGAGAAGAGGGTTCCTAGAGCCTCGTTCTCGGGAGGAGTCAGGCGAAAATAGAGAACCCCCTCGGTCTCTCCCCGACGCATCGCCAGGATGCGGTGGGATGGGGCCGTGGCGGCGGTTTCACTCCAATCAAAGTAGTCCTTGAATTTGGCTCCCTCCTCCTCTTTCCCTGAAATCAACGTTGATTTGATGATCCCTTTACTCAGGTAAAGGTTACGCAGTTGGGCACGGGCGTTGGCGTCATCATTAATCCGTTCCGCGAGGATGTCGCGAGCTCCGGCGAGAACGGCGGCAACGGTATCCAAAGTCGAGGTCTTGGCGTCGACCGTGATCGTATTGCCGACATAAGGGGCAGCAAGCAACTCGGGATCGGTTGAGGGATCTTGCTTCCAGAGAGTATCGGAGAGAGGTTCAAGGCCGAGTTCCTTCGCAATCGTGGCGCGCGTTCTTTTTCTCGGTTTAAAAGGAAGGTAAATATCCTCGAGTGAGTTCAAGGTGGCCGCTGATTCGACTTTGGCCCGAAGTTCCTCTGTCAGGAGCTTGCGTTCATCCAGTGAGGAGATGATCGCCTCGCGCCGCTTGTCGAGCACCTCCAGTTGCTCCAGACGATCACGGATGGCCGTGATCTTGACCTCGTCAAGTTCACCTGTCCTTTCCTTCCGGTAACGGGCAATGAAAGGAACAGTTGCGCCTTCTTCGAGAAGGACTGCTGTTGCGGCAACCTGACGAGCTTGCAGGCCGAGTTCGTTGGTGATTTGGACAAGGTGTTTTTCGATCACGTTGAGTGGGGAATAGGGGATGGGGTGAAAATAAATGGCCGATTGTAGAAGTCGGCATCTAGGGATTAGAATTGGATCGTGCCGGGGAGGGATTAAAAATCCGAAACCAGTTGCCGAAATTCTTTTTCATCCCTTCCGAGAAGGAGAGATAGCGTTCGTTTCGTTTGCCACCGCGGGGGATTGCATTGAGGACTGATTCAACGGAGAGATCCGGCAAGTCGTAGGAGGTGGAGCAGATGCCGGCTGCCGAGGCATGATGGGCGTCACTGGCGGCCGTTCCGGCTAGCCCGCGACGGGCCGCATAAGTGGAGGCTTTGGCGTTGAATCCACGAAGGGTAACTGCTGCATTGAAGGTCTCGAGTGCCGCCAGATCAAGTTGATCAAGAATCTCTTCACGGATCCCTGCTCGGAAAGAGTCGTAAGGATGGGGGGCGATACAGATCCCCCCACGATCCTTCACTGCGGCAACCACCTCAAGGGCAGGGGATCCCTTCATGTTCGGGAGTGTGGTCCCTAGACAGAGAAGGTGGCCGTCTGCCGTGGAGACCTCTACCCCGGGGATAATCAGGAATCCATCAACTGCAGCACCATCCTCCCGGATCATTCCAACGCCCTTGAGGTGCTCGAGGGCGGCACATGTGTTATGATCCGTGACGGCGATACCGCTCAGTCCACGCAGCTTTGCAGCAGCAATCATGGCCTCAGGCGAACCGCACGCGTCCGCAGAGTAGTGGGTATGTAGGTGCAGGTCGAAGGCGTGGAGCATCGGTGATATTGTTGATGTGGAAGGCGGGGTTGCCAAGGGAAAGGAGAGGTCGCCCCGATTTTTACTTTTTGACACGTTTTTTTGGTCTAAACAGAGGCATGGCCATTGCGTTCAAAGAGTGGGCTCTCGTCTGCGAAGCCCTAGGAAACGGCGAGCAGAGCTTGATTCTGCGCAAAGGAGGCATTGCCGAAGGTCGTGGTGGATTCGGCTTTGAGCATGAGGAGTTCTACCTTTTTCCCACCTGGTTCCACGGTCAGATTGACAAAATCAGAAAAGAGGGTGTCTCGCTGCCGGAGCAGGCTCCCGACATTGTCACGATCAGCTATGTGGCTACTGTCGAGTGGAGTGGACGGGTCGAGGAGAAGGAGACTTTACACCGGTTGAAGGAACTGCATGTGCTAGACGCCTCGGTCATCGAAGAACGATTTGTCTACGATACCAAGTCTTCTTCCCTCGGGGGTAACGGAATCCACGTCGCTTTTGTCCGCGTTTACCGCCTTGAACCCCCTTCGCTCCTACCGATGGAAAAGGGATTCGGTGGGTGCAAATCCTGGGTGGAGCTTCCCGAGACTGATTTTGGCGCGATGGTTTCTGTCCTCAGTGACGAGGAGCATGGTCGTCGGCGGGAGCTTTTCGCGCGATTGCTCGGAGTGACGCTCTAAGGGAACCCCTCTTTGGCAGGGACTCAACGGGAAATCTTTCCCCTCACGTGTGGCCGAGCTGGATTTTTCATCCTGCTTCCCTAAGATACTTAACCCATGAAGTATATTTTCGTGACAGGTGGAGTGGTCAGCTCTCTAGGAAAGGGGCTAGCGGCCGCGTCGCTTGGTACTCTCTTGGAGCACCGTGGACTGAGGGTGACCCTTCAGAAGCTTGATCCTTACCTGAATGTCGATCCAGGCACGATGAACCCACTCCAGCATGGCGAGGTCTACGTGCTGGCCGATGGAGCAGAAACGGATCTCGATTTGGGTCATTACGAGCGTTTCACCAAGTGCACGCTTACACGGGAGAATAACCTGACGAGCGGGCAGGTATACGAGACAGTACTCTCCAATGAGCGCAGGGGTGACTATCTCGGTAAAACCGTGCAGGTCATCCCGCACATCACCGACGAGATCAAGCGTCGCATTCGTAGTTTTGAACAGGTCGGCAATGCGGATATTCTAATCACTGAAATCGGCGGAACAACGGGTGACATCGAGGGGTTGCCGTTTTTGGAAGCGATACGCCAGTTCATACTTCAGGTGGGTCATGAGAATGCGATCCTGCTTCATGTGACCCTGGTTCCCTATATCAAGGCTGCAGGAGAGTTGAAGACCAAGCCAACCCAGCAGAGCGTTGCCAAGTTGCGCGAGATCGGGCTTCAACCCGAAGTGCTCATCTGCCGCACGGAAAAGCCCCTAGAGCCAGAGGTCAGAGAAAAGCTTTCCCTTTACTGTAACGTTCCACTGGATGCTGTGATCGAGGCGAGGGATGTCGATAACTCGATCTATGAATTTCCCCTGATGCTCCAAGAGGAGGGTTTGGATGAGAAGGTATGCAAGCTCCTGCGATTAGAGACGGCGTCTGCCGACATGTCTGTCTGGAAAAAGACCGTCCGCTCAATGATCCATCCCTCACGCCGCATCAC
>Ga0007804_1000727_pt1 | contig 11667 bp, 9 predicted proteins | sample CryBogCBE25Aug07_FD_60367 | JGI IMG/M metagenome (GOLD analysis project Ga0007804, IMG submission 60367) | Freshwater microbial communities from Crystal Bog, Wisconsin, USA - CBE25Aug07 | ecosystem: Environmental > Aquatic > Freshwater > Lake | place: Crystal Bog, Wisconsin, USA | collected... | reverse complement strand
CTCCGGATGGGGACGATCGACGGTCTTTTCGCCAAGATCGCCAGGGCCTTCCCTCTGGAGTCGGGTTTGCCCGGCGAATTTCGGATGATCGGGGAAGCGGAGCTCTTTCATGCAAGGGAGGAGGCGCTGGCCTCGGTCTTCCGCGAGCAGGTGGGAGACGGGAAAGGCACTCAGGAATTCGTCAACATGGTGAGGCGGGCATCCCGTCGCGCCGGGGAGATAGACGTCTTCTCAATCCTCTACAAGGTGCTCCAAGACCATCATGAGGCCTATCTGGAGACGCCTTTGGAAGCGCACTGGGGGAATGCCGATACGATCTGGCCCGATGGGAATCCCTACCTCGAGGGTGGGGAGCCTTCGGAGGCGGCCGAGTTCCTACGCGATGCAATCCGAAATCAGCATCCGGATCTTGATCCTGCAGTGAGGTCCCATTGGGAGGAGTGGCTCGATCTGGCTGCGGCCGCCGATCCCGCCAAGCCATGGAGCTCCGAGCTCAAGACATTCATCGAGGATAAACTGCTCAACGTGAAGAAGGACTCCAAGACAGGGGAGGACTACATCACCGATGGCAATGGGAATGCAAAGCGCGTCTACCTCAGAGGTCAGGTGGCCGAGGGGAGAAGGCTCCTGCTCTGCGCGTTGCTCAAGCGCGTCTTTGACGATTTCCTCCGCAGGAGCGCCGGTCAGTACGAGTTCATGGAACGCTTTGAAGAAGCTTACGACGCACGCACCAGAAGCTCGGGTTTGCTGACGTTCCAGGACGTGACCGACTTGCTTGCCCGGCATGTGAAGAGCGGGGATTGGATGGCCTCGGTGGGATACCGCCTCGATGGAACGATCAATCATTGGCTTCTGGACGAGTTTCAGGACACGAGCCGCATCCAGTGGAAGGTGCTGGGAAGCTTCATTTCCGAGGTCATCCAGGATCCCGAGGAAAAGAGGTCCCTCTTCTACGTGGGCGATACCAAGCAGGCGATCTACTCCTGGCGCGGCGGTGACTCGGAGCTCTTCTTCGAGATTTTCAATTATTACAACCAGCACGAATCCAAGATCGAGAAGGACCCCCTGTCGGTGTCCCAACGTTCAGCCCGTGAAATCGTGGAGACGGTCAATGCGGTCTTCCAAAACATCGGAACGTATTCCGAGACCTTGGGATATCCCGACAAGACCGTTGAATACTGGGAGCGTGCGTGGACCCGTCATGAGGTTGCCAAGAGGAACGAATCCCTGGCTGGATATGTGCGATGGGTTCAGGCTCCGGCCAATTCCAAGAATGGCGAGGACGAACACCACGCGCAGGATCTGGAGACGCTCAAGATTCTGCGCGAGGTGCAGCCGTGGAATCACGGCAAGAGTTGTGCGGTGCTGGTGAGGACCAACGAGCAACTCTCCTCCATATCGCAACTGCTTCAAGGTGAGGACATCCCGATCTCGGTGGAGGGCAAGTCCAACCCCTGCACGGACAATCCCCTCGGCGCGCTTCTGCTCGCTGCGATGCGTTTTGTCGCCTCGCCCGGTGACACGCTTTCAAGAACTCTGCTGCAGTCTTCGGATGCGGGCAAACGGCTCCTGATTGCCGGGGAGTTCGAATTCCGTCAACAGGCACTCAAGCGGATCGCTTCAGAAGGTTATGAGGAGACGATCAGGGGGTGGATCGGGGACATGAGACCCGATGGTTTTCTCGCCGAGAGGGGTCGTGAATTTCTGCGTGCTGCCTCCGAGTATGATGCCTCGGCCCGTGGGCCTATTGATGATTTTGTTTCCTTCATCGAGAGACGGAAAGTGGAGGAACCCGAGTCGTCAGGCGTCGTCAGGCTGATGACTCTGCACCAGTCGAAGGGACTCACCTTTGACATGACGGTGGTCTCGGGTCTGGATCGTTCCACTACAAGGACCGATGAGAAGATCCATCTTTCCAGAGACGATAGTGCCGAGAGAGTTCCCCAGTGGGGGTGCCTGATGCCCAAAAAAGATCTGGCCCTGCTTGATGAGAAACTTGGGGCAGCGCTAGAGCAGAATCAGGTGAGGGAATCGTACGAGAAGCTCTGCGTCGCCTACGTGGGAATGACCCGATCGAAGCATGCGCTCTACGTCGTGACCAATACCGTTGCCGCCAATTCCAAGGCCAAGAATTTCGGCCGTCATCTCAAGCTTACCCTGAATACGGCTTCTTCCGTTTACGAGAAGGGGAATGCGAACTGGTATCTGCGAACGGATGAGGACCCTGCTGGTAACGAATCCACGAATGAAGAAGCGATTCCAGCTCCCAAGGCGACTCTTCCTCCATGCAGCGCAGGAACTCCCCACGCTCTCTCGCCCTCCTCACTGGCCCTCAAGGTCAAGCAAGCGAAGGAGTCTCCCGGTAGCAGTACCTTCTCCTCCGATGCTGCTGATCTCGGAACCGAGATTCACGAGGTGCTCTCTCGGATCGAACGGGACATCAAAAATGCTGATCTGAGCAAATGCTCCCCGGCGGCCCGTGAGCTGCTGGAGCCCTTCCTGGATTCGGAGCTGGCGAGGGAAGTCTTCACTCGGCCTAGCGACGAATGGATTAACTGGAACGAGAAGCCGTTCGACCTGATGATCGATGGCCAGTGGGTAAGCGGATGCTTCGACCGTGTCCATGTGCGGTACGAGGGAGTCTGTCCCGTGGAGGCTAGGATCTACGACTACAAGACGAACCGATCGACTCCCGAGAATATTGCCCTCGAATACCAACCTCAGATGGAACAGTACTGCAAAGCGGCCTCCATCCTTCTCGGTATTGCAATCGACAATGTCAGTGCCCGTACGGTTCCCATCCGTCAAACCGAGGAATAAAAGTTAAAAAGTATGTGTGGGACACTCGATGTCCTTGGAGGTTTGCCATGATCTTTTCATGGAATCCACAAACATTACAATTCCCCCCAATATCCTGGCTCTTCTGGAAGCAACCGCCCTTGCCAACAACTGCGATCCCGAAGAGATCGTTCTCGCTGCTATCGAAGCCTTCCTAGAAAACGACGAAATAAGTGAAGAGTAGTCCCCCTACTTCTTATACTGCATGACTGCTTGCTGGAGGGCGGCGGCGATACGATTCTTGAGTGCGATGGGGGCAAGCACCTTCGCCCTCGGGCCCCACCCAAGGATCCAGGTCTCGAGATCGGGAGCAAGTCCCACCCTGAGGGTGATTTCTGCTGAACCATCCTTACGGAAGGTCATCTTCTGGGAGTGATGCCACTTTCTCTCACCGGTGAGTGATGCGGCGAGAGGATCGAGCAGGATACGGACTTCCTGAGCGTTGGTACTCTCAAAAGCAGAGAAGCTGTCACCAAGCATCTCTTCCAGGGAGAAGTCCTTAGGGCGGGTGAAGCGGCGGTTGAGGTTCTTGAGTTTGGAAATGCGGGCCAGGGCAAAGGTGCGGATCGCTTTCCTTCCTAGATCGAAGGCGATCAGGTACCAGATGCCTCCGATACAGCCAAGATGGTAGGGATGAACGCGACGCTCGGTCTCAAATCCGTCTCCCGGCTTCTTGTATTGGAAGGCAACTTCCTGGGATTCCAAAAGAGCGCCTGAGAGAGCCTGGAAGCTCTCAAGATCCGATGCCGGGAGTCCCGAGGGGCGAAAGCTGACGGCTGCGCTCAGATCTCTGAGTGAAATCTCCGTGCGTGAGGGGAGTCCCTCGATGAGGCGCTCAAAGGCACTTCGCAGGGATTTCTCAAAGGGGGTGCCGCGGTACTGCTCTGCGGCACGGTGAGCCACCAGGAGGGCCACGATCTCTCCCTCGGTGAGAGCGACCATGGGGAGATTTTTGACCTCCTTGGTGTAGAGAAATCCTCTTCGCACGGAATCGTAGTCAATCGGAAGCTGCATCTGATCGCGCATGTAGTCGATGTCACGCTGGATCGTCTTGGCCGAGACCTCGAAGTCAACGGAGAGTCCCTTGCAGTTGGGATATTTTCTTCCCTGCAGCAGTTCATGGATCTGCATGATGCGGAGCATCGGCTGACGCGCAGCGCGGCCGTTCTTGGCTTTCTTGGGCTTGCGAGGAGTAACAGAACGCTTCGATGACTTCGAGATGCGGGACATGGACTCTTTATGTCCTAGTCTCGATAAAAGCACAAAGTGAATAGATGAAAAGGGTCCTATACTCCTAGGCCTATAAGTTGGAGGCGGGGGACGGAATCGGGCTGCGTCTGTCGCGTCTGCAGGATTAAAATAGCACCTTCTACAGAGTAATCAAGGCTACTCGGTACGTTTCGAAAACTACCCCAAAACCACAATCTGGTGTCCGTTTTGGTGTCCGTTAGAATCTCTTCTCTAGAGTAGGGATTGTTCAATACCAAGAACACACTCATTGGCATGTTCCTCAAGATTAGACTGAATGCTTCTTAAATTTCTGCGGAATAGAAGCCTGCTCAATAATCCTACTTGTGGGCGATGTTCTAATCAGTTCCAGTCAATCGGATTATATGAGCTATCCGCTTTTTGGTTCTGACCTCCCTTGGAGGCGGTTTTGGTGCTGCCGAGGCGAATCAATTTCTGTCGATTTTTCCGGTGCATTTCTGAGTGACCCGGTGGGTGATTCTATTTGGAGAGGTAACACGCATCTTCGAAGCACTACTGAGTTATTGCCCACAGTAGGACCGATCGTGTTGAGCGGGGAGCCTGGAATGGGAAAGTCCACAGAGTTGAAGACGGCTAGAGTTTTGAGTGAAGGACAACCAGGAATCGTCATTTCGGCCAATTGCTCGAGTATGTCCGAATATGCTGATTTCCGGCGTCATGTCTTTGAATCTGATCCCTGGCAGCGTTGGCAGGCGAATCCTGCTGAGACAATGACTTTGTTTGTGGACAGCATTGACGAAGGGTTGATCCAAATACCGCTCTTCGTAGAATCACTGACAGATGATCTAGCTAACATTTCACGGGAGCATCTCCGGTTGGTGCTGGTCTGTCGAAGCATGGAATGGCCAACTACGGTTGAAAATTCCCTTTTTAACCTGTGGGAGCTGCCACGGGAGAAGCCGCCTGTAATGGAGCTTTGTCCACTGAGGCAGTCGGATGTGCGAATTGCAGCAGATGCGATGGGTATTGATTCTGATGCATTTCTGAATGCGGTCTATGAAGCACAAGCTACACCCCTAGCGGCGCGTCCGGTGACGCTATCCTTTCTATTGAAAGAGTTCAGGGAAGGGAATGGAACAGCGTGGTCTCATCGTGAACTCTACGAGCGTGGTTCACATCGACTTGTCCGAGAGCATGATGCGGCTCGCGCTAGTCGCTTTCAAAGACGAAGTAAAGTGATCTCCAGTCCAAATGACGATGATCGATATAAAACAGCCCAGCGTCTAGCAGCGCTTCTGTTATTAACAGGAAAGACAGCTTTCAATACCTCTCATTTGCATCCAGAGGATGCACCAGCAAATGATATTCCCATCACGATAGGCGATGAGTCAGCAGCTGTTGAAACTGCGCTCTTTACAGGTTTGGGGGCAGATCGTTTTGGATTCGCTCATCAGACGATAGCTGAGTGCCTCGCTGCTCAATCATTAAAAGACCGGCCTCTCGTGCAACTTCGAAAACTTCTTTGCAAATGGGACAATGGACTGGAACATGTTGCACCACAGCTTGCTGAACTCTCCGCGTGGGTAGCAGGTTATAATGAAAGTTTTTTTCATCATTTACTGCGGATTGACCCAGCAGTTCTGCTACGAAGTGACGTGACCCGTGTGCAGAGGGATTGTAAGCGAGCTTTGACAGATGCTCTTCTTGGAGGGGCGCGCCGGGAGGAAATCTTCGATGAGCACCATTACCTACGGTTTTATAAAAGCTTGAAGCACCCAGAAATGGCAGATCAGCTGAGACCTATTCTGCGGAGCAAATCGTCTGGAATAATTGAACGTAGACTAGCTTTCGAAATTGCTGAGGCATGTGAATTGCCCGAGTTGTGTGATGACTTCTTTGCGATAATCAACAATTATGAAGAACAGCAGTATATTCGTGAAGCTGCTTCGGGTGCACTTTGTAAAAGTCTTCCAAGAGAACGTCTTAACGAGCTTATACCACTTGCACTGGGACAAGTTGGAGAAGATCCTAATGACTCTATTCGGGGAGATGCCCTTCGACGGTTAGTTCCGGAATATTGGAGTGTCAGCGAGGCACTCCCTGCAATTTGCGAACCTCAAGAGAGTAATCTGATAGGAAGCTATCGTGTATTTCTTTCCTCTGAGCTCCCGAAGCATATTTCAAATGAGGATGTGCTTCACCTTCTCGATAAAATAGCCGAGTGGAGCGATTGCTTCGACTCAATCAGTAAACTTCACGAAGTAGCAGCTGAAGCCTTCAATTTGGCTATGATGCGATTAAATGAGCCAGAAATTGCCATAGCCATGGTAAATATCTGGCTTCAGAAAAGCAGAGGACATCATCCTTTTATCAACAGAAATAATCAGTCGCCGACTCGGAATGCATTAAGCAACACTTCTCATCGGCGCACATTAGCTGCATGTATTCTCAATGATGCTCGTGTTGAAACAAGCGACTTGTGGTGCATTACTGGTAGTGGGTGGGGTGTGTTGTATCGTGAAGATCTTACATGGATATTAGATCATATTCTTGATGCATCTACAGATCGTCAATTTGCATGGGTAGAGGCATTTAAACATCTTGCTTCAAGTGAGGTGTTTACTACTTCATGGGATAAGTTTCTTGAAGTCAGAAATCAGGTTGAAGAAATACAGCGTTTCTATCCTCTTTCATGGGAAATAAATTCACCAGAGAGTCGAAAAGTGAAAGCGGATTATCTTAGGAGAGAACGTGAGGATAAACGATGGAAACAGAGAACAAATGAGAAATTGGACCCTAAAGTCCGGCTTGCTGAAGATATGCAATTGTATGGTGAAGGAAAAACCTGGGTTTGGATGCGCGTAATTCAAGATCTCGCGATTGCAACGGGAGAAACGAAGTCTAATCTTTACCATCGTGCAAAGGTGGAAGAACTGCCGGGGTGGCGGAATGCTTCAGATACCGAGCGGTTGCAATATCGCGAGATCGCTCGCTCGTTTTTACTTCATCATAATGATGGCTATTCAACGAAGGGGGCTCTTACGAATTATGCTGATGGAGGCGTTTTAGCCATCCAGCTTTTCCAAAAAGACATCGATAACGATCCTGAGCTAAAGCACGCGATCTGTGAAAACTGGATAGAGACTTTAACCGGGTGGTATTCCAGCGATCATTCTGTAACTCAGGAACTGTTTTGTTTTGCATATTACCTTAATCCTCAGAAGTCATTGTGTGGACTGGTTCGCGAGCTACAGTCAAACCAAGATGGATATGGGCATCTTTTTGCGATGAATCGGGTGTCGCAGTGCTGGAATGATAAAATTGCCACAATTGTTAGCGACTTCATTAAAAACAGCAATAACCCTGAGAGCATTAAAAGTGGATTAGCTCAAATGGCTGATGTCGACTTGGAGGCTAGTGAAAAATGCGCGCGCAGTATTATCGAACGCTATGACTCTTGTAACCCATTGGAGGCCTCTGATTGCGTTATAGCTGCCCTTGCAACTGCACTTGCAAAAGTGATGCCGAGTTTGTGGGAAGAATCTTTTCTGATGATTAAAACGACAGGCGGGCAATTTGCTAAAAAAGTCCTCCTTGAGATGGTGGATATTGTCGATCCGCGCAGCTGGAGTGCGCTTGCTGCACGATCAGAAGAAGAACTGACAAATGTCTACCTGTGTACCGAGCATCTGTTTCCACCAGAGGAACGCTCCTCGTTCGAGAGCGGTATTGTTACCAGAAAGCATCTTATCAGCGATCTCCGGAATTCCATCTTGAGTGCATTGCAAGCTCGTGCCTCCCTTGAGGCCTGCAGTCAGTTTCTGCGCCTTATTCAAGAACTTCCGGAGAATGCCACTTGGCTACGCTGGCAGTATCAACAAACGCTTCTCGCCAGGCGGCGCACAGAGTGGTCTCCCAACTCTCTTCGGGAAGTGCAAGCTCTCCTTGAGAACCAGAATCGACGCCTCATTCATAACGAGAGTGACCTTCAAGATCTAGTTCTGGAAGCATTGGATCGTATTCAGGATCACCTCACACGGCAGTCACTTCCAGCAGTTGAAAATCTCTGGAATAACGATGGAGCAGGAAATAAGAGAAAGAAATATCGTCCAAAAGATGAAGAAAACCTGTCGGACTATATCGCTCGAGAGTTACAACGAGAACTCGATCCATCTTCCAGAACCGTTGTTAATCGAGAGGTACAACCAAGGCGAGGAAAGCGTACTGATATAATCGTTCAAGCTACACAAGATGGAGCTCGTGCAATCGATCTCGTTATTGAGGTGAAGGGATGTTGGAATTCTGGAATCAAGACAGCAGTGAAAGCTCAGCTTGTGGATGAGTACCTAGTTCCGTTTAGTCGTACGCATGGAATATTCCTTGTTGGCTGGTTCTGGTGCGACAAATGGACTGGCACATCGCCTGCAAAGGAAATGCCTCTCATGTCGCGGACAGTCACAGATGCAGCTCAAGAAGTGGCTAAACTCTGTGATTCTTACGACGGAATTAAACAACCACAAAAAGTCGTTGGATATGTTCTTGATGCAACATTGCCCTCTTGAAAGGACTTAGAAACTCGCTCCCAACCGGGAGCATGGATCCGATCCTGATCGGTCAGCGTGGGGGGGATGAATACACCCCAACCACCCGATAACGACATCCACAATGCCGACACTCGGCACCCAGTTGAGCTCATCGAGCCCGCCCCTGAGGTAGGGGATGAAAGCATTGATCGCATCTGCGAGGTTCTAGGGCGCACCTTTGAGTGGGTCGCAGAGGCGGAAGAGGCTTCCGAAAAGGGCCTTCGTGCTGCCGTGGTGCTCTACTGCGTCCGGACCGATCTGATCGGCAAGGAAAGCCTGGATGACCTTGCCTTCTCTCTCCGCTACTCCGAGGGGGAGGTGGATGATCTCATCCAGGGGTTCTGCCACGCGATCAACTGGAAGTGAGAATCATCGGGATGCCTCCGGCTGACCTTCATGCCATGTTGCTGGAGGACTATTTTTTCAGCTGGGTCGATCGGGGTGTAGCCGTGGGGGCCACCCCTCTCTTCACAGGCGTGGTGGAGGGAGAAGACCTTCCGTCTGCTGTGGGGCGCCGGTTCGGTCTTCCGCCCGAGCAGGTGGAGGAACCTCTGGCACTAGCCCGGAGGGAGGTTGCGCTATGAGTCGTGACATCTACGAGAGCATTACGGCCCGCTTCATCGAGCAGCTTCAGAAAGGCACAGTCCCGTGGCAAAGACCCTGGTCGGGAGTTCAGAATCTCGTATCCCGCAAACCCTATCGTGGAATCAATTCACTGATCCTTGGTGGGAGTGAATTCCAGTCCCCTTACTGGATCAGCTTCAAGCAGGCGAAGGATCTAGGGGGAACCATTCGTCAGGGAGAGAAGGCAACCCCGGTCATCTACTACAAGCTCTTCGAGAAGCGGGATGACCGAGGGAACCTTGTGCTAGGCAGCAACGGTCACCCCACCCGGATCCCCTTCATCCGCTGGAGTAATGTCTTCAACCTCGACCAGACGGAAGGTATCCAACCCCCGTCGCAGGCACTCCCTCAGAATGAGCTCCATCCCATCGAGAAGGCTGCATCGATCGTCCGTGAGGCGAAGCTCTGTCCCATCCGGGAATCGGGTTTCGTGGCGGCCTATTCGCCGCAAGAGGACGTGATCCGGATGCCCGCCCAGAAGACCTTCCGGAGTCCCGAAGCCTACTACCAGACCCTCTTCCATGAGATGACCCATGCCACGGGCCATGCCTCCCGGCTCGACCGGGAGGGGATCACCCAGCCGGTCAAGTTCGGTTCGGAGCGTTACTCCAAGGAGGAGTTGATCGCAGAGCTTGGTGCCTCGTTCCTGGCGAACGAGGCTGGCATCCTGAACAAGGTCGAGTTTGAGAACTCTGCGGCCTATCTGGCCTCATGGATCGAGCGTCTCAAGAACGATCCCAAGATGATCTTCACGGCCTCGTCGCAGGCACAGAGAAGCAGCGACCTGATTCTTGGAGTGGAGCTCAAGGAGTCCCTCTCAGCAGAGACTCAGGCACCAGCTTTGCCGAAGGAGGAAGCAGTCCTGGCACGACAAACCATCGGGAAGCCCTCCAAGGGGCCAAGAATCTCCCTATGAGGACAGGAGCGAGCCCCGTGGGGAACCATTCCCGTGCCCCTGCTCATTGGCCGGGATCGGCCGTTAAACTCACGGCTCTGGGGCGGGCCAAGGCCTTGCCCCGGAGCCTTCCTCTCCCGACCAATCAGCCCACCGGGAGGAGTGACCAGCAGCGGTTCCGCCCATTACCGGGAGACCTTGGCAGAGCCTTCGGCATCCCGGCAATCGGCTCCCTTCGAAATGACCCACGTGGAAGATCGCCACACCCTCATCTGCCCCATGATCCGACCCTCTGGAATGTCCAGGTAAAGGGGAGTTTCCCCGTACTCCAAGTCATGCAGGATAGTGATTTCCCCCGGGGAAATCACAGCTTCGCCTTTGCCGTGCAAAGAACATGTTCCTGCGCGTGTCGGGCACGCTTCGGAATCCACCTGGCCTTTTGCAACTTTTGAGCATGGGCAGGAAGAAAATTCCCGGCACCTACCGCGTCGAGATTCTGCTCACGCCTGAGGGGCATTCGCGTCTCAAAGCGATTAAGAAACAGCTCCGCTTGCGGAACCAAAACGAGGTGATCGAGGCACTGCTTTTGAATGCAGTCGGAGAGGAAAAGGGCGGTGGGCAACTCACTGAGCAGATTGCTGAAAACGTCCTCCTGATCCTTGAGAGATTGGAGCAGCTCGCATGAAGAACGGGCTCATCTTTCCCTTCAAAACGACGTGGCGGGAGCGGTTGGATCTGGACTACCTCGATGAGACATCGGCACGGAAAATCGCCGCTCGTGGAGAGCGACATGCCATGCGGAAAGTCGATCAGGCTGATCCCTCGGCAATCGGCAAAAGCCTGAAGCAATTTGCCGACTACGCCTCCAAGGAAACCATCGGCCAGGTTCATGCAGGAGGATTCCTGCATCACCTCATAGTTTTGAATCCGGATGGCACCCGTTCCGCTCCTGCGGCACTCACCAACTCGGAGCGGAAAAAACGCATTACCGAGGAGTGGCTAGCACACATGCGGAAGTGGCAAACCAAGGCCAAGAATCCGGTGATCCAGCACAGGCTTATCTTCACGATGTCGAAACCGTTTCACGACAAACTCGTGGCCGCAGGACTCAATCCCGACACCGTTCTTCAGGGTACGCTGCGCAAGATGATGCGGCAGTTTCAGGAGCGATTTCATCCCGGAGATTCGATCGGGTACGCCTACGGCATCCATCACGACACGGATCATCTCCATGTTCATGTGGCGCTCTGTCCGAGGACGAAAAAGGGGGCCTATGTCGGCTGCAGCACCTCCCGCACACGGACCTCGGGGAACCGCAATCAGATCGAGTTTTTGATGAACTGTTTTGAGAGGGAAAACCGCATCTGGGAGAAGCGTCTCTCCGATCCCTTGAAGCAACTCGATGCTGAACCCCTAGCGTCTCCTACCCCCAAGAAGCAGGACCCTTTGGAAGAAAAGCCTGTTGGGTTTTCTGAGGCGGAGGATCCGCAGGGAGATCTCATTACCGAGATGAAGCTC
>Ga0007804_1000724_pt1 | contig 11689 bp, 7 predicted proteins | sample CryBogCBE25Aug07_FD_60367 | JGI IMG/M metagenome (GOLD analysis project Ga0007804, IMG submission 60367) | Freshwater microbial communities from Crystal Bog, Wisconsin, USA - CBE25Aug07 | ecosystem: Environmental > Aquatic > Freshwater > Lake | place: Crystal Bog, Wisconsin, USA | collected... | reverse complement strand
ACCCTGACCGTTTCCCCGAACGTCACCTTGATTCTGACCAATGGGGTGACCGGTGGAATGCTCACCAAGAGCGGATCGGGAACCCTGATCCTTGGGGGGAACAACACCAGCAGCGGAACGGCCCTCAATGGCGGCACGATCTACGCCCTTGGCGCCAACTCTCTGGGAGCCAACCTTGCGCTCTCGAGTGGTCTTCTCGACCTGGGTGGCAATGCGGATACCTTCACGACAGTGGCCTTTAACGGCACCAATTATACGGTGACCAACGGATCATTCTCGGTCACATCCGGTTACACCGCCAGCAATACGACGGTGAGACAGGACCTTGGAGGAGCAGCCACCTTCACGGCCAACGGCGGCACGGTGTTCCTGACCAGCACCAACAACAGCTACACGGGAGGAACCTTCGTGAGCAACGGCGCAACCCTCTACAGCACCTTCAATGCGGGGACGACTTACACGGCGACTAATGCCGGATCGACCTTTGTCGCGGGAGCCGCGATCGACACGAATTGGACAGGTGCTCGAGTGGCCTCGGTGGTTCTTGATAGCGGAACGACCCTTGCCGTCGATGCGACGGGAACAAACTTCCTCCTCAATGCCTCGCTCACCAATGGGGCTAACGCAACCCTTGGTACCTATGGAACCGGCACGGTGACCCTTGCTGATCCAAATAACAGCTACTCAGCCATCTCGGCCTTGAGTGTGACCTCCGGCACGCTCGCGATCGGATCCTCCTCGCTGACCCTCACCAACCTGACCCTCTCGGGAGGTACCCTCGATCTTGGCAGTCAGACCCTTACGTTCGGAAACGCCCCGACACTTATTGCCGGCGCCCTCCAGAACGGCACCCTTACTATTACCAACGCTGCGACGTTCTCCTCGAACCTGGTCCTGACTAACAACGCATCGCTGAACTTCTCCACGAATGTGACCTTCACCGGGAATACCACGGAGACTCTTGCCGGAACGGGAACGACCACGGTCAATGGTTATCTCTACCAGAGTAACAGTGGCAACACGCTGACCGTCAGCGGTAGCACGCTGAATGCACAGCGCATCTATCTGGGAACAACCAACACTCAATCCGGAAACAACCTCATCATCACGAACGGGGCCTACGTCTCGGTAACCAACGGTGTGTACGGATTGAGCGTGAACGCTGCCAACAGTCAGGTCCAGATCGGGGGATCCAATGGATCGAGCAACTCCACCCTGAACCTGAACAACGGTCGTGTGAACTTAAACAACGGCGACTCTCTCGTCGTGAACCAGGGTGGTGTTGCTACCAACGCGCAACTCTACCTCTACGCCAACAGCACAGCGACCGTGACCAATGGTGGTGTGTACTACGCATACGGAACGGATTATGTGGGTCGAGGTGGCACCAATTCAACGCTGAGCATCGGTTCCACCAACGGCACAACATCTGTCTTCAATGGCGGCAATGCTACCTATGGAATCACAGTGGGAGGTGGTGCAAGCAACTCCATCAACAACTCGGCGGTTGTAAACCAAGGGGGTCTGGTCACGAATATGGGATTCCTGTATGTGGGCGGCTACGTGACGAATGATATCAACAGTAGCTTCAATCAGCTCCTTGTTACCAACGGCGGTGCCTTCAGGATTAACGGTACCATGACAAACTATGTCGGCTACGCCACCAACGACAATTCTAACTCGATCGTGATTACCGGTGCAGGTTCCATCCTAAGTCAGGGAGGTAGCATGATCGTTGGTAACACCAACTATGGAACCAACACGGGCAACAATGTCCAGGTGCTCAATGGAGGCGTGCTCTCAAACAGCGGTATCGCAATCACGCTCGACAACAACAATTCTTACATGACGATCTCGGGCGGTACGGTCTATGCGAAGTCGATCGTGCTCAACAACTCCACGACCCTGCTCACCCTGAGCAACAACGGAGCTGTGATCGCCCTGGCCAGCGGCAACCTAATCAGTGGCAGTGGCACGGTGAGTCTGGCTGGCAACGGCACCATCAGTGCGGGATCCTATTCGGCCACCAACAGCACGGTGATTACCGGTCCCGGGACCCTGACGGTCAACGGCGGCGGCGCCACTGGAACACTCACCATGACGGTGAGCAACAGCTACACGGGCGGCACCATCATCAGTTCAGGTACCCTGGCCGTGACCAACCTGAATGTGCTTGGCAGCGGCAGTATTACTGACAACGGAACCTTGGCACTCAGTCTGAGCGGTAGCAGCCAGAACGTGAGCCAGAACCTCGCGGGAACGGGAGGTCTTTCGGTGATCGGAGCCGGCACCCTCACTCTTTCGGGTACCAACACCTACTTGGGAACCACGGTGGTCACTAACAGCACGGTGAACTACCAAACCTCGGGATCCTTGGCCAGCAACAGCGGCCTGACGGTGAACAACGGCGGTAACATCTACTTCACCAACAGCGGAACCACCAACTACCTGAACGCATTCACCAATTCTGTTCGTACGAACAATGGAACCATCACGCTGAACACCGGATCAACGATGACGATCTCCAATGGAGCGACCCTCACCTACAGTGACGCCGCTAACAACCTCAACGGCAACAGGATCAACGTGAATGGTGGCACCCTGACGGTGGATAACGGTGGTTCCATCACTTCGACGAACCTGGTGGGATCCCGAATCGGCATTGGAGCGGGAGGATTGATTACTGTGCTGAATGGTGGCTACCTCGACATGGGCGTCTACTCTGCCGACATCGGTTTGTCTGCGGGAACGAACATCCTGACCAATGCGGTCGGTGGTATCGTGAAGATGTCCGGGCTGTACATGGGGTACCCCTATGGTTCAGGCACGCAAAGTGGCCTCAACGAACTCCTCAACAGCGGACTGATTTCCAATAACAACACCCTCAACATGGGTAACGACAAATCCAATTCGCTCGCCATCAACATCGTCCAGAACTACGGGACGGGAACGATCACCGGCGGCGGCAACGTGACCATTGGAACTGCTGCCTCGGCCTCGAACCTCTTCAACAATGCGGGATATGTTTCCGCCGGTGCCTTGACGGTGGGTAACAGCTCCAATTCGGCCATCAACGTCCTCAGTAACACGGGGACATTCATCGCCTCGGGAACGAGTTACATGGGCTCTGGTGGTTCAACCAACAATACGGTCTACAACAACGGTGTCCTCACCGTGAGCAACAACCTCACGGTCGGTAACAGCGCTGGTGCTTCAGCAATCAACGTGGTGACCAACGATGGATCAGGCAGCATAACTCTCACGGGTGCGCTCATCGTCGGTAACGGTGGTGCCAACGGCCTCAATACCGTGACCAACGCGGGAACGCTGACGGTCAACCAGATCCAGCTTGGCGGGTCCTCTGCTGGTGCCGGTACCAACATCCTGACCAGCTCTGGTAACATTACCGTGACGGGTGCCGGATCGACGGCCTATCAGATTGGGCTGGGATCCAATGCGACCGGGCTCAATGAACTCCTTCTCACCGGAGGCATCATGAGCAACAGCACGACCTCCACGGCACCTTGGATGAACATCGGTAATGCCGTGGCCACCACTGGGACCAATGTCTTCTCGCTCTCCGGTGGAGCCCAGTATGTCGGCTACGCTTCCTCCAACAGCTCCCAGTGGCGCCAGATCTATGTCGGTGTCCAAGGTTCCCAGACCGATATCCTGACCAACAACGGCGGTACCATCAGCAACATCAGCGCGGTGGTTATCGGAGCTGGAGCCTCCAACAACAATAGCATCGGCTATCTGGCTAACGGTAGTATCACCGCGAACGCCAATAGCGGATCCGGTTTCTATGTGGGTGGCTATTCGACCTCAGGTGTGTCCCAGAGCGCCACCAACACGTTCACGATCGCCTCGGGTGGCGTGTTCAACGGAAACAACAGCGCCATCGGTGCCTACTCGACAGGCAACAATAACACCGTGGATCTGGAGGGTGGTCAGGCCACCATCGGGTCGCTGAGCATCGGTGCCGCATCGGCAAGCTACACCAACGCCTCTGGCACGATCGTAGCCGCCGGCAACACAAACACACTGATCATTGGAAGCGGCAGCACGCTTACGACGACCCAGATCCTTGCAGGAGCGGGCTCTGCGGCGGCGGGTGACAGCAACTCGATCATCATCAATGGAGGCACCCTGCAGGCTGGTGCTGGCGCCAAGGCTAACTTCCTCGACTCCGGTGTCGCCGCCCTGACCATCAATGGGACGGGAACCATCAATGATGGTGGTCAGTCGATCGCCGTGGGTGCCAATATCGGTGGCAATGGAGACCTCACCAAGGCCGGAAACGGTACTTTGACACTCTCCGGTGCGAATAGCTACCTGGGCCAGACCCGTCTGAACTCCGGAACGCTTATGCTGGCCAATGGTGGCACGGTGGGAGCAGGCGCTGTCAATATGGCCTCTGGGACAACATTTGGATACAGCAACTCTGTCGACTCCACGCTGGCCAATAACGTCAACATGACCTCTGGGGGCACTGCCACCATCGGTAACTATGGTAATGGTGTCCTGACCATTACCGGTACGTTGGCCAAGCAGGATTCGATCGGTGCCACCGCACTGACACTTCAGGGTAGCAGTGTCATCACAAGTTCCCTTGGCGGTCTCAATACTTCGGATGCCCAACGCAACCTGAGTCTGACCATCGGGGATCTTGCCAACGTGAACCTGAAGAACAACAACACCTACACGGGCAACACGACCATCCAGCAGGGTGCGGCACTCGATCTTGGAGGAGGCGGCTCTCTCTCCGGCACCGGTAACGTCGCTATCAACGGTGGAACCCTCCTCTTGGGTGGAAATCAACTGACAAACACAGTCAACTCCTCCGCGAACATTGACCTGAACAACGGCGGCATCTCGATGGGTGGAGCGAACGCCTCGAGTCGCACAGCCTCTCAGACGTTTGCCACGCTGACACTGACCGGCAACAGCACGATTAACTACATCGACTTCGCGAATCTCTCCGGGGACTCGTCCCTGACCTTCGCAAGCATCGTGATGAACGGAAATTCGCTTAATGTCTTCGATTGGAGCGGAACCAACATCTACGGCGACCAGTCTGGCACCCAGATTGGAACACTGACGCACCTCCTCAATCAGGGTTCTCTCTCCACAGCGGATCTTGCCAATATCAACTTCTATGCTGGCAACAGCATCTCGAGCCAGTTCCTCGGAAATGGCTTCCAGAATGGTTTTGGCGAGATCGTCCCTGTTCCGGAGCCCGGCGTTGTGATCGCGGCTTGCATGCTTCTCGTCTGGCTCCTCGTGGCCAATCGCGGAACGCTGCTTGCCCTGGTGACAGTCCGCACCCGCAACTGAGTAATCATCCCCGCGGGGAAGGGGCCAGATCCACCCGCCAAAAGCTGACTTCTGGTCGAAGATGCTTCGACCAGAAGTTTGCGCATGCTGACCCTTAGGATCAGCGGTTGCCGTGAGGCATGGAAGATGGTATGAACACGCCTGACTGACCAGAGATCACAGTGGGCAACTTCAAATGAGATTCTCTTAGAGTGTTTGAATTTAGCGCTACTGAAAGCTACTGATCATCAAGAGACCCCGTAGTTCAACGGATAGAATAGGAGTTTCCTAAACTCTAGATGGTGGTTCGATTCCACCCGGGGTCATTTTTTTCGTTGTTTCGTTATTTATTCCATGACTGGCGTGTTTTTACCGCTAAAGTCACCGCCCCAAGCAACGCTTTTTTCCCTCACTCATGCTACTCTGTATTGATTTCCAACCAGCCTATATTGAGGCATTCGGGGATCTCGTTGTACCTTTGCGTGAGAGGCTTCGTGAAGCTGCTCTGAGAGACGAGGCGGTCCATTTCATCTACAATGATGTCTTCTCACTGGAGGGGGAAGAGCTAGGGGATTCCCTGGCCCGTGTTCAGGAATGGGGGCTTCAAGAGTCCCTGGAGTTGGAACGTGCCAGACTGATTCAAAAGAATTTCGGATGGGTCTCCCACCTCTTTCGTACGGGTCTTGAACGGAAAGTCGCGATCACAATTCTCCGTTATCTGATGGCACACGGTCTCTCGAATAGTTCCGAAATCGCGGCTGTCGATCTGGAGCGTATGGTGGCTGCCTCCCATGATGATTTTGAGGGATTCTGGGATTGCTCACCCGAGGCTTGGGAAGAGATCAGGGTGGGGGCTATAGCGATGCCATACCTCTTTGAAGGAGGGATGATCCCTTGGCTTGAATCACTCAAGGGGGCTCTTGGGAATGATGTGGTCGAGATGACAGGTGGATTTCGTCACCGGTGTCTCGACGAACTCTGCATGATGCTGGAGGCGGCAGGGATTCCCTATCTCCTCAACGATCCATTGATCTATTCTCTGCCAGAGGAGGTCTCTGAGCCTGCAGAGAGTGTGTGCGAGCTCCGGGCACCATTATTGTTCGACGCCTCCGACCTGGTCTTTGCCTGATTGGGCAATTCTTAGTAGGTCTCCACAGGGGAGCGCTTCCCGTCTTCGGGGCTCCGTTTGGCGGCCTCTTCGGCCCCAAGGACATTGACTCGAAGATCCCAGACTGCCTGGTCAAGCGATTGGAAGTTCTCCAGAGTGAAGCTGGTCGGTGGTGCCATTTTGGCCTTGAAAGCGGCCAGATTCGCATAGGCTCGCTCAAGCTGATCGGAGGGGCTCTTTTCCAGAATCTTGAAGGCTTGTTCTGCGAGTTCGGTCCGATGGCAGATCATCAAGAGATCATTCCCAGCCGCCAGTCCAAGGCGGATCATCTCGTCGAACCCGTGGTGATTGATGATCGCGCCCATGTCGAGATCATCGGTCATCACAAGTCCCTGGAACCCCATTCCTTCACGGAGAAGTTTTGTGGTGACGACAGGGGAGAGTGATGCCGGAAGGCCCGAAGCATCAAGCTCCGCGAAGGAGATGTGTCCCGTCATCATGCTGTCGACGGTATTCTCTCCCGCAGTGAAGTGTCTGAAGACTTTCAATTCGTGGGCTTCCAGTTCGGCGAGTGACCGTGGCAGGGCGGAGAGTTCGTGATGGGGATCGCTGGAAGCCGAGGAGTATCCGGGGAAATGTTTTCCGCACGAGAGGACGCCTGTCGATTGGAGAGCCTTATTGAAGACACCCGCCATGGTAATGACTTGATTGGCCGTTGTGCCGTAGCAGCGGCCGCGGAGGGAGTTGTCGGCCTCGTCGTCAAACGCAATATCAAGGACAGGGCAGAGATCGAGATTGAAGCCGAAAATTCTAAGGAGCTGTCCCGTCAGCTCTCCATGACAGGCGATGAGTTCAAGATCCCCTTTGCCGCGGAGTTGGCGTGCATTGGGAGGCTCGTTACCAAGGAGCTTAAGACGCGAAACGCGGCCTCCCTCCTGATCGATGGTAATGATCGGTTCGATATCGCTGAGCTCCCGGAGTCGATCTGTGAGTCGACGGAGCTGATCGGGTGATTCAATGTTGCGCCCAAAGAGGATGAATCCTCCCGGCTGAACCCTACGGATGAAATTGGCATAGGAATCATCAACTTCCATGCCGGGCACACCAAGGAGCAGAAGTTGACCGGGAGAGGGGCTTTTCATAGCGTGCAGGAAACCAGATAACCCGCTGACTGACGAAACGATTTTTATGAAGCTACGAAACCTGACCTTATCCCTATCCCTTATCGTTGCTTTCATCCTTCCCACCTCCGTTGCCAAAGCGGTGGAACTCGGCATCGATGTGCTTCAGGGGAATAACTTCGACCTCCTGCGCGGCAAGCGCGTGGGACTTGTCACGAATCAGACCGGCGTCAACTCGGCCGGAGTGAAGACACGGATGATCCTGAAGAAGCACGTTAATCTGGTTGCTCTCTACACTCCCGAGCATGGTCTGGATGGAACGGAAAAGGCTGGAGTCGAGGTGCGCTCACGCCGAGACCCGGTCACGGGACTCATCGCCTATTCACTCTATGGAGACACGCGCAAGCCTACGCCGAAGATGCTTCAGGGGATCGATGTGCTCGTCTACGACATGCAGGATATCGGATGCCGCAGCTACACCTACATCAGCACGATGGGAAAGTGCCTGGAGGCCTGTGCGGAAGAGGGGAAGGAGTTTGTCGTTCTGGATCGGCCGAATCCACTTGGTGGCAACCGCGTCGAAGGGCAGGGGATCGATCCCAAGTGGATCTCCTTTGTCGGTCAGTTTCCCGTTCCTTATGTCCACGGCATGACTGTCGGGGAGCTGGCACTCATGGCGAATGCCAAGGGGTGGATGGGCCCGAAGACCAAACTTCAGGTGGTGAAGATGCGCGGTTGGACCCGTGAGATGACCTGGCCGATGACCGGCCTGCGGTGGGTTCCTCCTTCGCCGAATATTCCCAATGAGATGTCGCCCAATTATTATGTGATCACCGGTGTTGTTGGTGAGCTTGCAGGAGGCCTTGATCAGGGACTCTTCTCCCCGAGGGCCTTCCAGGTTTTGGGGGCTCACTGGGTGAAACCGCGGATGGTTTCTTATCTTCAGTCGATGTGCCGGGGCATCGGGGTTGACCCCACAACGACGAGTTGCGGCCCCGGAGTGATCTTCCATGCCAATCCCAACGGGGATGGCGATCTCGGTGCGGCTGCCCTCTACACGCTGGCCGAGTGCAACAAGGAGTCTCATGGATTGATCTTCACCCAAGCCAGCAAGAGCAAGATCAACCTCTTCAACAAGGTCTATGGCAGCGACACGATTCGCAGGGAGCTTGCGACCCGTCGCCCTGAGCAGATCGTGGCCTCCTGGCAGCCCTTCCTCAACCGTTTTCGGGGCGAAAGGCAGCCGTACCTGCTCTATTAGTCATTGAGGCTGTAGATTGAAGGCTGAGAGAATCCATTAGAACCGATAGATCCGGGATTCAACCATCATGGCGACCAAGAAAATTCCAGGCCATGTTGAGCGGGTGGGTCTGTTCGGTGGTAGTTTCGACCCAGTACATCTCGGTCATCTGATCCTTGCCGAGGCTGCCATGGAGGATCTGAATCTGGATAGGATTGTTTTCATTCCTGCCGGGATCTCTCCTTTCAAGACGGCCTCTCCGCCCTTTGCGTCCAACGAATCACGGCTCGTCATGCTCCGGCAGGCGATTGCTTCCGAGCCCCGCTTCTTCGTGGATGACCGTGAACTGCATCGCGAAGGACCCTCTTACACCATGGATACGGTCAGGGAATTGCTCGGAGATCATCCCGGTGTTCGGTTTCTTTATCTGATCGGGGCTGACAACCTGAAGGATCTTCCCAAGTGGCATGAGATCGGGGAGCTTAGGAATCTGGTTGATTTCGCGGTGCTTGACCGTGGAAATTCCTCCGAGGTGACGGCCTGCGATTTTCCCGTGGTACGGCGTCGAATCGACCTCTCCTCGACGGAAATCAGGGAGCGCATGTCGAAGGGGCTTTCCATTCGCTTTATGGTGCCCGAGGGGGTATATGATTTCATCATGAGTCATCACCCTTACCGCAGCTCCCTCCATGGCCACAGCTAAGAAGCCCAAGGCAACCGCTCCCCTCAAGACGGAGAAAAAGATCAAGGAGAAGAAGGTCGTGAAGATCGATCCCGAAGAGTCTCTCGTGAGACTTTGTGCCGAAGGGGCTTTCGATAAGAAGGCTGAGGATGTTGTTGTCCTCGATATGAGAGGTATTTCTTCCTTCACCGATTTTTTCCTGATTGTCTCGGGAACTTCCGAGCCTCAGCTCAAGGCCATAGCCGGCTCGATCCGCGAGAAGGTCCGCGAGGCCACGGGACTCCGCCCGATCGCCGAGGATGGATTCCCCGTCAGCCAGTGGGTCATCATCGATTACGGCAGTGTGATCATCCATATCTTCCACAAGGAGAGGCGTGATCTCTACGCGCTGGAATCTCTCTGGGGAGACGCCCCTCGCTTGGAGATCACTGGATAAGCCATATAAATCCGAGTTTTTGGAAGAGGTGCCTTCATGTTCCCTGTATCCATTTCAACATTCAGCCTTCTGACTTCATCCTTTCCCCCAGATGGATTGGTTTGAGGAGATTCTGATCCAGTGTCCGCAATGTGGTGAGGAGTATGCCATTCAGGTGGAGACTGCCGAAGATGCGATCGTGGAGATGATCGAGGATTGCGCCGTCTGCTGCCGTCCCGCCACGGTGAGGATCACGACCGAGGAGGGGGAAATCACCCAGGTGGACGTTGTTGCGGCGTGATACACCGCTGTTTTAGTGCTTCAGCTTTCACCTTTCAGGTTTCATTCTTATCCCTATGTCCACGCAGTGTGATGCTCTGGCCCGTCTTTTCCGCGACGACGATCCTGATACCGTCGTCCTGGTCAAGGAGCAGTTGGTGCTTAAGGGAGAGAGCGTCGTGCCGGATCTTCGCGACCTTGTAAATGCCGACTCTGCAATTGTCGCGGCCCATGCTCAGGAGGTGCTCCATGCCATTGCGGGCAAGCGCTCAGGAATCGAGTTGGAGAGGCTTCTGAAGGACGAGGAGATCCCTCTGGAGCAGGCTTCCTGGCTGATGGCCGGAGCCTTGATACCCTGGATCGATCAGGAAGAGTGTGTTGCCCTACTGAACGGATGGGGAGGCGAAGTTCGCCGTCGACTCTCCGAGGGGGCTTCAGATCCGGTCGGTGTGCTGACCCGGTACTTGCATGGCGAACTCGGTTTCGACGGGAATGCCAACGATTACTACAATCACGAGAATTCTCTCTTGCCCTGCGTGATGGAGAGTCGCCGTGGGCTTCCCTTGACGCTAACACTCCTTTATATGTTCGTTGCGGCCCGGGCAGGGGTTACTCTCCACGGAGTGAATCTTCCCGGTCATTTCATAGCCCGTTGTGGTGAGACCTATTTCGACCCTTTTCATTCCGGTCGCATCCTCTCCCTTGCCGACTGTGCCGATATCCTTGCTCGTCAGAAGATCGAACTGAGCGACGAACATTTGGAGAACCCCGGTTCCAGGGAGCTCATCGCAAGGATGCTTGCCAATCTGGGCCATGCGTATGCCATGGAGGAATCTGTCTGGCAGAAGGGGATGGTCGACCACTGGCTCGGTATCGTGACGGGGGCCGAGCAGTGAGCCTCCGCGTCGAACTGCTGAACACCGGCAGCGAGCTTTTGCTCGGGAATGTCCGTGACGCGCATCTCTCATGGTTCGGACAGCAGCTTTTCCCGATCGGACTCAGAATTACCCGTCAGACCACGGTTCCTGATGGTGCGCCGATCCGTGACGCTCTCCTGGAGGCTTTTTCCCGCACGGATGTCATCATTGTGACCGGTGGACTCGGGCCGACGACCGACGATATCACCCGGGAATTGGTTGCGGAACTCTTGGGCAGGAAGATGATCCCTCATCCCGAGACCCTGGAACGCATTCAGGAGCGATGCAAACGCCGTGGATTTGCTTTTCAACCACGCATGGAGCGTCAGGCGATGGCTCCCGAGGGGTCAATCGTTCTTCCCAATGACAATGGCACCGCGCCCGGTCTCTATCTGCCTGCCGTGGAAGGGATCTCCTGGTCGTCACCCCATATTTTCCTGCTTCCCGGGCCTCCTCGCGAATTGCAACCGATGGCCTCCGCCCATGTGCTTCCTCTCCTCAAGGAGTTGGCCGCAAATCATTCCGGCGGTCTCTCGCAGGAATGTAGGATCTACAAAGTCGTCGGCATGGGGGAGTCGATGCTGGAGGCCAGGATCGGATTGGAACTCTCC